>ENA-OQDA01000058-OQDA01000058.1-human-gut-metagenome-genome-assembly--contig:-NODE-58-length-45474-cov-5.008644_pt1 | contig 45474 bp, 41 predicted proteins | sample MGYA00242771_ERZ504603 | MGnify/ENA primary metagenome ERZ504603 (study PRJEB26092, sample SAMD00036328) | human gut metagenome | host: Homo sapiens | study: EMG produced TPA metagenomics assembly of...
CAGCGGTAGAAGTAATGAAAGCGGCATTGGATCAAAATTGCTATTTGATGCTTATGGTAAATGAACGCTATATTCCTGACCGCGAAGTATACGGCTGTTTTGACCGCAATCATGATATCATGGTGTATGGCTACGACGACGAAAAGCAGGTTTTTCATACAGCTTCCTTTATTTTTCGAAATAGCCAACGGAATTTTGATCTTCAGGAAGTTTCCTATCACGATTTTTGCCAGGGCAATTGACGTCCCACCTTCTTCCCTGAGAAAAGGGGAGATGAATTTTGCAAGCCTTTTTCTGCCGCACAGGGCGCAGGAGCCAGTCCGTATGGGGAAAATACGAAAACAGGTCAGGCATTGCTTGCGCCTGAGCAAAAGCAAACGACAAGGCTGCTTCGTCCAGATGGGGGAGCTTATCAAGAGCGGCAACTATACTGAAATTGATGTCAATTCCTTCTATTTCGTCAAGGAGCGGGCCAATCTTTTGATGAAGCTATTTCAGGCGCTCTGCCCAGGCGATAAAATTGTGGAGGAATATGCAGAGGTTTGCGAGCTCGCACAGCGATTAATGATGCTTGCGGTCAAGGAAAATATCAGAAGCAGCCCGGCAAATAAAGAGAGAATGTTTCATTACCTTGTCAAAATTGAGGAGCTTGAACGGGATGTACTCAAAAAATTTCTCCATATGAGTTGGAAATTGCGACCAAAAGGTCCCATTCTTGTGGAACAGCACATCAAACAAGATTGATAATCTCTTATAAAGCATTGCTCCCTCTGAAAAAAGATTTGAGACACGTGACAAAACTTTTGCAAATCTCCATGTATAAAGTGTATGCTGGACAGGTCATTCCTGTTCAGCATACAATAAAAAGTAGGAAAGCGTGTGAAATCCGCTTTCCTATCTGAAATTAACTGGTCGCGCTTTGCAGTGCCTTGGCGGTCTGATCAAGCTTTGCCGTCGTTTTTACCTGCTTGGCCCGGAAAAACCCAATGCAACACGGCACTTCTGTTTCGTCGGTGCTTTCCATTTCCGCAATGCATTTAAATTCGCCGGCACCCTGTTGAAAAAATTTAAAATTTTAAGGAATCTTTTTTGCTTTTAGGCTCAATTCCTTACAGGGCATTTCAGGGCCAATTTTAAACCGCTTTATCCACCGAAGCTGTCTGCCAAGGATTTGACAGCCGACAGATAGCCGCCGGTCAGCGCGTCGAGATATTCAGTTGTAGAAGTGATTTTCCAGGTTTGATCGGCTTTTACAAGCTGAATATCCACCGTGGTCGTTTTCATCGGCACATCCTCTTGCGCCAAATAATCGGCGGCGTATTGGTTCAGTGCTGCGTCCTTTGCGGCGTCATCCTTTGTGAAATCGAGCGCATTTTCCATGCTCTTCTGCATATAGCCCTTAAGGAACTCTGTGAGGTCCACGGCGGTGCACTCTGCCTTCACGGTGGCATGATCGCCATCCTTTTCAGAGGAAAGGATCTTGACCGTAATCTTGCCCAGCGTATCGTCAATCGGGAAATAGGAGGCTTTTCCACCCGAAATTAGGGATTCTTCACTCGTTGCCGCTTGTTGTTTCGCTCCCATCCGGGAGCAAGCTCTCCAGGGCATTGAGATCGATATTCTCCTTGACGCTTTCCATCTTGCCTTCCTTAATGGCTTGGGTGACTCGCTCGACGACTTCTTCCGGCTTTTCTCCGCCGCAGCCGGCAAGTGAAACGATCATCACAACAGCCAATACGGCACAGATAATCCTTTTCATTTTCTCATTCCTTTCTTTTTTCTGATAGTGTTATCATAAGGGATTCTCTTCTCTTCGTCAACTGCAATAAAGCCCGCCGCAAAGTGATTGTTTGCGGCGGGCCTTGCTGATTCATGAATTGGGAAGCAGGAGGAGGAGATTACTCTGCGTCGTCGGCATTCTCCCAATTGTGCCAAACATTCTGAACGTCGTCATTATCCTCGAACATTTCCAGCATCTTGGCCATGTTTTTGATATCATCCGGATCGCTCAATTTCGTATAGGTAGTGGGAACATATTCGATTTCAGCGGAAACAAAGGTATAGCCCTTGGCCTCCAGATCATCGCACACGCCGGTGAAATCACTCGGCTCTGTGCGGATGTCGAAAACATCCTCGTCCGTTAAAAAGTCGATCGCGCCGGCCTCCAGCGCATCTTCCATCACTTTTTCTTCATCCAGGCCTTCCATCTCAATGGCGATCACGCCCTGCCGGTTGAACAGGAAGCCGACGCAACCCGTCTGGCCCATGTTTCCGCCGTATTTATCAAAATAATGGCGCATATCAGCGGCAGTGCGGTTGCGGTTATCCGTGAGCGTTTCCACGATAACGGCCACGCCGCAGGGACCGTAGCCCTCATAAACGATCTCTTCGTAATTATCCGCGCCGCCTTCACCGGCTGCTTTTTTGATGATGCGGTCGATATTATCGTTGGGCACATTATTGGCCTTCGCCTTTGCAATCACATCCCGCAGCTTGGAGTTGGAGGATGGATCCGGGCCGCCTTCACGCACCGCTACGCCAATTTCACGGCCAATCTTCGTGAAAATCTTTGCACGCTGGCCGTCCGTTTTTTCCTTCTTGCGCTTGATCGTGCTCCATTTGGAATGTCCTGACATAATAAAACCCTCCAATGACTGTATCTCGAAACACTTTATTTTATCATATTATAATGGGCTTGACAAGATTGCCGTAGGCTTTATCGAAGGAAAAAATAGATGGATCCTGATTAATCGGGAGATCAATCATACTTTATTGGATCTATCATCGTTTTATCTGCAAGTGTCGAAGGTGGTGATTCCCAAAAGTTAACATCAATAAGAAGATGGCCTATGAATTATCCAGGAGCTTTTTATGCTTCCGAGCGCCCAAATGCAATCAAAACGAGAACCCCGCCTCGGTACCGGCTGACCGGAACCGAGACGGGGAACCCTTCATTATGCCTTAGAACAGGTGAATCGTTCCTGACGTAAGGGCTTTTATTTTGCCTGCCAATCCCACTTGTGGAAACGAACCTTGATGGTATCGGTCGCTACGTTGCCGTAGAAATCTTCCACCGTCACGGTAACCCAGCAGGAACGGGCGCCGATACCCTTGCCGTTGGGACGGATGACCGTCGTCTCGGCGTTGGGAGTTTCGATCGTCGCTTCAGGCTTGTCGATGGACCAATTTGCATAGCTCCATTTTACACTCTTGACCTCAGCGCCGCTGTTTACCTGAATACCCAGCTCGGTCGAATTGTTCTTATAGAGCGTATACCACGGAACCTTTACAAACAGTACATCGCCTTCAACATCCACACCGCCGTTGGTGATTGCGACGGAGGTAAGCGCATCATACTGCTTCATCGCATCGAGTGCCTTCTGGACGTTTGCAACAGCGGCATCCACATCAGCCTGATCGAGGATCGTAAGGCTGCGGTCGATATTCTCAGCCTCTTCCAGGGCTGCCCTCAGGGCGGCAACGGAATCAGGCGTGTAGGTGTTGATATCACCGGAAGCGAGCTTATCAGAAGCGGTCTTGATGATCGCGTCGAGCGCGGTGAAATCAGCGTCCTTGAGGACGAGCTTGATCGCGTTGAGAGAGGCGGCCATCGCATCCACTGCATCCTGCTTCGTAATATCCGGGTTGCTCTTTACGAGCGCTTCAGCCTCTTCCAAGGCAGCCCTGAGGGCCGCAACGGAAGCCTCGGTGTAGTTGCTGATGTCAGAAGCGCTGAGCTTGGCGTTGGCAGCGGCGATTGCTGCGTTCAGAGCATCCATATTGGCGCCCTTGTAGACGAGCGTTACATTCAGGGCTGCTTCTGCGTCGTCAATGATCTTCTGATCTTTGATGGTCAGGCTGCGGCTCAGGCCCTCTGCATAATCGATGGCAGCCTTGAGCTGTGCCAGGGATTCCTCCGTATACTGCCCGCTGGCCTTTGCATCGTTGTAGGCGATATTCGCCTTGGCAATGGCAATGTCAAGCGCCTCATAGTCAGCGCCCTTGAGCGTGAGCGTCATGGCGTTGAGGGCCGCGGCTTTCGCGTTCACAGCGTCCTGCTCAGTGATGTTGGGCATACGCTCGATCATAGCTTCTGCTTCAGCAACAGCCTCGGCAAGGGCGTCACGGGAATCCTTCGTGTAATCTTCGATATCGGCGGCTGCGAGCTTCTCGTTGGCGGCGTCAACAGCCTTCTGAAGGCCAGTGAGGTCAGCCGCGTTGAAATCGCCCTTGGCCTGCTCAATAGCATTTACCAGCGTGTCGGCGGCCGCGGTGATCTCATCCTGATGGAGGATGTCGAGATCCTTTTCCACTGCTTTGGCAGCGTCAAGCGCATCCTTAACAGCCTGGATGGCCTCTTCTGTGTAAAGCTTTTCCGTATCCGGATCTGCGAGGAAGGCTTCCGCATTCTGGATCGCATCGTTGAGCGCGCTGTAATCCGCATCCTTCAGGATGAGCTTTACGCTCTCAAGCGCTGCAACCGCATCGTCTACCTTCTGCTGCTGTGTGACATCATACTTAGCGGCTACAACTGCCTGGGCGGCCTTGATGGCATTGCTCAGCGCAGTTTTAGAAGCCTCGGTGTACTCGTCGCCTGCGTTATTCAGCGTATCCTGAGCAGCCTTGATGGCGTCGTTGAGTGCGCTGTAGTCGGCGGGCTTTTTCTCAAGCTTAACGGCATTCAGGGCTGCAAGTGCATCGTCAACCTTGGTCTGCTCCTTCACGGAGAGGGTGCGGTCAACCGCTTTTGCCGCGGCAATTGCCGTTTCCACGCGGGAGATGGAGGCGTCTGTGTAGATGCCCGCTTCCTTCGCGGCGGCTACCTCTTCCTCACGGTCAGAGATCGCCTTGTCAAGCGCAGTGTAATCAGCGCCCTTGAGGGTCAGGCCGCGGGTTGCGGCGAGCAGGGCGTCGGTGGCGTCCGTGATGATCTGCTGCTGGTCAACCGTCAGCTTGCGGCTGACTGCCTTTGCAGCGTCAAGAGTGGTACGCAGCGCGTTCACGGAAGCATCCGTGTAGTCGCTGATATCCGTGCGGTCGAGCTGCGCCTGCGCGTTGGCAATGGCAGCGTCGAGAGCGGAATAATCGGCGCCCTTAAGGGTCAGGCCTGCGATCGCGTCGTTGATGGCCTTTGTGGCGGCGTCAATCGTTGCCTGATAGGTGATGTCCTTGCCTGTCTCAATGGAGGCGGAGGCAAGATACGCATCGCTGAGGGCTTTTGCGGATGCGCTGGTATAATTCTGGAAGTCGGAGGCCTCGATCTTCGCTTTTGCAGCGGCAACAGCAGCGTTGAACGCATCGTAGTTTGCCGGGAGCTTCTGGAGGGAGTTGATCTCCTTCATCAGCGCCATGGCGCGGGCGTTGACATCTGCCTGCTTTGTGATGTCGAGACGGTTTTCGCGCAGCATTTCCTGCTTAGCGGCATCCACCTTGACCTTCAGTGCAGCGAGATCTGCCGGATCATAAAATTCGGCGTTGAGCCGTTCAAACGTAGTGACAGCGGCCTGCATTTGAGCATAGCTTGCAAACCTCACAAGGCCGGAAACTGCGGCGCTGAGCTCATTTGCAGCCACATCAATCGCATTCTGGTTGCGGATATCCCAGCCTGTGGTGGGAATGTTCTGCGCAGCCTCATACTTCTCGCGCAGGGCGGCCAGTGTTGCGATCGTGTAGGTATCGTCTGCTTTGGCATCGTTCAAAATCTTTTCCGCGGCAGCTTTTGCAGCGTCAAGAGCCGTGTAATTAGCACCCTGATACTCCAGGGAATCCACTGCGTTTTGAAGGGCGGAGGCGTAGCGATTGATGACTGATTGCGTCTCGATCACGTCGCCCGCAACCTTCTGCGCGTTGGCAAGGGCCGCGGTCACGTCGGCCCAAGTAGCCTCCGTGTAATACTCCGCATCGGATGCAGCCGCGTTGGCGGCGCTGATGGCGGAATTCAGGGCACGCTTGTCGATGACGGTGACGGTAATTGGGAGATCAATGGTGCGGTTAGCTCTGTTAGAAAAACTGGTGGCGCCTGCATCATAGACAAGGTGCAGGGATGTTTCATATACTGCGGCACCATTTCCAGTGAAGGTAACAGTAATAGCAGAAGTGGAATAGCCCGTACCAAGACCGCCTATCTCATTCGCCCAAGAAAGGGCGGATGTCTTTCCAATTGTACTGGAAAGGGTTTGCGGGTATTCATTGTTGGGCGCATAAACCCAGACATAGTTAACACCAGAATTTTTCCTAGCGGAGAAGTCAAAAGTAAATTGGAATTGCTCATCGTTCTGTGTTTGGATGAAGGTAAAATTCTGATAGTTCATCCGCATCGTAGTCCAATATCCAGTGTCAACGCCACCGGAGTAATTGCCCGCTGAACTCTCAACTGGACCCGTGGGCTCCGCCGCAAACGCCGCCGGCATGACGGAGAGCGCCATGATCAGCGCCAACGCCAACGCAAGCACGCGCTTTGCGGAAAACGCTTTTTTGGTTTTTGCCATAGAGTGAAAACACCTCTTTCTGAATCAAAATCGGTTGGCCGTTTGGGCAATGCCGCGCCGAAGGGCTTTTGTCACTGCGCTCCGGCGCGGTATTCTATTTGGAGGGATTCACACAAAAAAGTGAGCGTCTGCTCCTTATGCCCATTCGAGTGCGCCGATCGCGTCGAAGATCGCCATTGCGGCGGCATCGACTTCATCCTGTCGGTCAGCTGTGGGCTTCGCATTGAGCAGTGCCTGTGCCGCGGCAACAGCGGCGTCAACACCGGAGAAGTCCACATAGTCGGCCGGATAGTAAAGATGTACCATATCGATTGCCAATTCAAGCAGAGCGGTATCCGCATAGGAAACGTCCGCTTTCTGAAGGCCTGCGATGGCATCCAGCACATCCTGCGCATACGCCTGAACTTGGGCCTGCCAGTCAGCGTCTTCGCGGGTGATGGTGTTCTTCGCTTCCTTTGCAGCGTTAACGGCAGCATTGAGGGCTGCGACGGAGGCCTCCGTGTAATTATGGAGATCCTTCGGTACGGCTGCAATGGCGTTATCGATCGCCGTGAAATCGGCTGGCGCCAGAGCCAGCGCCGCAATTGCGGTGGAGAGATTCTGGGCAAGCTCGTTGATCGCGGCTTGGTTGCGAATATCATAGGAGCCGGCAAGGAATTCATCTGCTGCCGCGATTGCCTCTTCCACATCAGAGAAGTCCACATAATCGGCGGCCTGCATCATCTTTGCCTGGTAGAGAACCGTGTTGAGCTCGGCAATATCAGCCGGGAGATAGGAAAGCACTGCGATCGCATCCTTGAGTGCGGAGGCAGCCGCGTCGACCTTTCTCTGATTGGCCGCGGTAAGCTCATAGTTTGCATTCAGCTCCGCTTTGGCAGCCTCATAAGCGGCGTTTGCCTTAGCAAAACTCGCAGCGTTGTAATGGGAGGCGTCCAAAGCCTCGAAGGCAGCGATTGCAGCCTTCAGGGCGGTGGTATCAACGAATACCTTCGCCTGCGCGACGGCGAACATGCCGACCTGATCTGCGCTGAAGTTGAAGGAGCCGTTTTCCAGAACCGCTTCCACCGGGGTCATCGTGCCGTCGGCTGCAACGCTGTAAACAGCGGTGTTCGAGGCAAACTGCGGGATGCTGATCTTAACTGCCTTCGTGGGCGCCACAGGGGAACCGTCGGAGGCAAGGCTAATATCATAGAGGTGGAAGGCCTTGTAATCCTTGGCAAGGATCGCGTCAAACACATTGCCGCTGACGATCTCCTGCACGGTCATGATCGTGTCGAGCGGGAGAACGCCGCTGCCTGCACGCAGCGTGATGCCGGTTGCGCCATCCTCAAAGAGGAAGTCGTTTTTCAGCACACTGAGCTGCGCTTCCGCAGCGGTCAGAACGGCGAGGTTTTCTACCAGACGCTTCTGGTCGGAGGTAAGCGCGTTGTAAGCATCCCTGGCGGCGGCGATCTGCTCTTCTTTTTCGAGCGTGACATCGCCGATGGCTGCGATCAGCTCATCCACAGCCTTAGCCGCTTTTTCGTCAGCCGCCTGCTTCTTCAGAGCGGCGAGTGTGCTTTCCGCATTGGTCAGAACGGTGAGGTTGGTGACCAGCGCTTTCTGCGCGGGTGTAAGCAGATCGTAAGCAGCGCGGGCCTGCTGAATCGCGGCTTCGCTCTCCAGCGTTACGGTGCCAATCGCGGCGATCTGATCCATGACTGCCTGCGCGGCGGCCTGATTGTCGGCCTCAGCCTGAACAAGCGCGTCATAGGCGGCGCGCGCGGCGGTGAGGGTCTCATAGTTGCTAACGAGTTTCTGCTGAGAATCCGTCAGGGCGGCGTAGGCTGCCTCAGCGGCTTCGATCAGGCGTTTGCTCTCCAAGGTGACCTTGCCGATGGCGTTGATCTGGGCGATCACGGGCTCGGCTGCTGCTGCGTCTTCTGCGGCGGCTTTCAGCTCCGCGTAGCGCGCTTCGGCAGCGGTCAGAACCTCATAATTGCTTACGCTTGGCCTCAGTGCCTCATCGAGATTGTTGTATGCCGCGCGGGCGACATCGATCTTCGCCTTGCTGGCAGAGGTATAGCTGACTTCGCCGATTGCCGCGATCTTGTCTTCAACAGACTTGATTACGGCGGCATTTTCTTTCGCGAGGATCAGTGCAGCTTCCGCATCCACAAGGGTCTGATAGTTGGTCACCTGCTTCTGCTGGCGGACGGTCAGTTCATCATAGGCGGCGCGTGCATCCTGGATGGCTGCTTCGCTTTCGGTTGTGACAGTTCCGATTGCAGCAATTTTCGTCATAACGGCGTCAACTGCGGCATCGAAATGCTCAAGCGCATAGATCTTGGCGACGGCTGCATTCAGCTTCGCCACGGTTTCTGCGCTGAGGTTCGCCTTGATCTCCGCATAGAACTGATCGTACTCAGACTGGAGCGCATAAACCTGCTGCGCGTTATCCAGCGTGAGGGCGTCGACGGCTGGCAAGGCGTTGACCTTTTCGGTGAATTCATCCGCAACCGCTTTGTAGAACTCCGCGTTCGCAAGCTCTTTGAGCTTGTCGAGCTGAGTCACGGCTGAGGTAGAATCCATACCGGCCACGAGTTCCTTATTCACAGTTGCAAGCTGTTCCGCAGTGAAGCGGCCAGCCGCGTTGAGCGCATCGCGCACCTTGGACCAATCCACGGCGCTGAGAGAGGACACGTCCTTATTCGGGACGAGGCTGTTGAGATAATCGCCAAGCTCTGCGAGCGTGACCGTGCGGGCGACATATACGCCCGACTGGCCCTGCGCGAAGATGTTGGTGCCGATCAGATCGCCAACGCCAAACTCAAAGAGCAGGTTGACAACGCCCTCGGCATCGTTTTTCAGATTCTGTGTGAAGCGGGCAGGCGTCTGCTTGGTGCTCGCGTCGTTCGGGCCGCCCAGAATCAGGTCGTTGACCAGAGGACGGGCGATTTCGCTGATCTTTTTGCCGTTCGGCAGGGTGATCGCGCCGTCTAGCGTACTCCACAGATCAATCTCAGTCTGGTTGATGGAACCAGCGTCAATCACTAAGAATGGACCCGCCAACAGGCTGCGAAGATGCACATGGACATTAATTGTAACAAGCCCTAAGACTTTCTCTGAGGTATCCAACCGTAAATCCAAAGCCTCATTAAGCAGGTTGATCAAATTCGTGGGATCGAAGTTGTCTGCGAAAGATTGGATCAGCCCTACCAGCGGCCCAGCCTGCTGGTTGCGTAGAGCATCAAAGATGCCCTCTACGGATGCGGGTGTCTCGCCGTCGCCCTTCTGGATGGTGATGAAAATGTCGGTTAGAAACTCATAAAAGCTTCGCCCGTTAAAGTTCATTCTCTCCAGAGCGCTACGTACATCTGCGATAACGTTGTGCAGCTTGGCCGAGTTGCCCAGAATGTCGAGCAGTGGGCCGACATAGTTGCCTGCAAGCTTGTTTTTAATCGATTGCACTGCGCTGTTGGCAATGGACGGGATTCCCGTTACGCCTATCGCCGCAAGATCAAGCTCACGCACGATCTTCTGTACGTTCGGATTGATTGCCGGAACCAGGTGCGCGATGACCTTTTCAGCAACCTCGATCGCATAATCCACTTCCTTCGGCATCTGCTTCTCAAGCGCTGCATGGGCGACCTGCTCCACATTGTCGACGCCAGCGGCGGACGCGATCATGTCGGTTTTAAACTCCGCGCGCTGCTCCTTCATGCCGGCGGACGCCTTGGACAGCGTCGTGTACCGGACGGAAGAGGAAGCGTTGACCAGAGAGCCGGACATCACGTCATACATCTGCGCGCCGTTGGTCGTGGTCATGCCGCTGATGCTCAGTGTGCCCGCATGGCCGGTGAAGAGATACTTCACGCCGGCGTCCGCAAGAGCACCCGCGTTTGAGAGGATGCAGGTCCTGTCTACCAGGCCGAGGCTGGCGGCCGCCTGATCGGGATCGTTGGTATAAATCTTGGTTTTACCACCAAGATCGATTTCCAATCCCGCCAGCGTGTGGAGCAGATCAATGAACGTTCTGTCCACGCTGCCGCGTGTAACTGCCGGATGGTGGGATGCGGCGAATACCGTATTGCCATTGGCAATTTCAGCTTTCGCTTTGTCTACCACCCACTGGGTCATCTGGCCTTGACCGTCTGCTGCGACGGAATCGCTCATGACAGCTTTAAAGCCATTGCCCAGATCTGCGACATAGGAAGCGGAGGAAGGATCCTGCTGGGCTTCACCATAGCCGAAGTCCTTGTAGAGATCCTTAAACACTGCTTTCGATACCGCAGTCGTCGTACCGCCTTCACGAACGTCGTGCTCGCCGGGAATGACATAGACTGGGATGCCCTCCGCCTTTACTTCCGCGAGCTTACTTGCCACATACTGGTGGGAAGTTTTGCTGCCGTTATTGGTGAGATCACCTGTGACGAGCAGCACATCCGCATCGCTTGCTTTGACCTTGGCGATCGCAGCGTCAAGCAGGGCGGCGCTCTTAGAAAGCATGAGGCCATCTTTATCTGCCGCTCCCGCCTGATAGCGGATGTCCGAGATGGTGGCGACTTTGACTGTGCTGGCACTTTCTGCGCCGACGATGAAGGCGGCCTGGACACAACCAAGCAGCATCATCACGGCGAGAAAAATACTCAGCAGCCGTTTGCATTTCTTCAAATTTTTACACCTCCAAATAATAAATTTTTGTTTTAGGCGTTTTCACGCCTTGGACGCGCCTTCTTTAATTTTCACGGTGCGCGCGGGCCGGGAAATGAAGAAATGAGCAAAACGGCGAAATAACCGAAAACTTTTCACATCGAGAACAGCTCTCTATGAAATTAGCGGTGATTTCGTAAACAAATCATAAACTTAAATAGACATAATGTCAATCACTTTGAAAAATAATAGAGCCGTTTTGTGAATCTTGTCTAGTTTGATAAAATGTTTTTTGGACAAAATAACGGCTCATCGAAAGAATGCGGTATATGGATATGCGATTTTCCCAATTTTCATGAAAGGAGATCTATGCGAAATTGCAGTTTTGCGTTTATTTATCAACGTGCTAATGTGGCGTATATCATGCGGCTCATCAAAATAAAAATGCCGTGGCAAGAGAAAAAAGCTTGTGCAAACGATGCTATATATAATAATTGAAAAGGAAATTTGCAGATTGACGAGCTTTTCCCCTTGACAGAAAGGGACACGTTTAGTATAATAAATCCCGCTGTAAAGAAAAGAACTTTACATATATCCTTTTCCACATCGAACCAATTTGTGGTGCGGAGAGGGGGATTTTGCGGGGTGGGGAGGCGAAGTTGTGGCGAAGGATCTTGGAATCACGATTTTGCTTGATTTCTATGGGGATATGCTCACGGAAAAGCAGCGGGATTTTCTTGGCTACTACTATAACGACGACCTTTCCCTATCCGAGATCGCGGAGAATGAAGGAATTACCAGGCAGGGCGTTCGCGATTCGATTAAGCGTGCGGAGGCGCAGCTGTTTGATATGGAGGAGCGGCTGGGGCTTGCGCGCCGTTTTCATGAAATGCGCAGAGGGCTCGATGAAATCATCGACTGCGCGAATACGATCAGCGAGTACAATATGCGATATGGCCTATCCCGGGAAATCAACGATACGACTGTAAAGATCAAAGCAATTGCACAATCGCTGTGCGAAGTGTAAAGGGAGTGATGATTTGGCTTTTGAAGGCCTTTCCGATAAGCTGGAGGCTGCGTTTAAAAAGCTGCGCGGCAAAGGGAAATTGACGGAAACCGACGTGCGCAACGCGATGCGCGAAGTGCGCCTGGCACTGTTGGAAGCGGACGTTAACTATAAGGTCGCCCGTGATTTTACCGCAAAAGTAACAGAGCGGGCAATCGGCGCGCAGGTGATGGAAAGCCTACGCCCGGCCAGATGGTGGTAAAAATCGTCAACGAGGAGCTCACAGAGCTGATGGGCGGCACACGCAGCCGCCTTGCAAGCGCTCCACATCCGCCGACGGTCGTGATGATGTGCGGCTTGCAGGGTGTTGGCAAAACGACCTATTGCGCAAAGCTTGGCCTGATGCTGAAAAATCAGGGGAATCGCCCTCTTCTCGTGGCGTGCGACATTTACCGCCCGGCGGCGATCAAGCAGCTCCAGGTGGTTGGCGAAAAAGCGGGTGTGCCCGTGTTTGAAAAGGGCACGGCAGACCCTGTGGAAATTGCGCGTGAGGCGATTAAACTTGCCAAGGATCAGGGTTATGACTATGTGCTGCTCGATACAGCGGGCCGCCTGCATATCGACGAGGAGCTGATGGATGAGCTCAAACGCGTCAAGGCAGAGATTAAGCCGCATGAAATTTTGCTGTTGATCGATGCGATGACAGGGCAGGATGCCGTGAATGTAGCAACTGCCTTCAACGAGGCGCTTGGTGTGGATGGGCTTGTGCTGACAAAACTCGACGGCGACACTCGCGGCGGCGCGGCGCTCTCTGCACGCGCGGTCACCGGCAAGCCGATCAAGTTCATCGGCACAGGGGAAAAGCTTGGCGATCTTGATGCGTTCCATCCGGATCGTATGGCCTCCCGTATTCTCGGCATGGGGGATGTATTATCTCTGATCGAGAAGGCAGAGACGTCGCTTGATGAGAAAAAGGCGATGGAGCTTGAGGCCAAGCTTCGGAAGAATAAATTCGACCTCAATGATCTGCTCAATCAGCTGCGTGAGATGAAGAAAATGGGCAATCTCAAAGAGATGCTTGCGATGCTTCCCGGTGTAGGCAAGCAGCTGAATGATGTGGAGATCGACGAGCGGCAATTTGATCGCACGCAGGCCATAATTCTGTCTATGACGCCTGCGGAGCGCGAAAAGCCGGATTTGATCAATCCCTCCCGGAAGCGCCGCATTGCGGCCGGCTGCGGGATGCAGGTGGAAGACGTTAACCGTCTGCTCAAGCAATACCGCGACATGCAGCGGATGTTCAAGCAATTCAGCGGCAAGGGCATGCGCAAAAAGATGCGCCGCATGGGCCAGCTTCCGCCGGGCATGGGTGGCGGAATGTTTTAAAGAATCGCTTTCAGCACGTCAGCCCCTTCGCCCCAAACGGCAGGTGAAAACGTGATGAACCAATAAATTATTTTCATTTTTGGAGGAATGCAGTTATGGCAGTTAAAATCAGGCTGCGCCGTATGGGCGCAAAGAAGGCTCCTTTTTACCGCATTGTGGTCGCGGATTCCCGTTATCCGCGCGATGGCCGTTTCATCGAGGAAATCGGCTATTACAACCCGCTTCAGGATCCGCCCGTGGTGAAGATCGACGCGGAAAAGGCAGCGAAATGGATCGCAAATGGCGCTCAGCCGACGGATACCGTGAAGGCGATTTTTAAGAAGAACGATATCATCAAATAAATTGCCCATTGATTAGGAGGGCTTCATTTTGAAGGAGTTACTGATTACAATCGCACAGGGCCTCGTGGAGGATCCCTCCGCTGTTTCAGTCGATGTGGATGCGCCGGATGAGGAAGGCACGACTGTTTACCACCTTCATGTTGCGCAGCAGGATATGGGCCGCGTAATCGGCAAGCAGGGCCGGATTGCAAAAGCGATCCGCACAGTGATGAAATCCGTTGCCACCCGCGCGAATGAAAAAATCCGTGTGGATATCGATTGAATGGAGCTGCCCGCCGCTTTGATGCGAAAGGCCGTGGAGCGCCTATCAGATGATGGAAGAGCATACTGCGAAATGTGTAAACAGTTCGCGGTGTGCTTTTTTGCTGTAGCAAAACAAAGAAACCCGGTAGCCTTTTTCCTGAGCCTTTAGAGGAGATGCGCCCTTCATTGTGTTTATTGAGGAATAGAATTCTATAGTTTATTTTAGAATATAGTGGTGTACTGTGAAATAGCTTTACAGGCGAAAAAATGATTTTTGAACGATTGAAAATTATTGAAGCGGTGGGTAGTCCGCCGCCTTGCCCTATCAAAAGAAAGGAGAGAGAAACATGGCGATTCGTTCGCTTCGATATAACGACGATGCAATATTAAGAAAGCGCTGCCGCCCGGTAGACGAGGTCACAGACCGCATCCGTGAACTGCTCAATGATATGGCTGAAACGATGTATGCGGAGAATGGGGCGGGCCTTGCCGCCTGCCAGGTGGGTATTCTTAAACGGCTCGTGACAATCGATATGGGAGATGGGCTGTTAAAGCTCGTCAACCCGGAGATTGTGGAGGTCTACGGCGAGCAGGCGTGTGTAGAGGCCTGCCTGAGCTTCCCCGGTCGCGTGGGGCAAACTGTGCGGCCACAGTGCGTAACGATCCGCGCACGCAATGAAAAGGGCGAAGAGGTGCTTTATACGGGGAAAGGGGACCTTGCAAAATGCTTCTGCCATGAGCTCGATCATCTGGATGGGATTGTTTTGCCGGACCGTGTCACAGCATGGTTATCAGGCGGGAAAGCTTGATTTGATTCGGATTGCTACCGGTGGTTGTCAAATAATATCCGATGATTGGTGGACGGATACGGCATCCTGTGCCATACTAATGAGTGGAAACCAGTCAGAGGGGAGCAGAGTGTATGACTTTTCAAGAGAAACTTTACCAACTGCGGCGGGAGCGCAGTTTGTCGCAGGAGGGGTTAGCCTCTGCACTCGGCGTTTCGCGCCAGGCAGTGCAGAAGTGGGAATCCGGAGCCGCCAGCCCGGATACCAATAACTTGATCGCTTTGAGCGATTTTTTCGGCGTGACGCTTGACAGCCTTTTAAAGAATGATACGGCGGCTTTAGCACCCGCGCTAGGGGATGGAGCGCCGGAAGAGCGTGTTTGGCGGCCGTATCACTATGAATATAAAAGCAGACGCACCCTATTTGGCCTGCCTTTGGTGCATATCCATTTCGGGGGTAGGCGCGTTTGCCGGGCCAAGGGGATTATCGCCATAGGTGACATCGCAACAGGGCTGTTCGCCATTGGCGGTATTGCGGCGGGCCTCATTTCGCTCGGCGGCCTATCAGCCGGGCTGCTCGCATTGGGTGGGCTGGCAATCGGCATGTTTGCCGCCGGCGGCATGGGGCTCGGCTTGCTTGCTGCCGCGGGGGGCCTTGCGGTAGGCGGCTATTTTGCGATGGGCGGCCTGGCGGCCAGCAAATGCTATGCGCTTGGCGGTTTAGCGGCTGCGGGGCGCATCGCGGCGGGCGGGATAGCCTTTGCCCCGGTTGCCATTGGGGAGGAGGCGCGAGGCACGGTTTCACTTTTGACGAACGCCCTTTCAGCGCAGGCGGTGCGCGACGCTATTTTGGCGGCGCAGCCAGCTACGCCGGAGTGGATTGTGACGCTTTTTGCATTGGCGGGCCAGTAAGAAAAGCGATTTTTGCCGTTATGCGGATAGACTTGATCTTTACTATTTTTCTTGTATAAAAATAATCCGTTTTGCCGCTGCGGTATAATAGCTTCAAACAGAGTTTGAAGCATTGGAAAAATGCCTGTCGGCGCGAAACGCCTCCTGCCGCAAAGCGGCAACGCCATTTTTCACAAAGGTTGGCCTTGCGTGTATGGTATAATAATCTCACGAATCTCGAGCTCCGGAGAACATTGAATCATTGATTCGGGCTGACGCCCTGTGCAATGACATCATGGAAAAATGGTTTTCACAGAAGCGGGAAGGCTATTTTTCACAGGGGTTAGCCTATGCGCATGTGGTAAGATAATAACCGTTGAGATAGGAGCAGAAAGGTGATTTGGGCCGATGGATGGTGGAATTCAAGAAGCGGTTGCCGCTTCCTTTCATGATGGAATTTATAAATGCATTTTAAGCAATCCGGTATCCAAAGCAGAAGGATACCGCAAAATTGTGCTGAACCGTTTGCAAGGCTATTTTCAGTTAGAAAAATATACGGAGAAGCAGGTGTTTCATGAAAAGCTGACGCAGGATCAGGCGCAAAGCTTCCTTTGCAACGCATTGCAGGAGCACTTCCGCCAATATAACGGCTGGGATACCTCGCGTGAATACCAAATTCGAATCAGCGCAAAGGGGAGAGTGCTTTGCTCTCGCAAGGCGATCCCCAACCAGGCCCCAAGGGCCGTGCAGTCGCACAACCGGAAAAAGCGCTATCTGCTTGAAGAAGGCATGGTGATTCAGCCCCTCGTTGACCTGGGTATATTCACAAAAGAGGGAAAAGTTATCCACGCAATGTATGATAAATACAAGCAGATTAATCGTTTTCTTGAGATGGTGGACGATGTATCGGACAATCTCCCCCGGCAGCGACCGCTGCGCGTGATCGATTTCGGCTGCGGGAAATCCTACCTGACCTTTATTCTGTATTATTATTTGACTGTTATAAAAAAGCGCGAGGTGCAGATGGTGGGCCTCGATCTCAAGGCGGATGTGATCGAAAAATGCAATCAGACGGCACGTAAATACGGCTATGACGGCCTGCATTTTGAATTGGGCGATATCAACGGCTATCAGCTTGCGGGAGAGGTCGATCTCGTGATTACACTGCACGCCTGCGATACCGCCACGGATTATGCCCTGTTCAATGCTGTGAGCTGGGGCGCGCGCGTGATTTTATCCGTGCCCTGCTGCCAGCATGAACTGAATGGGCAGATACAGAGCGAACAGTTTTCCATCCTGACGCGATACGGGATCGTCAAGGAACGCGCCGCTTCCCTGATGACGGATGCAATCCGTGCCAACCTGTTGGAGTGCTGCGGCTATAAAACGCAGCTGCTGGAATTTATCGATCTTGCCCATACGCCGAAGAATATTCTGATCCGTGCTGTAAAACGCGCGCCATCGCAGAGGGCCCCGGCGGGCGTGCTCGAGGAGACGGAATCCCTCATGGAGGAATTTTTGCTGCATCCCACCCTCTACCGCTTGCTTAAAGAGGCGGGGAGGATATGATTGCAACCAAGATGAAAAAAGCTTTTCTGCACAGGGATTGACAGCAAAGCCCTTTTGCACTATATTAAAAATAGACGGAGGCATTACCGCATAGACGGTTCGCCCCCTGAAGTTTATCGGTTAAAGATGTAGCTGTCCACTTTTGCGGGGTGGGGCGGCTACTTCTTTTTTATGCTCAGGGCCGTGAAAAACAGACCGATCATGCTGATGATGACAAGTGAGAAGCTGAAGAGATTCTCATATGTAACAAATTGCATGCGCATCACCCCTTTTCAAGGGGGTTAGCAGCGCGCAATACGCCGCCGGAGTAAAGCGCCTACCGTTTGGGTAAGCCCTCCTGAGCTATTGCAGCGTTGTGGTAATTATTTGTAAAATAAACAGTTATAAAAAAGAAACGCTGCTTACATTTTTTGCAAGCAGCGCTTTTTATAGCATTATTTCAACGTTACCATCGTTACGCCGTCTTCCCCTTCGCCATAGGTGCCGAGCCGGTAGCCCTTTACCATGGGATGTGCGCGCAGGTGCTTCTGCACCGCCCCGCGCAGGGCGCCCGTTCCTTTGCCGTGGATGATTGTGCATTCGTTTAATCCGGTCATCACGCAGTCGTCCAGGAACTGATCGAGATCAAGCAACGCTTCCTCCACCGTTTTGCCGCGCAGATCGCAGCTCGTTTTAACGCTCGTTTGGGCGATGCTGTCTGAGCGGCGGACTGTTCGGCTCTTGGATTGATTTTTGCGCTGTTTTGCGTTGAGCAGGCGGAGGCTTTGCAGCTTGACGCGCGTTTTTAGGGGCCCTGCCTGCACCTCCACATTGCCGTTTTTATCCGGCAGAGTGAGCACGGTCGCCTGCTTGTCGAGGTCGGCGATCAATACCGCATCGCCAACTTGCAGAGGGCGGGGAAGCACATAGTCCGCATCGTCGATCACCGGGGCGACGACAGGGTTCGTCACCTCTGCCATAGCGTTCGCATGCTGCTTCATTTGCGACTTGGCGCGCCGGGCAAGGTCAGCAAGGTTTTGATTTTTTTCTTTCTCCTTTTTGAGCTTTTCCAGCTCCATCAGGAAGGCCTGTGATTCCCGCCGCGCCTGCTCCACAATGCGCATGGCCTGCGTGCGTGCTTGCTCCATTTCTCGCTCGCGCAGTTTGTCAACACTTTTGAGCTGCTCCTCCGCCTTTTGCCGGATTGTTTCCGCCTCGGCGCGTTGCGCGCGGGCATCTTCCCGCTCCTGCTCAAGCGCCTGATGGCTTTTTTCCAAGCGTTTTACCACATCCTCAAAGCGGGTGTTTTCTGCGGAGACAAGCTCCCGCGCCCGGTCGACGACCTCGCTTCCCATCCCCAGCCGTTCGGAGATCGCAAAGGCGTTTGATCGCCCGGGCACGCCGATGAGCAGCCGGTAGGTTGGCCGCAGGGTGGCAACGTCAAATTCACAGCAGCCGTTTTCCACACGCGGCGTTTGCAGAGCATAGGCCTTCAACTCCGCATAATGGGTGGTGGCGGCAATTTTTGCGCCCTGTTGATGGAGTTGCTCCAGAATCGCCATGGCGAGCGCAGCGCCTTCGACCGGGTCGGTGCCCGCGCCCAGCTCGTCAATCAGCACAAGGCTGTGTGCATCCGCCTGGTGCAGAATGCTGATGATGTTGGTCATATGCGCGGAGAAAGTGGAGAGGGATTGCTCAATGCTCTGCTCATCCCCAATATCCGCGAGCACATGTGTGAAGATGGAAATACGGCTTTGATCCGCGACCGGGATCATCAGACCGCACATCGCCATCAGCGTGAGCAGGCCCACGGTTTTGATGGATACGGTCTTGCCGCCCGTATTGGGGCCGGTAATCACCAGCGTATCAAAGGTTTCACCCAGGCGGATATCCGTGGGGACGACCTTCTCTTTTGCGATCAATGGGTGCCGTGCACGCCGAAGCTCAATAACGCCTTCGTCATTTAAAAGCGGCGGAGCGGCTTTCATTTCATAGGCAAGCTGCGCCTTGGCAAAAATAAGGTTGAGCTCCACCGCGCATTCATAGCTTGCCTTGATGGAATCTGCAAAGGAGCCCGCTTCGGCGGACAGCTCCGTGAGGATGCGGTCAATCTCATCGCGCTCCTTGCTTTGGAGCACTTTGATTTCATTATTGGCCTCCACCACGCCCATCGGCTCAATAAAAACAGTGGCGCCGCTGGAGGAGGTATCGTGCACGAGGCCCGGAACCTCGCCGCGATTTTCATTTTTAACCGGAACGACAAACCGCCCGTTGCGCTGGGTGACAATGGGCTCCTGCAAAAATTTTTGATAGCGTGGGGAGCGGATCATCTGATCGAGCCGGTCTCGCACGCGCGAGCTTGCGGCGCGGATTTTACGCCGGATATCCTGTAGGGTAGGGGAGGCGCCGTCGGCCATCTCATCTTCTGACAGGATCGCGTTTAAAATGCGTTCTTCCAGGAATTTATTTGGCATAAGAGCGTGAAAGAAATTGTCGAGGCAGGTTTCCACCCCTTCGCTGCGGGAGCGCCACTCTGAGAGGGAGCGGATTACGCGCAGCACCTCGGCAATCTCAAGCAGTTCGCGCATGGTGAGCATTCCACCCGCGGCTGCACGCTGCAAAGCATTGTTCACATTGTGCAGCCCGCCGAAGGCTGGGCCGCCGAACCGGGCAAGGAGCATGTGCGCATCCTCGGTTTGTTTCAGCAGGGCCTGAGCCAAGTATAAATCTGTTTGAGGTGTAAGCGAAAGCGCGAGGCTCTTCGCATCCGCACAGGTAGCGTGGGAAGCGAGCATTTCTAATATTTTGTCCAGCTCCAGAGAGCGGTAATGGCGGTTTTCTATTGCTTTCATTATGAACTCTCCTGTTTAATATGTAAAGTTAATTTCCTTCACAGAGTGAAGGAGAAGCGGAATCGTTTGGTTTGATTAGGAGGATACCTGATGATAAAAATCCAACGTCTGAAATCCGCGCTGCGTCTGTGCAAGGAGATAGCGCTCGGAAATATTGGCCAGCGTTCGAATGCTATCGTCTGGTAGTGTAAAGTGAAAAACCTTGTCGAAATCAGAAAACACAATGTGACGCATAGCGGTGACAATGCCGATCGGGAGCGTGTCATGCATCCCTTTTGGACGGCAGTTTGCACAGTAGAGCCTACCATGCACGGCGTCAAAAAACATCGGGTCGGATTCGAATGCACCGCAGGTTTCACACGCGACTAGGTTTGGCATGTAGCCCGCGATGGAAAGCAGGCGCATTTCAAAGATTGCCTTCAGCTGCAATTGCGGGCGTTTGCCGGAAGAAAGCAGGTGCAGCGTGTTTAGAATCAGCCGCAGATAGGGCTCCGCATCGTCCAGCTCCGGGGCCAGCTCCGCCATAAGCTGGGCAAAATAAAGGGCGAGGGAGAGCGCCTCCATGTTTCCACGCAGAGCAAAAAAAACCTCAATTGGCTCAGCCTCATCAATTATGTAGCTATCCCTCCCCTGAAAAATGGAGAAACGGGAGTAGCTCAAAAGCTGGGTAGCCGTCAGGGCGTTGCTCTTAATCCGCCGCGCGCCGCGTGCAAAGGCATGCACGATGCCATAATCGCGGGTAAGCAAAATAACCCTGCGGTCTGCTTCACCGATATTCTGTTCTCGAATGACCAGGCCGTCCGTATTCAGGCGCATGAGGTGATGCCTCCTGCGCGGGCTTATTTTGGCTTTCCGCCTGCATCCGAAAGCGCAGGTAGTCTTCCACCCGGCCGGTTGCAGCAAATTGCGCCCACGCTTGTTGATTAAAATCCATAACCATTCTCTCCCTATCTGTGCGTTTTGTAAGTAATGCGCCCCGTGTTCAGGCGGCATTACTTACTGTCTCACACATGGAGTAGAATATCAGAGGGAATTTTTGATTTCTATTTTTTGCAAATCATCAATGGCAGATACACCCTTTGGAAGCCTCTGCACATGAAGAAGGTATTGGAAGCTATTTTCGGCCTCCTGCTCATCGTAGGGATAATGCAGCTTTTGAGCCACTTCGCGCGCTGTGCGGTCGAATAAGCGGCACATGCTAACCGTTGCAGCCCACATCTCTGCAAGCGCCCCGGAGGCGTAGGTGGATAAAAATGCGTTCCAATCCGCCTGTGTTAGAAAGCGGCGAAGATACTTCCCAGCCTTGCCGATGCTGACGGAAAAATCATGTTCCAATCCAATCTTCCAGGCAAGCATCTGCACCAGCTGCGGGCGTTCCACAGCGTGGAGCATCTCCTGCACGTAGGGGATTTCCTCCCGCCAGAGCCCTTTGGCGACGTTGTTTAGGCACCACCAAAATTCGTTGCAAACGGCGAGAAAGTGCGCGCTGTCGGGCTTTTTTACCCAAAAATCCGCATCCGTCGGCGCCGGCATGGCGGGCAGCAGGCCGTCCTTATCCAGCAGGATTTTGCACAGGCGGTCCGTGCGGATGGCCTGCTGGGCATAGGGAATGCTCTGCACATGCAGGTCAATCCGGTTGCCGTCCGTAAACTGCATCAGCCAGCCGTAGCAGTTTGCCAAATCCGCCTCATAGCCCAGCAGCAGGCCGGTCTGCTCCGGCAGCTGCATATAGAGCCTTTCGCCAAAGCGGTCGATCCATGTTATATCCTTGATAAAGGGAAGCGTTTCCCGCACGACATACACAATATCATAATCCTGAAAAAGATCCTTCGGCGCATTAGGGTTTGTTCGGGAGCCATTCATATAAACGGCCCGGATCCGTTCATCCTTACGGGCTGTATCTAAGATCAGATCGATCATTTCCTTTTCGCTGCGCATAAAAACACAACCTTTCAACTTATCATAGGCCTCAATCCAAGCCGAAGTTGTGGATCAGTCCCTCTCGGTTGCGCCAGTCCTCCTTCACCTTGACCCAGCACTGCAAATGAATGCGGATATTAAAGAACCGCTCCATATCCTCGCGGGCATAGGTGGAAACTTTTTTTGAGCATCGCGCCTTTCTTGCCGATCACAATGCCCTTGTGGCTTTCACGCTCGCAGTAAATGGTGGCTTCCACATCCATCAATCCACTGTTTTCCCGCTCGCGCATTTTTTTCAACGCTTACCGCGATGCCGTGTGGAATTTCTTGATTAAGCAGGCGCAACAGCTTTTCCCGGATGATCTCCGCTGCAATTACGCGCTCCGGCTGATCGGTCAGCGTATCGTCCGGGAAAAAGTGCATCGAGGGAGTGGAGAGCTTTTTTAGCTCCGCCAGCAAGTCGGTAACCCCGTCTCCCTTGAGGGCGGAGACGGGAACGACCGCCGTGAAATCATAGAGGGCGGAGAACTTGAGGATACGCTCCATTAAAAGCTCCTTGCGCGCGAGGGTGTCGATTTTGTTGATGGCGAGGATCACGGGCAGCTTTTCCGCCTGGAAGCGCTTAATGAGCTCTTGCTCTGCCTGACGCAGTTCTCCCTGCGGCTCCACTACAAACAGGCAGGCGTCTACATCCGCGATGCTGTCGCCCACTGCCTTGATCATTTTTTCGCCCAGCTTGTTGTGCGGGCGGTGGAAACCCGGCGTATCAGTGAATACGAGCTGGGTCTCCTCCTGTGTCAGCACGCCCATAATCCGCGTGCGGGTGGTTTGCGGCTTGTCGGATACAATGGCGATTTTTTGGCCAAGCATCCGGTTTAACAGCGAAGATTTCCCAACGTTTGGGCAGCCGACGATAGAAATAAAAGCTGTGCGCGTTTGTGTCATTTCAAACAACCTTTCCTCATGGATGCAAAGTGAAGTAAACGGTAAAAAGGGAGCATCGCGGTTGGCGCTATTCTTGCCTGCACATACGAAAAACACGCAGAATAGGCTGTAAATATCATAGGAAATTGAATAAACCCTCATAAATTGAGAAAATTTTTATCGACCATGATACTTTAGTATAGCATATTAAAGGACTGTTGCAAAATAAAATATTTTGCAACAGTCCCGCAAAAAATTGTTTGCGAGCCATAAACTTGTGGCTCGCATTTCGCGTTTGTATGACCGCGAAACCACGCTTTTTTCAGTTTCTGCGTAGATTCATGAATCATCATGCAGCGCGTCCCAAAGTCCGTTATGGATTTTGGGACGTTTTGTCCAACCCCAGTAGCTTCAGCGGCCCCATGAATATGTAGGCGAAGCTGAACACAAGGCTAGCGGCGAACAGCGCAAGGGAACCGGGATGAGAGGCATAGTATTGATACAGTGCGCGGAAAGCGGGCGGCTGCCACAATAGGGCGACACCGGCCGCCACAGCCCCAATTGCCGCCACTAGAACAGCGCCGGCCGCCGTATCCTTTGCCGCTTTGGCCAACGGGTGTTTTCCCTTGCTGTGCAAGTCAACGGTGCGTTCCACTGCGGTGTTAATCAGTTCGCCCATGATGACGGCCGCATTTGCCAAAAAGATGATGGCAAACTGCGTGCGGGAGAGCTGAAAAAAATCAAACCCCAGCAGGAAAAAATACATATATGCCATGCAAACGAAGTGAATGCGCATATTGCGCTCGTGATGCAGGCAATAGAAAATGCCGCGGATCGCATAGACAAAGCTCATGCCTAAGGCTTTCATATAAATCCCTTTCAAGCCGCAGCCCTATACAGCGCCTTCTGTTCCACCCCTCCGGCGCTTTTGGCGTGGTTGCGGCCACTGCCTTTATGTTTCGTTACAGAAATTATTCTCCCATGTAATAGCTGCCGTTGCGTTGCAAGCCAAGCTGTGTGAGCACCGTTTCCTCTTTTTCACGCATGCGTACGCTCTCAAGCCCGCCGCCCTCGTGGTCATAGCCGAGCAGGTGGAGCATGGAATGCACGGTTAAAAAGCCAATCTCACGTTGGAGCGAGTGCCCATAGCGCTCTGCCTGCTCCACCGCGTGTGGCATGGAAATGACGATATCGCCGAGCATCTGCGCCCCCGTATCTTTATTGATATCGTACACGCCGTTTTCCCCAAGCGGGAAAGAGAGCACATCCGTGCTGTTGTCAACATTGCGGTATTGCTTGTTCAGCTTGTGGATTTCATCGTCGTCTACAAATTTAACGCTGATCTCCGCCGGGCCTTTAAACTCTTCCATAATTAATACGGCGGTGCAGCAGCGGCGCACCAGCATGCGCACGCCTGTGGGGATTTTTACTTCCTTTTGAGCGTTGGAAATAATCACTTTTACTTTATTTTCTGTCATTTCTGCGTTTGCCCTCCTCGTGTCTTTCGTATGCTTTAATAATGTCCTGCACCAGCCTGTGGCGCACGACGTCTTTTTCCGTAAAGGTGACGCAGGCGATATCGTCGATCCCCTTGAGAATCCGCATGACCTCCACCAGGCCGGAGCGTTTCCCATCCGGCAAATCTACCTGCGTGATATCGCCAGTGACGACAATCTTGGAGTTAAAACCCAACCGCGTTAAAAACATCTTCATCTGCTCGTTGGTGGTGTTTTGCGCTTCATCGAGAATAATGAAGCTGTCGTCCAGCGTGCGGCCGCGCATATAGGCCAGCGGCGCCACCTCAATGTTGCCGCGCTCCTGATATTTCTGAAAATTTTCCGCGCCGAGCATATCAAACAGCGCGTCATATAGCGGGCGCAGGTATGGATCCACCTTGTGCTGAAGATCGCCGGGGAGGAAGCCGAGCTTTTCCCCCGCCTCCACAGCCGGGCGGGTGAGAATAATGCGATTGACCTCCTTGGCGCGGAATGCGGTAACGGCCATGGCCACGGCCAAATAGGTTTTGCCCGTGCCGGCGGGGCCTACGCCTAATACGATCGTATTGTGTTGGATCGCCTCAATATACCGCTTTTGCCCGAGGGTTTTCGGCTTTACGGGTTTGCCGCGCGAGGTGATGCAGATGCAGTCCGCCGTGAGGGCGTGAATTTTATCCTCGCTGCCTTCCTCCACCAGGGAGAGAACATACCGCACGTTTTGCTCGCTGAGCGCTTCGCCGCGGTTAATGAGCGTTAAGAGCCCGCCAATAGCACGCACGGCTTTTGAAACGTTTTCCGCTTCGCCGGTTACCTTCAGGTCGGATCCGCGGCTGATAACGCTAACGCCGTATTCCCGCTCGATCAGCCGGATGTTTTCATCAAAGCTGCCGAAAAGGCTAACCGCCTGCTCGAGCCGGTCTACGCTGATGGTTTGTTCAAACATGAAAGTCAATCACCTGCTTTTAAGAATACCTGATTGGATGTGATCAAAAACGGCCACTCAGATATTTTGTTACATTATAACATAAATTTCCGCAAAAGTCATCTATTATGAATAAAAAACGGTACAAAGTATCTGAATTTTCGCGCTTGATTCTTGTGCACCTATCCAAGATCAGAAGTTGCAGAAAAGTATTGCGGAATGGTTTATTATTTGGTAGTTTTCAGGTATAATATGCAGGGGAATCAGGGGAATTCTGTTTCCTCTGAAGAAATACGAAGGCTGACAGCCAGGATGGATGGGCAAAATGTTTGTAGATGTTGCAAAGATCAGGATAGAAGCGGGTAACGGGGGCAACGGCGCTGTTTCCTTCCGCCGTGAAAAATATGTTGCGGCCGGTGGGCCAGATGGCGGGGATGGCGGCAAAGGCGGTGATATCATTTTTCAAGTGGACGATCATCTCGTTACGCTTTCCGACTTTCGCTACAAAAAAAAGTATAAAGCGCCCAATGGGCAGGATGGCGGCCCACGCCGGCGCAACGGCAGGAAAGGGGAGGACCTTGTCATCCGTGTGCCGCGCGGCACAGTGCTGCGCGAGGCGGAGACGGGCAAGGTGATGGCCGACCTTTCCTCTGAGGAGCCTTTCGTTGCGGCAAAAGGCGGGCGCGGCGGATGGGGTAACCCTCATTTTGCTACGGCAACCCGGCAGGCGCCGCGCTTTGCAAAAAGCGGCACGCCCGGCGAGGAGTGGGAGCTTAGCATGGAGCTTAAGCTGCTTGCAGATGTGGGGCTGATCGGCTTCCCCAATGTGGGAAAATCAACGTTGGTTTCCGTGGTGAGCGAGGCAAAGCCGATTATCGCGGATTATCATTTTACCACGCTTACCCCTGTGTTGGGCGTGGTTCGCATGGGCGAGGGCCAATCCTTTGTGATGGCGGATATTCCTGGCCTGATCGAAGGGGCGAGCGAAGGCGTGGGCCTTGGCCATGAGTTTTTGCGGCATGTGGAACGATGCAGGCTGCTGGTGCACATCGTCGATGTTTCTGGCAGTGAAGGGCGCGACCCCATCGAAGATTTTGAAAAAATTAACCAGGAGCTCGCCGCCTTTAATCCGGAGCTGGCGCAGCGGCCCCAAATAGTGGCGGGCAATAAGTGCGATTTGGCGGAGGATGATCAGCTCGCCCGGTTTGCATCGTATATCCGCGGGAAGGGATATGATTATTACCCGATGTCCGCCGCCATCTCCTATGGAACAAAAGAGCTTATAGACGCTGTGGCAGCGCGCCTGCATACGCTGCCGCCCGTCAAACGCTATGAGCGCGAGGAAATCCCGCTGGAAACGCTGGCGCAGAAAAAAAACAACGGTTTTACCATCACGGAGCATGAGGGCGTGTATTTTGTGGAGGCCCCCTGGCTGATACCGATCCTCAATCAGATTGACCCGGAGGATTATGAATCCCTGCAATATTTTGAGCGCGTACTGCGCTCGAGCGGGATCATTGACGGGCTGGTGGAGCGCGGCGTCCATGAGGGAGACACGGTGAATATTTACGATATTGAGTTCGATTACGTGCCGTAAGGCATCGGGGAAAGGGGCTGTTTGTTTGAATACCTTTTTAGATGGCGAATGCGACCCGCGGCAGATGAGCCCGCTGACCCTTGCATTTTTGGGTGACGCCGTTTATGAGCTCTTCGTCCGGGAAAGCCTAGTGCGGGCGGCAAACCGCCCGGCCAACGCCCTGCATAGCCTGGCAGTTCGGCAGGTGAAAGCTTCGGCACAGGCGCAGGCCGTCGGGAAATTGATGCCCTTGCTGGATGCGGAGGAGCTGGCTGTTTATAAGCGTGGGCGCAACGCGCACCCCGGCCATATCCCCAAAAACGCGTCTCATCAGGATTACCATGCAGCCACAGGCTTTGAAGCGCTGGTGGGCTACCTTTATTTGCAGGGGCGGCTGGAACGGCTGCGGGAACTGTTCCGTTTCTTGCAGGCGGAAGGTATGGAGCCGGCGGCGCAACCGGCTGATTCGGCTGTTTGAATCAAAAACAGAGGAGGCAATACGGTATGGATGATAAAAACGGAAAACAGGAAGAATGGCTGGGTGAGCCAAAGCCGAAAACCGGGGCCGCGTGAATTCGGCAGGCTTCGCAAGCGCGGCAGCGCGGTGCGCGAAGGTATGATCGACACATTAATGTGGATCTTAGGGTGCCTGCTCTATGCGATTGCCATGAATGTGTTTAACGTTCCTAATCAGATTGCGCCCGGCGGCGTCAGCGGTATTGCAACGCTGCTCAACCACCTATTCCATACGCCAATCGGCGTGATGGTGATGGCGATTAACGTGCCGATTTTCCTGATTGCGTGGAAGTTCCTGGGCTGGCGTTTCCTGCTCAATTCGATGATTGCAACAGTTTTGCTCTCTGTTTCGATTGATGTGACCGCCTTGTTTTTACCGGCGTACCAGGGCGACCGCCTGCTGGCCGCCCTGTTTGGCGGTGTGCTCTCCGGCGCGGGCATGGCGCTCATTTTCATCCGGGGCGCAACCACGGGCGGCGTGGATATCATCAGCCGCCTGCTGCGCAAAAAATGGCCGCATCTCCCGATGGGAAGGCTCATCATGTTCTGCGACCTGGTGGTGGTCGTCATGGCATGGCTGGTTTACGGCAATATGGAAAGCGCGCTTTATGCCATGATCGTCATCTTTGTCAGCGGCCAGGTGATCGATTATATTATGTATGGTACGGGCAACGGCAAGATGCTCTTCGTCGTCACCACCCATGCAAATGAGATTGCGGGCGCGGTCACCCGGGAGATGCATCGTGGCGTGAGCATCCTCCCTGTGCGCGGAGGCTACACGGGAGAAGATAAAAATATGCTGATCTGCGCGGTGCGCAGCAGTGAGGTCGCCCGCCTGAGCAGGATTATCCGGCGGATTGACCAAAACCCCTTTATTGTGGTGGCAGAGGCCGGTGAGATCCTAGGCGAGGGCTTTAAAATGGGAGAAGATCCCGTGTAATAGAATCTGCATTTTGTAAAACGACTGTTTCCCATAGCAGAGCCAAGGGCGCGATGTGCATGCTTTGTTTGCATCGCGCTCCTTTTTTGATTGTAACCAAGCTGTAACCGCGCTGTAATAGGTCTGTTCTTGCCTCGTTCTGTCGAATATGCTATGATGAGGCCGTGCTACAAAATGCATTGGATTGGCTGTGACGGATCGGAAGGGGGCTCTTAGATGATGGAAGGGGAAGGAAGGGGCAAACGGCTGGCGGCGACCGCCTGTGCCTTTACGCTGCTATTTTGCCTGGCGGTGGGCTTGGGTGTGCACGGCGCCTTCCAATACCAGCAGGTCAAGCAGGAACAGCGGCTTTCTGCGGAGTATAGCCTGAAGCAGGCGCAAAAAGCCGCCGCACAGCCACCTAGCCGGCGGGAAACGGAAAAAAGCACCGCCACACCGGAGGCGAAGCCGCCAACGGCAACACAGGAGAGTGAAACAGAGCAAGAAAGCGTGCTGCCTATCTCCACAACATCGGCCGTCACTACGGCGGATGGAGCGCTGTCCGAGCCCGCCGCGCGGCGTGAGCCCTCCCGCATACCGGCCGGCTTGCAAAATGATCATAAGGTTTATCTCACCTTTGACGACGGGCCTTCGCAAAACACCTTAGAGATTTTGCGCATTTTAAAGGAACATAACGCCAAGGCCACTTTCTTTGTGGTCAATTCCAAATATAATGCCTATATGAAGCGGATTGTGGAGAGCGGCAATGCGATTGCACTGCATACCTTTACACACAGTTATAAAACGATTTATCAATCCGAAGCAGCCTATTTTGAAGATCTTCAAAAGATATCGGATGTGGTGAAACGGGAAACGGGTGTCGAGGCAAAGGTGATCCGTTTCCCCGGCGGCTCCAGCAATACCGTCAGCAGGCGCTATCGGAAGGGGATCATGTCCCGCCTGACGAAGCAGGTGGAGGAGAAGGGGTACACCTACTTTGATTGGAACTGCTCATCCGGAGACGCCAACGGCAATGGAATCCCAGCTGCAAAGCTGCTGCGGAATATTCGAGCGGAAACGAAGCATATGAACGGGCATATTGTGGTGCTGATGCATGATTCACAAGCGAAAACAACGACGGTAGAAGCCCTGCCTGACATTTTAACGTATTTTGAGAGCAGGGGATTTACGTTTGAAGTGCTCACACCAGAAACGCCGGTTGTGCACCATGGGGTCAATAATTGAATAAACGCTGGAGGGAGATATCTTTTTAATGGATGAGGATATGCGCCGCCAGAGTCAAAAAAGGGCTGTTGCGAAACAGCCCCAATGCATATATTGATTTTGTAGGCGCAAGCTGATAAAGGGATGTTTTAGATAACCCGGAGCTCCTTCCATTTTCCCCGTGCAAAGCGGATTGTAAACACAATGGAACGAACAAGCCAATCGATATACATGGCAACCCAAACGCCCATCAGGCCCATTTTTGCCGCACCGCCGAGCAGATAGCTGAAGCCGATGCGGAACACCCACATCGAAACCATGGAGACGATCATGGTGAACCGAGCGTCGCCTGCGGCGCGCAGCGCATTCGGTAGGGAGAAGGAGAGCGGCCAGATGAGAATAGAAGCGACCGTAAAGGTGTAGAGCACCGCGCGTGCGTCCGCAGCCGCCGCAGCGCTGAGATGGAAAAGCCCTACCAGCGGACCGGCCACTAAAAAAACGGCAATATTTAAAACGCCCATCAGGCCATAGGTAAGCCACAAAAGCTTGCGGGTGTAATAAACCGCTTGCTCGTAATCCCGCCCGCCGACACACTGGCCGACCACTGTGGTGAGCCCAAGCTGGATTGCCGTGCCGGGCGTATTAATAAAGGATGCGATCGTGTTTGCAATGGCGTTTGCTGCAATGGCAGAGGTGCCGAAGGTGGCCACCAGCCCCTGCACGATCAGTTTGCCGATCTGAAACATTCCATTTTCCACGCCGTTGGGCACGCCGATTTTGAGAATTCGCCGGATCATGTCAAAATGCAACTCCGGCTTCCATACCTTCTCGATATGGATCGGATTATTTTTATGGCAAATGAGCACAAGCATAATCACAGCAGCCATCGCACGAGAGACGAGGGAAGCGGTTGCAGCACCCGCTACGCCCCAATGGAAGCCATAGATCAGCACAGCGTTGCCGCCGATGTTGACGACATTCATTAAGAAGGAAACGAGCGTAGACACCTTGCTGTTGCCCATGGAGCGGAAAAGCGCCGCCCCCGCGTTATAAACTGCCAGGAAGGGGTAGGAAACCGCGGAGAGTTGAAAATAGACGATCGCGTTTTCCATGACCGCGGGATCAATATTCCCGAAGATCAGCCGCAGCAGGGCGCGATGAAAAATCAGCGCCACTGCCATGATGATCGCGGCAAGAGCGGTGGTGGCATAGAGCAGCTGCTTTGCCGCAATGCAGGCATTTTTGCGTTCCTGCCGCCCAAGATATTGCGCTGTGACGATTGCGCCGCCGGACGCAAGCGCAGAGAACACCTGAATAAACAGGATATTGATGGAATCCACCAGGGAGATTCCCGACACAGCGGCTTCCCCCACGCTCGTGACCATGACGGTATCCGCCATGCCGATCGTAACAGCCAACAGCTGCTCGATCACGAGCGGGACCAGCAGCCGTACAAGCGCATGGTTCGAGAAAAACAGTGGATTTTCAAATACGCGCGGCGTGCGCCTGTGTGGCTGTCTTTGACGCATACACAAGTACCCCCTCTTTCGTAGTGGGAACGTAATAGCCCCTCCTCCGGCGGCGATGAGCGCCGCTGGAGGAGGGTTCCTTTGGTTTATGATAGCACCTGAGGCAGACCATTGCAAGGCAATATGCTGGTTTTGGCAATTTCTTCAGTTTTTAAGGGGGGAGCCCTACGATTTTATTCTGATCTGACTGTGAGAAAAACGTGTAGCACGCAAGGCTGTTTTATAGTGAAGAGACGAGCCGCCTAGCCATTTTATGCAAGGTAAAACACCTGCATCTCGCCGCCGCCGAGCTCAAAGGTATACTGGCCGTTTTCCAGAGTAGCCTTTTCACTCTGCCCGTTTTTACCGTTGACCAGAAATAGCTCTTTTTCACTCTCACCGAATGTGAGCGTGATACTCTGCGCGGTTTCCCTGCTTGAGCCGTGCTGCTGCTCCGGATGTAAACCGTTGCCCGATGTCAATGCGTTGCAGACGATGAAATAGTTCCTGCCTTTTATCTCGTCCGCGCCAGGCAACGTGCGGAAATAGCCGATGTAGACATCGCCGGGCAGGGAATCATTTTCCGTGCCAAGGTTGTGAGCCTCTATCGCTTTAATGCCGCAGCCGTTTTCTGAGGAGAACTTGCTGACGGTTGAGGGCTTGAGATTGGGCACGCCCACGAGGCCCAGCTTATGCTTGCCACTGAGCACCTGAACGTTTTCCGTTTGCAGGTTGACAAGGTGCGGCGAGAGCGCTTTAATTTCAGCGGCGATCTGCGCATATTCCTGATAGTGATGGGTTTGGTTCCCATCCCCATCAAACAGGAGAAACTGCTCGCTGTCGATAACCCGGAAGAGGTTCAGCCATTTTCCGCCCATCGTGACCGTAAGGTTTGCAACGAGCTTTTTCTGCGATTCGGTGATCTCATACCAGCCGACATCAGCGGGGTTTTCGCCTGATTTATAGCCGAGCAGGTATTGCCCAAACGGGATCGGTGAGGAACCGCTGCCGTCGTAGCCCTTCATGGCGGGGATGCGGATGCGGTTGATATCGTCGGCGATCACGGCCGCCACCCGATAATCTTTATTATTTCCGAGCTCGTCAAAATAATAGGAATCATAAGTCAGCATATCGGGCTTTGCAATGCGCATGTATTCTTCATATTCCTTTTTGCTCCATTGGCTTGCCCATTGATTGGAGTGGAGCAGCACATTGTTGTTGCGGCTCCTGAAATCGTCAAACCATTGGCCGAGCATTTCGGCCTGATGAGTGGAATATGATTGCTCATCGCCAAAGCAGACGCTGATCAGGTTATCTACATATTGCAGCTGCTCGTCACTCATCCATTCCCGGCCGCTTGGCGCAATATCCAGGGCATTGACGTTGTTTGGGGCTTTCGCCATGCTCCAAATAAGTGAACTGTCTTTTTGATGGAGCGGCGCATTAAAAAGATTGCCATGATAATAAGTTGGGCCAAAGCCGAACTGCTCCAGATTTTCAAAAGAGATCTGTTTTTCATCAGATTCTTCGGCCGGGAACCATGCTTGCAGGGCGAAGCCTTTTTCCTGTAGGATTCGGTTGCCGTTGGAGACGGCGATCTCATCCGCGAGGATATCATCCGGCTTGTGGGTAAAGTAGAACGCAATATCGGCCGCTATGCTGACCACCATAAAGATAATCGCAATGACTAGCGAGAAAAATTCGGATGTTTTTCATGTTCTCTTCCTCTCCTTATAATACATCGGACTGTAAAGTAAAATGAAAGTTGAGGACCCGATAGCCCTTCTGGTACAATGGTTTCACCACAAAACACATGTACTCCCGAAAGGAGACGAGTCCTCATGGCAAAAGTATACCAGGTAAGCTGCCCGAAGTGCAACAACAAAACGGACTTTTATCGTTACGGAAAAGACGTTCATGGACATCAGAAATACCAGTGTAAGAAATGTTGGCATCAGTTTGCATCAGATACCCCGGTCGGCAGTCCCGGCAGGCCGCGTGAACGTCCATCCCCGGCTTCCTCGGTGTGTGAGAAAGCGATGTTTCTTCATCACAACAAGAAATGCAATCACTCCATTTTTGTACCCAAACCAACCATGGTCACTGCCCCATCCATGTCCAAACTGTTTGGAAAGACGGATTTCAAGCGGATGCGGTATCCTTTCTATGTAATCCTCATGGCTTTGACCATGTTCTATCAGGGCAAGAACTCCTTCCGTAACATTGCCCTGATCTTGCGCACTGCGATGAATGTCCAGGTATCTCACACAATCATCAGCAACTGGTGTACTCGCTTCGATCCCATGTTCCTCTTCTTTTACAACTTCGTCCGCCCTCATTCCGCCTTAAACAACCTTACCCCGGCCCAGTGCGCCGGACTTCAACTGTCTAAAAAGCGTAAGCGTGAGCTTCTGCTCGTTGCATAGCGATATTCGCTGATTTCGGGTCTTATTTTTTTCATCTTTAGTTCACAGTACCTTTTTATTACCTTATTTACAAAAATAAGGCTTGATTCACTTTTTAATTGTGAATAATTTCAATATAATACATTGACCGCGTTTTGAAAATATTTCGTGGGAGATTTCGCAGGATATCGAAGCTTTTTGATTGCTTTTCTAAAAAATTTATCTTACATAAAAATACCGGGACGATAGGATGCTCTGTGTGAAAGCAGATGGGAGTTTTGTTCTGCTTTACGCATCATATGTCGCAGGGAAGCTGTGCCTATAGAGATATAGCAAGGCGCAGTTGCGGGCATAAAACTAACGACCTTTGTATGCTTACGATTGGATTATATGGTGATTTATACAATATTAGAAATCCTTGTATTATGGACTGGAATTGATTTTTGCTCAGTGCTGGAAGGGGCATACCTCTTCCCCAACTCAAATATCTTGGTAAGCGCTGATTAAATAGGGTGCGCGAATTGCCGGCAAGGCGTGTGCTTTGATTAAATCAGTGCTTACCTTGGGTTAAAAATCAAGAAAAAGCTGTTAATTTGCGGTGAAAACAGGTATACTAATGCTTAACATCAGATTTCAGATGCCAGATCTCAGGCCTAGAAAGCGGGTTTTGCGTTGTGAAAATAAGGCATATTTATCCACAGCGGCGTTGGACGGAAAGCTGGAATGGGCTTGACTTGCGGGTTGCGCGTTGTGTGCAGGCAGGCTCTGTTGAGAGGCCGGCCGAGCGTTTGATGCGCTTATGTGGGTGTGAGGAGGATGTTTATGGAGCGCTTAAGCCGTGCTGAAAGTACTGTGATCGCAGCGGGGCTTTTGCTGGCGGCCGCACTGATCCTATACCATGCGTTTGACGCGCAGCCACTTGATCCCGTGATCGAACCCTTTTCCGCATCCAGCACATTTGCCGCGGCGGAGCAGGCCTCTGCTGCGCCCGCTACGGAACAAAAGCCGCCCGCTTCCACGATAGAAGCTGCTCAACAGCCGGAGACGCGGTCAGGACCATCCAAGGCGGCAGTCACCGGGCAACAGCGGTCCGGTCCAATCAACTTGAATACCGCCACACGGGAAGAGCTGATGACCCTCAGCGGGATTGGCGAGGTCAAGGCCGACGCCATCATCGCTTACCGGACGGAAAACGGCGCATTCCAATCGGTGGAGCAGCTTCTGGAAGTATCCGGTATTGGCGAGAAAACGCTGGAAAAGCTGCGTGCGCAGGTTTGCGTGTGAATTTTTGGCGAATGCTGCAACTTTCCGTCATCCCGATTCATCTAAAAAAATAGCATCTTTTGTTCTTGCCGGGGTGTTGCACCCGGCACACCTGACATCAAAAATGGGGGATTGTATTGGTTTTTTCCAGCCTGAATTTTATGTATCTGTTCCTGCCGATCTGTCTGCTGCTGTATTTTATTTTGCATGGCATAAAGGCTCGTAACTATTTGCTGCTGGTGATGTCCCTGCTCTTTTATGCATGGGGGAGCCGAAGTGGATCATCCTGATGATCGTGACGACACTCATCGACTATGGCGCCGGCTTGCTGGTGGATCAATACCGAGGGCAGAAGCTCGCAAAATGGGCGCTGGCCGGTTCGGTTGTGATTACGCTTTCGTTTTTAGCAGTGTTCAAATATTTAGGCTTTTTTAATCAAAATCTCAATCAGATTTTTGGCGCGGAGCTGCCTACCCAAATTTTTAACCTGCCGATCGGTATTTCGTTTTATACCTTCCAGGCGATCACTTATGTGGTGGATGTTTATCGCGGCAAGGCACAGGTGGCAGTCGGCTCTTATGCAAACCTGTTGCTCTATGTTGCGCTCTTTCCCCAGCTAATTGCCGGGCCGATCGTGCGCTATACGGATATTGCCGCACAGCTGGAGAACCGCGAAATGACCTTGCCGGGCTTTTCCAAAGGCATTACACGCTTTGTGACGGGGCTCGGCAAGAAGGTGCTGCTCGCCAATATTGCGGGTCAGATTGCAACGAGCCTGATCGGCGGGGATTTGTCGAAAGCCTCTGTGCTCGGCGCATGGCTGGGTATCTTCGCTTATACGTTTCAGATCTATTTTGATTTTTCCGGATACTCCGATATGGCGATTGGGCTTGGTCACATGTTTGGCTTCACTTATGTTGAGAATTTTAATTATCCTTATATTTCTAAATCTATCACGGAATTTTGGCGCCGCTGGCATATCAGCCTGAGCACTTTCTTCCGGGATTATGTCTATATTCCGCTGGGCGGCAATCGCAGGCACCAGCTACGCAATATGTTTATCGTATGGGCGCTGACAGGGTTGTGGCACGGCGCAAGCTGGAATTTCGTCCTCTGGGGGCTGTATTACTTTGTTTTCCTGGCAATTGAAAAGCTGTTCCTCGGCAAGTTCCTGGAAAAAACTGCCTGCTGTGGTGGGGCATGCTTACGCGCTGTTTATTATCGTTGTCGGCTGGGTGTTTTTCTATTTTGATGACGTATCCCGCCTCGGGCAGATGCTGAAGCTCATGTTCGGCTTTAGCGGGCAGGCGGGCGTGTTGCCAACGGATACGGTTTTGTTGAAAAACCATCTTGTGTTTTTCCTTGTGGCGATCATCGCCTGCATCCCAGTTTCCAAGCTTGTTAAGGCGCTGCTGATCCGCTTTTCCCGCAAGGGATCCGTGCAGGAATCGCTTGCAGGAGCGGCCGGGATCCTTTATGAGTAGCGCTGCTGTTTTTCTCCACTGCCGCGCTGGTGGGGGCAAGCTACAATCCGTTCCTCTATTTCCGATTTTAAGCAAGGGAGGCAGGTTGCATGAAATATAGGAAGAAAAAACCAAACGGCCCGACCGTCTATCATGTGGGGGCGCACAGAGATATCGCTTCCGATCAAAGGCGGCGTAGAGCGCATAGCATTCAGCGTATTCTTTGCCTTGTGGCGGTGGCGCTGTTTGTCCTTCCACTGTTTGTGCTGGGCGTTACAAGCCTGGTGGATCAGGATAAAACCGTATCTGAAAAGGAAAACCGTAACCTGAAAACACGGCCGGCTTTCACACTTCAAGCGTTATTCGACGGCTCTTTCACCAAAGATTTTGAGGAGTATTATGCGGACACGTTCCCGCTGCGGGATTTTTTTCTCTCTGTCAACCAAAAGCTCAACGGCATTTTTACGCAGGCTGCGGGCAAGAGCGATCTGGTGCTGATTGAAAAGGAGGGAAAGGAGGATTTCGGTGGCGAGGCGCTGGTGGAAGATTCTACAAAAGGCGCGGCACAGGAGCAGGAAACGAAAGCCCCCTATCAGCCCAAGGTGAACGACGACGAAGTGTATGAAAACGGCTATATCCTCATCGATAAGGATCGCAAGGCTGCACTGGAAATCTATGGGATTGACAAGACAAAAATTCGCAAATATACGGACATTGTCAACCGATTAGCGCAGAAGCTTTCTGGCCAGAAGATTTATGCGTTGCTTGCGCCGACTGCTACAGAATTCTACAGCCCCGATGATTATCACACTGGAAACCGCTCTCAAAAAGCAGGTATTGCCTATGCATATGAGCAGTTCAAGCAGGCGAACCTGAAAGGGGTAGATGCAGTTTCTTCTATCGGGATGCATTTGGATGAATACGTTTATTTCCGCACCGATCACCACTGGACGGCAAGGGGCGCATATTACGCCTATTCCGCTTTCTGCCAAGCGGCCGGCTTGGAGCCGGTGCCTCTAAATGCATTGGAGAGCGGCAAAATTGAAAATTTTGTTGGCAGCATGTATCGTTATACCAATGCGGATGTTTTGAAGAATAACCCGGATTATCTCGAATACTTTCTGCCGCGGCGTGAGGCGGACGGTGAATATTATGATGACGCAACAATGAAGAATGGGCACCATCTGACGATCGTTTCTACAAAAATTGGGGCGGATAATAAATATCTCGCCTTTATCCAGGGAGATACGCCGCTCTCCAAGATTGTGACGGATCAAAAAAATGGCAAAAAGATTCTGGTTATCAAGGATTCCTACGGCAATGCGCTCGTGCCCTTCCTGGTGGATAATTATGAGGAAATCTATGTTCTTGACCCGCGCAATATCGAAACGGATTTATCATCGTTTGTCAAAACGCATGGCATTCAGGATGTATTGCTCGTCAATTATTCCCTGATCGGCGGAAACACCTCCTATCTCAAAGCGCTGGATAAAATGATCGGATAGGCTCTTTTCAATATTGTGCGAAGATTGTGAGAAGTGTGAATACAATGTGAAAAAGCTGTATTTCTTTGGAATACGCTTGAAAAATTCGTTTAAATAGGATAGAATACCTTTGTTATGTTGGAATCATGGTTTCAGTGGCGCCTTGGGGTAAGCATTTAAAAAGCGCCGCTTACCGGATAGTACACGAGAAAAGGATGAACACAATGGCAAACAAAAATGAAAAATCGCAGGCCGAGCTATATCGCGAGGAGCGAAAGGCGCGGCAGGCGAAGATCGCCAAGAAGCGCGAAAAGAAGTCGCCCAAGCGCATCGCCATGGAGCAGAAGCTCGTCAAGGCGATTCCGATTGTGATCGCGGCGGTTGCCGTGGTATTTGCAATCGGTTGGTTCCTCAATTTTATGGGCGTTCCACAGCGGATGACGACTGTGATGACGGTTGGAGACACAAAAATCAACCAGGCGCAGTATACATACTACTACCAACAGATCTACTCCAACTATGCCAGCCAGGCGCAGCAATATGCGCAGTATGGTATCAGCGGCATTCCGGGCATGATGGATTACAGCACCGTTCCCAGCGAGCAGAAGTATAACGGTGAGGATGCCGAGGGCAAGGGCGACGACTATATGTGGTCGGATTACCTCAGGGATAAAACCAATGAGTTTTTGCAGCAGTATATCACGCTTGGCAAAGAGGCAAAAGCAGCGAATATTACGCTGAGCGAGGATGAGCAGAAGGAAATTGACGAGACTATCAAGAGCATCCGCGAGCAGGCAGCCAGCAGCGATTATTCGCTCAATGCTTACCTGCGCCTGTATTATGGCCGCGGTGTGAATGAAAAGATTCTGCGCGAGGCGATGGAGCTCGAAACGCTCTCCAGCAAGCTCATTGAGCAGAAAAGCGACGAGCTGGCCCGCAACTATACAGACGAGCAGTTGGAAGCAAAGTATCAAAAAGATCAGAATACCTACAACGTTTTGACTGCGCGCATGTTCCAATTTACCACGGAAACGCCGGATTACCCGAAGGATGCGACGGATGCGCAGAAAAAAGAGCTCGATGAAAAGGCTAAGAAGGAAACGAAGGCCAAGGCCGACGCGATGCTGGGTAAAGTGACGGGTGAGGAATCCTTTAAGGAGCAGGCACTGGCCAATGCCTCCAAGGATCAGAAGGATGATTATAAAAAGGACGAGGCCACGCTGATGAAGAATACAGCGGTGACCCAATTCTCCCAGATTAGCGATGACGCCGTCAAGTGGGCTGCCTCCGCAAAGAAGGGCGACAAGAAGGTTTTCGAAACAGACGCCGGATGCTATGTGGTCTATATCGTAGAGGCGGCGCACCGTGATGCTTCTGAAACCGTGGATGTCCGCCACATTCTCTTTAAGGTGGATTCGGAGGCCGAGGATCAGGCAAAGGCGAAGGCTGATGCAAAGAAAAAGGCTGAGGATGCCCTTGCAGAGTGGCAGAAGGGCGACAAGACGGAGGAGAGCTTTGCAGCGCTCGCCACAGAGAAAACAGAGGATACCGGCTCCCAGAGCACGGGCGGTTTGTATGAGCGCGTTTATAAGGGCCAAATGGTGAAGGCGTTTGAAAATTGGTGCTTTGACGCGGCCCGTAAAGCGGGCGATACCGGCATTGTGGAATCCGACTACGGCTACCATGTGATGTATTTCATCCAAAAGAACGACGAGCCGCTGTGGAAGCTCAAGATTCGTGACGCGCTCAGTTCTGAAGATGCAAAAACCTACACGGATGAGTTGCTTAAAAAGGATGAAAACAAAATCGAGCTCAAGGGCAACAAGGTTCAGAAGGTCATTGATGACCTCATGGCGAAGATGAAGAAGAATCAGGCGCTCAACAGCGCGTCGGCTTAAGCATTTATTACATTCCAATTTTGAAATACCCCAGGAGTTTTCTCCTGGGGTATTTTTATGCTCAAAAGTTAAATGCTGATTTATGGATTTAATGCCAACTAAATAAAACATATTATATAAATTATGGTTGACATTAGTTAAAATATATATTAATATATAATAAACAGATGCAAATAGTTTAGATGTATTATGTGTTTAAATGGGCGTATTTGTAAAATAAGGCCGGATATCTAGTGTGCGAGATGCTCGGTTTTTATTGAACATAAAGTGATAAGGAGGCTTTCACAATGAAGAAGTTCAAAAAGCTTGTAGCCACTGCGCTTGTTGCGGTTATGGTTCTGACGACTATGGCGCTTTCGGCATCTGCCGGCATCGTGTTCTGGCATGGCAACGAGAGCAAACGCTGCTATGCAAGCACAACACAGGACACGACAACCAAACTGATTGGTGCGCAGATCACCTGGCAGGTAAAAAGCGGAAACATTCAGTATGGGGACAGGATCGAAAATCGAGGAGCTGAGGCCAAAAGCAGATCGAGTTACCTGATTTTCAAATCTGGTCAGTCATTTGGGTATTACTGGATTGACGGGACGAAGTACAATTGCACCGCATGGATGCCCTTTGATTTTTAAATTAAGCTAGGTTGTGCCACGGCAGTTCATTTCGCACACGTTCAATGCAACTGCCGTGGCATTTTTGGCGTAGCATGATCAGAATTGATTCATTGAATTTCCTATCGATGATGCAATGGAGGTTGGCATATGGAAACCGCAATTCAGACAAAGGATCTTACAAAGGAATACCGACAGGGCAAAAATATTGTGATGGGCGTTGATCATGTTAATATCAGCGTTGCGTCCGGGGAGTTCACTTCGATCGTGGGGAGAAGCGGATCCGGCAAGTCAACGCTGCTTCACTTGCTAGGCGGTATTGACCAGCCTACAGCGGGGAGCGTCCTAATCAATGGAATCAATATCAATCAGTTGCAGGATGCTGCGCTCACAAAATTCAGAAGCAAACACATCGGTTTTATTTTTCAAAGCTATAATCTGATCAATGAATTGACTGTTTTGGAAAATATTCGTTTGCCGTTGGATTTGGGCAAGATGGCATATGATAAGGATTACGAGGCTGAAATTATCACATTACTTGAGCTTGAAGAGCGGCTGAAGTTTTACCCCTATCAGTTGTCTGGAGGGCAACAGCAGCGTGTTGCAATTGCGAGAGCACTGATTACAAAGCCTGCGATCATTTTGGCTGACGAGCCGACTGGGAACTTGGATAAGCAGTCCGGCGATTCCATTTTTGAATTTATGATTAAAACAAATAAAAACTTGCATCAAACTTATGTGATGGTAACGCATAATCTGGAACTCGCCAATCGTACAAAACGGATTCTAACCATTGACGATGGGAAAATTGTTGACGACAAAGGTCTGCTTTAAGGTGTTTTTCCAATCTGCTGAAAGATTCATCACGATGATGTAGAAGGAGATTCTATGAAACAGATATTACGTCTTTCATTCAAAGACACCTTTCGCTCGAGGAATTCGGCGCTTCTGGCTTTTGGAATCCTGTTTTCCTTTTTGGTGCCGATTGTGATTTTTACCGTTTCCAATTCTTTTATGAATGGTGCGCTTGAAAAATCTTTTCAAGTATATGGATATTTTGATGATATCCTTTACCATGCAGAGAAGCAGGCCGGCGGCTTGCAAAATACGCGGAATGATATAAAGGAAGCCATTCCCACAGAGGGCATCGAACAGGTAGGAACCGTATCCGTATTTCGCCAGGATGAGGCTGGTAAAGCAGAATTGACGATCGGCTATATGGATGAGGCGGCGATTGATTTGAGTAGCATGAAGCTGCTGGAGGGCAGGCTGCCACAGCATAGGGGGGAGCTGGCGCTCTGTAATTCCCTTATCTATCAGTTCCCTGAATTAAACAAATTAGGAGAAACTATTACGGTTGGGGATCAAAGCTATACGCTGGTCGGCCTGATCAGCGACTATTCCGCCAGATGGGAAAAGCCGAAAAATGGAGAAGCTCTTTTACCCAATGCGCTAATCAGCCTAGAAGAAGCGCAAGAAAATCCGGCTGTTTACCAGCGCCATTTGCTCCTGGATACATCAACCGCTTTCGGACAGGCCGATTATCATAACATACCCAATCTTGTCGCCAATGCGAACCGTGCTGTAAATGATCGAAGCGAAAAATATACAGTTCCTACAGCAGTGGTGATTTTAACGTCAATATGCTCCTTTTTTCTGAATATCTATATCTTTACCTATTTTATTGATATAGTTGGTAAGTTGGGAAATGGAGAGTGCCGCCTCCTCTTTATTGATACGGCCGAAGCTTTCACCCACAAACTCTTCGTTGCATTCCATTCCTTCCGTATTTATCCATTCTATCGGTGTGTCATAGTCCAATATACTCCGATATTTTACTTCGGGAGCTGATTTCAGTTCACCCTGATAGAACCATTCTGAAGAGAAACGCATAATTTCATCATTCATTCTATATTGTACCTTTAACAAGGATACAGTGTCGGGTTTGTTGTCTGCAATCTCCTGCATCAGTGTCCGGTCTAATCCTCCACGAGCTGCTTCCATGCATTTAATGGTAGGAGGAAGCTGGCAATAATCACCGGCCAGAATGACACGGTCTGCTTTGCGGATGGCAATCCAGCAGGCAGGCTCTAGAGCTTGTGCGGCTTCGTCTATGAATAAGGTACTGAATTTGCGTCCTGTCAATATTCTGTTGGCGGAACTTACCAGTGTGCAGGCTATCACACGTGCTTCGCCGAACAATGCTTCGTTGATGCGAATTTCCAGTTCGGTGGCACGGTCTTTCAGTGAGTTTATTTTCTGTCGGATATTCTCACGCTCCGCTCCTTTGCGCGAACGTCCGTAGAGCTCGCGTATTGCTTTTCGGATACTCCATAATTGCGGATAATCGGGATGGCTTTCAAAACGGCGTTCATAGGTAAAAGCAAGCATTTTGTCATTGACGCGGGTGGGATTACCAATACGGAGAACGGGAACGCCCCGGTCCACCAGTTTCTCGCTAATCCAATCGACAGCCATATTGCTTTGTGCGCAAACCATCACTTGATTTTCCCGGTGAAGAGTCTCGTAAATGGCTTCTACCAATGTGGTAGTCTTACCGGTTCCGGGCGGACCGTGGACTATAGCAACATCTTTGGCATGCATCACTTTATTTACTGCTTCCTCCTGCGTATTGTTTAACCAAGGGAAACGGGTGAAGCCGAAACTGAAAGTTTCCGCCTTTTGGCTGCCATGAAAAATCTCACGTAACTCTGCCAGGCGATTCCCTTTTGCCTTGAGGACTTGTCCCAACGCTTCGAACATCAACCGGTAACTGGTTTCATCAAAATAAAGCTGTACTCCCAATTGTCGCTCGGTTGCCTGTATGCTGAGCAATGCATCTGCCGAGGGGAGAACGATTACCATTCGGTCTTCGTCCACGTAGTTGACAGTTGCCGTAAAATTGAAATAATGTAATTGGCCTGATGCATTTTGCGTAAAAAAGCATACCGGACGGCCGAATTCAAATACATGTTCTATGTCTTTGTCTTCTTGCCTTTCAACTTCTACAACCAATTGATTCAATGAGTTATAATAGCTTCTGCCTGCCGATATAGGATACCAGCACATACCCCGTTTCACTTTGCGCCCGATGCCCATTGCTTCAGTCTGTTGCCTGAAAGTCTCTTTTTCGTAATCATATTCTAATTTTAGTAACAACTCTTTGCGTTGTAGTTTGTTAATTATATTAGAAAGGGGTATATGTTGGTTCATAATGATGCTTTTTTCTATAAGAATTGCAAAGATAATAATAATCCTTTAGGTAGGACTTTATGTTTTATTTTGTTAAACGTATTATAGATAACACAAGAATTCAAATATTATTCCTATATTGCCAAAAATAAAATAGATTTAAAACTGTAATAATTATAAATAGTAAAAGGTATGGTATATGACTTGGACATGTTAAAGGCCTTTTATGCTTCTTTCGAAAAGAAGATAGGTCGGGTAAGAGCCGTGTTGCAGCGTCCGCTGACATTGGCTGAGAAAATTCTGTATACACATCTTTATGATGATGCTCAACTGAAGAATTATGAACGTGGCGAGGACTATGTGAATTTCCGTCCCGACCGCGTGGCTATGCAAGACGCGACGGCGCAAATGGCATTGTTGCAATTTATCAATGCAGGAAAGGATTCCGCTGCCGTACCTTCTACTGTGCATTGTGACCATTTGATTCAGGCATATAAAGGAGCGGGCCCGGATATTGCAACGGCTACGGAAACCAACCGTGAGGTATACGATTTCTTACGAGATGTTTCTTCGCGTTTCGGTATCGGGTTTTGGAAACCGGGAGCAGGAATCATTCATCAGGTGGTACTCGAAAACTATGCTTTTCCCGGGGGAATGATGGTGGGGACGGATTCTCATACCCCTAATGCCGGAGGATTGGGAATGGTGGCAATCGGAGTCGGTGGTGCCGATGCTGTGGATGTAATGACCGGTATGGAATGGGAGTTAAAGATGCCGAAACTGATTGGAGTTCATTTGACCGGAAGCTTGAACGGATGGGCTTCGCCAAAGGATGTGATTCTGAAATTGGCCGGTATTCTGACCGTGAAAGGTGGAACGAATGCCATTATAGAATATTTTGGAGAAGGGACAGCTTCACTTTCGGCAACCGGTAAGGCTACTATCTGCAATATGGGTGCAGAAGTGGGGGCTACCACATCCTTGTTCCCCTATGACGACCGGATGGCTGTGTATCTGAAAGCTACCGGAAGAGAGTCTGTAGCAGAGATGGCCGGAAAAGTGGCAAATGATTTACGTGCCGATGCTGAGGTTGTTGCCAATCCTTCTGCTTTCTACGACCGTGTGATTGAAATTAATTTGTCCGAGTTGGAACCTTATATCAACGGGCCGTTTACACCGGATGCCGCAACACCTATTTCAGAGTTTGCCGAAAAGGTATTGGTTAATGGTTATCCGCGTAAGATGGAAGTCGGGCTGATAGGTTCATGTACCAATTCATCTTATCAGGATTTAAGTCGGGCTGCTTCCATTGCCCGTCAGGTAGCTGAAAAACATTTGGCTGTGGCTGCTCCTTTGATTGTCAATCCGGGTTCTGAACAGATTCGAGCCACCGCCGAGCGTGACGGGATGATTGATGCTTTCCAAAAGATTGGGGCTACTATTATGGCGAATGCTTGCGGTCCGTGCATCGGACAGTGGAAACGCCATACCGATGATCCTGTCCGCAAAAACTCGATTGTCACTTCTTTCAACCGTAATTTTGCCAAACGTGCCGATGGTAATCCGAATACACATGCATTTGTGGCTTCTCCTGAATTGGTATTGGCTCTGACTATTGCCGGTGATTTATGTTTCAATCCGTTGAAAGATACGTTGATAAATCAAGAAGGCGAGAAGGTGAAATTGAGCGTTCCCGAGGGAGATGAATTGCCGTCGGCAGGTTTCACTCAAGGTAATCCCGGTTATTTGGCTCCTGCCGGTGCACAGGTAGAAATTAAGGTGAATCCCGAATCACAGCGTTTGCAGTTATTGGCTCCGTTTCCGGCATGGGATGGAAAGGATTTTACGGATATGCCTTTACTGATTAAGGCTCAAGGTAAATGTACCACAGACCATATTTCGATGGCAGGCCGTGGCTGCGTTTCCGTGGTCATCTGGAAATATTTGCAGGTATTAATATACTGATGGGGCGGTGGACG
>ENA-OQDA01000059-OQDA01000059.1-human-gut-metagenome-genome-assembly--contig:-NODE-59-length-45250-cov-6.637014_pt1 | contig 45250 bp, 41 predicted proteins | sample MGYA00242771_ERZ504603 | MGnify/ENA primary metagenome ERZ504603 (study PRJEB26092, sample SAMD00036328) | human gut metagenome | host: Homo sapiens | study: EMG produced TPA metagenomics assembly of...
CTGCGCCCCCGACTGGCGCCCCCGACTGGCGCGGCTTCCCGACCTCCTCCCGGACTGGCGTGCGGGTTCCCAATCCTGATCCTTGGCCGCCGTAGTGTCCCTGCCCGGCTCGTGGGGGCGGCGCGCATCCCGGTCAGCCGGGATGTTTCACGTGAAACATCCGTTCGCATCCTTTCTCCAAAAACCCTCTTGACTTGGAGTCCGCTCGAAGCCCTATGATGATAGGCGAACCCATCGAGAGGAGCATCATTGAGACCGGAATTCGAAAACACGCCGAAGCTGGGCTTCGGCTGCATGCGCCTGCCGTTGCTTGATCCCGCTGACCAGCAGAGCATCGACTTGGAGCAGTTTAAGCAGATGGTGGACGCGTTCATCGAAGGCGGCGGCACGTACTTCGACACCGCGTTCGTCTACCACGAGGGCGCGTCCGAGAAGGCACTGAAAGAGGCGCTGGTGAAGCGCTACCCGCGCGACGCGTACACGGTGGCCACGAAGTGCCTGGCCTGGGCCGCGCCCAGCGCCGAAGAGGCGAAAAGCAACCTGGCCACGTCGCTTGAGCGCATGGGGCTGGACTACGTGGACTTCTACCTGCTGCACAACGTAGGCGGCGAGCGCACGGCCAAGTTCGACGCGTACGGCATGTGGGACTTCGCGCTGGATGCGAAGGAGCGCGGCCTCATCAGGAACGTCGGTTTCTCCATGCACGACGGGGCCGACGCGTTGGACGCGCTGCTGACGGCGCATCCGCAGATGGACTTCGTGCAGCTGCAGGTGAACTACCTCGACTGGGACGATCCGGTGGTGGAGGCGCGCCGCTGCATGGAGGTGGCCGCGAAGCACGGCGTGCCCGTGGTCGTCATGGAGCCCGCGCGCGGCGGCCGCCTGGTGGAGCTGCCCCAGCGCGTGGCCGACGTGCTGCGCGCGGCGAACCCCGACGCCAGCCTGGCCTCGTGGGCGTATCGCTTCTGCTGCAACCAGCCGAACGTGCTCACCGTGCTCTCGGGCATGTCGAACCTGGACCAAGTGCGCCAGAACGTGGCCGACTACCAGGCGAACCGCCCGTTCTCGGCCGAGGAGCAGCAGGCGCTGGACGCGGCCGTCGAAACGCTGCGCGGCATGGCCAGCGTGCCGTGCACGAACTGCCGCTACTGCGTGAAGGACTGCCCGCAGGGCGTGGTGATACCCACCATCCTGGGCCTGCTGAACCTGGAGCTTATGACCGAGAACCGCGATTTCGCGAAGGGCCTTTACTCGTGGCAGGCCGCCCCTGGGCCTGCCTCGTCCTGCATCGCCTGCGGCGCCTGCGAAGCGATGTGCCCTCAAGGCATCGACATCGTCCGTCAGCTGGAAGTGGCGGCCGAGCACTTCGAGGGATAGCCGCCGCCCCGCTCGGGCAAAGCCCGCAGCCCGAGGTCCGCGAGCGCGCGGCCCGCGAGCCGCGAGCCCTGGTTCGCAGCCCGTGAGCCCAGCCCGAAGCCGCGCGCCGCGAGCCCCAACCCGAAGCCGCGCGCCGCGAGCCCGTGAGCCTGCAGCCCGGACCCTGCGTGCCTGGGCTCCGCGAACCTCGAGCTCGCAGCCCTAACCCAAAGGCCCGCTCCTTCGCAAGCGCGAACGGATGTTTCACGTGAAACATCTCGAGCGAGGCAGGGCGAACGTGGTCGGTCGATGCCGCCGTCCTCCTGCGTTTCGGCTCGCTCATCGGCTCGTTCGCGGCCGCTTTACCTGAACCTTTCTCGTTCCTGATGCCCCCTTTGCTCAAACTTGGGGGCATCTTTACGCGCGCCTTCCTTCGTCCTTACCTTCCTTTCTTACGATGGTTCTCGCACGTTGGCCGCAGGGTCAACTCGTGCCGAAGACGAATGCGATCCCGGCGATTGCGCCGGGGATACGAGAGGAACGCAACTATGGCAGAAGGGTTTTTGAGCAGGCGCCAGTTCGTGGCCGGCAGCGCGGCGCTGGCGATGGCGGGCATGTTCGGCGCTTTGACGGGCTGCACGGCCGGCGGCTCCGGCGCGGCTGCGGGCGCGGACACGGCTTCGGCCTCCACCGGCGGCGACGCAGCCTCTTCCACCGATCCCATCACCATGGTGTGGCTGCCCGACAACTCCTCGGCCGACCTCACCTCCTCGCGCGAGGCCATCGGCGCGGCCATCACGGCGGCATGCGGCCGCGAGGCGAATCTGCTGACCACCACCGACTACAACGTGGCCATCGAGTCCATCGCGTCGGGCAAGGCGCAGATGGCGCTGTTGGGCCCCGAGGGCTACGTGCAGGCCAACAAGAAGAACCCGAAGGTGCTGGCCGCCTTCACGAACAGCGACGAGGACGGCGGCCTCGAAGGCGCCTGCTACTACAGCCGCATCTGCGTGCGCAAAGAGGACGCCGACCAGTACAAGAGCGGCAGCGGCTACTCCATCGAGAACATCAAGGGCAAGTCGTTCTCGTTCGTGTCCGCCACCTCCACCTCGGGCTTCAAGGTGCCGTCGAGCGGCATCGTCAGCGAGTTCGGCCTCGACAGCTCCGACGAGCTGCTGGAAGGCGGCAAGTTCTTCAGCGAAGTGCTGTTCGGCAACTCGCATGTGGGATCGTTGGTGAATCTGCTGTCCGGCGATGCCGATGCGGCCGCGTTCGACGATGTGGACGTGGATATGTACCTCGACCTCGTGTCCGGCGAGGCCAACAGCATCGGCGCGGTGTACAAGGCCAAGGACGACGCCGAGGCTCCCGTGGACTCGGTGCGCGGCAAGGAATTCACCATCATCGCCATCACGCCGGTGCTGAACTCGCCCATCTGTTTCAACGAGGAAGCCATCTCCGACGACGACCGCACGAAGATCATCGACTACTTCTGCTCCGATAAGGTAGCCAACGACAAGGCCATCTTCATCGATCCCGAGGACGAGAGCGCCAAGGGCCTGTTCGAGAAGGATTCCGAGAAGACCTGCTTCGTGAAGACCGACGATGCCTGGTACGAGCCCATCCGCAAACTGGGCGGGACTGCGTAATGAGCGAGGTGCTGGGAACACCTTCGGTCGAGCGGCAGGGCTTCGAGCCGCTGCTCCTCCTTGAGGGCGTAACGAAAAGCTACGACGGGTGGTCGAAGGCGCTTGACGACGTGTCGCTTTCCGTGGCGCGCGGCGAATTCGTCAGCATCATCGGCTGCTCGGGCGCGGGCAAATCCACGTTGTTGCGCTGCGTGAACCGCCTGATCGACCCCACGCAGGGCAGCGTCGTCTTCGACGGCGACGACGTGACGCACGTGCGCGGACGGGCGCTGCGCCAGACGCGTCGCCGCATCGCCATGGTGTTCCAGCACTACAACCTGGTGTACCGTGCCACCGCCATCGAGAACGTGCTGCAGGGGCGCTTGGGCTACAAGTCCGCCGTCGCCGGCATGCTGGGTCTGTTCAGCGAGGACGAGAAGCGCCGTGCGTTCGAGATTCTCGACCAGGTGGGTCTGGCCGACTTCGCGTACGCGCGCACCGACCAGCTGTCCGGCGGACAGAAGCAGCGCGTAGGCATCGCCCGGGCGCTCGTGCAGGACCCGCTGCTCATGCTGGCCGACGAGCCCATCGCCAGCCTCGACCCGAAGTCGTCGCGCACGGTGATGGAGCACCTGCGTTGGGCGGCCGACGAGCTGGGCGTGGCGTGCCTGGCTAACTTGCACCAAGTTGACTTCGCCATGGAATTCTCCGATCGTATCGTGGCGCTGAAGAAGGGCCGCGTCGTGTTCGACGGCGCGCCGCACCTGTTGGACGAGGCCGCCATCGCCGACATATACGGCACGAACGAGGAAGCCGAAGCCGGAAGCGACTTCGGCGAACGAAGCGTTCGGCAGGTCGGCGAGCTATCGGGCTCTCGAACGCGCGAGGCGGATCCAGAAAGGCTCGGAAAAGCGGAGGCGAAGGATTCCTCCTCGCCGGAGGTGGCGGCATGACCGAGCGTGTTCTGCAGTCGGCCGGCTTCCTTTCGCGTCTGCGCGGCAGGCGCGCGGCGCCGCGCGGCGCCTACGACCCGTCGTTCTTTCTGCGGCGCACGGCGGCCGTCGTCGGCATGGCGCTCGTGTTCGTGGCGCTGGGCGCGCTGTCGGGCACCTATGTCGGCTTCGATTTCATGCAGGCAATCCTCGACGTCCCGGGCGGGCTCGTTTGGATGGCGACGCAATTCGTCCCTTCCCTTACCTCCCTCCAGAAGCTGGACACCATCCTTCCCGCCTTGAGTTCGACGATTCTCGCCTCGATCGCCTCCAGTTGCACGGCGGCGGTTCTGGCGTATATCTGCGCGGTGCTGGGCTCGCGATCGGTGGGGGTGGGTGGGCCGTTTCCCCTCATCGTGCGGGCCGTCGCGTCGCTGTTCCGCAACATCCCGGTGGTGGCCTGGGCGTTCATCCTGCTGTTCTCGTTCAAGCAGAGCGAGTTCACCGGGTTCTTCGCGCTGTTCCTCACAAGCTTCGGTTACCTGACGCGCTGTTTTCTGGAGAGCATCGACGAGATGAGCGCGGGTCCCGTGGAGGCTCTGCGCGCCTCCGGGGCGACCTACGGCCAGATCGTGGCTCAGGCGGTCGTCCCCATGAGCATCACGTCGGTGATCAGCTGGGTCATGTACATGATCGAGACGAACATCCGCGACGCCACGCTCATCGGCCTGCTCACGGGCACGGGCATCGGATTTGTGTTCGACGTGTATTACAAAAGCTTCCGCTACGACATCGCCGGGCTGGTCATCCTATCCATCGTCCTCGTGGTCATCGCCTGCGAGCTGACCTCGAACTTCGTGAGGAGGAAGGTCATATGATGGCGAATGCCGACAAAGTGGCTGCCGAAGCGAACGCGGCGGCCATCGCCGAGGACGTCGGCATCGTGCAGGGCGCCTCGGCCGACGCGCTCGGAATAGGCGCCGGTGCTGCGGAAACCCTCGATGGCGATACGAACGACCTGTGTGGCATGGGCGCGCGCACGTCGCGCTCGGGGAAGATCAAGGTGCATGTGGCCAGCAAGTCGACCGTGGCGCTGTACGTTGTGCTGGGCGTGCTGGCAGCCATCACCGTGTTCGCGCTTGTGGTGATGGACTACGGCAAAGTGTCGTTTCCCGCAGCGATGGCCGCGGCCGTGGACGACTTCGTCACCATGATGACGCAGCCGGGGCTGGGCGGGCACTTCACGCTGCCCGACGTGATCGAAGGTCTGTTCGTGTCGCTGGCGCTGGCGCTTCTGACCACATTCATCGGCGCGGTGATCGCGTTCGTGCTGGGGCTGCTGGCGGCCTGCAACCTGTCCAGCAAGGGCATGAGCAACGCCATCAAGGTGTTCATGAGCGTGGCGCGCGCCGTGCCCACCATTTTGTGGGTGCTCGTGTTCTCGGTGGCCATCGGCCTGGGGCCGGAGGCGGCTGTCACAGGCCTTTTGTTCCACAGCGTGGCGTACCTGGTGAAGGCGTACTCGGAAAGCTTCGAGGAAGTGGACGCCGGCGTGCTGGAAGCGCTGCGCGCCAGCGGTGCGTCGTGGTGGCAGGTAGTGTTCCAGGGCGTGGTGCCCGAGAAGGTGAACGAGATGCTGTCGTGGACGTTCATCCGCTTCGAGATCAACTTCGTCAACGCCGTGGCCGTGGGCGCCGTGGCGGGCGCGGGCGGCATTGGCTACCAGCTGTTCCTGGCCGGTAGCTTCTACTACAACATCCACGAGGTGGGGCTGATCGTGTACTTGTGCCTGGCGGTGGCCGTGGTGCTGGAAGTGGCGGCCACGCAGCTGCGCAAGCGCTACATCGTGCAGCACTGATTTGTCTTGCGAGCGGGAGGGCCTGGGGGCTGCGGGGCCCGGGGCGATGCCCAGTCGCTCAAACAGTCCTCGCTTCGCTGCGAAACTCGCTTGGTGGGCACCACCCCGGGCCCCGCAGCCCCCAGGCCTCTTGCATGTTGAAACGATCGTTCTGCGCGGGGCGCTTGCGCGGATTCGCGGCCGGTGTATGAAGAGAGAAAAACTCAGATGGGAGTGGTGTTTTGTTGAAACGGTATGAGCGTACTCGTGCTTTGGTGGAGGGCGATCCGGCGTTGGCTCGGGCCATCGTGTGCGAGGTGGAGCGCGATGGGTCGCAGGGCGCCGTCGCGGTGCTCGACGAGCCGCGCGAGGAGCTGGTGATGGTGCAGGCGCGCGAGACGGCGCAGGGAAGCCTGTTCTTTCTGGGCGAGGCGCTGATGACGTCGTGCCGCGTGCGCGTGGGCGACGCCGTGGGCCTGGGCCTCGTGCTGGGCAGCGATCGGTGCCGCGCTTACGAGCTTGCCGTGGTGGACGCGGTGTTCTCCGGCGCGGCGGGCGACGCGTGGGCTTCCCGCTGGGACGCTTCCCTGCGCGCCGAGCTGGCGCGCGTCGAAGCGCGCGACCAGCGCGAGGCGCGTCGCACCGCGGCGACGAAGGTTGATTTCTCTACGATGAAGGTGGAAGCATGACGATACGAGAAGACGCTGACCTGCATCGCGCCCAGCGGGCGTTCCGCTGCGTGCTCGATGCGTTCGCGCATCCGGGAACCGTGCACCGGTTGGCGCCGGCGCCCGAGAACCCGGCGAGCCCCGTTGCGCTCGACGCGTCGTTGGAGCTGGTGGTGCGCCTGTTCGTGGACCAGGCGGTGACGTTCTGCGTGGCCGATTCCGAGTCCGACGCCGTGGCTGCGTACCTTACGAGCGAGACGCACGCGCGTCGGGTGTCCCTGCGCGATGCCGACTTCGTGGTGGTGCCCGCGCGCGCCGACGCGCAGACGGTGTACGAGGCGGTGGCGGAGGCATGCCGCGGCACGCTGGTGTCGCCCGAGAAGGGGGCGACCGTGCTCGTGGGTTGCGCCCGTTTGGCCGACGCGCCCGAAAGCGGCGAGGTTTCCCAGCCGGCCGTGCACGTGGTGGCGCTGCAGGGCCCGGGCGTGGAACGCGAGAACCGCTTCGCCGTCGATCGCGTGGACTGGCTGCGCGCCCGCGACGCGCGCGGCGACGAGTTCCCTTGCGGCATCGAAATCGTGCTGGTGGATCCGGAAGGCCGCATCGTCGCCGTGCCGCGTAGCTCGAGCGCGCGACGCCTCGCCGACCCCGCAACCGGGTTCGGCGCCGACCCCGCGTCTGACCTCGCGCCCGACGCTGCAACCAACCCAGCGCCCGGCCTCGATCCCTCGACCGATCCCGCATCGATGTTTCACGTGAAACAATCGACTCAATGTAGTGCGACAAAAGAACAAATGTTTCACGTGAAACATTCCGAGCCCGTGCCCGCCATGCCCGGCGCGTCGGGTGCTTCCCCGCGCGCGGAGATCTCCGTAGGGGCGGGCTGCTGCCCGCCCGCGGGCGCCCAGCAGGGCGCCCCTACGCAGTCTCCCGACAACGCAACGCCCGCGGCGCCCGTCGCAGCCGTCGCGCCCGCAATGCCCGCAGCGCCCGCCGCAACCGCCGCATCCGCTGCGAAGGGGTGCGCTAGATGGGATACGTTGCCGTGCGCGGTGGCGGGAAAGCCATCGAGGAAAGCCTCAAGCTGCTGGAATACCAGCGCGTTAGCGCGTCGTCCGCCTGGGGCACCGACGAGATCGAGGGCACGTTTCCCGAACTGGTCGACCAGGTGATGGGCGAGGCCTCGCTCTATGCGCCGCGTCTGGCTGCGCTGGCGCTCAAACAGGCGCAGGGCTCGCCCGACGAGGCCGTGTTCCTGCTGCGCGCGTTCCGCTCCACGCTGGAGCGCCCCTACGTGTCGCGTCCGGTGGACACGGGCGCCATGCGCGTGAACCGCCGCGTGTCGGCCGCGTTCAAGGACGTGCCCGGCGGCCAGGTGCTGGGTGCCACGCGCGACTACAGCCACCGTCTGCTGGCGTTCGACCTGGAAACCGAGGGCGCCGAAGAGCTGGCCGAGAAGCGCGCCGAACTGGCCGCCCACTTCGAGAAGGTCGCCGAGGCCCTCGAGGCCGCGCCCGACGTTGCGCCCGCCGCTTCCCCGTGCGCGGAGATCCCCGTAGGGGCGGGCTGCTGCCCGCCTGCGGGCGCCCAGCAGGGCACCCCTACGAAGTCTCCCGACACCGCCGTGCCCGGCGCGCCCCAAACTCCCGCCACCCTTCCGCGCGTGCTGGACTACCTGCGCGCCCAAGGCCTGCTCGCGCACGTCGAAGCCGACGACGCGCCGCCGGTGGACGCCACCATGGCGCCGCTCTCGTTCCCGGCACCGCGCTCCGTGCGATTGCAGACGCTCGCGCGCGGCATGACGCAGGCCGTCGAGGCGCTGGGGTACGCCGCCATCCGCGGCTTCGGCCCTGCGCATCCCACGGTGGGCGAGCTTCGCTCCGGTCGCGTGGCCGTGGCCGTTGACCATCCGCTTGAGGCGGGCGGCGAGCAAGACGCCTACTACCTGGGTTCCGTCCCGGTGACCGAGGTGGAAAGCGTGTTCGAGAGCGAGGGCGAAAGCGATGCCGACGGCGGCACGGCGACGGCCACACGCTCCGATGGCGGCGGCCTGTCGCTGGCCATCGGCTACGGCCTGGTGTTCGGCCGCGCCGAGACGAAGGCCATCGCCATGAGCGTGCTCGACCACTGCCTGGAGCGCGGCGACAAACGGTTCCCCACCGAGGACGAGGAGTTCGTGCTGTACCACGTGGACGGCGTGGAGGCCACCGGCTTCATCTCGCACCTCAAGCTGCCCCACTATGTCACGTTCCAGTCGAAGCTGTCCAGCGTGCGCGGCACGCGTGACGAGCACAGCGAATGCGGCGAATGCGACCCGCACGGCACGCGCGTCGCGCACGACCCGCAAAGTACGCGCGACCCGCACGATCAACCCGCCGAGTCGAAGGAGGCCCGCGATGCAGCAGCGCTATAACTACGCGTTCTTCGACGAGGCGTCGAAGCGCGAGATCCGCCGCGCCCTGGTCAAAGGCGTGTCCATTCCCGGTTACCAGGTGCCCTTCGCCTCGCGCGAGATGCCCATCGGGCGCGGTTGGGGCACGGGCGGCCTGCAGATCACGTTGGCCATCATCGGTCCCGACGACACCCTCAAGGTGATCGACCAGGGCTCCGACGACAGCGTGAACGCCGTCAATATCAAGAAGCTGGTCGTCGACACCACCGACGTGGAGGTGACCGACGCCACCGAGGACGCCACGCTCATCCAGTCGCGCCACCGCATTCCCGAGCATCCGCTGGACGACGGTCAGATCCTCGTGCTGCAGGTGCCCACGCCCGAGCCGCTGCGCAGCTTCGAGCCCAGCGAGGCCGCCACGAAGCGCCTCCACGCCGAAGCCGACTACACCGGCGCGTGGCTGGAACTGTTCGACCAGATCGTGCGCTTCGATGCCACCACCACCGGCGCCGACCATCCTGTGCAGGTGTTCGGCCGCTACGTGATGGCGCCGTCGCCCATCCCGCGCTTCGACAACCTGAAGCTGAACCAGGCGCGCCACCTCACGCTGTTGGGGGCGGGCCGCGAGAAGAAGATCTACGCCGTGCCGCCCTTCACCGATGTCAAGCCGCTCGATTTCGAGGACTACCCGTTCGCGGTGGAAACCTTCGAGGGAAAGCGCTGCCGCCTGTGCGGCGCCGAGGGCGTCTACCTGGACGAGCTGGTGGACGAAGCCACCGGCGAAACCTACTACCAATGCAACGACACGAACTATTGTGCTTCGTCGGCTTGCCAGCCGACGAAGCCGGTCGACGCTGCGGCGGCTTCTGGCACCGAATCTTGCGGCTCCAAGGCCTCCTTACGTGCAGCAGCACGCTTCGTCGGCCTTTCCCCGCAATCTTCGGCACCAGAAGCCCCCTCGCTGACTCTACGAACGACCGGCAATTCTCGGAAAGGAACTTCCCATGCTTGATGCGCAACGATTCGGCGTCGACGAGGAGCCGTGCCTGTCGGTGCGCCACCTGTCGAAGCGCTTCGGCGCGGGCTGCCCGCACTGCCTTGCTCCCGCGGCGCAGCTGGAACGCAACGTATGCCCGCGTTGCGGCACGGTGCACGCCGTGCGCGACGTCAGCCTGGACGTGTTCCCGGCCGAGATCGTCGGCATCGTGGGCGAGTCGGGAAGCGGTAAGTCGTCGCTGATGAAGTGTCTGTTCTTCGACGAAGAGGCCACCGAGGGCGACGTGCGCGCCCGTCCCTTCGACGGCGGCGCGGCGAACCTGCTGCAGCTGTCGCCCCAGCATCAGCGCGCCATCCGCAACACGGTGTTCGGCATGGTGTACCAGAACCCCTACCTGGGGCTGCGCATGGATTTCTCCAGCCTGTCGAACATCGCCGAGCAGATGATCGCCGCCGGCAACCGCAACGTGGGCGCCATGCGCGTTCGCGGGGAGGAGCTGCTCGCGCGCGTGAACATCCCGCTGTCGCGCGAGGCCGAGCCGCCGCGCAACTTCTCCGGCGGCATGCAGCAGCGCGTCCAGATAGCCAAGGCGCTGTCGAACAACCCTCCCATCCTGCTGCTCGACGAGGTGACCACGGGCCTCGACCTCTCCGTGCAAGCCGCCGTGCTCGACCTCATCCAGCAGATCAGGCGCGACTTCAACGTCAGCATGCTGGTGGTCAGCCACGACCTGGGCGTCATCCGCATGCTGGCCGACCGCACGCTGGTCATGCTGGACGGCCGCGTCATCGAAAGCGGCCTGACCGACCAGATCCTGGAAGACCCCCAACACGCATACACCCAACAGCTCGTCTACTCCTTGCTCTGACGAGCAAGGAGTACGCCGACGCTGCGGGTTCTTCCGGTGTCCGATCTTGGCGCTCCAAGCCCTCGTCGCGTACCAAAGTACGCTTCCTCGGTCTTTCACGCCAATCTCGGGCACCGGAAGAACCCTCGCTGACTTACTACGCCAATATGTGACCCTTTGAAAGGAACCTGCACCATGGACACTGATTCTTGCATCATCCGCGGCGGCACGGTGGTGTGCGCCGACCGCGTGCTTCCCGACTGCGACGTCGTGGTCATCGACGGGCGCATCGCCGCCATCGAGCCGGTGGGCGCGTCCGACTTCGACGCGCAGCCCGATGCCACGATGGGCGTGCTGCCCGTGGTGGACGCGCGCGGCGCGTACGTGGCGCCCGGCCTCATCGACATCCACTCGGACTACGTGGAGAACGTGGCCTCGCCGCGCCCCAGCGTGGTCATGGACCTGTCCACGTCGCTGTACAAGGCCGACCGCGAGCTGGTGTCGCACGGCGTGACCACCATCTTCCACTCGCTGTCGGTGTACGGCGCGCACGTGTTCGACCACAAGCCCATCCGCGATTTCGGCAACGTGAGCGCCCTCATCGACCGCGTGGCCGCCCTGCGCGCGGGCGAGGAGCGCGACCACCTCATCCGCCACCGCCTGCACATGCGCGTGGAGCTGGACTCGGTGGATTTGTACGACGACATCGAGAGCTTCCTGCGCTCGGGCAAGGTGGACCTCGTGTCGTTCATGGACCACACGCCGGGGCAGGGCCAGTACCGCGACCTGCTGGTGTTCGGCGACACGCTGAAGGGCTACCGCGACGTCAGCGACGAGGACGTGCGCGACATCGTGCGTCAGCAGCAGGAGAGCCAGAAGCTCACGTACGCCCAGATCACAGCACTGGCGGCCGTGGCGCGCGAGCGCGGCGTGTCCATCGCCTCGCACGACGACGACAGCGAGGACAAGCTGGCGTTCATGGACGGCCTCGAGGCCACTATCTCCGAGTTCCCCATCTCGCTGGACATCGCGCGGGCGGCGCGGGCGCGCGGCATGCACACCATCGCAGGCGCGCCGAACGTGATGTTGGGCCACAGCCACTCGGGCAACCTCAGCGCGCGCGAGGCCGTGCAGGCCGGCGCCATCGACGTGCTGTGCAGCGACTACTACCCGGCGGCGCTGCTGGACGCGGTGTTCACGCTGCGCGATCAGTGCGGGCTCGACATCGCGAAAGCGTTCGCGCTGGTCACTATCAACCCGGCGAAGGCCGCGGGCATCGCCGACGAGGTGGGCTCCATCGCGGTGGGCAAGCGCGCCGACGTGCTGCTGGTGCGCGAGATCTCCTGCGGCGAAGGCGAAGGCTCGGGCGAGCACCCGGGCGCAAGGCCGGACGGTCGCGTCGCGCGCACGATGCCCGTGGTCACGCGCGCGTTCGTGGGCGGCCGCTCGGTGTTCCGCTCGCACTATCCCGACCAGCCGCTCGGCTACGGGCGCGACACCGAGCAGCTCGTCTCGCTCGACCAGCTGACCCGCCCTCTGGCCAAGGCGGTGTAGCATGGCGCTCCTCCGAATCGACGGCCTGTCCAAAACCTTCCTGCTCCATCGCGTGAACCGGCGCGTGCAAGGGTGCCAGGACATCGACTTCGCCATCGAACCGGGCCAGTTCGTGGGCATCACGGGGCGCAGCGGCAGCGGCAAGTCCACCATCCTGCGCTGCATCTGGCGCACAAACCTGCCCGAGCGCGGCCGCATTCTGTACGACTCGCAGCGCTTCGGCATGCTGGACCTGGCCCAGGCCACGCAGCGCCAGATGCTGTACCTGCGCGCCTACGAGCTGGGCTACGTCTCCCAGTTCCTCAACGCCCTGCCGCGCCAAACCGCCTACGACATCGTGCTGAAAAGCGCGTTGGAAGCGTACGGCGCCGACGAGCGCTCCCGCGCCGAAGAGGAGACCGAGCGCATGCTGCGCCACTTCGATCTGGACGAAGGCCTGTGGGAGCTGTACCCCCGCACGTTCTCGGGCGGCGAGAAGCTGCGTCTCAACATCGCCGCCGCCATGATCAAGCGCCCGCGCCTGCTGCTGCTCGACGAGCCCACGGCCTCGCTCGACAACGCGTCGAAGCTCAAGGTGCGCTCCCTCATCGAGCAGCTGAAAGCCGAAGGCACCACGATGCTCGGCATCTTCCACGACCTCGAATTCATGGAAGGCTTGTGCGATCATGAGTTCAACATGCAGGAGGGGATGATGGCGTGACGAGGATGTATCGCCCGCGCCCGACGCCGTGCGGTCGCGAGCAGGAAAGGGTGGCGCGCAAGAGAACGGATGTTTCACGTGAAACATCCGGAGGCGGCGACGGAGCCCCTTGCGGCGGCGACCTTCGTGGCGACGGCGCCTTGCGCGGTCGCGCAACGTCGTCCCAATGGCAAAAAGCATTCGAATTCGGAATCTCGAGCTGTCTTTTCGCGGCGCAGGAAAGCGGAACGCTGGCAAAACGCCTGGTCGTGGAAAACCATGCCCCGACTTCTCGCATAGTCCAACCCTATGAGGCGGGCACGCCTTCCGAATTCGATGCTTTTTTGCCATCCCAGCCGTATTCCGTACCGCGAAAGGGGAATCGTGATCGAAGATCTTCACGTGCATTCGACGATGTCCGATGGATCGGACACGTTCGAGCAGGTGCTCGAACAGGCGGCGCAGCGAGGCGTCGAGCGCCTGGCGTTCACGAACCACGACACCACTGCCGGGCTGACCGCCGCTCGCGAGCTGGGCGAGCGCCTGGGCGTGCAGGTGGTGGGCGGCATCGAGGTGAGCGCCTACGACTTCGAGCGCGGCCGCAAGGTGCACATCCTGGGGCTGGGCATCGAGGAGGGCGCCCCCGCGCTGGCCGCCCTGTGCGGGCCTACGCTTGAGCGCCGTCACGCGAACTCGCTGTGGCAGCTGGACCGGTTGGTGGAAGCGGGCTACGAAGTGGACGTAGAGCGCGCGCTTGAGCTGGGCCGCGCGTCCACGTGCCTGTACAAGCAGCACCTCATGGCCGCGCTCACCAGCGAGCCGTACCCCAGCGCCGGCTACCGCACGCTGTATCGCAGCCTGTTCAAGGACGGCGGCATCTGCGACCGCGATATCGACTACGTGGACGCGCGCGACGCCGTGCGGGTCGTCGTGGAGGACGGCGGGCTGGCGGTGCTCGCGCATCCCGGCCAGCTTGACAGCTACGATCTGCTTCCCGACCTGGTGGAATGCGGTCTCGGCGGCATCGAGCGCTTCCATCCCGACCACACCTTGGCAGATCACGCTCGCTGCGCAGAGCTGGCTGTCCGCTACCGTCTCGTCTGCACGAGCGGTTCCGACTACCACGGAAGGTTCGGCAGGGTTCCCCACGTGGGGTTTCGCGTTCCGGCGTAGATTGCGCGAGCCTTCCGGAGCGCTAGGGCGCGTGCCGTTGCGTGCGCAGGCCCGCCGAATCGGCCTGGGAGGCCGCGTTGCGCACCGACCGCTCCGTCCCCGCGATCGCCCGCTCCGCATCGACGCGGCCGCGCCCTGCGCCCCGCGATCGCGACCTCGTACGGGCGGGGGTTCGCGCGCTTTGGCGGTTGTACGCCGTCCGTCGACGCGCTACACTGGTCGCCATGACGCGCGACCCCTCATCGACTTCGCCGAACGCCCCTGATCCGAGGGGCGATTTTTTCGCGCGCCCGCATCGCTTCGGCCTGCCTGCGCTTCTCGCGGACCCACGCGGTGCTGCTCGTGTCGGCGCTCGCCGCGGCGGCCACCATGCTGGTCGTGCCGCCCGACGCCTCCTATCTGGGCTACTTCGATCTTAAAACGCTCGCTTGCCTGTTCGGCATCCTCGCGCTTGTCGGTGCGCTGCGCAACGCGGGCGTGTTCGAAGCAACGGCTCGCGCGATGGTGGCGCGTTTCTCCACCTGCCGCGCGGCCGTCGCGGCCATCGTGGGCATCACGCTGGTGCTGTCGATGATCGCCACGAACGACATGGCTCTCATCATGATGCTGCCCCTCTGTGCGGCGACTTTGCTCAAAGCGGGGTGGGAACGCGCGCTTCCCTTCGCGTTCATCATGCAGAGCCTGGCGGCGAATCTCGGCGGCATGATCGTGCCGTTCGGAAACCCGCAGAACCTCTACCTGTTCGAGCGGTTCGACATCCCGCTGACGGACTTCCTTGCTACCATGGCGTTGCCCTTTGCCGTGTCGGTGCTGCTCATCGGCCTGAGCTGCGCCCTGTTCGCGAAGCCGACGCCCCGCGCTTCCGAAGGGCGGCCTGCGGAGGGGCGGCACCTCGCGCGATCCGACGTCGCCCCTGTCGACCGTCGTCGCGCCATCGCGTTCGGCGCGCTGCTTCTGGTGGTCATCGCCTCGGTGTTTCGCCTGGTTCCGTATCCGGTTTCGCTCGTCGCCGTGGTAGCCGGCTTGCTCGTGCTCGACCGTCGCGCCCTGCGCTCGGTGGACTTCGGGCTGCTGCTCACCTTCGTCTGCTTCTTCGTGTTCGCGGGCAATATGGCGCGCATCCCCTCGGTCGAAGCGGTGTTGTCCCAGGCGATGGCCGATAACGCGCTGCTGGCCAGCGCGGCCGCCAGCCAGATCGTCAGCAACGTGCCGGCCGCGGTGTTGCTGTCGCATTTCACCGACAGCTATCAGGCGCTGCTCGTGGGCGTGAACATCGGCGGCGCGGGCACGCTGGTGGCATCGCTGGCCAGCCTCATCACGTTCAACCAGTATCGTGCCGTGCGTGCTGCGCTCGGGCGCCGTCCCGAATTGGCGCGCCAAACGGCGAGCGGCTTCGTCGCGCGCTTCACGGCTTTCAATTTCGCGTTTCTCGCGGTGCTGTATGCTGTGTGCGCCGTATGCGGATAGCCGCTCCATCGCTCTAGCGCGCTAAACCGCACGGCCCTCCGAAACGACCGCTCGGGGGCCATCACGCTCAACTAACCCTTCTCTTGGCGCTTAGACCTTTGATAAAGAGCGTCCGGGGCCGTATAGTAGTGCGACTGCATCATACTTATAGTGTTCGAGAAAAGCGGATGCAGTGGAAAGGGGAGGAACATGAATATCAAGAAATGGGGCGCGCTCGTCGCCGCAGGCGCGTTGGCCGCGTCGCTCGCGCTGTTCGGCTGCTCGTCCGGAGATCAGGGAACCACTACCAGCAGCACCAGCGGGAACGATGCGGGCTACACGTTGGTCAACGACGGCAAGCTGACGGTGGCGGCGTCGCTCGACTTCCCGCCGTTCGAGAATCTCAACGGCGACAAGCCCGAAGGCTTCGCGGTGGACCTCATGACCTTGCTGGCGGAAGAGATGGGTCTCGAGTGCGAGTATCTGCCGTCCACCAAGTTCGACACCATCGTGCCGCTCATCCAGACCGGCGGCAAGGCTGACGTCGGCGTGTCTTCGTTCACCATCACCGACAAGCGCCTGCAGCAGGTGGATTTCACCGATCCGTACTGCAACGTGAACCAGAGCATCACCGTGCGCAGCGATTCGGGCATCACCGACGTCGCCCAGCTTGAGGGCAAGAAGATCGGAGCCCAAAGCGGCACGACCGGCTACGAGTGGGCTGCCGAGAATATCAAAGATGCCGAGGTTACCGGTTACGACGAGATGACGGCTGTGTTCGCCGCGCTCGACTCCGGCCAGATCGATGCCGTGTCCGTGGACTTGCCGGTGGCGAACTACTACGTGAGGTCGTACTCGGACTGCCAGGTGATCAAGGAGATTCCCACGGGCGAGCAGTATGCCGTCGCAGTGAGCAAGGAGAACCCCGAGCTCACGAAGGCGCTGAACAAAGCGCTGCAGGCCGTGCATGACAACGGCAAGTACGACGAACTTGCCGCCAAGTGGCTTCAGTAAATCAACCAGCGTGACATCATGAGTATCATTCGATGCACGCGGATGCACCTGGCAAGTGCCGCAGCGCTTTTGGCCGCTGCGGCACTTGCCGTGCTGTTCGCGTTTCCGCTGAGCGCTCAGGCGATGGAGGTTGAGCGATGGACTGCCCAGCCCAACGACGACGCGCTCGAAAAGGTCATGGGCGCCACGCCCACGCGCGTCACGTGGCAAGGGCAGACCGCCGAAGACGAATCGCTGTCGGCGTTGGCTATCGATCTGCCCGAGGGCTCGTCCGTCGACGCCGAGAACGTCAAGGTTACCGTCATGAACGGTCTCGATCGCCTCGACGTCGCCTCGAAGGTGCAGGTTGACGGCGGATCGCTGGTCACGGTGACGTTCCCCGAGGCCACGCCTGCCGGCTCTCTTGTCATGGTGGAGTGCAACCGCACGCTTTTGCCGGGCGATGGGGGAACCTTCGGCCTGACGGGAAGCTATACCACGGCGGACGGGCAGACGCTCGACATGCCTGCCACCGACAAGACGTTCGACGTGGTCAGCACGTCTCCGGCCGAGCAATTGTCCACCTGGCTCGGCATGCAGGATTGGGTGAAGGCGTGGAACTCCAACAAGTTCCTCCACCTGTTCTTCGACCCCAGCATCATCGTCACCTCGGTGCCGGTGGTGTTCAGCGGATGGCTTATCGCCATCGCGCTCGTCATCGTCAGCTTTCCGCTGGCCATTCCCATCGGCCTTCTGTGGTCGTTCATGCGCATGGCGAAAAGCCGTGTCCCGCGCGCTCTGGGCGCTACGTACATCAACATCGTGCGCGGTACGCCGCTGTTTCTGCAGATATACATCGCGTTTTTCGGTTTGCCGCTGCTCGGCATTAAAATGGATCTGTTCGTGTTGGGCGCAATCGTCCTCGTGCTGAACTCCAGCGCGTACCTGGCGGAGATATTCCGCGCGGGCATTCAGTCCATCAACGGCGGCCAGTTCGAAGCTGCGCGCTCCTTGGGCATGAATGGCGCGCAGACGATGTTCTACGTTATCATCCCGCAGACCGTGCGGCGCGTGATCCCCACGATGACGAGTGAGTTCATCCTCATGTACAAGGACACGTCGCTGTTGGCCGCCGTAGGCGTCATGGAGATCATGATGTACGCGAAAACCATCACGGCCGCTACGGGCAACGTGACGCCGTACATCGTGGCCGCCGGCTTCTACCTTATCGTGACCATTCCCATGACGAAGCTCATCAACTCGATGGAGCAGCGCATGGCGGGCGGCCGCAAGAAGCGTAAGAAGGGCGTGACCATCACGTCGGAAGAGGCCGTGCTGCCCGACTCCGATGCGGCCGTGTCCAAGAGCCTGCGCATGTCCGAGACGCTGGCCGGCTCCAACCATATCAGCCATTAAGGAGGTGCGGATATGAGCGAAGAAAGCACAAATGCAGCTGACGTGCGCGTCGGCGAGCCGGTGGTCCGCATCGAGGGGCTGCGCAAATCGTTCGGCGACAACGTGGTGCTGCGCGGGATCGACCTTGAGGTGCAACGCGGCGAAGTGGTGGTCATCCTGGGTCCGTCGGGTTCGGGCAAGTCGACGCTGCTGCGCTGCGTGAACTTGCTGGAAACGCCCACGGACGGGCGCATCTTCTTCGAAGACACCGAGATCACCGCGAAGAAGACCGACATCAACAAGGTGCGCGCCAAAGTGGGCATGGTGTTCCAGAACTTCAACCTGTTCCCGCACCTCACGGCCAAGAAGAACGTGATGCTGGCGCAGCAGAAGGTGCTGCATCGCGCCAAGGAGGAGGCCGAGAAGGTCGCCGTCGAGCAGCTGACCCGCGTGGGCCTGGCCGACCGCGTGGACTACAAGCCCTCCGAGCTGTCGGGCGGCCAGCAGCAGCGCGTGGCCATCGCCCGCGCGCTTGCCATGGACCCGCACGTCATGCTGTTCGACGAGGCCACCAGCGCGCTGGACCCCGAACTCGTGCGCGACGTGCTGGGCGTCATGAAAGGCCTGGCGAAGGGCGGCATGACCATGATCGTGGTCACCCACGAGATGGGCTTCGCCCGCGACGTGGCCGACCGCGTCATCTTCATGGACGGCGGCTTCATCGTGGAGCAGGGCACGCCCGAAGAGGTGTTCGACCACCCCAAGTCCGATCGGACGAAAGACTTCCTGGGCCACATCTCATAGTTCCCGCCGCGCCCCGCCCCAGCGGGGCGCGCCCACATCCAAGCGACCGGCGCTCCGCTCAGGATGACGGCTTGCCATGGGCGACAGTCTATCCGTACAGATGTTTCACGTGAAACATCTTCGTCGGCACTTCATAGCCCCGCCGCGCCCCGCCGACCAACCGACCCGGCGGGGCGCGGCGGGGGTCTGCGTTGCACAGTTTTGCACGATATGTTGCGTCTCAAGCGCTTTCGGACGCCCTCGCGCTCCTCCGGGCGCACTTCTCGCGAGCGTTTTACCAGGTCGCGCGAAATCGGGGTTCGAGCGGTTCGGGTCGAACGCAGCATATCGCGCAAAACTGTGCAACGCGGACCCCGCACCCCCTCCCCCTCGCCCGCCCCCTCCCGCCGGCCAACCCCCGCCGGCTAGCCCCCGCTCGCACCCTCCCCGCCGGCTAGCCCCCGCTTCGCTCCCCGTCAATTCGTCCAAAAATGTTATTCGTCCAATAACATTTTTTCTACAAATGATGGTATAATGCGCCCCATAGACATCTGTCGGTACAGACGAGAGTAAGGGGGTGTGCGATGGATATCTTCTCCGATCCTGTGCTTCTGGCGCGTTTGCAGTTCGCTTGCACGGCGGCGTATCACTTCATTTTCGTGCCGTTGACCATCGGTTTGGGACTTATCCTTGCCATCAACGAAACACGGTACTACCGTTCCCGCGACCCGAAGGACGCGGCTGCCACCAAGTTCTGGGTGAAGATCTTCACCGCGACGTTCGTGTTAGGCTTGGCCACGGGCATCACGATGGAGTTCTCCTTCGGAACGAACTGGGCGGATTACTCGAGGTTCGTCGGCGACATCTTCGGTGCGCCGCTGGCCGCCGAGGCGCTGCTCGCGTTCTTCCTGGAGTCCACGTTCCTGGGCGTGCTGCTGTTCGGGCGCAAGCGCGTGTCGCCGAAGTTCTACATGGTGTCGGCCTGGCTCGTGTGGTTCGGCTCGGCTCTGTCGGCCCTGTGGATCCTCATCGCGAACTCGTGGATGCAGACCCCGGCCGGCGCGGAGCTGTCCGCCGACGGCTCGAAGGCCGTCATCACCGACTTCCTGACCGCGGCGATGAACCCGTCGGTATGGCCGCGCTACTCGCACACCATCGTGGCCGTGCTCATCATGGGCGCGTTCGTGGCCATGGCCGTTTCCGCGTGGTACCTCATCAAGAACCGCCACAAGGAATTCGCCATGAAGACGATGAAGCTGGGCGCCGTGGTGGGCATCGTGGTCAGCTGCGTCATGCTGGTCACGGCTCATTCCTCCGCCGTCACCGTCGCCGAGGAGCAGCCCACGAAGCTTGCCATGATGGAGGGCATGTACGACTCCGAGGTGCCTCCTCTGTACGCGTTCGGGTGGGTTGACGAGGAGAACCAGAAGGTCATCACCCCGTTCTCCATCCCGGGTGGCACGAGCTTCCTTGCAACCGGCACCTGGGACACCGAGTACGAGGGCCTCAACCAGCTGGCCGCTTCCGCCGAGTACGGTGCTCTCGATCCCGAAACCGCGCCGGTGAACTTCGTGTTCCAGACGTACCACCTCATGGTTGCCATGTACGGCCTCATCATGCTCACCGTTATCCTGGCGCTCGTATTCACGCTGCGCGGCGGCAAGATCCAGAACATGAAGTGGTTGCAGCGCCTGGTGCTCATCTCGCCGGTGTTCCCGCTCATCGCCATTCAGGCGGGCTGGTTCACGGCCGAAGTCGGCCGCCAGCCGTGGGTGGTGTACCCGTCCGCAACCAGCCCCGAAGGCGTCAGCCTGCTCACGAACGAGGGCGTCTCGCAGTCGGTGTCCGCTCCCGAGCTGGTGATCACGATGGTGCTGTTCCTGGTGGTGTACGCGTTCCTCATGGTCGCGTGGGCTCGCACGATGGGTCGCTTCATCAAGGAAGGGCCGGTTGCAGAGCATGAGCCTGCGTTGGAGGGCGCCGCTGCGGGCAAGACCCCGAAGGGCAAAGCAGCCCCCTCGTTCGGCGACGACCTCGCGAAGGAAGGTGAGTAGTCATGGAAATCACGTTCTTCCAGGGGCTTTGGTTCCTCCTGATCTTCGTGTTGATCGCCGGCTATTTCGTGCTCGACGGTTTCGACCTGGGCGCGGGCGTGCTGTACCCCTTCGTGGCGAAGGGCGATGAAGAAAAGGCCGTTGTGCGCACGAGCATCGGCCCGGTGTGGGACGGCAACGAGGTGTGGCTGCTCACCGCAGGCGGCGCGCTGTTCGCGGCGTTCCCGGCGGCATACGCCACCACGTTCTCCGGGTTCTATCTGGCGGTCATGCTGGTGCTGTTCGGCCTGATCGTGCGTGCTGTTTCGCTGGAATACCGCGGCATCGACCACAAGTGGGCGAAGGTGTGGGACGGCTGCTTCTTCGTGGGCTCGCTGCTGCCGGCGCTGCTGCTGGGCGTTGCCGTGGGCAACATCTACGCGGGCATCCCCATGAGCGCCAACGGCGACTACACGGGCATTCCGCTGCTGGGCCTCATCACCCCGTTCACGCTGCTGTGCGGCCTGCTGGGCCTGTCGATGTTCCTGGCGCAAGGGGCGTCCTGGCTGGCGCTCAAGGCGCCGAAGCCTAGCGACCTGCAGGCGCGCGCCGCGAAGCTGCGCTTCCCGCTGCAGATCGTGTCGCTGGTGCTGTTCGTCGCGGTGACCGCCTATGCTCTGCTGGGCATTCAGCCGGCAATGGATCCCCTGCTGGGAGCGGTTCGCTGGTTGCTGGCCGCCCTGTTCGTGGTTGCCATCGTCGCCTCCGTGTTCTTCGCGAAGAGCAAGGACTGCGACCTGGGCGCCTTCATCGCCCAGTCGGGCGCGGCGGCGCTGCTGGTGCTGCTGCTGGCCGCTTCGATGTTCCCGAACTTCGTGGTTGCTTCGGCCGATAGCGTCGGCCCGGCCATCACGGCCATGAGCGCCGCGTCGTCCGAGCTCACGTTGATGTGGATGACCATCATCACGTGCGTGGGCCTGCCGCTGGTGCTGGTCTATCACGTCATCATCTACCGCACGTTCCGCGGTCGTGTGAAGGAAGAGGATCTGGCGCACTACTAGAGCGGATGCCGTTCCTTGCATAGAAGCGAACTGCCAGGAGCCGTCGGAAATCCGACGGCTCCTTTGCTATACTGTCGGAAACCGCACCTGAAAGGGGATTTTCCATGGATGAGCAGACCGCGCCGCAGCCGCCCGTACCGCCGCAGCCGCCCGTACCGCCCACCGTTTCCGCGCCGCCCGGTTCTCCGGCGCAACCGACGCAGCCGATGCCGCAGTCCGCGCAAGCGCCCGGATCCGCGCCTTACGGTCAGCAGCCGGGCCAGCCCTTCGGCCAGCAGCCTGCAGGCTACTATCAACCGGTTCCTCCGCAATCCAACGGCAAGGCCGTCGGCGCTCTCGTGTGCGGCATTCTGGCCATCTTGTTCTCGGCTTCTATTCTGTTCGGAATCGCGCTGGGTATCGTCGCCATCGTGCTGGCCGGCCAAGCCGTTAAGCAGGCGGGCAGGGACGGTAAGGCGACCGGTGGCAAGGTGTGCGGCATCGTCGGCATCGTGCTTTCGGTGCTGGCGTTCGTCTTGTACGTGGTTATCGGGGTTGGCGTGCTCGCCTTCGTGGTCGGTGCGTCCGACGAATACGATCGCACGTACTCGTTGGAAAGTTCCGACCTGTCGTCCATCACGCAGGGCGACCAGCAGATGGAAGCGGCGGCGTCTGAGAAGCTCGACCTGCTGAAGAGCAAGGATGCTGTGCTTATGCGGAAGATCGCCGACCAAGCCGACGAGCAGCTGGCCGACGCGACGGGATACAGCCTCACCGACTTGGGCATCGACCCCTTGACGTTCGTCGAGTGGATGCTGGTCGACTTCGACTATAAGCTCGACGGCGCCTACGATAACGGCGACGGCACGGGCACCGTGTATGCCGATGTGACGCTGCGCGATTCTATGGCCTTCGCCACCACGTTCATGGAAGACGCGCAAGCCGCCATCGACGCCGGCGACTTGCAGTCCCTCGACGAGGCCGGCGCGAAGGTGCTTCTCGGCGAGCTCTACCAGGCTGCAATGGACAAGACCACCGCCATGACCACGGATTACGTAAGCTTGGAGGTGGTCAAGAACGGCGATTCTTGGCAGGTTGACGAAGACTCCTGGGGCGACGAGCTAGATTACCTTTTCGGCCTATAAAGAATCGATTCGGCTTCACGGTTTCCGCCGTGCCCCGTATCGCACGGGGCACGGCAGTCGTCGCAACGAAAGAAGGCGCGCATCATGCGCGCCTTCTTGCTTGATGCGGGGGAGGGGAGCTAGGCCAGCTTCTGGCCCAGCTCCTTGGCGGCGGCCGCCTTGTCGAAGTTGCCGCCGGTCTTCTGGGTGAGGGCGCCCATGACGCGACCCATGTCCTTCTTGGAGGACGCGCCCGTCTCGGTCAGCACCTCGTCGATGAGCGCGGCCAGCTCGTCGCCCGACACCTGCTTGGGCAGGTAGCTTTCCAGGATGGCCACCTGGGCGGTCAGGGTGTCGGTGCGTTCCTGATCGTTGCCGGCCTTGATGGAGCCGTCCAGCGTCTCCTTCGTCTGCTTGATCAGGCGCTTCAGCATGGCGTCCACGTCCGCGTCCGTGATGTCGCGGCGCTCGTTCACCTCGATGTTCTTGATCTCGCCGTGCACCTGGCGCAGGATGGACAACTTCGGCTTGTCCTTTGCTCTCATCGCATTTTTGATCTCGTCTTGCAGCTCGTCATAGCGCATGGGAACCTCGTTTCGCTCGCAGTTTGCTGTCCTGAGTATACTGCACCGTGAAACCCCGCCCAACCCAAACGGATGTTTCACGTGAAACATCCGGAATCGTTCGGCTCTGCGGTGCGTCGTGCTGGCATGCTTGCGCGAAAGCCGCCTTCCCAACGCCCGTCGATTCCGCGGCCGCGCCGAGAAGCCTGTTCCCGCGTAGCGCATCGCGTTAGACGATGCGCCGACGCTCTGCAATTCTGTGTTGATGCGGCTCCTGGTGACGTTGCGTCGCTCTGGTATGATGAAGCAAGCATATCGACATCGACCAGAAGGACTCGCATGAAAGACTTGCCGGCGCACCAACTCGATCCGAAGGTCAAAACGGTCTGGCGCATCAACGACGCCATTTGGCTTACCGTGGTATTCCTCTGCTGCTTCGTTCCATTCGCCATCGCTGCAATGGTGGATCCGGCGACGTGGATGTTCGTCGTCCTGGTCGCCGTCGCCGTTGCGTACGCAGCTTGCTTGATCGTGTGGTTGATCGTGCTGCCGCCCATCCGCTTCATGCGCTGGCGCTACGAGCTTTCCAGCGACTACCTCGATATCGCGAAGGGAATCGTGTGGCGCAAGCGTTTCGTCATCCCCTTCATCCGCGTGCAGAACACCGACACGCGCCAGGGTCCCATCTTACGTGCGTTCGGCCTGTCCAGCGTGACGGTGGCCACGGCGGCCGGCGAGCATGAGATCCCCGGCCTCCGGCGCCGACGTCGCCGAGCAGCTGCGCGATCGCGCGGCCGAGCTTGCGCGCCTGGCCCAGGAGGACGTGTGATGACGGACTATCGCCAACCCCGCCCCCAACCTCCGCCAGCCCCAGGCCCTCGGCCGCTCGCCGCCCCAACCCCAGCCTGCTGCGCCGCAGCCTGAGGGCCGCGGGGGAGCCATGTCCATCATAGCTATATCTGGTTGGGCAGTCTGCGCACGGCGTTCATGCTGCTGGCCATCGTGGTCTTCTCCTCGTTCTCGGCTATCATCGGCGCCATCTCCGAGGGCGAAGCCATCACGCGCGGCGACATCCCCATGCTTTTCATCGTCATCGGATCCGTGATCGCCGGTATCGTCGTGCTGGTGGCGCTTGTGGCGGTCTACCAGGTGATCTCGTACAAGCATCTGTACTACGAGCTAGGGCCCGAGGAATTCAACCTGTATTCGGGCATACTCAACAAGAAGCGCGTGCATGTGCCCTACCAGCGCATCCAGTCCGTCGACCAGCACGCCACGCTCATCCAGCGCATCTTCGGCGTGTGCAGCGTCAGCATCGACACGGCGGGCGGCGCGGCGAACAAGGCCGTCATCGTGCCGTATGTGCAGAAGACGCAAGCTGAGGAGCTGCGCCGCGAGCTGTTCGCGCGCAAGCAGTACGCCGTAGCCGTGCGCAACGGTGCCGCGCCCGATGCCGCCGTTGCGGCGATGGCCTCTGCAGCGGCGTTCCCGCGCAAGCCTTGCACGAGGGCGCCAATGTGCTGGACGCTCCCGCCGAGATCTGGCAGGACGTGCGCGGCGTGTTCGGTGGCGCCGCGGTGGATACGGGCCGCGTGACCTACGAGTACGGCATGTCCAACAAGGAGCTCGTGTTCACCGGCCTGTCGAACAACACGGCGTTCTTCGTCGTGGTTGTCGGCATCGTCGGCGCCGTTTCCCAGTTCATGGGTCAGATGGCGCCCATCCTCTCCGGTTCGATGGAGCCGCTCGTTGGCAACGTTGTAGCCACGAGCGTTCGGCTGTTCGGGGGCAGCCTCATCGCCGCGGGCGTGGCGACCTTCCTCGCTGCGTCGCTCGTGTTGTGGCTGCTGTCTGCCATCGGCGCTTGCGTCTCGTACGGCGGCTTCCGCGCATGTCGCCGCGACAACCGCATCGAAGTCGAGCACGGCCTGCTGCAGCACCGCTTCCAGGGCGTCGACGTCGACCGCGTGCAGTCGGTGATGGTGAAGCAGAGCTTCATCCGCCGTCTGCTTGGCTACTGCGAGCTGTCGCTGGGCAAGATCGATGCGGCGGCTGAAAACTCCGACGACCAGCAGAAAGGCCTCAGCCAGCAAGGGCTCGTGATCCATCCCTTCGTGAAGATGTCCCGCGTGCCCGAGATTCTCGCGGGCATCGTTCCCGAGTTCGCCGACGTTCCCACCGAGAACATCCCGGTGGCGCCCGTGGGGCTGCGTCGCGCCCTCATCCGCCGATGCATCATCCAGGGGACGGGCTTCTGGTTGGCCGTCCTCGTGGCGGCAGGGCAGATCGCGGTGAACCTCCTGGCGGATCCGGCCGTGCCTGACGGAGCCATGACGTTGTTCTTCGTCAACAACGGCGCGCTGTTCGGCTATGCGCTTGCGGTCGTGCTGCTCGTTCTCGACGCGGTAGGAGCCGTGCTGTGGTTCCGTGGCTCGGGGTTTGCGTACAACGAGCGTTTCATGCAGGTGAGCAACGGCGGGTTCGCTCGCGAGACCATCAGCTTCCCGCGCAAAAAGATACAGTTCGGTTACACGAAGACGAATCCTTTTCAACGCAATGCCGGCACCGCTACGGTCAACGCGCGCACTGCAGCAGGGGTTGGAGGCACTACCATCAGGCTTATCGATGCCCGAGAGGATGATGCCCGTGCGTGGCTTGCTTGGCTCAAGCCCCACGGAAATGTGATACAGTAGCACCATGAACGCATCAACTACATCCGACGCCAAAGGCGCTCGAAGTACCGGCTCCGGCCGCAGTGCCGAGAGCCCTTCTTCGGTCGTGCCCGAAACAGAGCACCGGCCCGCTCCCGGTTGGACGCCTTCGCAATTCAAGCCGAACGACTACGCCAGCATGCACGCGCTGCGCAACGAGGTGTCGCATACGTCGGCCAGCGCCACGAACAAAGCTCGCGACATCCGCGAGTACACGCTGGGGGAGGAGATCGCGAACTCCGTCACCCATGGCTTGGGGGCGCTGTTGGCCATTGCGGCCATCCCCATCCTCGTGGTGCGCGCGCTCGACGACGGAGGCGGCATCTACCTGTTCGCCGCGCTCGTGTACACCCTCACGATGCTGCTGGAATATACCATGTCCACGCTGTACCATGCCATCGCGGTAGACCGTGCGAAGCGCGTGTTCAAGGTGCTCGACCATAGTTGCATCTACCTGTTCATCGCCGGATCCTACACCCCGTTCTGCCTGATCTCGCTTGCCGATTCCGGCGGCGTGTGGCTGTGCGCCTTCGTGTGGCTGGTTGCGTTGGCGGGCGTTGCCTGCGAGGCGTTCTGGGTGTTTCGTCCGCGCTGGGTGTCGGCCGTGCTGTATCTTCTCATGGGCTGGTGCGTCATCTGGTTCCTCCCTGCGCTCATCGAGGCCATCCCCGGGCCGGGCCTGTGGCTGCTCGTGGGCGGCGGCATCTGCTACTCCATCGGGTGCATCTTCTACGTGTTGAAGAAGGTGCCGTACATGCATTCCCTGTTCCATCTCTGGGTACTCGCCGGAAGCGTTCTGCAGTTTCTGGCCATCTTCTTGTACGTTATGTAAGCGGTCGCGTGCATAAGCGCGCGGGCATGACAGCCCCACGGGTGCCGCGAGGACGCAGCGCGAAAGCGCCTCTCCGCGCGGCCAAAGCGCAGAGGTTGCGCATCGTCCGCTTGTCGAAGGAGTTGCAGAAGTACCATGGATATTTGGATTAGCATCGTCGTCACGTTCGTGCTGGTGCTGGTGAACGGCTATTTCTCGATGTCGGAGATGGCGTTGGTGAACGCGCGCCACGTACTGCTGCAGCACGATGCCGACGAGGGCGATAAAAGCGCCCAACGCGCGCTGGGTCTGGCCGCCGATTCGGGGCAGTTCCTGGCCACCATCCAGGTGGCCATCACGCTCGTCGGGTTCTTCGCCTCCGCGGCTGCCGCCACGAACCTCTCCGATCCGCTGGCGCAGTGGCTGTCCGGCTTCAACATCGGGTGGCTTTCCGTTATCGCGCCCGGTTTGGCCCCCGTGGTCATCACGCTCATCGTGTCATACCTCAGCATCGTGGTGGGCGAGCTGGTGCCGAAGCGCATCGCGCTGGCCGATGCCGAGCGCGTCAGCAAGATGGTGGCCGGACCGCTCATGGTGTTCCAGAAAATCGCTTCGCCTTTGGTGGCGTTGACCTCGCGTCCGCGAACGGGCTGTCGCGCCTGTTCGGCATCAAGAACGCCGACGAGCGCCAGAACGTGTCCGAAGAAGAGATCAAGTACATGGTCACGGACAACGACGAGCTGCTCGAGGACGAGAAGCGCATGATCCACGACATCCTCGATTTGGGCGACATGACCGTGCACGAGATCATGACGCCGCGCGTGGACGTGATGTTCGCGGAAGACACCGACACGGTGCGCCAGACGGTGGAGCGCATGCGCGGCACGGGCTACTCGCGTCTGCCGGTGTATCACGAGGACATCGACCGCATCGTGGGCATCGTCCACTTCAAGGACCTCGTGGCGCCGCTCATGGACGGCAAGGAGCACGAGCCGGTGGCCGAGTACGCCTACGAGGCCATGTTCGTGCCCGAGACGAAGGATCTGTTCCCGCTGCTCGCCGAGATGCAAACGAATCGTCAACAGATGGCTATCGTCGTTGACGAGTACGGTGGCACCGATGGTTTAATTACCGTTGAGGACATCGTAGAGGAGGTCGTCGGCGAGATCGTGGACGAGACGGATCGAGAGAATCCGTTCATCGAGCAGGAAAGCGAGAACGTCTGGGTGGTCGACGGGCGATTCCCCGTCGAAGATGCCGCAGAGCTTGGATGGCCGGTGGAGGATTCGGCCGACTACGAGACCATCGCGGGCTGGCTCATGAGCATGCTCGACTCGGTGCCCCAGGTGGGCGAGGAACTTGCGTTCGACGGATACCGCTTCAAGATTCAGGCTATGCGCCGCCGTCGCATTTCGACGGTGCGCGTGGAACGACTGGACGATCCCTCCCCATCATGCGTGGACGCTGTCGAGGCGATCGACCGGGAGGAAGCGTGACGAGTGAAAAACGGCTGCTCCGTTCGCGAAAGGCGCTCATAGGCGGCGTCTGCGCGGGCGTGGCCGATTATTTCAACGTCGATCCTGTCATCGTCCGTATCATCATGGTGGTGTTCACCCTGGCCTCGGGCGGGCTGCTGGGCATCGCATACATCCTGCTGTGGATCGTGCTGCCGCTCGAACCGAAGGAGGAGGCGCCGCTCGACGTGCACCCCCAGTCGGTGCATTCCGAGACGTACGGGACGTTCGAATTCGGCGGCACCCCGCGCAAAACCGAGTCGGGGGCGCAAAATGCGCCCAATCCCGCGCAAGCGGCCGGTTGGCGCTATGCGCATCCCCCGTACGCCTCGGCCGCTCATGTGCCGCCCGAGCCCCCGGCAGGCGCATCGCGCGCCTCTGCCGCTGCGCCTGCCGATGCTTCTCGTTCGTATGCGCCTCCGGCGAGCCATTCGCATGAAGGGTGGATGCATGCCGCGCCGCAACAGCAGCCGCCGGCGAAGTCGTCGCGCTCGGGCGTGAAGGCTGCTCTGTTCGCGGGGTCGTTCCTGTTGTTTTTCGGCATGTCCGCTATGGTGGCGAGCATGGTCGAAGGCGTGGTGTGGTGGCAGTATTGGCCGCTTATCTTCGTTATCTTGGGCATCGTCGGTATGGTAGTCCCCGGCGAAGAGGGGCATCGCATGCGCCAGTTCGTGGACTCCCTTATCACGTTTTCCGCGGGAGTGGTGCTGGTGCTGATGAGCCTCGATGTCATCGGGTGGCGCTCCATCGAGTTCATGTTGGTGGGCCTATGGCCGCTGCTGCTTATTATGGTTGGGCTGCTGCTTCTGGGAGGCGCGCTCAAGTCGCCGCTGCTTACGTTGCTGGCAGGCTTGTGCTTCGTGGCGTTCTGCGTGGTGGGATTGCTGTGGTACTCGGTTCCGGGAGCGACGGAAGAGCTGGTTTTCTCGGCGCCGTACGGGCGCGAGTATCGTTTCGACATGCAGCCGTGGGAAAACATCGGTCTAAACGAGTCCGTTGTGATCTCGATAACCGAATGAGCGTGCTTGTCGCGTTACAGAGCACATAGTTCGTTCGCTTTTTCCCGTGTCCGCAACTAAGGCGAACCACCTGCTGAAATGCGCTTTCATTCACTGTCAAGCGAACAAATCGTGTAGGGCGTCTCCATAAAATTTTGCCCTCGGACCCCCTTGTCCGTTAAAATACGTTTTGTCACAACAGCATATCGCCCTTTCGGCAGCAAACCCTCACACAATTTACTACGCTGTCAACCGCTTCGGCGGCTGGGTCGTGTGCTGTTCAACGAAAGGTAACTGACGTTTTGGCTAAAAAGCGCTATATACAAAAGAAGTCGAACCTGGCTGCTAAAATTATCGCGGTCGGCTGCGCATCGTGCGTGCTGACCGGGTGCATCGGCTTCGGGTTCGCCTCTGCTGGAAGCGGCGCCGTGCACGATATCGATTCTTTCGGCATCGGCGGTGCGGACGCGAATGTCGCCATTGCCGATTCTGCCGACTTCGCCAACGTATCCGAGGGTTCCACCCGCGAGTCCACCGTGCTTACCAGTACCGCATCGCGCGACATCTCGCAAGGCATCGAAGCTATCGAAGCCGAGGAAGAAGCTGCTCGCATCGCCGCGGAGGAGGCCGCTCGTGCCGAGGAGGAGGCTCGTATCGCCGCCGCCGAGCAGGCGAAGGCCGAGCAGGAGGCCGCCGCTGCGCGCGATGCAGCCTCCGATGCCGTCGCCTCGCTTCCCGAAGTTGATTTCTCCGTGGGCAAAGAGGCTTTCGTTTCCGAGTGGACCTCCCGTATCAATGCATACTTGGCCGGCTCGCCCTTGGCGGGGCAGGGTGCCACGTTCGCCGAAGCTGCCTGGAGCAACGGCGTCGACCCGCGCTGGTCGCCTGCCATATCCAACACCGAAAGCTCCAAGGGCGCGCATTGCTTCCTGCCGTACAACGCATGGGGCTGGGGCGATAAGAGTTGGTCCAGCTGGGAAGAGGCTATCAACGCTCACGTAGCGGGCCTGGCAAACGGCTACGGCTACTCCATCACGTATGCGAACGCTGCCAAGTACTGTCCGCCTAATACGGATCATTGGTTCAAGGCGACTATCGGCCAAATGAAGACGATCTAAACGTTCCGCCGGCCACGAGCCGGCGGTTCCTTTTCCATCGTCGAATCCTTCTTCCGCATGCGTTCGAGACGATGGCCTTGCGGAATGTTTCACGTGAAACATTCGTTCCTAAGTGCCTGATTGCCACGTTACGCCTTTGTCGCCGTTCTATGGCGACGCTGGTCGTGCCCGCATCCATGCAGTATGCTAAGCGCAGCAAGAAATCGGCACCATGCGGGTGCCTGGTGAAAGGATCGGTATGAGCAACGTGATCGTCGTCGGCTGCGGCCGCGTCGGTTCCCAGCTGGCGAACATGCTGTCGGATAACGGCAACAACGTGTGCGTCATCGACAAGAACGTGAACGCGTTCGCGAACCTGGGGCGCAACTTCAACGGCTCCACGGTGCAGGGTGTGGGCTTCGACGAGGAAACCCTCGTCAAAGCCGGTGTCGAAGATTGCGACGTCATGGCCGCCGTCACCCAGTTCGACAACACGAACCTCATGTGCGCCGAAGTGGGCAGCCGTCTGTTCGGCGTGCCGCACGTCATCGCGCGCCTGTACAACCCCGATCACGAGCGCGCGTACATGCAGCTGGGCATCGACTACGTGTGCGGCACGTCGCTGGTGGCCGAGGACGTGTTCAGCAAGGTGGTGTCGGGCCACGGCGCCCATCTCGACACGTTCGGCGAGTTCGAGGTGCTGCGCTTCTCGCTGGACCTCAGCTCCACCGACAAGCGCACCATCCGCGTGGGCGAGCTGGAGCGCGATCACGACGTCCGCATCATCGCGTTCGAGCGCAGCGACGGCTCGGCCAGCTCTATTCCTACGCGCGACTCCATCCTCTACAACGGGGATTCGGTGCTCGCCTGCGTGCGCCATGAGCTGATCGAATCGTTCTCGCGCTATATCCAAGATTAAGGGAGACGGAGCATGTACATCGTTATCGCTGGCGGCGGCAAGATCGGCGAATACTTGGCTTCAGTGCTGCTTTCAAGCGGCAACGACGTGGCCGTCATCGAGGAGAATCTGGCCACGGCCGACCGCCTGTCGGTGGCGCTTCAAGGGCGCTACCTGGTCATCCACGGCGACGGCTGCGACTCGAAGTACCAGGAGGACGCGGGCATCCGGCGCGCCGACGTGTTCGTGGCCACCACCGGCCAGGACGACGACAACCTCGTGTCGTGCGAGATCGCGCAGCGCGTGTTCAACGTGCCGCGCTGCATCGCGCGCGTGAACAGCCCGAAGAACCTCCGCATCTTCAAGGAGGTGGGCATCGAGTGCGTGTCGTCCACCACGCTCATTGCGAACCTCATCGAGGAAGAGACGCTGCTGGGCAGCGTGAGCGTGGCCTCGTCGCTGACGCACGGCAACGTTACGCTTACCGAGATCGTGGTGCCGCGCATGCGCCATCATTCCAACGAGGCCGGCATCCTGGTGTCGTCGGTTCCCATGCCCGAGAACAGCCTGATCGCGGCCGTGTCGCCGAAGGACGACGACAACGTGGAAGTGGCCAGCGAAGAGACGGTGCTGTATCCCGGCGACAAGGCCATCGTCGTGGCCGACAACGAAGTGCTCGACGAAGTCCGGGCGCTGTTCAAGGGGCTGTAGGTTCCGTCGGCCTTGCGGCTAGACAGCGCCAAGCCATAAAGCGAGTGTCCGACCTGGTCGGACAACTTCGCTTTATGTTTTCCAGAGCGTACGGTTGCCTTGTTTCGTCTTTTGAACCCATTTTTTTGCTTTGCGACAATGGGGTTGCCGAAGGGGACGACCCCATCGGTCGAAGAGGACGGAGCGAGGAGGGGTTCGCATGAAACGTAATTTCAGCAACGAATCGGCAAGCACGAAGAGCATGTCTCGTAGGGCGTTTCTCGGAGGCAGCGCGGTGGCGTTTGGCACGGTGATGCTTTCGAGTGCGATGGGCGCTTGTTCGGCACCGGAAACATCCGAAGGGCGGGGCGCGGGCGCGTCTGCAAACAGCGAGCAGGTACTTTACGAGCTCTACGATACCGATATTCTTATCATCGGCGGCGGCCTTGCGGGGTCTCATGCGGCATTGCAGGCTTACAAGCAGGGAAAGGACGTTGCGGTCGTTGAGAAGGCTGCCTTCCATTTCGGCGGTGCTTGCGGCTACAACTGGTGCAACTGGGTGAACTTCATTCAGGCTGACACGCCGTGGGATCAATCCGAGGACTTCGTTTTGAACGAGTTGACGAACAAGAAGATCGCAAAGGCGACCCATGAAGCGTTTACTGTGGAGGAGCGCAATTTGCTGCTGCGCTACGCCCAAGAAGGCAACAACCTGTTCATGCGCGATGAAACAGGTGCGTTTGTGCCGGGCCTCGATATCCCGGGCTATCCGCTTTTCGGCATCTTCAACGGTTTCCCGCGATACTTTACCGATTCCGTGGAGCGTTCGGGCGCTCGCATCTTCGACCAGACCATGATCACCGACATCGTAGTCGAAGACGGTGCCTGCATTGGAGCGGTAGGGCTGCATGTGCCCACGGGAACGGTGCGCGTTTTTCGTGCAAAGTCGACCGTATCTTGCACGGGTGCAAGTTCGTGGATTTACGGGTGGAATACTGTGGCTCCCACTTCCATCAATTCACCGGACAACACAGGAGATGTAGATGCAGCTGCTTTTCGACGCGGTGCGGCTCTGCAGGATTCGGAGTTTTTTCAATTCGACCTCATCAGCATGTATCCGACGGGGCTTGCGGCGACGTTCGTAGGAGGCATCGGCGCTGACAATCTGTGCTGCGAATACATCTGCGATGCAAACGACAATTACTTTTTCCGTGGCATGGACTACTCCACGCTCGATCGCATCACGTTCACGCGCACAATCGCCAAGGCAATTCACGACGGCGGTGGATCGCCGAATGGCGGAGTGTACGTGGATTTCTCCAATCCCGAGGCGTTTGCGGCCATGGGGGAGGTGTATCGCCGTAACGTCGAGTTGTGGAAAGAGGTGTTCGGCATAGATGTGGCATCCACTAAGCTCGAATGCGCGCTTGAGGCTTATGAGCACGGTAGCAACCCGCGCGTTGATGAAAAGCTTATGGTGGAGGGCCTGCCTGGATTGTTCTGCGCTCGCGGTGGCGGAGTATACGGAGCGCAAGGCGGTTCATCGGTGAACGTTGCTTATCGAGACGGCTCATACGCCATGATGCAAGCTGTCGAGTATGCCGAGGGCGCGGGCAAAGACAAGCCGAAGGCGTTCACGTTCGATACGGTTGAAGAGGAGATTAACCGTTTGCACGAGATACGCATCCGTCAGACGGATGGTAAGAGGCCTCAGGAAATTACCCGTATGATACAGCGCGCTTGCTATCGGGCATGCCAGCCCACGCGAGAGACTCCTGCGATGCAGGAGGCAGTTGCCGAACTAGAGCGAATTCGCAAGGAGGAAATGCCCGCGATGAGGCTGGGAGACGCGACGCTTACCTACAACACCGATTGGAAGGCGGCCATCGAAGCCTACAACATGCTCGACATCGCCGAGGCGAGTTCGAAAGCCGCGCTCATGCGCGAGGAAAGCCGAGGCCACAGCTATCGTCCGGAATTCCCTCAGGAAGATCCAGCCAACTGGACGTGCAACATTGTCGCGAGGAACGTGAACGGCGAGATGAAGCTCGAAACCGTTCCCGTCGTCGAGCTCGACTAACCACGACCGCTCACGGACTCACAAGGAGGCGCTATGAAGATCAGCGTGCAAAAGTACAATCCCTCGGTTGACGCCGAGCCTTATTTCGGTACATACGAGATCGAGCACACCGAGCACATGACCCTGCTCGAGGCGCTGGTGGTCATCAACGACACCATCGAGCCTATCGCATTCGATTACAGCTGCCGCGGGCGCGTGTGCGGCCGTTGCGCCATGACGCTCAACGGCACACCGTGTCTCGCCTGCGTTACCCTGGTTGAGGATGCGGGCAAGAACGAAGTCACGCCACTCAAGCATTTTCCGGTGGTGCGCGACCTGATTGTCGACAAGACGAAGGTTACGGACAAAGTGAGCCGTATTCTCGCTCGTCAACGTGCGTTTGACCTAAACCTTGATGAGATTAAGGCTCCGGTCGACGCTGGTCTGTCCGAGAAGCTCGAGCCGCTCGAGTACTGCGCACGTTGCGGCGTGTGCACGGCGGCGTGCCCCGTTGTCGAGCAGAAGGGGTTTAAGTCCTATATCGGCCCAACTGGAATGATAGCCATTGCCAATCGTTTTTACGATCCTTACGATCAGGGGGATCGCGTTGTCCAAGCCGTGCAAAATGGCTTGTGGGAATGTATAGAGTGCGGTATGTGCGATACGGTGTGCAAGGCTCTTGAGATCGACCATTTGTCGGTTTGGAAGGATTTGCGCACCGCGGCCTCTGCCGAAGGGTTGAAGCCGGTCGGCATCTAAGGAGCGATCGGCAGCGTGGGGAAGGGTACTCTTTGAGAAAACCGTATGGGGATGCGGGAAGGGGGGTAGAGATGGGCGAGTGGGAGCCGAAGGGGATCCTCGACGATGAAGACGTGCGGATGCGGTTGCGGATCATGCACGCTGTAGACAAGTCTCTCGACCAGATCAAGGTGACCGACTTATGTGAAAAAATCGGTATATCTCGCCAAATGTTCTATCGGTACTTCGATAGCAAGTACAGTCTGCATTGGTGGTGGCCGATGCACGTCCACAAGTTTTACTTGATAGAGGTGGGCCGGACAATGGATTGGGAAACAGGCTATTTCCATCATCTAAAGCTGCTTTCGCTCGAGAGCGAATTCTTCAAGGTCGCAACGCAGTATACGCTCAACTTCCCATGCCAGCGCAGTATCATGCCTCACTATCGCAAGTGCGCACTGCTCGAGACGCTGCAGGATTACAAGCATATAGCCCTTGATGACGATCTCATGTTTTGCCTGGACAGCTGGGTGAAAACCGAGACGGATATTCTGACTGAGTGGTATCGCCTGGACACGGTGCCCCCTCTGCAGGAAGCTGTCGAGAGGCTTGCGCGCGTAGCGCCGAAAATGCTGTACGATGCATTGCGCATGGATTGAGGTGTTGCCGGTGGACGTTCGGCCTCTTGTTAGGCCGGACGTCCACGAGGCGACAAGTATCGTCTTGGTGCTATCGAGTCGCGGCGGCCAGCTCTGCCAGCGCTTCGGGCGGGGTGTAAGCGCAGGTGCCGTCGCCGAGTGAGACGACTTCCACCGGGTCGCCCACGTTGATCGCGCCGCCTTCCAGCGCCACGAAGAAGATGCCCTCGCGCGGGAAGATGCAGTCGCCTGCCAGGTGGTAGATGGCGCACTTCGTGTGGCACACCTTGCCGATCTGCGATAGCTCCAACAGCACGTCCTCGCCGATGCGCACGCGCGTGCCCAGGGGCAGCGCTAACAGGTCGATGCCCTCGGTGGTGACGTTTTCGGCGAAGTCGCCCTCAACCACGTCGAGGCCGGTCGCGCGCGCTTTCTCGATGGATTCCCAAGCAAGCAGCGACACCTGGCGATGCCAATCGCCGGCATGTGCGTCGGTGTCCAGGCCCCGATGCGCGACGACGGTCGCGCCGCCTTCGCACGGCATCTTGCGCGTTCCCTTGCGCTTCGACACGTTGATCGAGCGGACTCGTCCGCGTGCGACGATCTGCTGCTTCCGTGCTTGCTCCATACCGCGGTTCCTCCCTAAAACCTAGCATAATAATGGGAAATATACTACTCGAACAAGAATAGAGAAGTCAAGCAATAAGCCGCGCTCTGAAGCGCGCTTCGGGAAGGCTGATCCGTCCGGGCGCAAAGCGGCCTAGTGGCCGCTTTGCGCCCGCGCAGCCCGCCGCCCTGGCTGCTCGGCGCTTTCCGTGAAATACGCCGCGCTGCCGTCCGTTTGCGGTATGCTGGTTGCCATCAGGCAGAACAGGGTGAAAGGGACCGGCGTGATCAACCGTTACACGCGCCCCGCGATGGGCGCCATCTGGGAGTTGGAAAACAAGTTCAACATCTGGAAGGAAATCGAGGTGCTGGCCTGCGAGGCGCAGGCCGAGCTGGGCAAGTCCGGCATCACGAAGGAGGAGGCCGCGTGGATCCGCGCGCATGCCGACTTCACCGTGGAGCGCATCGACGAGATCGAGAAGGTGACGAACCACGACGTCATCGCGTTCACCACGAACATGGCCGAGTACATCGACGCCGACGTGCCGGAAGGCACCGAGCCGCCCAGCCGTTGGGTGCACTACGGCATGACGTCGTCCGACCTGGGCGACACGGCGCTGTCCTACCAGATCACGCAGGCTATCGATATCATCCTGGAAGACATCAAGCAGCTGGGCGAGACGTGCAAGCGCCGTGCCTTCGAGTTCCAGGAGACGCTGTGCGTGGGCCGCACGCACGGCATCCACGCCGAGCCCATGACGTTCGGCATGAAGTTCGGCAGCTGGGCTTGGGCCCTCAAGCGCGCGCAGACGCGCATGGAGGAAGCCCGCAAGGTGGCCGCCACGGGCGCCATCAGCGGCGCGGTGGGCACGTACTCCAGCATCGACCCGTTCGTCGAGCAGTACGTGTGCGAGCGCCTGGGCCTTGCGGCCGACCCGCTGTCCACGCAGGTGCTGGCGCGCGACCGTCACGCGCAGGTGATGGCCGGCCTGGCTGTGACGGCTTCCACACTGGAGTCCATCGCCATGCAGGTGCGCCTGCTGCAGCAGTCCGACGTCATCGAGGCCGAGGAGCCGTTCGCGAAGGGGCAGAAGGGGAGCAGCGCCATGCCGCACAAGCGCAACCCCATCACGGCCGAGCGCGTCTGCGGCCTGGCCCGCACGGTCAAGAGCAACGCGCAGGTGGCCTTCGACAACGTGGCGCTGTGGTACGAGCGCGACATCAGCCACTCCGGTGCCGAGCGGGTCGCGCTGGCCGACAGCTTCATCGCGCTGGACTACATGTTCGGCAAGATGCAGTGGATGCTGGACGGCCTGCAAACCTATCCGGCCAAGATGGAGCACAACCTGTGGCGCACGAAGGGCCTCATCTTCAGCTCGAAGGTGCTGCTGGCCCTGGTGGACACCGGCATCAGCCGCGAGGACGCCTACGTCATCGTGCAACGCAACGCCATGAAGGTGTGGGAGGATATCCAGAACGCCGTGGACGGACCCACCTATCGCGAAAACCTCGAAGCCGACCCCGAGGCGAACCTCAGCGCCGAGGTGCTGGACGAGATCTTCGACCCTTGGGACTTCCTCACCCGTAAAGACGTGGTATTCGACCGCCTCAAGGAGCTGGAGTTCTAAAAGCTGCCGCCTACCTTACGTAGAGGCATCAGGAAGCCCCGTCCTGCGGGGCTTCCTGTTTTTGATGGGTGCGATATCTTTGTGCCGACTTACGCAGATGGTCTGGGACGGAGAAGGCGTTTAAGCTGGTGTCCATACCCTTACGAGGCAGTACTTCCTGGCCTCGCCGTCGAGGGGCTTGTCGTCGATGTTTGTGTACGTGACCACGGCATCGCGCGAGCCGGTGGACGCCAGGTACTCGCCGTAATCGTCAGCGCCGCTTTTCACGTCGAAGGCGAACCAGTCGTTCGTGTCGAAGTTGATGCCCACGACTTGCGTGCGCGACTTCACCATGAGGTACGACCCGCACCAGGCAGGCGGCGCGGTAGGGTTGCGGCTGAAACGGAACCACGGCGCGTTGCTGTAGTCGCCGTTCGTCACGGCGCTGGCCGGGGTGTACGTGCCGATGCTGGCGATACCTCCGCCGTACTGGTAGCCGGCATCGAACGAGAACATGAACCCGGTGTTGCCGTAGCCGGCTTCCAGCGGTTTCATGGACGTGGGCAGCGCCATGGTGTCCAGCGCTTCGCCCGTGTTGGCATCCACGCGCACGAGCTGGTAGTGGATGGACGAGGTGTCCGTGCGCGGCGTGATGACCACGGAGTCGCCGGTGGCGTAGGGAGCCGTCGCCATGCGGCCGATCGAGGTCCACAGCGTCTCGATGTCGTTCGCTCCCATGGTGGCGCGCTTGAACAGCGACGGCTCGGTTTTCTTCGGACCGCTCGCTTTCGGCAACACCTGCCAGAATGCGCGGTTTCCCACGGCGGCGATGGTGGGCATCTCCCAATCGCCGTCGCCTTCTTCCACCAGCGCGGGATTGCCCAGAGCCGCACCATCGGTACGCGCGGTGTATATGCGCCAGACGCCGTCGAGGATGTCCGCCTCGGCCCAGATGAGACCCGAGGATGTGGCGCGCACGTCGTAGATTTCGAAGCCTTCGTCGGATCCGACGGCCTGCTCCAGCACCACGGTGGAGTTTCCCGAGCTCAGCGAAAGCAGCGCCACCTGGGTCAGCGGCTTGCCGGTGTCGGTGGGCAAGAGGCATGCGGCCAAATCGTCGTCGTTCGCCCAGACGAGCGAGCCGTACGGCAGCTCGTAATTCCCCACCTGGTTCATGAGCGTCGTTGGATCTTCCGCCTGGACGAACGTGTTGGTGAACTCGTCGGACGCAGACGACAGCACCGCGTCTTCGGGCACCTTGAGCACTACGAGGTTGTCATCTGGGTCGTTCTTCGTCTGCTCGATTACGACGGATGCGCCGCCGCCCACGGCCGCCAAAGCGCCCACGCCCAACGCTCCGTACAGGAAGTGGCGGCGGGTGAGCAGAACCTCGCCTCCGTTCGGCGTGGGAACGCGAACGCCGTTGCCGCCGGCGTTGCCGTTAGAGGTGCCGCGCGGAGCGGGGGACGATGGGGAGGGCGATGCGGAGGACGAGCGGCGATGCGCGCCGACCGAGCCCATGGCGCTGGCGCTGCCGTACCCCGCCACGTTGCCGACGTCTGCGGAGCCCCCGCGACGACCGCTGCCGCCGTGTGCTCCGCCGTATCCGGCGACGTTTCCCACATGCCCACCGCGCGCGTTCGGTTTTCCGCCGGCGTACAGCGCGCCTCCCCGGGAGGCTGCGCGCCTGTTCGCAAGGCGTTTCTTAGCAACGGTCGGTTTCGCGTGATTCGCGTGTGTTGATCTGCGGGTTACCATGGTGTTTATTGTGTCATTTCACGCACAGGTTAAAGCGCCCTTCGGTCTAATTGCTACAATAAACGCAAACACGACCAATACGCTCGGAACTGGTCCGCGTAGGGAACGCGGGCGCGCATTGTCCGAGATGTCAGCGAGCTTGAGGAGTGATCCATGAGCAACGAAACACGACGCATCCTTTTGGTTGAAGACGAAAAGGCCATCCGCGACGCCGTGACGGCCTATCTTGAACGCGAGAATTACTGGGTGACGGCGGTCGGCGACGGCCAGGAGGCGCTCGAGGAGTTCTCGAAGCACCACTTCGATCTTGTCATCCTCGACCTCATGCTGCCCCGCGTGCCGGGCGAGCGCGTCTGCCGCGCCATCCGCGACAACTCCGACGTGCCCATTATCATGCTCACCGCTAAGGGCGAGGTGGAAGACCGCATCATCGGTCTGGAGCTGGGCGCCGACGACTACCTGGTGAAGCCGTTCAGCCCCCGCGAGCTGGTTGCTCGCGCCCGCGCGCTTCTGCGCCGCGTGCACGCCGATTCCGAGCCGCAGCGCGAAGTGCTGGAGTTCGGCGAGCTCACCATCGACGTGTCGGGGCACAAAGTGCTGGTCAACAACGAGGAGATCGATCTCACCGCCAGCGAGTTCAAGCTGCTCACCACGCTGTCCCGCTACCCGGGTCGCGTGTACTCGCGCATGGAGCTGGTGGAGAAGGTGCTGGGCTACGACTTCGAGGGCTACGAGCGCACCATCGACTCGCATGTGAAGAACCTGCGCGCGAAGATCGGCGACAACCCGCGCAGCCCGAAGTGGCTGCACACCGTTCACGGCGTGGGCTACCGCTTCGAGGATCCCACGAAAGTTGCGCAGTAAACCGACGTGCGAGACGCAAGCGAACAGGCTGCATCGCCAGCCTCCGATGCGCAAGAAACCGCATCGCACACCCCGGTCGTCGAGCGTTTGACGGTCGAAGCCGATACGGGCACCACGGGGCCCATCGTCGTGCCGCACGAGAGCGACGGCAAAAAGCGCCGCGGCATCCGTTTCGGCTGGGACAACCTGACGTACACCACGCGCGTCACGGCCGCGTTCGCCTTCATCGCGGCCATGACCGCGCTTGTGGCCATCGGCGTGCTGTCGTTCGTGTGGGAGCAGCACTTCCAGACGTATACGCAGGCCAACATCTATAAACTCGCCGAATCCACGGCCGAGCAGATCGCGGAGATCTACTCGGATACGGGCACGCTCGACAACGTCGGCATCGCGACGGTTGCGGGCTATGCGGCAAAGCTGAACGGCGTGGGCGTCAAGATCTTCGACAACCAAACCGGCAGCGTCGTGTACGATTCCACGATTCCGCCCAGCGAAAACGGAAATGATATGCCGGGCAAGGACTACAGTCGAGGATCGCTCGCGCCTCCTCCCGGAGACAGCGACCAGCTGGCCATCGCCCCCATCATCACCGACAACGTCGCCGTCGGATCCGTCCACATGTGGGTGTACGGCTCCGAGGCGCTGCTCAGTCAGACCGACGAGGAATTCCGTAACAACTCGTACCAGGCCATGGTGTTCGCGACGCGCTCGCCATCGTGCTGGCATCATGCATCGGCTTCTTGTTCGCGCGTACGCTGGTCAGCCCCATCAACCGCATGACCACCACGGCGAAGGCCATCAAGGAAGGCGACCTGTCGGCCCGCACCGAGCTGCACGGCGAGGACGAGATCGCGCACCTGGGCGAGACGTTCGACGCGATGGCCGACTCCATCGAGCGCGACCGCGAGCTGGAGCGCCGTCTGACCACCGACGTGGCGCATGAGCTGCGTACGCCGCTGATGGCCATCCAATCCACTGTGGAAGCGATGGTGGACGGCGTGTTCGAGGCCGACGAGGAGCGCCTGGAAACCGTGAACTCCGAGGTGCAGCGCCTCAGCCGCCTGGTAGACGCCATCTTGAAGCTTTCGCGTTTGGAGAGCCGCTCTACGCCTATGAAGAAGGAAGTGGTCAATGTGGGCGAGCTGATCGCCGGCATCGTGGCCACGCACGAGGCGTTCGTAGCCGATTTTGGCCTCACGCTGAAGTACGAGATGGAGCAAGGCGTGCGCGTGCTAGGCGACGCGGACATGATTCGCCAGGCAACCGCCAACCTCATCTCGAACGCGGTTCGTTACACGTCCGAAGGGGGCTTGGTTACCGTGCGCGTGAAGCGCGGCGACATCATGGCGTCCATCAGCGTGCAGGACACGGGCATCGGCCTCACGCCCGACGAGGCGAAGATGGTGTTCTCGCGCTTCTGGCGCGCCGACGCGGGACGCACGCGCGAGAGCGGCGGCCTGGGCATCGGCTTGTCCGTGGTGAAGGAGATCGTCGAGCGCCACAACGGCTGGGTGCAGGTGGAAGGCCGCAAGGGAGAGGGCGCATGCTTCACCATTCACATCCCGCTGTACCAGGGCGACGAGCAGCAGCGCGGGCAGAAATCGCAAAAATCGCGTGGGAAGTCGCGTAAAGACCAGAAATAGACGATAATAGGGCGCGCCGACGGAGAAGGGGAGCGCCGGGTGCCGCAGAGCGGCGTTTCGAGAGAGCAACGAAAGGACCAGCATGACCGGAATCGACATCAAGCCTGATGCACAAGGGAAAGTCCGCGATCTGTACGATCTGGGCGACAAGCTGCTGCTTGTGGCGACGGACCGCATCTCGGCGTTCGATTACATCCTGGAAGACGAGATCCCCCACAAGGGCGCGGTGCTCACGCAGCTGTCGTGCTTCTGGTTCGAGCTTCTGGACGGCGTGGTGGAGAACCATCTCATCTCCTCCGACGTGGCCGACCTGCCCGAGCAGTTCCAGCCGTACGCCGACTACCTGCGCGGCCGCTTCATGCTGGTGAAGAAGGCCGACATGTTCCCCGCCGAGTGCATTGTGCGCGGCTACCTGGCCGGAAGCGGCCTCAAAGAGTACCAGAAGCAGGGCACTGTGTGCGGCATCCAGCTGCCCGAGGGCCTGGTGAACTCGTCGAAGCTTCCCGAGCCCATCTTCACGCCCTCGACGAAGGCCGAGATCGGCGACCACGACGAGAACATCAGCTACGAGCGCCTCGTGGAGATCATCGGCGAGGACGACGCTTCGCAGCTGCGCGACCTTGCGCTGAAGGTATACACCACGGCGCGCGACCACGCGGCCGAGCGCGGCGTGATCATCGCCGACACGAAGTTCGAGTTCGGCCGCCTGAACGGCCAGATCATCCTGGCCGACGAGGTGCTGACGCCCGATTCGTCCCGCTTCTGGCCGGGCGATGAGTACGCCGAGGGCAAGGACCAGCCCAGCTTCGACAAGCAGTTCGTGCGCGACTGGCTGAACGCCAACTGGGATCGTCAGGGCAACCCGCCCCGCCTGCCCCAGGACATCATCGACCGCACCAGCGAGAAGTACATCCAGGCCTACGAGAAGATCACGGGTAGAACTTTCGTTCCGTTTGCCTAACGGCAACCGGAACTTCTCGACGCTGCGAGGCGTTGAGGCGTCCGGCCTTGCCGCTCCAAGCTTCGCTCACGTGCAAAAGCACGCTTCGCAAAGCTTTCACGACAATTCCGGGCACCTCAACGCCTCTCGCTGACTTTGACGGACCTGCGAGGTTCGAGGCAATCAACAAGGAGCAATAACCCATGTCCCAGCGTAACCCTATGAACGACCGGTACCAGACCGACGAGCATCGCGGCCAGACGCGCAAGAGCGCGGCCACCATGAAGCCGAAGACGAAGGCGGCTTCGTCGGTGCGCATCCAGCCCACCGTGAAGACGAAGCAGCAGAAGAAGGCTGACAAGAAGGCCGCACGAGCGAAGCAGACCGAGATCGATCGGCAGTACTACAACCCGCCCACGCCGGAATACAAGCGTCTTCGCAAAATCTGGTGGGGTCTTTTGATCGGCGCCATCGTGATGACGGCTATGTCGTGGTTCGGCCGCGCCTTCCTGCCCGAGGTGGGAACCTATGTGGTGCTGGGCCTGGCCTATGTGTGCATCATCGGCGCCTTATACGTGGACTTCTCGAAAATCCGCAAGGTGCGACGCGCCTATCAGGAAGAGATGATGTCCAAAAAAACCAAGGAGATGCGCGCAGCAGAAAAGCAGCAGAAGGCCGCGCAGCGCGCCGCCAAGCAGAAGGTGGAGGAGGCTCCGGCCGTGGAGGAGGCGCCTAAGAAGCGCGGCCTGTTCGGCAACGGGTTCCGCCTGCCGAAGAAGCAGGAGGCCGAGCCGATGGAGGCGAAAACTTCCGACAAGGATTCGACGAAGTAAGGTGGGGACCATGGTTTCTCGTGTCTACGTGGAGAAGAAGCCCGGCTTCGACGGGGAGGCGAAGCAGCTGAAAGAGGAGCTGCGCAGCCTGCTGGGCGTCGGCGCGCTTGAGAATCTCCGCATGGTGAATCGCTACGACGTGGAGGGGATCTCGGACGAGCTGTTCGCTCAGTGCGTGCCCACCGTGTTCAGCGAGCCGCAGTCCGACATCGCGACGCTGGAGATGCCCGAGGCGAACGGGGTGGCGGTGTTCGCCGTGGAGTACCTTCCCGGCCAGTTCGACCAGCGCGCCGATTCTGCAAGCGAATGCATCCAGCTGATCAGCCAGGGCGAGCGCCCCGAGGTGCGCAGCGCGAAGGTGTACATGCTGGAGGGCGCGCTGTCCGACGAGGACGTCGCCGCCATCAAGCACTACGTGATCAACCCCATCGAAGCGCGCGAGGCGTCGCTTGATGTGCGCGAGACGCTGCACCTGGAACAGCCCGTGCCGGGCATGGTGGAGACGGTGGACGGGTTCCTGGAGCTGGACGAGGCGGGCCTGGCGGCGTTCATCGCCGACCGCGGCCTGGCCATGGACCTGGCCGACATCGCGTTCTGCCAGCAGTACTTCGCCGAAGAGGGGCGCAACCCCACCATCACCGAAATCAAGATGATCGACACGTACTGGTCCGATCACTGCCGCCACACCACGTTCGGCACCGTGCTGGACAACGTGGCAGTGGAGGACGAGGCCGTGCAGGCCGCGTTCGAGAAGTACCTTGAGATGCGCCACGAGCTGGGCCGCGACGAGAAGCCGGTGTGCCTCATGGACATGGGCACCATCGGCGCGCGCTGGCTGAAGGCGAAGGGCGTGCTGACCGGCCTCGACGAGTCCGAGGAGATCAACGCCTGCACCGTGAAGTGCAAGGTGGACGTGGACGGCGAAGAGCAGGACTGGCTGTACCTGTTCAAGAACGAGACGCACAACCATCCTACCGAAATCGAGCCGTTCGGCGGCGCAGCCACCTGCGTGGGCGGCGCCATCCGCGACCCCTTGTCGGGCCGCAGCTACGTCTACCAGGCCATGCGCGTGACGGGCGCGGCCGACCCGCTGGTTCCCGTGAGCGAGACGCTGCCGGGCAAGCTGCCGCAGCGCAAGCTGGTGACCACCGCGGCCGCGGGCTACTCTTCGTACGGCAACCAGATCGGCTTGGCAACCGGCCAGGTGAACGAGCTGTACCATCCCGGCTACGCCGCGAAGCGCATGGAGATCGGCGCCGTGGTGGGCGCCACGCCGGCCGACCACGTGCGTCGCGAGACGCCCGCTCCGGGCGACGTGGTGGTGCTGCTGGGCGGCCGCACGGGCCGCGACGGCATCGGCGGCGCACGGCTCTCGAGCGCACAGCTGGAATCGCTCAGAGAGCTG
>ENA-OQDA01000060-OQDA01000060.1-human-gut-metagenome-genome-assembly--contig:-NODE-60-length-44863-cov-5.897443_pt1 | contig 44863 bp, 39 predicted proteins | sample MGYA00242771_ERZ504603 | MGnify/ENA primary metagenome ERZ504603 (study PRJEB26092, sample SAMD00036328) | human gut metagenome | host: Homo sapiens | study: EMG produced TPA metagenomics assembly of...
GAACCTTGCGGCGACCCGAAATATTTCGGGTCATGGCAAGGCTCTCTCCCTCCGGCCCTGCGGGGCCACCTCCCTCGCAGAGGGAGGCAAGAAGACTAAACAAATCCAACCCCATTACATATATAAATAAAGGAGTGTTCTTATGCGTTACTGCAAAAAATGTACGATGCCCGACACCCGACCCGGGATCACCTTCGACGCGGAGGGCGTGTGCAGCGCCTGCCGCCACTACGAGAGCCGCAAAAATGTGGACTGGGATGCCCGTTTCAAGGAGTTCGAGGCCTACTGCGACAAGTACCGCGGCATGAACGGCCCCGGCGGCTATGACTGCGCCGTCGCCGTCTCCGGCGGCAAGGACAGCCACTTCCAGGTCTGGATGCTCAAAGAGGTCATGCACATGAACCCCATCCTGTTCAGCGTCGAGGATAACTTCCCCATGACGCAGGCGGGCATCCACAACCTCAAGAACATCAGCGAGGAGTTCGGCTGCACGATCATCTCCTGCAAGCCCAACATCAAGGTGCAAAAGACGCTGATGCGCAAATTCTTTGAGAAGTACGGCAAGCCGACCTGGTACGTGGACCGCCTGATCTACACCTTCCCGCTGCACATGGCCGCCAAGTTCAACACCCCGATGCTCTGCTACGGCGAGAACGTCAGCTTTGAGTACGGCGGCAACGCCGATAAGGAGACCTACTCCGCCATGGGCCAGATCGAGAACGGTGTCGCCGTCGGTATGCCGATGGAGGAACTGCTGGGCGATGGCGTGACCGAGAAAGACCTCTCTCTGACGCTGGCCCCCAGCGCCGAGGAGCGCGCCAAGCTCGACCCGTTCTACATGAGCTACTTTGTGCCCTGGAACAGCTACAAGAACTACCAGATCGCCAAGGCCCACGGCTTCCACGACCTGACCCACGAGTGGGACCGCACCCACCACGCCGAGAACTTTGACCAGATCGACTCCCGCGCCTATCTGGTGCACAGCTGGCTCAAGTATCCCAAGTTCGGCCACGCCGCTGCCACCGACTACACGGCCCGCTACATCCGCTACGGCATGATGACCCGCGAGGAGGCTATCCCCATCATCAAGGAGCGCGACGGCAAGCTCGACCCGCTCTGCGTGCGTGACTTCTGTGAGTTCTGCGGCTACACCGAGACCGAGTTCTGGGCCATTCTGGACAAGTTCTACAACCGCGACCTGTTCGAGAAGAACGAGTACGGCGAGTGGCAGCTCAAGCACCCCATCTGGGAGGAAAACAAGTAATGGTACGTCATGTGATTTTGTGGAAATTAAAGGAGATGCCCGACGCCGAAAAGGCCGCCGTCAAGGCCGGCATCAAGGAAGGGCTGGAGGGTCTGGCCGGTAAGATCCCCGGCCTGCTGGATGTCCGCGTCTACACCGACGCCCTGCCCAGTTCTGCCAACGCTGACCTGATGCTGGACACGACCTTCACCGACGCCGCCGCGCTCAAAGGCTACTCCACCCACCCCGCCCACGTCGCCGTGGCAGACGGCAAGGTAAGACCGTACACCGCGGTAAGGACGTGCTTGGATTTTAACGTGTAAGTAAGCAGAAAATAAAATGTAGGGGCGGATTCCATATCCGCCCGTGGACGCTTCCGCAGCTGCGGACTCCGCGGGCGCATATAGAATGCGCCCCTACGGTATAACGGAGGAATAACCATGACCACCCTCATCCGCGGCGGCCTCGTCCATGACGCTGTTCACCGCGACGCCTGCAAGGCCGACATTCTGCTGGCCGACGGCAAAATTGCCGCCATCGGAACCGATTTGACCGCCCCGGCGGACGCCGTGGTTTTCGACGCCGACGGCCTTGATGTATTCCCCGGCTTTGTGGACGCGCACACCCATATCGGCCTCGACGGCTACGGCATTGGGTACGAGGGCTGCGACTACAACGAGATGAACGACATCTGGACGCCGCAGCTGCGCGCCATCGACGGCATCAACCCGCGCGACCCCTCGCTGGCCGACGCGCGTAAGGCAGGCGTGACCTGCGTCTGCACCGGCCCGGGCAGCGCCAACGTGCTGGGCGGCACCTTCCTGGCGATGAAAACCGTCGGCGAGCGCGTGGACAACATGATCGTCCGCGACCCCGTCGCCATGAAGTGCGCCTTTGGTGAGAATCCCAAGCGCTGCTATCGTGACAAGTGCGACTCCACCCGCATGTCCACGGCGGCGTTCCTGCGCGGTGCACTGATGCAGGCGCGGGACTACGGCGCACGCAAGCAGGCGGCCAACGGTGACGTGACCAAAATGCCCGCCTACAACCAGAAGCTCGAGGCCCTGCTGCCGGTGCTGGCGCGGGAGATCCCCTTAAAGGCCCACGCCCACCAGGCCAACGACATCTTTACGGCGCTGCGCATTGCGCGGGAGTTCGATCTGCGCCTGACGCTGGAGCATGTGACCGAGGGGCATCTCATTGCGGACGAGCTGGCAAAAGAAAAGGACGTGCCGATGGCTGTCGGCCCGAGCCTGACGTTTGCCAGCAAGTTTGAGCTGCAGAACAAATCCTGGAAAACCCCCGGCGTGCTGGCCAACGCGGGCTGCCACGTGTCCATCATCACCGACAACTCGGTCATTCCGCAGCAATATCTGCCGCTCTGCGCAGGCATGGCGGTCAAGGCCGGCATGGACCCGTTCGACGCGCTGAAGGCCATCACCATCAACCCGGCGGAGCACATCGGCGTGGCCGACCGCGTCGGCTCGCTGGAGGTGGGCAAGGACGCCGACGTCGTCATCACGAACGGCTGCCCCTTTGAGGTGCTGACCGAGGTAAAGGCAGTCTTTATTGACGGGGCGCGTATCGCGGAGTAATTGCGTACAGTGCGGCATCTTTAAGCAAGCCGTACCAACTCTGCAGAAACCTCCCCGGCGTTGGCTATTAAATAGCGGCACATCTCCGTCCGCCATCGCCCAAAGGCCAGCAATTCCTCATCCCCGGTCTGTAAATACTGTTTGTACCCATAAGTGCTGCTCAAAAGCTGGCCTAAATACAGATACGGCATATACCGCAGGTCGTCCATGCTCACTTCGGCGTACCTGCGGTATTCGTTTGTGTAGGCGGCCAGTCGTGCCGCATTGAATGTGCAGTCCATGTAGCTGTATGACCGTATCAGTTCCCACGCAATCGGTACTTCTCCGGCGTTGACAAAATCCAGCACGGCCTTGATCTCTGACCCGTCATACAGCAGCTGCATTACGCTGTAATCGCCGTGAGAGCGTTTGAGGGTCAGGGCGTTTGTGTTCACAAATGCACCCGCATCAGACACACGGGCAATCATTACAAGGCGGTCCTGCAAGTCGCGGCAGATCTCTGCTCCGTGTACGGCATCGGCGTGGGCTGCTGCCATCAAGTCCGCGTAGGCGGCTTTGGCCTGCAGCAGCCGCGCTGCGCTGCCGTATCTGGAAATCTCACAGGGTAACAGATCATCGTAGGGGTAGTGCTCTAAGGCATTTACAATTTGCGCCAGCAGTCTGGCGGAGTCGAGCAGCTCCCTTTTGGAACAGCAGCCCTTTTCCCGTGTTTGCCCGGGAATAAATGCCTGCAGAATGGCGATGCGGCCGTTCTGCATAAAGTAGAAGTCTCCGTTTCGGCAGGAAATGTACTCGGGCACAGAAATCCCGTTCTGGCGCAGAAAATCTGTGACATGTACCTCCCGCAAAATGCTGTCCGCGCGGAACTTGGGTTGAAACACCTTTAAAATGAAGGCTGCCTCGCTGCCGTACAGCTTAAAAAGCGCTGCACTGCCTCGGTCAATGCGCTCCACTGCCCGCACGGCAAGGCCGTAGTGCTGCCGGACGGCGGCACAAATTTCAGGGTCGGTCATGAAGGACACCTCGCTTTCTGTAAATGGACGGTGGAAGGCTCAGTCCGGTACCCTGCAAAGGCAGGGGGGTTTTAAACAGTATACCACAGCTTCCCCTGTTTGCGTACAAAATTCCCACCGTATGCTTGCATTCCGCATAAAACTGTGCTATAATACCCGCATACGGCAAAGGCGCCGTCTGATAGCATTGCTATCGGACGGCGCCTTTTCATTTTGATACAGAGCCGATTGGAGTGTAAAGAATATGGAAAAGATTCCCCGCCATGTGGACATTGATTACAGCAAATACGCCCCCGATATCCCGGAGGACCAGCGGGAGGCCTACTACGGTCTGCCCAAGCATGTGCAGTTCTGTAAGGAATGCGTCATGAGCAACCAGAAGCCCAACTCCTGCTATGAGTTTGAGCACACGATCAACTCCATCAAGAAAACGATGGTTATTCAGGAGGACGGTGTCTGTGATGCCTGCCATGCCTGCCACAACAAGGCCAACGGCCATATTGACTGGGCCCTGCGCGAGAAGGAGCTGCGCGAACTCTGCGACCAGTACCGCAAGAACGACGGCAGCTATGACTGCCTTGTGCCCGGCTCCGGCGGCAAGGACAGCTTCTACGCCGCGCACCTGCTGAAATACAAGTACGGTATGCACCCGCTGACCGTCACCTGGGCCCCGCACATCTACACGCCCTGGGGCTGGGAGAACATGCAGGCGTGGATCCACGCGGGCTTTGACAACTACCTGTGCACCCCCAACGGCATGACCCACCGCCTGCTGACCCGCCTTGCGACGGAGAACCTGTTCCACCCGTTCCAGCCGTTCATTCTGGGCCAGAAGCAGCTGGCACCCAAGATGGCCGCGAAGTTCGGCATCCCGCTGGTGTTCTACGGCGAGAACGAGGCCGAGTTCGGCAACCCGATTGCCGACAACAACTCCGCCCTGCGCGATGAGCACTTCTTTGCGGTCAACGACTACGACCACATTTATCTGGGCGGTGTCAGCCTGCGCCAGCTGGAGGAGGACTACAAAGTGGACAAGGCCGATTTGGCCATCTACCTGCCCTCCGAGACATCCAACCTTGAGAAAAACCACATTCAGGTGCGGTATCTGGGCTATTACGAGAAGTGGCATCCGCAGGGCGCGTACTACTACAGCGTCGAGCACGGCGGCTTCCGCCCCGCGCCGGAGCGCACCCAGGGCACCTACTCCAAGTACAACTCCATCGATGACAAGATCGACGACTTCTTCTACTACACGACCTACATCAAGTACGGCATCGGCCGCACGACCTACGACGCCGCGCAGGAGATCCGCAACGAGGAGATCACGCTGGACGAGGGCAAGGCGCTCTGCAAGAAGTTTGACGGCGAGTACCCGGACCGCTTTGAAAAGGAAATCTTCAAATATCTGTCGCTGGACCGCCAGCATTTCCCCTGGGCCAGCCAGCTGTTTGAGCAGCCCAGGATGGACCGCGACTACTTTATGGACCTGGCGGACCGCTTCCGCAGCCCCCACATCTGGAAGTGGGAGGACAATATGTGGAAGCTCCGCCACACCCCCTACGAGGGCGACAGCGAGGTACTGTGGGGCGACCCGAGGGGAACGCACCACGAAATTTGAGCGAAAAGGCTTCCCCCTTGAGGGAAACTGTCCGCGAAGCAGACTGATGAGGGGTGGACTTTCCGCGGCAACCCGTTTGCGGGCAATCGTGGCATACGCGCCCCTCATCCGGCCTTGCTTCGCGCGGCCACCTTCCCCCACAGGAGAAGGCTTTAGAAAGGTTTAGCTATGAGCAAAAAAATACGACTTATCGCAAGATTTGACGTCAAGGACACCAACCTTGTCAAGGGGATCCAGCTCGAGGGACTGCGCAAGCTGGGCGACCCGAATGCGTTTGCCAAAGAATATTATGAGGCCGGGATAGACGAGCTGCTCTATATCGACATCGTCGCCAGCCTGTACAACCGCAACAATTTAAGCGATATTGTGCGCAAAACCGTGGACGATGTCTATATCCCGGTCTGCGTCGGCGGCGGGCTGCGCAGCGTTGAGGATGTGCGCCACATCCTGTCGATGGGTGCGGACAAGGCGGCCATCAACACGGCGGCCATCAAGCGCCCCGAGCTTATCACCGAGGTGGCCGAGGCGTTTGGCAGCCAGTGCATGGTGCTGTCGATTCAGGCCAAGCGCAGCCGCACCTGGCCCGGCAAGTGGGAAGCCTACTACGACAATGGCCGCGCCCACTCCGGCTATGACGTCGTCGAGTGGGCCAAGCGCGGCGTGGCGCTGGGCGCGGGCGAAATTCTGCTGACCAGCGTTGACAACGAGGGGTTACAGCAGGGTATGGACCTTGAATTGATCGAGGCCGTGACGAAAGCCGTGAACGTGCCGGTCATCTGCGGCGGCGGTGTCGGCTGCGGCGACGACATTGTGGACGCCGCCAACGCGGGCGCGGACGCCGTGGCCTGTGCCGCTGTACTGCATTACAAAAAAGAAACCGTGACGGAGCTGAAAGAGGACATCCGCGCGGGCGGGGTGGAGGTGCGCCAGGTATGAAGGTAACAGTGATTGACTACGGCCTGTCCAACCTGTTGAGCGTCCGCCATGCGTTTGCCCACTTTGGGGCCGAAACGCTGCTGACCAGTGACCCGGCGGACGTTTTGGCCGCGGAAAAGCTGGTGCTGCCGGGCGTCGGCGCGTTCAAGGACGGCATGGACGGTCTGGCACGGCTGGGGCTGATCGAGCCGATTCGCCAGAAGGCCGCCGCCGGTACGCCGCTGCTGGGCATCTGCTTAGGAATGCAGATGCTGTTTGACGAGTCGGAGGAGTTCGGCCTGCACCAGGGCCTTGGGCTTATTCCGGGCCGTGTGGTAAAGATCCCCGACACGGACGTGGACGGCCATCCGCAGAAGGTGCCGCACATCAGTTGGGACCCGCTCTACCCCGGCGGCGGGCGCACGGATTTTTCCGGCACGGTGCTGGCCGCGCTCAAGCCCGGCGAGGAGTGCTATTTTATCCACAGCTACGAGGCCAAGCCCGTCCGCGATGAGGACCGTCTGGCCGACACCGTCTACGGCGGGCGCGAGATCTGCGCCGCCGCGAGCCACGGCAGCGTCCTCGGCTGCCAGTTCCACCCGGAAAAATCCGGGGCGGTCGGGCTGAAAATTATTGAGGAGTTTTTGAAGAAGTAAAGGCTTCCCCGCGGGGCTGCGCCCGCAGGCGCGTGTCGGAGCGCAACCGCCGTAGGCGGCTCTTAGCGCGGAGACTGAAGCTGTCAGCGGCCCCGCCCGCTGACTGATGAGGGCCGACCTTGCCGTTGTAGCCCATCAACGGGCAATAATGGCAAACCTGCCCCTCATCCGGCCCTGCGGGGCCACCTTCCCCCAAAGGGGGAAGGCTTTATTGCTAACGCCCTGTGCGATTCCGCACAGGGCGTTGCTTTTTCCCCCGCAATAGGCTATAATGTACCTTGTATAAATGTGCAAAGGGGAATTGCTATGTCCTGTGACTTGCTCGTCGGCTCCACCGGGTTTGTGGGGGGCAACCTGCTGGCCAAACATACCTTCGCCGCGGAATGCCACAGCAGTGACATAACCGCGCAGTACGGCACCCGCCCGGACCTCTGTGTCTACGCGGGCGTGCCGGCGGCCATGTTCCTGGCCAACGCCGACCCGGAGGCCGACCTTGCCGTCATGCGCGCCGCGCGGGAGAATATCCGCCAAATCGCGCCCAAAAGACTTGTCCTGATTTCCAGCATTGCCGTGCTGGCAGACAGCCGCGGCGTCTATGAGGACAGCCCCGCGCGGGACACCGAAGGTCTGCCCGCCTACGGCAAAAACCGTCTGCAATTGGAGCGCTGGGTGCGCGAGGACTTCCCCGACGCGCTCATTGTGCGCCTGCCCGCACTGTACGGCGCCGGCATCAGGAAAAACTTCCTCTTTGACCTGCACACCATCACCCCGGCCATGCTCAGGCCGGAAAAATACAGCGAGCTGGCGGCAAAATCGCCGCTTGTCAAATCAGCCTACACGCTGGCGGACAACGGCTTTTACAAGCTGAACGGCACCGCCGACCCGGCAGCGCTGCGCGCCTTTTTTGCAGCTAACGACTTCAACGCCCTGGCCTTCACCGATGCCCGCAGCCGCTACCAGTTCTATAATTTAGGCCGTCTCTGGTCGGATATGGAGGCTGCCCGCGCCGCTGATTTAAAGCTGCTGCACCTCTGCACGCCGCCGGTCTCCGCCGCCGAGGTCTACACCGCCGTGACCGACAAAGCGGACTGGCACAATGAACTGCCCAAGCCCCCGTTTGACTACGACCTGCGCAGCCGCCACGCGGCGCTTTTGGGCGGCAGCGGCGATTACCTTTGCACAAAACAACAAGAATTAGATGATATTACGCGCTTTATGCGCAGTTGGAGGGACTGAACCATGCCGAGCTATCAGCTTGCCATCTCGAACATTGCATGGCAGAAGGACGATGACGAAACCGTATACGCGGCCATGCAGCAGGCGGGCTTCACCGGCCTGGAGCTGGCCCCGACCCGCATTTTCTCCGAAGCACCGTATGAAAACCTGACGAGTGCGCTGCTGTTCGGCGGCTACCTCAAAAACCGCTGGGGCTTCTCGGTGCCCAGTCTGCAAAGCATCTGGTACGGCCAGAAGGGCAATATCTTTGACCCTGCCGACACCGAGCACCTGCTGGACTATACGGCGCAGGCGTTCCAGTTTGCCCACAGCCTGAACTGCCCGTCGCTGGTGTTCGGCTGCCCGAAGAACCGTATGCGCCCGCTGGGGGCCAACGATGCCGCCGCCGAGGCGTTCTTCATGCAGGCGGGCAACCTGGCCGCGCGGTACGGTGTGCATCTGGCGCTGGAGGCCAACCCGCCGATGTACACGAACTACCTGAACGGCACCGCCGACGCCTTTGCGCTCGTCAAGCGGCTGGACAACCCCGGCTTGTCGGTCAATCTGGACCTGTCCACCGTGCTGGCGCAGGGAGAGCATTTGCAGAGCTTCATTGATGATATGCAGTATGTCAGCCATGTCCACATCAGTGAGCCGGGTCTGGTCCCGATTGAGCGCCGCCCCGAGCACAAGGAGCTGGCGCTGCTGCTGGGGGCTGTCGGCTACCGCGGCTTCGTCTCCGTCGAGATGGCCCACACCGACGTGGATACGATCCGCCGCACGATGGACTATATTGCGGAGGTGTTCGCATGATCGAGTATGAGCGCACAAACTTGAACGGCGTGCCCGACTACACGGCTGTGGAGTTTGAGGGCCGCCGCCATGACTACTGCCTGCTGATCCCCGTCATCAACGAGGGCGCGCGCATCCTGACCGAGCTGGGCCGCGCCCAGAAGGCGGGCATCGACCAGCTCTGCGACATTGTCATCTGCGACGGCGGCTCCACCGACGGCAGCATGAAGCGGGAGACGCTGGCGCTCTACCACGTCAACACGCTGCTGACGAAAACCGGCCCCGGCAGGCAGGGCGCCCAGCTGCGCATGGGCATGTATTTTGCGCTGGACCGTAATTATAAAGGCATCCTGACCATTGACGGCAACAACAAGGACTCCATCGAGGACGTGCCCGAGTTTATCGCAAAACTGCAGGAGGGCTATGACCTCGTGCAGGGCAGCCGGTTTATCCGCGGCGGCCACGCCATCAACACGCCGCCGGTGCGCTATGCCGCCGTGCGGCTCATCCACGCGCCGCTCGTCAGCCTGGGGGCGCACCAGTGGTTCACCGATACGACTAACGCCTACCGCGCCTACAGCCGCGAGTACCTGACCCACCCGGATGTCCGCCCGCTGCGCGATGTCTTTGGCGGGTATGAGCTGCTGGCGTATTTAAGCATCCGCGCGACGCAGCTGGGCCTGAAGGCCTGCGAGGTCCCCGTGACCCGCGCCTACCCTGCCACCGGCAAGACGCCGACGAAGATCAGCGGCTTCAAGGGCAACAGCGACCTGATGAAGGTCCTGCTGAATGCGCTGGCCGGGAAGTATAATCCGTAAGTTCTATTTTGCAAAGATGCAGGGGCGAGCAGTGCTCGCCCGCGGCACTTGGCGGCAGCCGCAAAGTGCCCGGGTCGATGACGAGCATCGACCCCTACAATGCCGGGGCAGATCCCATATCCACCCGGCAATCGTCCGAAGGAATGTAAAAAGGGGAAACGCTCTATGACCTACGATAAAATCATCCTCGGCGCGGGGCTGTACGGCCTGTACGCGGCGCAGAAATGCGGCGCGGCGGGGCAGCGCGTCCTTGTGCTGGAGCGCGACCCCGCGCCCTTCATGCGCGCGACCTACATCAACCAGGCCCGTGTCCACATGGGCTACCACTACCCGCGCAGCTACTCCACGGCCATCAAGTCCGCCCACTATTTTGAGCGGTTCTGCAATGATTACGGCTTCTGCCTGCACACCGAGTTTGACCAGGTCTACGCCACCAGTGCGCACTTCTCCTGGACGAACGCGGCGGAATTCCGCCGGTTCTGCGCGGCGGCAGGCATCCGCTGCGACGACGTTGCGCCCGAGCGCTACTTCAACCCGGGCCTCTGCGACGGCGCGTTCCTGACCACCGAGTACACCTACGATGCGCAGATACTCAAGCGCTGGTTTCTGGAGCAGCTCGCCGCACTGCCCAACGTTGAGGTACTGTACAGCCACAAGCCGACGGCCATCGAGAAGGTCGGCAGCGCGTGGCGCGTACAGGCGGGGGACATCACCGCCGAAGCGCCCTACCTGCTCAACGCGACCTATGCGGGCGTCAACGACGTACACGCCATGCTCGGCCTGCCGCCGTTCGGCATTAAGTACGAAAAGTGCGAGATCATTTTGTGCACCGTGGACAAAAGCCTGAAAAACACCGGCATCACGGTCATGGACGGGCCGTTTTTCAGCCTGATGCCCTTCGGCCGGACCGGCCTGCACAGCCTGACGAGCGTGACCTTCACCCCGCATGAGACGAGCTATGACAGCGTCGCGACCTTCCCGTGCCAGCAGGAATGCGGCGGCGTGTGCAAGCCGGGCAGCCTGTACAACTGCAATGAGTGCCCGGCCAAGCCGCAAAGCGCCTGGCCCTACATGAGCCAGCTGGCCCGCAAGTATTTAAAGGAAGAATACGGCTTTGCCTACCACAGCAGCCTGTTCAGCATGAAGCCCATCTTAAAGGCCAGCGAGATCGACGACTCGCGCCCGACGGTGGTCCGCGTGATGAACGACGAGCCGAAGCTCGTCAGCGTGCTGTCCGGCAAGATCAACACGGTATACGACCTGGACGAGGTATTGGATGTATGATGCTTAAAGACAACAATTTTATTTCGGCAGTCGTTTACCTGCACAACGACGGCGCGCGCGCCGTGGAGTTCTGCCGCACGGTGGCCGCAGAGCTGGATGCCAACTTTAAACAATATGAGCTGGTCGTCGTGGACGACGCCTGCACCGACGACACGGTCAAACAGCTGCGCACCTGGGGCAGGGAGCAGGACGCCCCGCTGACGATTTTGCACATGAGCATCTACCACGGGCTCGAGGACGCCATGAACGCCGGCCTCGATGCCGCCATCGGCGACTATGTCTATGAGTTCGACTCCACCGAGCTCTGCTACGCGCCGACGCTTATTATGCAGGCATACAGGGCGGCGCTGGACGGCAGCGATATTGTGTCGGTCTGCCCGCGCACCGTGCGCGGCGGCAGCAGCCTGTTTTATAAGGTGTTCAACGCCCATTCCCAGAGCGCCTACCGCCTGCGCACCGACGCGTTCCGTCTGGTGACGCGCCGCGCCATCAACCGCGTCCATGCGTCCAGCACGCACCTGCCCTACCGCAAGGCGGCCTACGCGGCCAGCGGCTTACGGATGGTCGATCTGGAATTTGACGGCCAGCTGACCGTTAAGCAGAAGGGCCGGTTCAATCTGGCGCTGGACAGCCTGACGCTCTACACGAACTTCGGCTTCAAGGCCAGCGTGACCGTCACGCTCTGCATGATGGCGCTGGCGCTGGCCGAGCTGATCTATACCCTCGTCATCTTCGCCACCGGCCACCCGGTAGAGGGCTGGACGACGACGATGTTCGTCATCACCGTCGGGTTTGCGGGGCTGTTCGCCGTGCTGACCATCGTCGTCAAGTATCTGTCGCTGCTCTTAAATCTGACGTTCAGGCAGCAGAAATATCTTGTGGAAAGCATTGAGAAGCTGCAAAAATAACGCATGAGGAAGTTACCGATGAAGCATTTTCGCCCGCGGCTGTCCCGCCGCGCTTTCTGGGTGCTCTGCGCCCTGCTGGTCTGCCTGCGTCTGGCGCTGACGGGCTTTCAGCAGGCGTACATCTGGGTGGGCGGTGCGCCGCTGGACGACGAGCTGATGTTCCGCGCGGCCAACTATATCACAGCCGGGCAGTGGCTGGGCGCGTATGATTATCTGACGCTGTCCAAGGCCATGTTCTTCCCGGTGTGGCTGGCACTGCTGCACGCGCTGCACCTGCCGTATCTTATCAGCGGGGCGGCGCTCTGGTGCGGTGCGGCGCTGCTGGCGGCGTTTGCCCTTTTCGACGCTGTGGCGCAAAAAAGACACCGCACAGGGCCGTGTGCTGACGCTCGGCCTGTTTGCGGCGCTGGCGTTTCTGCCGTCGAGCTGGGCGGCCTACACGCTGCGCGTCTACCGGGACAACATCTTTCCGGCGCTGTGTCTGTACTTCTTTGCGGGTATGGCGGGCATGGCGCTGCGCGCGGTGTTCACGCCGGAAAAGCCGCTCTGGCCGTGGCTGGCCGCGGCGGGCGCGGGTCTGGCCTGCGGCTATCTGGAGCGCGAGGACGCCGGGCTGTTCCTGCTGCCGTTCGCCGCGGCGGCCACCGTCATTGTGGCCGTGGTGCTGGCGGGCAAGCGCCGCTGGAAGGCTCTGGCCGCGCAGGTCATCCCGTATGTCATGCTCGGCGTCGGCGTGCTGACCTTCTGCACCCTCAATTACACACACTACGGCGTGTTTGCGCTGTCCGACTTTTCGGAAGGCTCCTTTGCCGCGGCCATGGGCGCGATGATGCGCGTGGACACCGACAGCACCGCGCCCTACCTCTCCGTGCCCGCCGACGCCCGCGAGAAAATTTAACTGACGCTGTGCCGGAATTGGAGCCGCTGGCCTACTGGCTGGAGGAGGACGCCCAGCTGCAGAATGATTTCCGCGACCCAAATCTCGACGACTACCGCGCGGGCAGCTTCTATTGGGCCATCCGCCGCGCCGCGCAGTTTGAGGGCATCTACGCCGACGCTAAGACCGCCGACGCCTACTGGCAGACTGTGGCCGATAAGATCAACGCCGCCTGCGACGCGGGTACACTGCCCAGCCGCACCGGCAGGCGCGTGGCGACGAGCCAGCCGATCTCGGCGGCTTACGCCCCTTCGACGCTGGCCGAGACCTGGAACGGCTTTTGGCATGTGCTGGGCCTGCGGGACTGTGCGCCCTATGAGACGCTGCGGTCCATCGGCACCGAGGACGACTTTGCCGCCTGGTCCGGCTACCTGCACTGCGGCTTCAACAGCGCCGCTAACGCGGGGGAGGACACGCCCTACTACAGCCCGTACCAAAAGACGGTTTTTGCCGTCATGCAGGGCTGGACGCGGGTATGCAGTATTTTGCTTACGGTGGGCGTGCTCTGCGCCGTGCTGTGCCAGCTGGCAGAGCTTTTGCCGCAGCGGCGTCAAAAATGCACGGCACAGACCGTTGTGCCGTGGCTGCTGCTGTTCGGCATCTTCGGCATTGCGCTGCTGCGCTGTGCCATGATCGCCTTTGTCGAGGTGTCCAGCTTCGGCATCGGCACCAGCACGATGTACCTGGCAACGGTGCATCCGCTGCTGGTCCTGTACGCATTTGCCGGGCTGCTTTTGTACGGCATACCGAGGAAAACTGACAAACGAAGGGAGAACGCATGACAGATCTACTGGTCATTGGCGGCGGCGCGGCGGGCCTGATGGCAGCCGGGACCGCCTGTGCCCGCGGGCTGACCGTGACCGTGCTGGAGCACAACCCCAAGGGACCGGGCCAAAAGCTGCTTATCACCGGAAAGGGACGCTGCAACGTCACAAGCGACAGCGACGTGCGGGAGTTTCTGCCCTATGTGCGGCATAACGGGCGGTTTTTGTATTCGAGCCTTTACGCTTTCCCGCCGTCGGCGGCCATGGAGCTGTTCGAGTCACTCGGCGTGCCGCTCAAAACCGAGCGCGGGCGGCGGGTTTTTCCCCGGAGTGACCGCGCCGCCGACGTGCTGGCCGCGCTGCGCGATTATGCACGCGATGCGGAATTTGTGCGCGGCAGCGCGAAAAAGCTGGTCATCGAGGACGGCGTCTGCAAGGGTGCTGTGACGGACCGCGGCGAGACGTTGCGGGCAGAAAACACGCTGATCGCCACGGGCGGCATCAGCTATCCGGCCACCGGCAGCGACGGCAGCGGCTACAGGCTGGCGCGGCAGGCGGGGCACACGATCATGCCGCCGCAGCCCAGCCTGTGCAGTCTGGTCAGCCCCGACCCGGCCTGCCGCCGCATGATGGGCCTGGCCCTGCGCAACGTTACGCTGACGCTGCTCTGCGACGGCAAGCCGCTGTTTACCGAGCAGGGCGAGGCGCTGTTCACCCACTTCGGCCTGTCCGGGCCGCTCGTCCTGTCGGCCAGCACCTACATTGAGGATATAACGAAGCACCGCTATATCTGTGAGTTTGACTTAAAGCCCGCGTTGGATGAAAAAACGCTCTATGACCGCCTGACCCGCGACTTTGCGGAGCAGGGCAGCCACAGTGCGCAGGGGGCGCTGGCAAAGCTGCTGCCCAACTCGATGCGCCCCGTCGCCGTCGAAAAGTGGGGCATCGACCCCGCCACGAAGGCCGGCGCAGATCACGCGGGAGCAGAAGCAGGCGCTCGTTGACCTGTGCAAGCACTGGCAGGTGCCGGTCAGCGCGCTGGGCGATAAAGAGCACGCCGTCATCACCGCCGGCGGCGTCGATGTCCGTGAGGTAGACCCCAAGACGATGGCCAGCAAGCTGTGCGCGGGCCTGTACTTTGCCGGGGAGGTCCTCGACGTGGACGCCCGCACCGGCGGGTATAACCTGCAAATCGCCTGGTCAACCGCTGTGGCGGCAGCCAAGGCGCTGTGACCCCAGCCTTCCCCCGAGGGGGCAAGGTGGGCCCCGCAGGGCCGGATGAGGGCAGACCTTACGGCAGCTGCACGGGAAGGAGAAACCACCCGGTAGGGGCCGGGCGTGCCCGGCCTGCGGCTCTGCGGCGGTAACCCTCTAACGGGCAGCCCCCGCAAGCTCTCCCCACATCAGCCGCCTGCGGGCGGCAGCTTCTCCCCCAAAAGGAGAAGCCAAAGACGATTCTATTTAAAGGGATGATAACTATGATTTCCATCGCAATCGACGGCCCGTCCGGGGCCGGTAAATCCAGTCTCGCCAAGGCCCTCGCCAAAGACCTCGGCTATGTCTACGTTGACACCGGTGCCATGTACCGCTCCATCGGCCTGTACGCCGTCCGTGCGGGCGTTGACCCGCATGACGCCGACGCTGTCGCCGCACTGCTGCCGCAGGTCAAGCTCGGCATCCGCCTGATCGACGGTGCGCAGCACATTTATTTAAACGGCGAGGACGTCAGCACGGCCATCCGCGCCGAGGAGATCGGCATGGCTGCGTCCGCTGTGGCCGCACACCCCGCGGTGCGCAGCTTCCTGCTGGACACCCAGCGCGGCCTGGCCGAAAGCCAGAACATCCTGATGGATGGCCGCGACATCGGCACGGTTGTGCTGCCCAACGCCACGGTCAAGATCTTCCTGACCGCCAGCGCCGAGGCCCGCGCCCAGCGCCGCGCCAAGGAACTGGCCGAGAAGGGCCAGCCCGCGGATTTTGCCACCGTGCTGGCCGACATCCGGCAGCGCGACTACCAGGACAGCCACCGCGCCGTGGCCCCGCTCAAACAGGCCGACGACGCCATTCTGGTGGACACAAGCAGCATCGGCCTGCAGGAGAGCTTTGACCTGCTCAAGCGCACAATTCTTGCGCACATCTAAGGGGGCTGACGATGCTTTTATACTGGATTCTGCTGCCCATCGTCTGGGTGCTGGCCCACATTTTGTTCCGGTTCGAGGTCATCGGGCGCGAGAATTTGAAGGCCGTCCGTGATGGGCGCGCCTACGTCATCGCACCGAACCACATTGCCAACCTTGACCCTGTCTTGATCGCTATAACGATATTTGACTGGAAGCGGCTGCGCATTCTGGCCAAGGAGGAGCTGTTCAAAAATCCGCTGGCCGGCTGGTTCCTGCGCTGCATGGGCGCTGTTTCCATCGAACGCGGCAAGGGCGACACCACCACCGTCGAAAAGCTGACGAACGAGTGCAAAAATGGTACGGGCATCATGATCTTCCCCGAGGGGACCCGCACAAAGACCGGCAAGCTGGGCGTGATCAAGAGCGGTGCATTTGTGATCGCCGCCGCCGCGGGTGCGGACATGCTGCCTGTGCGCATCATCTACGGCACCAAGGACGGCAGGCTGCACCTTTTCTGCAAGTTGCGCATCGTCTTTGGCGAGCCGATCCCCGCCGCGGACCTGCAGATCAGGGATCAGAGCCACAAAATGGCGGAGCTGCGCCGTATGAAAAACCGCCTGCGCGACGAGCTGGAGCAGCTGCTGGCCGACAACGCCTTTGCTGTGCGCCTGGCCGAAACGGCAGCGGAGGAACCCGCTGCACCGGACGACAAGCCGCAGCTGCCGGAATGACATTCCCCTTGGCCCCCTCCCTCGCAGAGGGAGGCGAGGAGTTTACAAAAGGAGCTTATCTATGGAGATCATCCGTGCCAAAACCGCCGGCTTCTGCTTTGGTGTGGACCGCGCGGTCAAGCTGACTTATGATTTATTGGCGCAGGGACGCAAGGTTGCGACCCTCGGCCCATTGATCCACAATGCCCAGGTCGTGGCCGACCTGGAGGCGAAGGGCGCTGTGACCTGCCCGGATATTGACGCCGTGCCCGACGGGTATGAGGTCATCATCCGCAGCCATGGCGTGCCCAGAAGCGTCTATGATAAAATAAGCACACGCAGCCTGGCGTATCACGACGCCACCTGCCCGTTTGTTGCAAAAATCCATAAAATCGCGATGGAAGCGGACAAAAACGGTGCGCTTTTGCTTGTTGCAGGCGACGCTGACCACCCCGAAGTACAGGGAATTGTCGGCCATACAAGCGGCCCTGTGCAGGTTTTTGCCAATCCGGAGGAGCTGCAAAAATTGCTCCCCACGCTTTTGCAACAAGAATCCATCTACGTCGTCGCGCAAACGACATTTCGCGTGGAAAGTTGGGAAAATTGCAAAGCTTTTTTAAAAAAGGAGTGTACAAAAGCCAGAATTTTTGATACAATATGTAATGCAACGTGGGCGAGGCAACAGGAAGCGGAAGACCTCAGCCAAAAATGCGATCACATGGTCGTCATTGGTGGTCATCATTCTTCCAATACCCAAAAGCTGTTACAGGTCGCCGCGCGGCATACCAAGGCCATCAACGTCGAGACTGCTGATGAACTCGACCCTGCATGGCTTGCTGGTGCGGCGCGTGTGGGCGTGACAGCCGGGGCTTCAACGCCTTCGTCTATAATTGAGGAGGTACTTAACAGTATGAGTGAAGAGATCCGTGACGACATGAGCTTCGAGGAGATGCTCAAAGCTACCGAAGCCAATGCAAATGTTTACACCGGAAAGATCGTAAAAGCCAAGGTCATCAGCGTTTCCCCGACGGAGTGCATCGTCGGTGTCGACGGCTCCAAGCACACCGGCATTGTGCCCCTGCGCGAGATGAGCCATGACCCCAACGCCAAGATGGAAGACCTTGTTAAAGAGGGCGACGAGCTGGATCTGGTTGTTGTCAAGACCAACGATCAGGAGGGTGTTGACACCCTGTCCCGCGTCCGTTTTGAGGCCCAGAAGGGCATGAAGGACGTCTCCGAGGCTGCCGAGAACGGCACCGTTATGGAAGGCGACGTTATGGAGGCCAACAAGGGCGGTGTTGTTGTCAACGTCAAGGGCGTCCGCGTCTTTGTTCCCCGTTCTCAGGCCACCATGCGCCGTGACGAGGACTACACCAAGCTGGTTGGCCAGCACGTTCAGCTGGTCATTACCGAGTGCGCAGGCCGCAAGATCGTCGGCTCCATCAACAAGGTCACTGCCGAGGCCAACAAGGCCAAGCGCGAGGAGTTCTGGGCCAATGTTGAGGTCGGCAAGCAGTATAAGGGCGTTGTCAAGAGCCTGACCTCTTACGGCGCTTTCGTTGACGTGGGCGGTGTCGATGGCCTGTGCCACATCAGTGAGCTGAGCTGGAACAACATCAAGCATCCCTCCGAGGTCGTCAAGGTCGGCGACGAGATCGAGGTCTACGTCAAGAGCTACGATCCCGAAAACCAGAAGGTCTCCCTGGGCTACAAGAAGGAAGAGGACAACCCCTGGGTCAAGCTGGAGAATGAGGTTCCCGTCGGCACTGAGTTCACCGCTCCCGTTGTCTCCATCACCAAGTTCGGCGCTTTCGTCCGCATCATGCCGGGCATTGACGGTCTCGTTCATATCAGCGAGATCAGCAATGAGCGCGTGAACAAGGTCTCCGACGTGCTGAAGGTCGGTGACGAGGTCCGCGTTAAGCTGACCGCCGTTGACTTTGACCGCAAGCGCATCAGCCTGTCCATGAAGGCCTGCCTCGACGAGAACGGCGAGGACGCTGAATAATTCTTAGTCATAGCGCAACCGTATGGGGCCTGCCTGTTGTAACAGGCAGGCCCCTTTTTGTACAAGCAACCTGTAGGGGGGCGGCGTCCTCGACGCCCCGCAGGCGGGCAGTGCCCGCCCCTACAAACGTAAAGCGGGTACATCATGCAAAAACTCAAAGACATCATCCAAAAATACTATGAGGGTCTGGCCTACCTGTTCTTCGGCGGGGTCGCAACGCTGCTGAACCTGATCGTCTTTGCGGGCTTCCAAGCGGCGTTCGGTACAGACTTTGCCGCGGGCATCGGCAATATTCTGGACAACTGCATCTGCATCCTCTTTGCCTATTGGACAAATCGCACGTTTGTGTTCAAAAGCGCGAACAAGGGCAAGGCTGCCTGGGCGGAGTTCGGGCAGTTTGTCTCCTGCCGCATCGCCACGATGGTCATGGATCAGGTCATCATCTGGCTGGGCGTCAGCCTGCTGGGACCGCATGTCGCGTTTGCCGCGGCCAACGGCAAGCTGTGGGCCATGGGCGTCAAGCTGTTCAGCCAGGTCATCGTTATCGTGTCCAACTACGTTTTCAGCAAATTGTTTATCTTTAAAAAGAAGTAACGCATCATCCGGAAGGAGCATACCATACTTATTTTTAAAGTGGCAAAATTTGTGCTCAAGCACCCGCTGCTGACCCATGGAGCCAGGCAGCTCGTGCACAAAAAAACTACGTCCCCCAAAGGAGGCATCCCCTATGAAACAGAAAGTTCGCGGTCACGCATTCCGTCTGGTGGGGCTGATCCTGGGCATCATCGGTGCCACGGTCAGCATCACCTCCATCGTTTTCGCTGCCCTGGGCCTGCATCAGGCACGCCTGTGCAAACATTGTGAGAAAGGGGAAAATTTCCGGTGAAATACACGAAGGAAGAAATGCTGAGCAAGGTCGACCACACCCTGCTCAAGCCCGAGGCAACCTGGCCCCAGATCCGGACCCTCTGCGATGAGGCCATCGCCAACCACTGCGCGTCGGTCTGCATCAACACCTGCTACGTCAAGCAGGCAGTCGAGTATATGGCGGGCCGCGTGCCGGTCTGCTGTGTCGTCGGCTTCCCCCTCGGCGCTATGGACACCAAAAGCAAGGCCTTTGAGGCTAAAACTGCCATCGAGAACGGCGCTTCCGAGGTCGATATGGTCATCAACATCGGCTGGCTGAAGAACAAACAGTACGACGACGTCCGCAATGACATTGCCGCCGTCAAGGCTGCTGTGGGCGACAAGGTGCTGAAGGTCATCATCGAGACCTGCCTGCTGACCGACGACGAGAAGATCAAGATGTGCGACATCGTGCCCGAGGCCGGTGCCGACTTCATCAAGACATCTACCGGCTTCTCCACCGGCGGTGCGACCTTCCACGACATTGAGCTGTTCGCAAAGCACGTTGCGGGTCGCTGCAAGATCAAGGCTGCGGGCGGCATCTCCACCGTCGAGGACATCGAGAAGTTCCTCGACCTCGGCGCAGACCGCCTCGGCACCTCCCGTGCCGTCAAGCTGCTCACCTCCGGCGAGGCCGGCAGCGGGTATTAAGGGAATGCGGTGTTCCTTCTTTGCAAAGAAGGAACCGAAGAAATTCTAAACCAATAAATGCGGGAGACTGCTTTTCGTCAGCAGTCTCCCGCATTTTGTTTTGTGCAGCGGTAGGGGGCGGCGTCCCCGACGTCCCGTCAGTTGGCAGTTGCCCTCCGGGCAGGGTGTAGGGCGGCCAGCCCTCTGGCCGCCGCAAGGGGCGTATGGCCTTGTGGTGTGCATCTATTTTTAAATGGGTGTGTGGGGGGGAGAAAAAACATGACCGCGCCAACAAACTGGAATTTTCAAATTAGTCTTTGCAAATAACCTTTGAACCTTCACCATCAATTACAATTCCCTGACGGTTGTTAATTGGGCATAGATTCAAATCCGAAAAATCAGTCATTATTTTCTCGGTAACTTTCTTAAATGGTGCTGTAAGATAATGCGGAAGAACATAGAAATCAATCAAATCAAGCCCTGCATCATCTTCTTGTGAGTAATCCTCCGGCTTTTCATCCATTTGCTCGATATATTGGATGCTTGGAGCGCATATAATCGCACCTGCCGATTCACCAATCATCAGTTTTCCCTTTGCCAATTCTTTCTTCAACAGCTCATCCGTTCCCGTTTTACGGAGCTGGTCTATAAGGAAAAAAGAATTTCCGCCGGTAAAATATATCACATCCGCATCTTCAAAAACAGACTGTATCGTTGAATAAGCCTCCGTTGAAATATCAATTTCAGTTACGGCTGCTCCCAGTTTATTGAATAGCTTTCGAGCCGAGCCGACATAACCGGTGTAGCCTTCACGCAGCGAAGCTGTTGGAATAAATGCGACTTTTTTATTTTCAATTTCTTCCTTTATCAGACTTCCTACACTTGAAAAGTGCGAACATAGAAACAGTTTCATCCATATCCTCCTTAATAAATCCCGATTTATTGAACTAGGTTAAGTATATCATACTCTCCTGCAAAAGTACACCCCGCGCCCCGGTCATACCCCGCTCCCTGCGCCGCATACCTTTATAAACCATAAAAGGGGGCGTACCTATGCAAGATTCACCCATCGTACTTACCACCCTCGCCGGGCTGTCCACCGGCCTGGGCGGGCTGCTGGCTGTGCTCTGCCCGCCGTCGGAGCGTCTGCTGGCGGCCAGCGCGGGCTTTGCGGGCGGGGTCATGCTCACGGCGTCGCTGGCCGACCTGATGCCGGAGGCGCTGGCGTTTTACGGGGGCTACCTGCCGCCGCTGGCCTGCGGCGGAGCGGTTGTGTCACTGCTGACGCTCGGGATGCTGACCGCGGGTCTGCTGGGGCGGCTCCTGCCCGAGGAAGCTGCACTGGCCGCCCGCTTTGGCAAAAGCGGAGACCCGGCCCGCGCCGCGGCCATGCGCACGGCACTTGTCACGGGGCTGGCGCTGCTGCTGCATAATTTCCCGGAGGGCGTGCTGACCTTCTTCGCGGGCACGGCGGATCCGTCGCTCGGTCTGCGCACCGCCGCGGCCATCGCCCTGCACAATATCCCGGAAGGACTTGCTGTGGCCGTGCCGTTTGCTTACGCAACGCGCCGCCGCACAGCGGGTGTGCTGGCCGCGCTCGTCTCCGGCCTGGCCGAGCCGCTCGGGGCGGTGCTGGCGTGGCTGTTCCTGCGTCGGCTCTTCACGCCGGGCTTTCTGAACGGCACCGTTGTGCTGGCGGCGGGCGTCATGGTCTGGGTGGCACTGGCCCAGCTGCTGCCCGGCGCCCTGCACCCCGCCCACTGCACCGCGGGCATTTTGGGCGCCGCCGTCGGCTGCCTTCTCATGCTGTTAGGCATTGCGGCGCTGCCGTAAATGTGCTATACTATATCTGTATATTTGTGCAAGAAAGGAGCAAGCCACATGTTGAAAAAAATTCGCGGCGCTGCTCCTTGTGCCCGTGCTGCTGGCGGGGTGCAGTGCGGCAGGGGATGTCGAGACCCTGCTGCGCGCGCCGCAGCTCTCCGGCGAGAGCGCGGCCCTGCAAAAGGCGCTGAACAACTACCTGGGCGGCAGCGCAACCTTAAAGTATCCCGCCAGCGGCGATTTCCTTTCGCCGTTTGCGTTCGGCGACTGGGACGGCGACGGCACAGACGAGGCCGCCGTCCTCTACACCACCGACACGACCAGCTCCAACGTCTGGCTGGCCGTGCTCGAGCCGACGGGGGAGAGCAGCTGGCGCGTCAGCCGCGTGGTGGAGGGCCTGACCAGCGAGGTGCAGAGCTTTTCCGCCGCGCATCTCCGAGACACGTCGAGCCAGCAGCTGCTGGCAGGGTATGTCTCGCCCCAGGGCGACCAATATCTGGTTGTCTATCAATATGACGGTGATACGTTATCTACGGTCATCAGCAAGAGCTATACCGACATGATCGTCGCGGACTTCACCGGCAAGGGCGACACGCAGGACCTGGTTCTGGCTCTGCCGCCGGACACTGAGCTGGGCGGCGTGACGCTGCAGCTGCTGACCGCCAACGACGGCGAGTTCCGCTCGACCCAGACGCTGAACCTGGGCGAGGGCGTCTACAGCAGCTGCGCGGCCCTGCACGCGGGTACCGGCAGCGACGACGGCATGTACCTGGTCATGGATGCCTGGACCGGCACAAGCAGTCTGGTATCGGACATCATCCTGTATGACGGAGCAACGGGCTTTTTGCAGCCCTACCGCCCCAGCGGCATGAGCGACATTCAGCGCAGCACGCTGCGCTACCACCGCGAGCTGCTGAGCCGCGACCTTGACGACAACGGCACAGTGGACATCCCTGTGGAGATCGACGACGGCGGCACGCTGCAAACGCCGATGGACAAGCGGCTGAGCTTTCTGCTCTGGAAGGATTACACCTCGATGGCGGGCGGCAACAGCAAGTTTGGCGTCTACGACAGCGAGTATAACATTTTTATGGAGCTGCCCGAGTCGATGCACGGCAACATCCTGATCCGCTCCAACCAGAGCGGCACGGGTTGGCTGATCTGCAACGCCGAGGGCACGACGGTCTACTGCGAGATGCGCGTCGTTGACCCCGCGGACAACGCGGCCACCGGCGTTGGCAACTATCTGCGCATTGCAAACATTGGCAGCCAGCAGCTGCAAGCCCGCGTTGTAACGTCGTATTATGGATTGAGCCTGGATTTCATCAGCCAGAACACGGTGCTGCTGGGATCAAATTGATACAGAAAGGGAAATCGGGTTTATGAAACGAGTTTTGGTAGTCGAGGACGAAGCCAGCATCCGCGAAATGGTAGCCCTGAACCTGAAAATGGCCGGCTGGGAGGTCGTCGAGGCCCCCAGTGCCGAGCGCGCGCTGGAACTGATGCACAGCGGGGAACGCTGCGACGCGGCACTTTTGGATATTATGCTGCCGGGCATGGACGGCTTGAGCCTCTGCGAGACGATCCGCCGCGGTGACAGCGACATCGGCATTATCATCGTGTCTGCCAAAGGGCAGGAGAGCGACAAGATCCGCGGCCTGTCCATCGGCGCAGACGATTACATTACGAAGCCGTTTTCGGTGTCGGAGCTGATCGCGCGTCTGGAGGCGCTGACCCGCCGCATCCACCGCGGCAGCGGTACCGCCGCCAGGCCCGCCGAGGAGCCGGAGCAGCTGGTCAGCGGCCCGTTTGTGCTGGACGAAAAGAGCCGCATTCTGTACAAGTCCGGCAAGCCCATCGACCTGACGCAGGTCGAGTTCCAAATTATGGAGCTGTTCTTCCGCAATCCGGGTACCGCGCTGGTGCGTGAAAAAATCCTGGAAGGTGTCTGGGGTAAAAATTATTTCGGCGATGTGAAGATCGTTGACGTGAACATCCGCCGCCTGCGCATGAAGATCGAGAACGAGCCCAGCAGCCCGCAGCATATCCTCACGGTTTGGGGGTATGGGTATAGGTGGAATGCGTAAACCGGGAACGGCAGTCCGTAGGGGCCGGGCATGCCAGGCCCTCCACCTTGCCATTACCGCCCATTTATCTTTTGCATCGTAGGGAGGGGTCTTGACCCCTCCGCGGGGCGTCGAGGACGCCGCCACCTACATCCTTCGCCGCAAACCTTGTAGGGGAAGAATCCATCCCTCCCGCGCCGCTTCCGTCATCTCTCACCCCGCCCTCTCACCACCTACCAAAATCCCACAGGAAAGGAGCTCACCGCCATGCAATCCACCAGCATTATCCGCCGCTGGATACGCGGCAGCCTGCTGATCACGGTGCTGGTGCTCGTGCTGGCGGAGGGACTGTTCCTGTACTACAGCTACAACGACCTCTACGGCGGTGTCGAGCGCGCGGTGGAAAATCGTTTTTCCACCGTCGTGGGCCGCCTGCAGGCCACGGGCACGGCGGGGGACACCGCAACCACCGCCGAAAGCCGCGCCAATGTCCTGCGGCGCGTCGTCGAGCAGTTCGACGAGAAGGACAAGTTTGAATTTATGCTGCTGGACGCACAGGGCGTCATCCTGGCGACGAGCAGCGGCACAATGAACCGCGACCTGACAAACGGCACCGACTATGGCCGTGCGCTGACGTCCGCCAACGGGATCGGGTCGGCTATCTTCACGACACCCCAGGGCGAGAGGGTCATGGCCGTTACGATGCTTGTGCCCTACGCGGCGGGCAGCATCGCCGCATTGCGGATGGTCACAAGCCTGACTCTCATTGACGGCCAGTGGTGGCGCACCGTCGCTATCTGCGTTGGTCTCGGCGTGCTGGTGCTGGCCTTTACGGTGTGGAGCGGCTTGTTTTTTGTACGATCCATCGTCCGTCCGCTCGGTGAAGTCGAGGCCACCGCCACCAAAATTGCGAAGGGTGACATGAAAGTCCGCCTGCCGGACACCCGCTACGACGACGAGATCGGGCGGCTGTGCAAGACGATCAACCAGATGGCCGAGGATCTTGCCGAGACCGAGCGGTTGAAAAATGAGTTCATCTCATCGGTCAGCCACGAGCTGCGCACGCCGCTGACCTCCATCCGGGGATGGGTCGAGACGATCAGCAATATCGACGACCCAACGAACGAAAACTACCGCCGCGGCCTTTCGATCATCGGCACCGAGACGGACCGCCTTTATACGATGGTCGAGGAGCTGCTCGACTTCTCCCGCCTGCAGAACGGCATCAAGATGAACTGCGAGGTGCTCGACTTCGTCGCCGAGGCCACCGACGCCGCGCTGTTCGTGGAGGCCCGCATCCGGCAGGAGGGGATGCAGCTCGTCTACTCCGAGCCGCCCGAGCCGTACCCGGTCTGGGCCGACCCCGCGCGGCTGCGGCAGGTGTTTGTAAATCTGTTCGATAATGCGATCAAATATTCCGAGCCGGGCGGCACGATTTTCCTGACGCTGAGCCGCACGCCGGTCACGGTCAGCGCGTCCATCCGCGACCAGGGCCGCGGCATCGCGCCCGACGACTTGGAAAAGGTCAAGCAGAAGTTTTTCAAGGCGAAAAACTCGGTGCGCGGCTCGGGCATCGGGCTGGCCGTCGTCGATGAGATCGTCGGCACGCTGGGCGGCAAATTTGACATCGCCTCCACCCTTGGCCAGGGTACAACCGTCACCGTCACCCTCCCCGTCTACCACCCCGGGCAGGAGCACCTGCATGACAAGATTTAAAAAGGGCTTCCCCCGTGGGGGAAGCTGTCACCGAAGGTGACTGATGAGGGCAGAGTTTGCGTCAGAACTGCTTTGCGGTTTACTGCGCGGGCTTCCCTCATCCGCGCTGCGGCGCCACCTTCCCCCACAGGGGAAGGCAGAAAATTTTCGACGAAGGGAGAAATCCATATATATGTCCAAAGAATTCCGCACCTCCGTCGGCGGCCAGGCCCTGATGGAGGGCATTATGATGCGTGGGCCGGAGAAGATCTGCTGCGCCGTGCGCAAGCCGGACGGCACCATCGACCTGACCTATGACACTGTCACCGTCCACTGGTACAACAGGGTCCCGCTGGTGCGCGGCATCTGCAACATGGCCGAAAACCTGTACAAGGGCTACCGGTATTTAATGCACGCCGCCGATATTGCGATGGAGGGTGAAACCGAGCCCGCCGAGTCCAAGCTGGACAAATGGTTCGAGGAACACGCCACCCCCGCCGTGCAGAACGTGCTCATGACCTGCGCCGCCTTCGTCGGCGTTGTGCTGGCGCTGTTCCTGTTTACGTTTTTGCCCACGTTTTTGACCGGCCTCGTCATGAAGGTTGTCCCGCTGGGGCGCTGGCCGCGCGTCATCCTCGAAGGTGCGCTGAAAATGGCCATCTTCCTCGGGTACATGTTTCTCTGCACGCGGTTCAAGGACCTGCACCGCGTCTTTGAGTACCACGGTGCCGAGCACAAAACCATCGCCTGTTATGAGGCAGGTCTGCCGCTGACCGTTGAGAACATCCGCAGGCAGAGCCGCTTCCATCCCCGCTGCGGCACCAGCTTTATGATCCTTGTCATCATTATCAGCATCTTTTTGTATGCGGTGCTGCCGTGGACCAGCACGGGAATGCGTATTGTGTACAAGCTCTGCATGTTCCCGCTTTTGGTCGGTATTTCGTATGAAATTCTGAAATGGGCGGGCCGTTCCGACAGTGTGCTGTCCAAGATCGTCTCACAGCCCGGCCTGTGGATGCAGCGCCTGACGACCTTTGAGCCCGACGACTCGATGATCGAGGTCGCCATTGCCGCTGTGACCCCGGTCCTGCCCGAAAAACAGGAGGAAGCCCGCTGGTGAATACTGCTTATCAAAGTCTTTGCGCCCGGCTCATGATGGCCGGTGTGCCCGATGCCCGCTTTGACGCGGTGCAGCTGTACAAATTTGTCACGGGCCGTGACCCGCGCCTGGACAACGGCCCCACCCCCGACGAGGCTTCGAGCCTGCGGGTCCTGGGTGAGCGCCGCGCCGCCCGTGAGCCGCTGCAATACCTGCTGGGCGAGTGGGATTTTATGGACTTTACGCTCAAGGTGGGCCGCGGCGTGCTCTGCCCCCGCGCCGACAGCGAGGTCGTCTGCGAGGCGGCCATCGAGCTGTTGAAGGACGCAGAAGCGCCCGTCGTCTACGACCTCTGTGCGGGCACGGGCTGCCTGGGCCTGGGCATTGCTAGGCATCTGCCCGGCGCGGCTGTGACCTGTGTGGAGAAAAGCGCCGACGCCTGGCCCTACCTGACCGCCAATGTGGCGGGGACCGGCGTGCAGGCCGTGCAGGGCGACATCCTTACCTATTATAATGGGCTGCCCTCCGGCGGGGCCGATCTCATTATCTCGAACCCGCCCTACCTGACGGCGGAGGAGATGGCACACCTGATGCCGGAGACTGCCAGAGAGCCTGCCATGGCGCTGGACGGCGGCGCGGACGGCCTCGATTTTTACCGCCTGCTGACCGCGCACTACCGGGACGCGCTGCGCCCGGGCGGCTGGCTGGTGCTGGAGATCGGCTGTGCCCAGGCCGCCGACGTGCTGGCACTGGGGGCGGCCAACGGCTGGGTCAACGGCAGCTGCCGTAAAGACTACGGCAGCAATGACCGGGCTGTTTTGCTGCAAAAACCTGAAAAAAGCTGCTGAAAATCCGATTTATAGGACACAAAACACACAACAAAATGTTGTAATTTGCTCGTAAATCGTATATAATAGGTACAAACGCAAATCATAAGCATACTTGCAGATAAAAGGAGAACCGCAACATGGCAGCAAAAAAAGATACCGCACCCAAAACGGCAGCCCCCGCCGCCGATAAGAAGGCCGCGCTGGAAACCGCGCTGGCGCAGATTGAAAAGCAGTTCGGCAAGGGCGCCGTCATGAAGCTGGGCGCGAACGTCACGATGCAGGTCGACGCGATCCCCACCGGCAGCTTGGGCCTGGATCTGGCGCTCGGCATCGGCGGTGTGCCCCGCGGGCGTATCGTCGAGGTCTACGGCCCTGAATCCTCCGGTAAAACGACGCTGGCACTGCAAATTCTGGCAGAGGCCCAGAAGATGGGCGGCGAGGTCGCCTTCATCGACGTCGAGCATGCCCTCGACCCGACCTATGCCGCCGCGCTGGGCGTTGACATTGACAGTCTGCTGGTCAGCCAGCCCGACACCGGTGAGCAGGCCATGGAGATTTGTGAGGCTCTCGTCCGTTCCGGTGCCATCGACGCGGTTGTCGTCGACTCCGTTGCGGCCATGGTGCCCCGCGCTGAAATCGAGGGTGAGATGGGCGACAGCCACGTTGGCCTGCAGGCCCGTCTGATGAGCCAGGCCCTGCGCAAGCTGACCGGCGTCATCGGCAAGACGAACACCGTCTGCATCTTCATCAACCAGCTGCGCGAGAAGGTCGGCATCGTCTACGGCAACCCCGAGGTCACCACCGGCGGACGCGCGCTGAAGTACTATTCCAGCGTGCGGATCGACGTGCGCCGCATCGAGGGCCTGAAGGACTCCACCGGCGCGTTCATCGGCAACCGCACCCGCGCCAAGATCGTAAAAAACAAGGTCGCGCCCCCGTTCCGTGAGGCCGAGTTTGATATTATGTTCGGCGAAGGCATCTCGAAGATCGGTGAAATTCTTGACCTTGGCGTCAAGCTGGGTGTCGTCCAGAAGAGCGGCGCATGGTTCAACTACGGCGAGATGCGCCTGGGCCAGGGCCGCGACAACGCCAAGCAGTTCCTGAAAGACCACCCCGAGGTCTCCGACGAGATCGAGAAGATCGTCCGCGCGAACTCTGACCGCCTGCTGGCCGCCGGTAAGAAGGGTACCGTCAAGCCGCTGGACCCGAGTGAGGTCATCAAGCCCGCGGCAGCCGCTGAAGCCCCTGCCGCTCCCGCCGCCAAAACGACGGGCAGCGAGGTCGACCTCGATATTATGGTCGATGAATAAGCCATGCCGCGCTTAACGCAAATCAAGGAGACAAAAAAAGGCCGTCTGGCGCTGTTTTTGGACGGCGAGTTTGCCTTCTCGCTGGATGAGGACACCTTCGCCGCTGCCGCCCTGCACCAGGATGACGAGCTGGAGGACTGGCAGATCGAGGAGCTGCGCAAGAAAAGCGAGACCCGCCGCGCGCTGGACAAGGCCATGGATTATTTATCCCTGCGCGACCACGCGGCAGGGGAGCTGTACCAGAAGCTCTGCCGGAAGTTCGACGCCCACAGCGCTGCCTACGCCGTGGCGCGGGCGGGGAGCTGGGGCTTTTAAACGATGTCTCGTTTGCCCGCCGCCGCGCCGCGGAGCTGCTGCGCAAGCGCAAGTCCCGCCGCGAGATTTTGAACGATCTTTCGGCCAAGGGCATTGACCGCGACACCGCCGCCGATGTGGTGGAGGAGCTGTTTGCCGAGACAGACGACGGCGAAAGCCCCGAGCTGGAGACGGCCCGCGCGCTTGTGCAGCGGCAGTACGCCGCCAAGCTCGCCGCCGGTAAGCGCGACCAGGTCGCCGCCGCCCTCGCCCGCCGCGGATTTTCCCATGCGGTGATACGGGAAGTGCTGTCCGACGACGAATAAGATCCAGCTGCCCTGTAGGGGCCGGGCATGCCCGGCCCTCGGCCTGCCGATTGCATCCCCTTAACGGTTCGCATTGTAGGGAGGGGTCTTGACCCCTCCGCGGCGGCCAGAGGGCTGGCCGCCCTACAATTTTCGGCAAACATCTGCCGCCCTGCGGGGCATCGGGGAACCGCCCCTATAATCCTGCGCAAACCATACAATATTATATTAAAGGACAACCCAATGAAAATTGCCATTATCTCCCTCGGCTGCCCGAAGAACCAGGTCGACGCCGACGTATTCTGTCACGCCCTCATCAAGGACGGCCACACCACCGTGGCTGACCCCGCCGAGGCTGACATTATCATCATCAACACCTGCGGCTTCATCGAGTCCGCCAAGACCGAAGCTATCGAGAATATCCTGATGGCCTGCCAGTACAAGCAGGAAAATCCTGACCTCAAGGTCATTGTGACCGGATGCCTGGCTGAGCGCTACAAGCAGCAGATCATTCAGGAGATCCCCGAGGTCGATGCCGTTGTCGGCATTGGCTCCAACGCCGCGCTGCCCGCCATCGTCCGCCGCCTCTGTGTCGACGGTGCGGGCCAGATCGAGAACTACGGCCCCAAGAGCGATATGCAGCTCGGCGGTGCGCGCGTTATCTCGACCCCGCGGCACTATGCGTACTTAAAAATTGCCGAGGGTTGCAACAATGGCTGCTATTACTGTGCCATTCCGCTGATCCGCGGTGCGCTGCGCAGCCGTGAAATCAACGACTGCGTCGCCGAGGCCCGCTGGCTGGCGGGCGAGGGTGTGCGCGAGCTGATTCTGGTCGCGCAGGACCCCACCGCCTACGGCGAGGACTGGGGCAGACCCGGCGCCATCTGTGAGCTGCTGAACCGCCTGCAGGAAATCGACGGCATCCGCTGGATCCGTATCCTGTACGCCTATCCGGAACGTATCAGCGATGCATTTATTGCTGCCATGGTCCGCAACACCAAGGTCGTGCCCTATCTCGACCTGCCCATCCAGCACTGTGATGACGCGGTGCTCAAGGCCATGAACCGCCGCGGCGGACGTAAGGAGATCGAGGACGCGATTGCCCGGCTGCGCGCGGCCATCCCCGGCATCACGCTGCGCACGACGCTGATCGCGGGCTTCCCCGGTGAGACCGAGGAGCAGTACGCAGAGCTGTGTGACTTCGTCAAGACCGTCAGGTTTGACCGCCTCGGCTGCTTTGCCTACTCCGCCGAGGAAAACACCGTGGCCGCAAAAATGCCGAACCAGATCGACGAGGAGACGAAGCAGCGCCGCGCCGATCACATCATGGAGCTGCAGGCTGAGGTCAGCGCCGAGCGCGAGGGCGAGAAGGTCGGCCATACCTATGAGTGCATCTGCGACGGCGTCGATGACGAGACCGGCATGTACCTGCTGCGCACCAAGGCCGACTGCCCCGAGATCGACGGCAACGTGCTGACCCCCGCGGACACCCCGCTGGAGACCGGCGCATTCTATAAGGTGACCATCACCGATTCCGACACCTACGACCTGTACGGCTATGCGGAAGAAAGGCTGGAGGACTAAGCTATGAATCTGCCCAATAAACTGACGATGATGCGCGTTGTTTTGGTGCCCGTCTTTATGATTTTTGCCGCTGTCTCCCACTATGGCACAGCGGACTTCCATGCGGCTTATATGCTGATTGCGGGCGTCATCTTCGCCATTGCCAGCATTACGGATTTTCTGGACGGCTACCTCGCCCGCAAGAATCATCTTGTCACCGACTTCGGCAAGTTTATGGATCCGCTGGCCGACAAGTGCCTGACCACCGCGGCGTTCATTTACATGGTCACCGATCACGTCTGCTCGCCCATCGTGCTGGCGGTCATCCTGTTCCGTGAGTTCGCTGTGGCCGGTGTGCGTATGCTGGCCGCCGAGACCGGCACGGTCATTGCCGCCAACATGTGGGGCAAGGTCAAGACCGTTTTGCAGATGCTGACCATCATCTTCTACTACTTTGTCGGTGCGCTGGCCGGGCCCACGGATGTTGGCTTTGTCAGCTTTGTTACCATTGTGCTCTGCTGGCTCTGCGGCGCGGCGACCCTGCTCTCCGGCGGCATCTACCTGTGGCAGAACCGCAAGCTGTTCATGCAGGCGAAGTGAATCCCTCTTGGCCCCCTCTGGGAGGGGGCTCCGCCCGCAGGCGGTGGGGGAGAGAGCCTTGCCATTGCCCGATATGTCTCGGATTACCGCGAAGTTCTCTCCCACCGGCCTGCGGGGCCACCCCCCTCGCAGAGGGAGGCAAGAAGAAAGTTAAGGAGACCCCAACTTGTCAAAGCTCAATCTCCGTACATTTTTAAAATGCATCTACCGCAGGATGGCCCGCCTGGAGCGGGCCGTCCTGTTGCTGCTGTGCATTTTTGCCGTCAAGTTCGTGTTCAGCACGGCGGCGCATTTTGCCGCGCCGCTGCAAGTTGTCGATATGCTCGGCAGCGGGCGGAATCCGGTGGATGTATGGCTGTTGCTGCTCTCCTGCACGGCGGTGCTGGGCACATTCTGCCTGTACCGCCGCGCGGCGCGGGCGATTGGCGCAAAATGCACAAAAGCGGATGCCGTCATTTTAGCAGTCTGCATAGCGGCCAGCGCCGCATTCTATCTGCACGCCATGGTGGGCCGCCAGAGTCTTTACCTGTGGGACAACGCGACCTACTACAATCTGCAGGTGCGGCTGGAATCCAACTTTGCGGACGGCGTCTTTACCGGTGTCGGCTCGACCATCTACAAGACGTGGTTCAACGACTACGCGCCGCTGGTCATCAATCTGCTGGCAGAGCCGTTCTTCATGTTCACGCCGCGCACGGCCAACACGTTTGCGCTGCTCTGCGCGCTGCTGATCCCGTCGCTCGTCTACTACAGTGCATGGCTTCTTCTGACGGTGCTGCGCCGAAAATTGCAGCCAAAGGCCCCGGTGCCGTTCACGGCGCTCTCTATGGCATTCGTCCTGTTGCTGCCGCTTTTGCACATTGCGCTTTACCGCGGTATGCCGGACCTGCTCGGTGTCGCGTTCGCGTTTATGCTGCTGGCGCTCGGCGTCGGGTACGATTTCAGCCAGCCAGCCCCCGCGCGGCTTGTGTCACTGGCGGCCTTTACGGGTATGCTCATGCTGACCCGCCGCAGCTACATGTTTACCGTTGTGGCGTTCTTTTTGCTGTATGGCGTCTGGGTGCTGGCCCGCGCTGCACGCGCCCGGCAGGTACAGACCGCCCTGCGCTTCGGCAGGTTTGCCGCAGCCTCGCTGGTCTGCGTCGGCGTACCGCTGCTGCCGATGTTCTGGCGCATCGCCAAGGCCGACTACAGTGACCGCTACGCGACCTACCAGACCGGCGGCTTTCTGGCAGAGCTGGCCAACCAGCGTGTCTATCTGGGCTGGCTCGTGTTTGTGATTATGCTGATCGGCATACTGTACGGGCTGTATAATCCTAAGGCCCGTGCGCTCGCCGTTCTTGCCGCCGTCGGCGCGGTGCTGACCGTGCTGCTCGTCACCCGTGTGCAGAACATGGACGACCACCAGTCGCTGGCCGTGGCGCCGTTCTACCTGCTGGGCTGCTTCCTCTGTGCGCTGCTCGTCAGCGATCTGCCGTGGGCGTGGCCGCGCCGCATTCTGGCCGTGTCGGCGGGCGTGCTGTGTGCGCTGAACTTCGGCGCGTGCAGCCAGCTGCTGCCGGTGGTTTTCCCCAGCGGATTTTACAGCGGACTGTACTTTTACGTGGACAGCCCCCGCAATGATTTACAGCAGGTCGCCGAGGTCAACGCCTGGCTGCGGGAGAACTGCACCGGCGAAAACTCCGCCTACATGATCTGTCACGGCGTGGTCTACAGCCCGGATGTGTTCCGCATCTCGGCGCTGCCGGATGAGTCCATCCGCGAAATTCTGCCCTACGGTGCCTGCAATCCCGGCAACGATGCCTTCCCGAAGGAGCTGCTCACGGCGCAGGTCGTGCTGACCTGTACGCCGTTTGACCCCAATAACCACACAGAGAAGATGAACGCGGCCTTCCTAGAAAACCAGGAAAAGTACGCGCCGTTTGAGCTGGCAGCCACCTTCGACATGGGCAACGGCTACACGATCACGGCCTACCGCCGCGTTAAGGCACCGACGGCGGCAGAGCTCGACACCTACCGCGCCTATCTGGCCGAGGAGAACGAGCGGTTCCCCTACAATTTCAGTGCTGTCTGGGATGAGCTGGCCGTGCAATTCGCAAATAACGGCTGAATCCCCCTTGCAACCGCGCCTTGCGTTGGCTATAATAAAAGCATCCCTATATAGAGGAAGGAACGTGCAAGCTATGCAGATCTTCAACACCATGACCCGCCAGAAAGAGGAGTTTGTCCCCCAGAAGGAGGGCGAGTACCGCATCTATGTCTGCGGCCCGACGGTTTACAACTATATCCACATCGGCAATGCGCGCCCGATGATCGTCTTTGACACGCTGCGCCGCTATCTGGAATACTGCGGCAACAAGGTCTACTATGTCTCCAACATCACCGATATTGATGACAAGCTCATCAAAAAGGGCCAGGAGGAGGGCACCTCGATGCAGGAGGTCGCCCGCAAATTTGAGGCCGAGTACATCAGGGATTCCGACGGTCTGAACGTCAAGGCCCCCACCGTGCGCCCCCGCGCTACCGAGCATATCGGCGAGATCATCCACATCGTCAAGGACCTCGTGGACTCCGGCCACGCCTATGTAGCCCGCAACGGGGATGTCTACTTCCGCGTCAAGTCCGACCCCGGTTACGGCAAGCTGAGCCACCTGAACCTCGACGACCTCGAGAGCGGCAACCGTGAGCTGCGCAGCCGTATGGACGACGACCTGAAGGAGGACCCCGCCGATTTCGCAGTCTGGAAGGCCGCCAAGCCCGGTGAGCCCTACTGGGAGAGCCCCTGGGGCCACGGCCGCCCCGGCTGGCACATTGAGTGCAGCGCCATGGCCCGCAAGCATCTTGGCAAGACCATCGACCTGCACGCCGGCGGTCAGGACCTGATCTTCCCCCACCACGAGAACGAGATCGCCCAGAGCGAGTGCGCCAACGGCTGCACCTTCAGCCGCTACTGGATGCACAACGGCTTCCTGAACATCAACAACGAGAAGATGTCCAAGAGCGCAAACAACTTCTTCACGGTGCGCGAGATCGCCGACAAGTATGGCTACGAGCCGATCCGCTACTTTATGCTGACAGCTGGCTACCGCATGCCGCTGAATTACACCGTTGAGCTGATCGAGAGCTGCAAGAACAGCCTCGAGCGGATGTACACCTGCCGCGACAACCTCGATTTTGCCATAGAGCATGCCCACGGCACCGACACGGCGCTGGTGGAAAAGTGCGAGGATGCGCGCAAAAAGTTCAAGGCCGCCATGGACGACGACCTGAATACGCCGGACGCTCTGGCTGCGATTTTCGATCTGGTCAAGGACATCAACACGCTGTCCGATGCCTCCGACAAAGCGACGCTGGAGACTGCCGCCAAGACGTTTGATGAGCTGACCGGCGTGCTGGGCCTGCTGTACAACCGCAAAAAGACCGACAGCATCCCCGCAGAGGTCACCGCACTGGTCGAGGAGCGCGCTGCCGCCAAGAAGGCCAAGGACTGGGGCCGCGCGGACGCCATCCGTGCCCAGCTGACCGAGATGGGCTGGAGTGTCACCGACACGGCGCAGGGCCCGAAGCTCGCGAAGCTGTAAGGTTTTTTCAAAAAACAGATGCAGGGGCGGCCTGCGCATCTGCGCCGCAGGGCGCGGGTGCGCGGGCTTGCCCCTGATTTTGTGTGTAACATGACGAAGCAACGAACAAAATCAAATAAGGGCCTCTGGGTGCTGTTGGGCGGTGCCCTGCTGCTGCGCCTGGTGCTGGCCCTTGTGACGGACGGCTACCCCTACGACATGAGCTGCTTTGTGGCCTGGGGCGACAAGCTGGCCGCCGAGGGTCCCGCCGCTTTCTACAGCGAGGGCTACTTTGCCGACTACCCGCCCGGCTACCTCTGGGTGCTGGGGCTGGTGGGGGCCGTCCGCGCGGCGCTGCACATCGCCTACGAATCCAAGTGGACATATTTTCTGCTGGCGCTCGTGCCGTCGCTCTGCGACTGCGGGCTGGCGTGGCTCGTCTACAGAACGGCAAAGCGCAGCAGCCGGGGCGTGAAGGAGCATACCGCGCTGGTGCTGACGGCGTTTACGGCGTTCAACCCGCTGATGCTGTTCGACACCGGTGTCTGGAAGCAGATCGACGGCGCGTTTGCGCTGCCGCTTGTGCTCTGCTTTGTGCTGCTGGAGCAGCGGCGCTACCTGCCCGCCGCCGTGCTGTACGGCGTCGCGCTGGCCATCAAGCCGCAGGCGCTGCTGTTCGGCCCGGTGCTGGCGGTGTGCTATCTGGCGGCAATTACGCTGGAAAAGGATCGCCTGCGCGCCTTTGGCCGCTGCTTTGGCGGCGCGGCGCTGGCACTGCTGCCGCCGCTGCTGACAGCCCTGCCTTTTTTTGGCGTTGTGCAGTTGATCCCGAAGCTGTTCAACAAATACGCCGGCACAATGTCCGGCTACCCCTACGCGACGATCAACGCCTTTAACTGGCTGGCGGCGCTGGGCGGCAACTGGAAGGGGCAGGCTGACCCGGCATTGTTTGGCATCAGCTGGCAGCAGCTTGGGTGCTTCCATATTCTGCTGGTCACGGCGGGGCTGGCGTATTTTGCGGCGCGCAGCGTGCGGGGCGGGCGGTTCTCGCCGCTGCTGTTGGCGGCGTACTACGGCATCGGCATTTTTACGCTTGTACACTGTATGCACGAGCGCTACATGGTGCCCGGCGTGCTGCTGACGCTGCTGGCCGCCGCGCACTGGAACGACATCCGCCTGTATGCGGCAGGTGTGGGCCTGTCGCTGACCGGGTTCATCAATCTGGCCACGGTCTACTCGCTGACCGGCACCAACGATGAATGGCTGACGAGCGCGACCAGCTCGACAGTGGCCGTCCTGACCGGCCTTGGGGAGACGGTCTGCTTTGTGCTGCTGATCTTTGCAGTGTGGGACATTGCCCGCCATGGCCACACGCTGGCCCTGCCCGGGACAAAGCCGGAAACTGCCCCGCCCGTGCCCGCACCGCAGCCGAAATGGACCCGCCGCGAGGTGGGCGCGCTGTTGGCGCTGACGGCGGCCACGGCGGTGCTGAGCTTTAGCTATCTCGGCAGCCGCACCGCGCCGCAGGACCCGCTGGACGCGACAGGCACGGCGCTCTCCGAGAGTGTGACGTTGGACGGCAGCGCGGTATCGCTGTGGGTCTACCCGGGCATCTCGTTCGGCGGCAGCATGACGGTGACCGATGCCAACGGCAGCACGGTCTTTGAAAAGGAGCTGAACTACGGCACCTGCTTCAGCTGGACAGCGAACAACGTGCAGCTGGCGGCGGGCACCCAGCTGACGGTCATGGTCGAGAACGCCCAGCTGTTTGAGCTGGCGTTCCGCGATGCCAACGGCCGGCTGGTGCCGGTCACGGGCGGCGGCGCGCTGTTTGACGAGCAGACCGCCGTGCCCGACACGATCAGCCAGCTGAACAGCATGTATTTTGACGAGATCTACCATGGCCGCACCGGCTATGAGCAGCTGCACAAAATGCCCGTCTACGAGACGACCCATCCGCCGCTGGGCAAGGACCTGATCATGGTCGGCATTGCGCTGTTCGGCATGACGGCGTTCGGCTGGCGGTTCGCGGGTACGCTGTTCGGTGTGCTGCTGGTGCCGCTGGCATGGTGCTTTGTGCGCCGCCTGACCCGCAAACCGTGGGCGGCAGCCACCGCAGGTGTGCTGCTGGCGCTGGATTTTATGCGCTTTTCCCAAAGCCGTCTGGCAACGATTGACGTTTACGGTACGTTTTTCATCCTATTGGGAGCCTACTGTATGGTGTGGTACTGCCAGCGGGTGCTGACCGTCGGCGTGAACCGCGCTCTGCTGCCGATGGCGCTGGGCGGCGTTGCGTTCGGGCTGGGCTGCGCAGCCAAGTGGACCGGCATCTACGCCGGGGCCGGGCTGGCCGTGCTGTATCTGGGCGTGCTCTATGCGCGCTGGCAGCAGAAAAGGCCAGGCTTCCGGGCGGAGTTCCGCACCGCGGCTGTGGGCGGCGTGCTGTTTTATGTGCTGCTGCCGCTTTGCCTCTACATTGGGTCCTATTTGCCGTACTGGTGGCGCGATCCGACGTTCAGCCTCAGCGATTGGTGGCAGTGCCAGGTGTCGATGTTCAGCTACCACGCGACGCTGAAGGCGACCCACCCATTTGAGAGCCGCTGGTACACTTGGCTGCTGGGCCTGCGCCCGGTGTGGTACTACCGCAACGGTTACCTGCCCTACGGCATGAAGGCCAGCATTGCGGGCATGGCCGGGCCGGTCATCTGGCTGGTCGGGCTGGCGGCGCTGGTCGGGCTTTTGTGGCATCAGGTCAGCGGGCGCGGCAGCCGCCAAGGTGCGGGCGTGCTGATTTTGTACGGTACGCAGCTCATCCCGTGGATGCTGGTGACGCGCTGCACCTTCCTGTACCATTATTTCCCCAGCTCGATGTTCTGTCTGGCGGCGCTGGCACTGGTGCTGGCGCGGATGAAGCACGTAGCCTGGGCGAAAAAGATCGCCGCGGGCCTCTGCGTAGTGGCGCTCGTCCTGTTTGTACTCTATTATCCGGCGCTCTCCGGCCTGCCCATTCCCGCCTGGTGGGCTGACGCCCTGAATGCCCTGCCGAGCTTTGGGTTCTATTAAAAAAAGCCTCCCTTGTCAAAGGGAGGTGCCGAGCGCAGCGAGGCGGAGGGATTCCAGCCCGTTTGCCCGGTGAGAAACCAGGAGGAGTAACTGCCTGTATGAATGGCAAGCACAACAAAGCGCTGACCCCGATAGCGCGAAAGCTCCGCAAGGATATGACCAAGGAGGAACGTCATCTCTGGTACGATTTCCTGCGGGAGTACCCGATCCGCTTTTTGCGGCAAAAGGTCATCGGCAGCTATGTGGTGGACTTTTACTGCGCCGCAGCCAAGCTGGTGGTAGAACTGGATGGGTCGCAGCATTACGAGGAGAAGGGCATTGCTGACGACCAGACGCGCACGGAGTTCCTGCAAAAATATGATTTGCGGGTGCTGCGGTTTGCCAACAACGATGTGATGAAGAATTTTGAAGGGGTATGTACTGCCATTGATAGGGAAGTGCAGGAATCCCTCCACGTATGAAGGGCTGCCCTCCGTGAGGCCGCGGGAATCCCTCCGGCCTCGCCGGGGCTCGGCCACCTCCCTTTGACAAGGGAGGCTAAAAAACGCTGCGGTAACGGGAGATGACTCCTGTTACCGCAGCGCTTTTGTTTTATTGTTCTAAAATTCTTTCGGTTCCTTTCTTATAAGAAGACACCGCGCCCCATCAAGCCTCGGGCAGATAAATATGGTGCGGCAGACCCTCGACGTAGATGGGGGTCAGCTCGGCCTGAACGAGGGGCAGGGCGTAGGCCAGGAACTCGTCGGTCATGGCGGTGTGGTCGGCGTTGACCCACTCCAGCGGGACCTTCTTCTCGAGGTTTGCGACCTCGCTGATCGGGTGCAGGCTCGTGCCGCACTGGTACGGCGCATTGGAGATGCGGTCCAGCGCGACCATCTCGCCGGTGTGGCCCTCAAACGCGGCCTTGGCAGCGGCGCCGCCGACCTGATACGCCTCGGTGATGTCGGTGCGGCTCGTCAGATGGCCCGCGCAGCGCTGCAGCGTCGAAAGCTCGATGCAGCGGGTCTTGGTGCCCAGACGGCGTGCAACGGTGTTTGCCAGGAAGCGCGCCGTGCCGGTCAGAGCCTTGTGGCCGAACGCATCCACCGCGTGGACATCGTCGGCCAGCTCGCAGACATAGCGGCCATCCTCGAGCTTGACGCCCTCGGACACGGCGATGACAATGGACGGCTTCTCCTTCTGCATCCGCTCGACCTTCTCGACGAAGTGATCCACATTGAACGGAACCTCGGGCAGGCAGATCATGTCCACGCCCTCGCAGTCCTCGGCTTTCGCCAGCGCCGCGGCGGCGGTCAGCCAGCCCGCATTGCGGCCCATGATCTCGACGATGGTCACATACTTCGTGCCGTAGACCGTCGCATCGCGGATGATCTCCTTCATCACAACGCCGATGTACTTGGCCGCACTGCCGTAGCCGGGGGTGTGGTCGGTGACCATCAGGTCATTGTCGATGGTCTTGGGCACGCCCATAAAGCGGATGTCGCTGCCGATGTGTGCGCCGTAGTCGGCCAGCTTGCCGATGGTGTCCATCGAGTCATTGCCGCCGATGTAGAAGAAGTAGCCGATGTCCAGCTCCTTCAAAATCTCGAACAGCCGGATGTAGACTCTCTCGCCCTCGGCGGTGTGCCAGTCGGGCAGCTTATAGCGGCAGGAACCCAGATAGCTGGACGGAGTGCGCTTCAAAAGCTCGATGTCCAGCGCGGTTTTCAGCTTGTCGTCCAGCACGCAGGTGCGGCGCTCCAGCAGACCGGCTACGCCGTGCAGCATGCCGTAGACCTTGCCTGCGCCGCGGCGCTTGCAGCTCTCATACACGCCGGCCAGGCTTGCGTTGATGACCGAGGTGGGGCCGCCGGACTGACCAACGATTGCGTTTTTTGCCATGGTTTTCCTCCTTGCAGGCGGGGCCTGCAGCTTGTGGGTGGGTGCTCCCGGCAGAGGGTAGAGGTACCGCGGAGCAAACGAATTTTGTCATCCTCAGTGTATCATGCCGGAGCGGGTTTGACCATTGCGGCAGTTGCCTAAATAGCGGCGCGGCTATCGCAGATTCCCGATTCCGCAGTGCGGAACGGCCATGCGCGGCACAATTCTGTATATGGAAATCTGTTCCGCGGTATGGAATTTTGCACTGCAAAAAACTGCAAGAATGATTCCGAAACCTTGCAAAAATTGCGAAACGGCAAAACCTTGTGCAAGTTGACGAAGGTGTTGAATTTTTGACAGGCTGCAGGGCAAGGTGCCGGAGGGGCTCTGCCACCCTGCGGTTCACGCAAACTTTTTTGCAATACCATCTTGACACCACCCCTCAACCGTGCTATTCTTTAACCATCAAAAGCGTTGAAGAGGAAAAGTACCGCTCCATATCCGCACAGAGAGCCTGGCGTCTGGTGTAAGCCGGGACGGAGACAGGGCGCGAAAGAACACCTCCGAGCTGCAGCCTGAAATGCAAAAAGTAGGGTGTGCCGCAGGCCGTGCGTTACAGCGGCAGCGTTTCAAAGGTGAACGTGTACGGAAAAGTGACCGTATGCCGTTATTTCGGCTGCGGTAATTTAGGTGGCACCGCGGATCCAAGACAGCGATTCGTCCTAATGCAGGGCGAATGGGCTGTCTTTTTTGTTTACCATTCGGAGGGTGTAAGACGTAAACCGAAAAGGAGAAACAAACAATGTGCTGCATCATGGGTTATGCTGGGCATGATCTGCCCAAGGAAACTTTCACCGAATATCTGCTGCGTACCACCAGCCGCGGCCCGGATGACCAGCGTGTGGCCGAGACCGAGTTCGGCCTGCTGGGCTTTGGCCGTCTGGCCATCATGGGCCTGACGCCCGAGGGCATGCAGCCCTTCTTCCGCGGTGCGGACTGCGTGGCCTGCAACGGCGAGCTGTACGGCTTCCGCCCCGTCAAGGCCGAGCTGGAGGCCGAGGGGTACACGTTCGAGTCCGACTCCGACTGCGAGATCATCCTGCCGCTCTACTACAAGTACGGCCTTGACATGTTCAGGCACCTCGACGCCGAGTTCGCCATGATCCTGTACGACAGCCGCAAAAAGCTGCTGATCGCCGCGCGCGACCCCATCGGCATCCGCCCGCTGTTCTACGGCTACAGTGAGTCGGGGCACATTGCCTTTGCGTCCGAGGCGAAAAACCTCGTGGGCCTGTGCAAAAAAATCTATCCGTTCCCGATTGGCAGCTACTACTGCAACGGTCAGTTTGTGCGCTACTGCGACATTGCCGATACGCCCGCCTACAGCCAGGACGAGCTGCCCGAGATTTTGACGAACATCCGCGAAAAGCTGGTTGCCGGTGTGGACAAGCGCCTTGACGCCGACACGCCGGTTGGCTTCCTGCTGTCGGGCGGTCTTGATTCGAGCCTGGTCTGCGCGATTGCGGCCAAGAAGCTGGGCAAGCCGATCCGCACGTTCGCTATCGGCATGAGTGAGGACGCCATTGACCTGAAATACGCCAAGCAGGTGGCCGACTACCTGCATGCCGACCACACCGAGGTCATCATCAACCGCGACATCGTGCTGGACGCGCTGGAAAAGGTCGTCGCCATGCTCGGCACCTGGGATATTACCACCATCCGCGCGTCGGTGGGCATGTATCTGGTCTGCAAGTACATCCACGAGCACACCGACATCCGCGTGCTGCTGACCGGTGAGATCTCCGATGAGCTGTTCGGCTACAAGTACACCGACTACGCGCCGTCCGCCGCCGCATTCCAGACCGAGAGCCAGAAGCGCATCCGCGAGCTGTATATGTACGACGTGCTGCGCGCGGACCGCTCCATCAGCGTGAACAGCCTCGAGGCCCGCGTGCCGTTCGGTGATCTGGATTTTGTGCGTTACGTCATGAGCATCGACCCGGCCAAAAAGCTGAACACCTACGGTAAGGGCAAGTATCTGCTGCGCAAGGCGTTTGAGGGTGACTGGCTGCCCGAGAGCATCCTCTGGCGCGAGAAGGCCGCCTTCAGCGATGCCGTCGGCCATTCGATGGTGGATGACCTGAAGGAGTACGCCGAGACGGTCTACACGGACCGCGACTTTGCCGAGAAGTGCGGCAAGTACACCTACGCCCGCCCGTTTACCAAAGAAAGCCTGCTGTACCGCGAAATTTTTGAGAAGTATTATCCCGGTCAGGCCGAGATGATCGTCGATTACTGGATGCCCAACAAGGCATGGCCCCACTGCGATGTCAACGATCCCAGCGCCCGCGTGCTGGCAAACTACGGCGCAAGCGGGCAGTAAAGGGAAAGCCGCCGAACCCTTCCGGCCATCGCTGACGCTCGGCCACCTCCCCTGATGGGGAGGCTTTCTCGCGGGCGAAGTCCGCGCAAAAAGGCGCCCCATCAGGGGAGCTGGCCGAGTTTACGAGGCCTGAGGGGTACTGCCCGTTGACCTTTACAAAAAGCTTTCTCTTGCATTTCTCCAAAATCCATGTATAATTAAAATTGTTTTCGCAGAGTAGAGACCTGCGCGTGGGGCTTGGCCCCGGAGTGCCTGACCAACGGGGAGTTGTGGCAGGACGAAGTGACGGAAACGTCCGCGGTGCAGGTTTCGCATCCCACTGCTGCATGATGGTGTGCAACGGCGGATGCGGCGTTGTGCCCATCCGACAAAAATTGCCTCCTCCCTTGTGCGGCAACGCACAAAGGAGGATTTTTTATGTGCGAACAAAAGCTGTCCGTCTTTTCCGCTGACTACTGGCGCGCTGCCCGGCGCGAGCTGAACAACCCGCGGGTGCTGGCCTTTTCGGGGCTGGTCTGCGCCATGGCCATCGTGCTGGAAAGCCTGCCCATCTACCTGCTGGGGCCGAGCCTGAAAATTTACTTCAGTTTCCTCGCCGTCTCGCTGGGCTGCATGTGCTACGGCCCCGTCGTCGGCATGATGGCCGGGGCTATCATTGATACGGTGGGCTTCCTGCTGGCAGGCTACGGCGAGCCGTATTTCCCCGGCTACCTCATTACGGCCATGCTGTCGGGACTGATCTACGGCGTTATGCTGTACCGCCAAAAACCGACGCTTCCGCGCATTATTGTGACGCGGCTCATCATCAACTACGGCAGCAACGTCCTGCTGGGCAGTGTCTGGAAAGCGATGCTCTACGGCAAGGGCTACCTTTACTATTTCACCTCGGGTCTGGTAAAGAACACGACGATGCTGCCCATCGAGGTGTTCCTGACCTGGGTCGTGCTCAATGCCGCCGTAAAGCAGGGGCTGGACAGAAAGTTTATTCATAAGAGGTAAAAGCCTCCCTGTGAGGAGGGCAGACCCAAAAGTAAAAGTCATACTTTTGCACAAGAAAGTATGACTTTTGATTTTTTTTCGTTGTGCGTCCTGCCCAGTGTACTGTCTGCACAGGCAAAACATTTACCTGTTTTGCTGAACTTTTCACAAAATTTAAAAATTATTGCAAACGGATCGTAAAGCGGCTACAATGGGTCTTGCAAGGAGCAAAATGCGTCAATTCCCGGCAGATTCCGGCACGAAGCGACGCATTTTGCCGTTTTCTGTACACACAACAGGGAGGAACAACACACATGAAGAAACTGATGGGCATTCTGCTGGCCGCCTCTATGGTGTTCAGCCTGGCCGCCTGTGGTTCCACCGCTGACACTGCAGCCAGCAGCGCCGCCGGTACCACCGCTACTGCAGAGGGCAGCAGCAACAACCAGGCCCCCGACGTCAAGGTCGGTGCTATCATTCTGGGCGACGAGACTGAAGGCTACAGCGCCGCGCACATCAACGGCATCAAGGAAGCTGCCGCCGAGCTGGGCATGTCCGATGACCAGATCGTCTGGAAGTACAAGATCGCTGAGGGCGGCGTCACCGCCGACGCAGCCGAGGACCTTGTCGGCCAGGGCTGCAACCTGATCATCTCCAACTCCTACGGCCATCAGACCTACATGGAGGAGGAAGCCGAGAAGTACCCTGACATCAACTTTGTGGCCATGACCGGCGACTTCGCCGCTATCTCCGGCCTCGATAACTTCTACAACGCCTTTACCGCCGTCTACCAGAGCCGCTATGTCTCCGGTGTCGTCGCAGGCATGAAGGTCAAGGAACTGGTCGAGTCCGGTACCCTGACCCCCGAGACCCAGCCCGACAGCTTCACCGCTGACGGCAAGGTCAAGATCGGCTACGTCGGCGCCTACAACTACGCCGAGGTCGTCTCCGGCTACACCGCCTTCTTCCTGGGCGTCCAGAGCGTTTACCCCGATGTCCAGATGGAGGTCATGTACACGAACTCCTGGTTCGACATCGACAAGGAGGGCGCTGCCGCCGAGGCCCTGATCGCCAACGGTGCGGTCATCATCGGCCAGCACGCTGACTCCACCGGTGCCCCCGCTGCCACCCAGAAGCTGAAGGACTCCGGCAAGATCTGCTACTCCATCGGCTACAACATCGACATGCTCGACACCGCCCCCACCGCTGCCCTGACCTCCGCGACGAACGTCTGGAAGGTCTACTACAAGGAGCTGTTCGAGGGTGCGCAGGCCGGCAGCATCCCGCAGGACTGGTGCAAG
>ENA-OQDA01000061-OQDA01000061.1-human-gut-metagenome-genome-assembly--contig:-NODE-61-length-44758-cov-6.340212_pt1 | contig 44758 bp, 42 predicted proteins | sample MGYA00242771_ERZ504603 | MGnify/ENA primary metagenome ERZ504603 (study PRJEB26092, sample SAMD00036328) | human gut metagenome | host: Homo sapiens | study: EMG produced TPA metagenomics assembly of...
AATGGGTGAGGCTTAAATTTGCTGCCATGAATCTGAAAAAGCTTGCAAACTGGGCGTGGAAACGCCTTTGCTTGCAAGCTTTTGGGAAATATTTTTGGATTTTTGAAGCCGCGGACGGCTGTTGCGCTGCTTGATGATGGGGTTCTTTGACAAACTGAGTAGGGGCCGCACACGTGCGGCCCCTACATGGCGGTCCCCACGAACAAAGCGACAAATTTTTCCCAGCATCTTGCACTTTCCCCTCAAGTCCGCTATACTATTAAGGATAAGCAAGGGAGGCTGTAGCGTTTGAAGATGAACCGGCGGTCTCCTCTTTTTTTGCGGCCATTATGAGGAGGATTTCATTCATGGCAGAAAAAATCGATTACTCGAAAGGCATCTATGATGCCAAACAGCTGGGCACGCCCAAGCTGTTGATCCTCGGCGCACAGCACATGTTTGCAATGTTCGGCGCAACCGTGCTGGTGCCTCTGCTGACCGGCCTGAGCGTCAGCACCACACTGCTCTGCGCAGGTCTGGGCACGCTGCTGTTCCACTTCCTGTGCAAGGGCAAGGTGCCCGCGTTCCTGGGATCCAGCTTTGCGTATCTGGGCGGCTTCACCATCGTGACGAACGGCGGTGCCAACCCCGAGAACCTGCCCTACGCCTGCGCGGCTGTGGCGCTGTCCGGTCTGGTCTACGTGCTGTTCAGCGGCCTGATCACCGCGTTCGGCATCCGCAAGATGATGAAGTTCTTCCCTCCTGTTGTCACGGGCCCCATCATCATCGCCATCGGCCTGATCCTGGCCCCGAGTGCCATCTCCAACTGCCAGTCCAACTGGCTGCTGGCCTTTGTGGCGCTGGCTACCGTCATCGTCTGCAACATCTGGGGCAAGGGCATGGTCAAGATCCTGCCCATCCTGATCGGTGTGCTGGTCTCCTACGCGGTTGCGCTTGTGACCGGCGCTGTTGACTTCCAGACCATCGGTGCGGCGGCCTGGTTCGGCATCCCCCTGCATAAGGATTCCATGGGTCTGTTCGCTATTGACGGCAGCGAGACCTTCATCAGCGCTGTGTTCACCATCGTGCCCATCGCGCTGGCAACCATGATGGAGCATATCGGCGACATCGCCGCTATCTCCGCCACCACCGGCAAGAACTACATCCGTGACCCGGGCCTGAACAAGACCCTGCTGGGCGACGGTCTGGCTACCGCCATGGCCGGTCTGCTGGGCGGCCCCGCCAACACCACCTACGGCGAGAACACCGGCGTTCTGGCCCTGACGAAGATTTACGATCCCCTCGTCATCCGCATTGCTGCTGTGTTTGCGATGATCCTGAGCTTCTGCCCGAAGTTTGAGGCCGTTATCAACACGATCCCCTCCGGCATCGTCGGCGGCATCAGCTTTGTGCTGTACGGCATGATCTCCGCCATCGGCGTGCGCAACGTTGTCGAGAACAAGGTCGACTTCACCAACTCCCGCAACCTGATCATTGCCGCGGTCATTCTGGTCTGCGCCCTGGGCTTCAACTCGGTGGACGGCGTCACGTTTGCGATTGCGGGCGTTAACATCAACCTGTCCGGTCTGGCCATCGCCGCCATCGCCGGTATCCTGCTGAACGCTATCCTGCCCGGCAACGACTACGAGTTCGACGAGGGCAGTAACGAGCCGGAGAGCGCCAGCCTGCGTGTGTAACCTATTGCCGTAACCCCTGTAGGGGCGGATGCTTGCATCGAACCCTACAACCATCCATGAGGTAACTGCTTATGACTGCTGCTGACTTTTCCAACCTGCATCTTCAATACAAGGCCGAACAGGCCGAGGGCGAGGTCCCGGCGGTCATTGAACATGATTTCCCCGGCGGGCGAATGGTCGACCACTATTTTGTTACCCCCTCCCCTGCCTTCTGGGCGGACGAGGGCGTCCAAAGCCTGGACGGCGTGTCCGGCATCCTGTTTTTGCAGCAGCCGGACGGCGCACCGTGGAAGATCCTCGTCCATGAACCGAGCATGATCAAAGAAGTCGTGTTCGACTTCCCGGAAGAAGAATTCCGCAAAATGCTGGCAGACAACGCCATGGTTTTGCCCGGTGAGCCGGGCTTTACCCCCATTACCGACTAAGCAGTTTCCCCCGGATGCGAGAATTTTCGCATCCGGGGAATTTTTTTGCGTTTTTCTCTTGACAAACCCCATCTTAGGATGTATCATATGAACAAATAAACATATGAAAGGATGATGACATTGGAAGAGAGCGAAAAAACGCCCGAACGCTCCCCCGAGTCCGCCCAGCTGGACGAGGCCGCTATCCGCCGTTTGCAGGACGACCTGCCCGACGACGAGGTGCTTTATGATTTGGCCGAGTTGTTCCGCGTCTTTGGCGATTCCACCCGCATTAAAATTTTGTATGCGCTGTTTGAGAGCGAACTCTGCGTCAACGATATTGCCCAGGTCGTGGGCATCTCCCAGAGTGCCGTCAGCCACCAGCTGCGGCTGCTGAAAACCAGCAAGCTCGTCAAGTTCCGCCGCGAGGGCAAGGCCATGTACTACTCCCTCGACGATGACCACGTCCGCAGCATGATCGCCCTGGGCATGGAGCATACGGAGGAATAAAATTGTTGAAAGCCTCCCCCCTGGGGGAAGGTGCTCGAGGGCGGATGAGGGGCAGCGGTCCGGCAATGGGCAATAACGCAAGCTCTCCCCTCATCAGTCGCCTGCGGGCGACAGCTTCTCCCCCAGGGGAGAAGCCTTCAAACTACGTTACCCCATATTAAAAATTACTATTTAAAGGAGACTGCCACCATGCAGAAGAAATTCAAGATCGAAGTCGACTGCGCGAACTGCGCCGCCAAAATTGAGACCGCCATCAAAGCACTGCCCGGCGTCAAGAATGCCAGCGTCAGCTTCATGGCCCAGAAGCTGCTGCTGGAGGCCGACGACGACAAGTTCGACGCCGTGCTGAAGGATGCCGTCAAGACCGCCAAGAAGGTCGAGCCCGATTTCGAGATCGAGCTGTAAGTTCTGCCATAAAGCAGCCCATCCTGCCGATGGGCGCTTTTTATACCCCAAACGGAGGCTACCCTCATGACAAAGAAACAGAAAAAGACGCTGAAGCGCATTATCGCTGCGGCGGTGCTCACGGTGCTGCTGGCACTGCTGTTCCATTTTGTGGAGCTGCCCTGGTTCGTTCAGCTTGTGCTGTGGCTTGTGCCCTACTTAGTCATTGGCCATGATGTCCTGCGCAAAGCGTTCATGGGCATCAAGAACGGCGAGGTTTTTGACGAAAACTTCCTGATGGCTGTCGCCACGGTCGGTGCCATCGGCTGCGGCGAGTACGCCGAGGGCGTGGCCGTTATGCTGTTCTACCAGATCGGCGAGCTGTTCCAGTCCTACGCCGTCGGCAAGAGCCGTTCGAGCATCACCGCGCTGATGGACATCCGCCCCGACAGCGCGAATTTGGAGGCCGGGGACGGCAGCGTCTCCGTCGTTGACCCCGATGATGTGCCCATTGGCGCGACCATCGTCGTCAAGCCCGGTGAGAAGATCCCGCTGGACGGCGTGGTCCTGACCGGCGAGTCCACCCTGAATACCGCAGCTCTGACCGGCGAGAGCCGCCCGCGCACCGTACGCCCCGGGGATGAGGTCATCAGCGGCTGTGTGAACGCCGACGGTGTGCTGCGCATCCGGACCACGAAGATTTATGGGGAGTCCACCGTTGCAAAAATCCTTGACCTGGTGGAAAATTCCAGCCTGAAGAAAGCGCCGGTTGAAAATTTCATCACGAAGTTCGCCCGCTACTACACCCCCGCTGTCTGCATCGGCGCGCTGGTGCTGGCGGTTGTGCCGCCGCTGTTGCTGGGCAACTGGCTTGACTGGATCATGCGCGCGCTGACCTTCCTGGTCATCAGCTGCCCCTGCGCACTGGTCATCTCGATCCCGCTGACCTTCTTCGGCGGTATCGGCGGCGCGTCCAAGTGCGGTATCCTCGTCAAGGGCGGCAACTATCTCGAGGCCCTGTCCAAGACCGGCGTGGCCGTGTTTGACAAGACCGGCACCCTGACGAAGGGCGTTTTCAAGGTCACGCACACCACCCCCGCTGACGGCGTGACCGAGGCCGACCTGCTCGAGAGTGCGGCGCTGGCCGAGAGCTTCTCGAACCATCCCATCAGCAAGAGCCTGCGCGAGGCCTGCCCGGGTCTGGACGCCAAGCGTGCGTCCGACGCGCAGGAGATCGCGGGTCACGGCGTGAAAACGCAGGTGGATGGCCGCACCGTGCTGGCCGGCAACGCCCGCCTGATGGAGAGCGAGCATATTGACTACACCGCCGCCGAGGGCGCAGGCACGATTGTCTACGTCGCTCGCGACGGGCAGTTCCTTGGCTCCATCCTGATTTCCGATGAAGAAAAGCCCACCGCCGGGACCGCCATGCAGGGCCTGCAGGCACAGGGTGTGCGCACCGTCATGCTGACCGGTGACGCTCCCGCTGTGGCAGAGCTGGTCGCAAAGGATCTGGGCATCGACGAGGTGCACGCGGGGCTGCTGCCCGCCGACAAGGTCGCGTGGGTCGAAAAGCTGTTGGCCCAGAAGCCTGAGAAAAAGGAGCTTGCCTTTGTGGGCGACGGAATCAACGACGCGCCGGTCCTGATGCGTGCCGACATCGGTATTGCGATGGGCGCGCTTGGCAGTGACGCCGCAATCGAGGCCGCCGACATCGTGCTGATGGACGACGACCCGGCCAAAATCAGCCTGGCCATGCGCATCTCCCGCAAGTGCATGCGCATTGTCTACCAGAACATCGTCTTTGCGCTGGCGGTCAAGGCGCTCTGCCTGATCCTGTCCGCGCTGGGCATCACCAACATGTGGTGGGGCGTCTTTGCGGATGTCGGCGTCATGATCCTGGCCGTGCTGAACGCGACCCGGATGCTGAATGTGAAAGAGTATCAGTAAAATTGCAATCGAAAAGGCGTGTGCCCGGTGTGGGTACACGCCTTTTTTGAAATGGCTCCCCCCCGCGGGGGAAGCTGTCAGTGGCCCAGACCACTGACTGATGAGGGCAGAGTTTACCATCACGACCCGTGCATGGGCCGCAACCGGAAGGCCACCCCTCATCCGCCCTCGGGCGGGGCCTCGGGCACCTTCCCCCACGGGGGAAGGCACTTTACATTAGCCCCTCCGGGTCAAGATATGCGCCGTCCTTCACGCACTCCAAATGAATGTGCGCGTCACCGCTGGTCTCCGCGGGAATGCTGCCGGCGGTGCCCAGCGCGGCGGCGGCTGTCACGCTGTCCCCGGCCTTCACGGCGGGGGCAGCGACGCCGCAGTACCGCCACGTCACGCCGTTTGCGTCCTCGACTTCGACCACACCGCCCCACAGCGCGTCCTCGCTCACCGAGACGACCTTGCCCGCCTTGGCGGCGGTCACACTCTCCCCTGCCGGGGCGGCGTAGTCCGCGCCGTTGTGGGTGCGCCAGTCGCCTAAGGTCGCACTGTAGACCAGTTCATTGCCGCTGAACGCCGCCAGCGGCTTCGCGTCCCAGATACCGGGCTTGGTGACGGTCTGTGCGGGCGGCGCAGCAGTGGCCTTCGGGACCTGCGCTGCAGCAGGCGCAGGGGTGGCCGAGGGCTTTTCCGTCGCGGCGGGTGTGGTCGTCGGCTTGGGCACGTCCTGCGCGGGCTTGTCGATGGCGGTGTCGGGCTGTGTCCAGGCGGAATCATTCTGCAGCGCTTCCTTGCGGGTGCGCGTCAGGTCGGCCACGTTGCTGACAACCGTGCGCAGCGCCAGAATGCCCGCCGCGGTGGCTGCAAACACCATGGCCAGACAGAACAGATACAGCCCTTTTTCCCTGAAAAACTGTTTAATGTGGTTCATCTTCCCCCGTCCTTTACTTGTGAAGGTGTTGTGTATGCCGTTAGTGTGGACGTCCCGCGCGGCTTTATACATGGCAAATACAATACGTTTTGTATAATATGGAAGCATAATACAAAACGACGATATTTCTCTGCAAAATTTCCGTTGCATTTCCGCGCAAAACCGTGTATTATATACTATTGGATTATTATAGAGGAGTGTGCCCCGATGTGACGGTATCAGGATGAGCAACCCCAAAATGCAGGGGCGGATTCCCTATCCGCCTACCCGTTTCCGCAGGGCACAGCGCCGCGGGCGCATAGTGAATGCGCCCCTACGGACTCTATATACAAATACAGGTTAAGGAGTAATCATGGCATCATTGCGCGAAGAAATCGAATCCCGGCGCACATTTGCGATCATCTCGCACCCCGACGCCGGTAAAACCACACTCACCGAAAAGCTCCTGCTCTACGGTGGGGCCATCCAGACCGCAGGTTCGGTCAAGGGCAAGCAGAGCGCCAAGCATGCGGTGTCCGACTGGATGGACATTGAAAAGCAGCGCGGTATTTCCGTTACCTCGTCTGTTCTGCAGTTCAACTATCAGGGCAAGTGCATCAACATTCTGGACACGCCCGGCCACCAGGACTTCAGTGAGGACACCTACCGCACCCTGATGGCGGCGGACTCCGCCGTCATGGTCATTGACGCCGCCAAGGGCGTTGAGGCCCAGACCATCAAGCTGTTCAAGGTCTGCACGCTGCGCCACATCCCGATCTTCACCTTCATCAACAAGATGGACCGCGAGGCCCGCGACCCGTTTGAGCTGATGGAGAACATTGAAGAAATCCTCGGCATCAAGACCTACCCGATGAACTGGCCCATCAGCTGCGGCAAGGACTTCAAGGGCGTCTATGACCGCAATGCCGGGCGCGTGCTGGCCTTTGAGAGCGATGGCCGCGCCAACGGCGTCAAGATGGTCGAGGAGGTCGAGGCCGAGCTGGGCGACGCCCGCCTGGACGACCTGATCGGCGTAGCCAACCATGAAAAGCTGGCCGAGGACATCGAGCTGCTGGACGGCGCTGCCGAGGAGTTTGACCTCGACGCCGTGCAGCACGGCGAGCTGTCCCCCGTGTTCTTCGGCTCCGCTTTGACGAACTTCGGCGTAGAGCCGTTCCTAAAGGAGTTCCTGCGCCTGACCCCCACCCCGCTGCCCCGCAAGGATGCGCAGAGCGGTGAGTTGGTCGAGCCGTGCAGCGAGCAGTTCAGCGGCTTTATCTTCAAGATCCAGGCCAACATGAACAAGAACCACCGTGACCGCATTGCGTTCCTGCGCATCTGCTCCGGCAAGTTCGAGCGCGGCATGGAGGCCTTCCATGTGCAGGAGGGCAAGAACATCAAGCTGGCCACCGGCACGAGCCTGATGGCCGATGACCGTGCCATCGTCAGCGAAGCCTACGCGGGCGATATTATCGGCCTGTTCGACCCGGGCATCTTCTCCATCGGCGACACACTCTGCACCGGCAAAAAGCATGTGCAGTTTGCGGGCATCCCGACGTTCGCCCCCGAGCAACTTCGACCCGCGTGACCCAGGTCGATACGATGAAGCGCAAGCAGTTCGTCAAGGGCATGGAGCAGATCGCCCAGGAGGGCGCGATCCAGATCTTCCGCGACCTCGGCGCCGGCATGGAGGAGGTCATCGTCGGCGTCGTCGGCGTTTTGCAGCTGGAGGTTTTGGAGTACCGCCTGAAAAACGAGTACAATGTAGACATCCGTATGCAGACCCTGCCATACGAGCATCTGCGCTGGGTGCTGACGACCCGGAAGAACTGGACATCAAGCATCTGGACGTGACCAGCGACACCCGCGCCATCGAGGATATGAAGGGCAACCCGCTGCTGCTCTTTGGCAGCCCGTGGAGCATCAACTGGGCCGAGCAGCACAATGAAGCGCTCAAGCTCTCCGAGTTCGGCAACCTGACGTTCTAAGGGGAGGTGTTTCCAATGCTGGCGCAGCTGAAAAAACACCTGACCCTGCACGAGCTGTGGGAGGATGCGAAATTCTTCTTCCTGCTGAATCTGGGGCTGGTCGCCACGGCGGTGGGCATCGCCGTTTTCAAAACGCCCAATCACTTTGCGTTCGGCGGCACGTCGGGTCTCTCCATTGTGCTGGCGACGCTGTTCCCGCGGTGGAATGTTGGCGCGTTCATGTGGTTCATCAACGCGGCGCTCGTCGTGCTGGGGTTCGTCTTTCTGGGCATCAGGTCCATGGGGTGGACGATCTACTCGTCGTTCGCGCTGTCGTTCTACGTCAGTCTGTGTGAGCGGGTCTGCCCCCTTTCTGCGCCGCTGACGAGCGATGCGTTTCTGGAGCTCTGCTTCGCGGTAATCCTGTCCGCCGTCGGCGCGGCCGTCGTGTTCAACATCGGTGCGTCCACGGGCGGAACAGATATTGTGGCGATGATCCTGAACAAGTACACAAGCATGCCCGTTGGCCGCGCGCTGATGGTCAGTGACCTTGGTATTGTGCTGGTAGGCGCGTATCTCTACGGGCCTGCCACAGGGCTGTACTGCATCCTGGGCATGATCTTGAAAAGCACCGTCGCGGACAGCGCGATTGAAAGCATCAATCTGCGCAAGGTCTGCACGGTGGTCACCTCCAATCCGCAGCCGGTGCGCGATTTTATCGTGAACGACCTGCACCGTTCCGCCACGATAGAACAGGCCGAGGGTGCCTACACCCACGATGAAAAATGGGTGCTGACCACAGTCCTGACCCGCGGCCAGGCCCAGAAGCTCCGCCTGCACGTCCGCGGTCTGGACGACCACGCCTTTATCACGATTGTGAACAGCAGCGAGATCGTGGGCAAGGGCTTCCGGGCGATTTGAAAAACCAGAGCCTTCCCCCGAGGGGGAAGGTGGCCCCGCAGGGCCGGATGAGGGCGGAGTCTCCCACGGCGGCCGGTTAAAGCTGTGCCGCCCTGTAGGGGCCGGACATGTCCGGCCCTCCGCGGAAAGGCAGGCTCGCACCTGCGAGAAGGCCGCGGGCCGGGCATGCCCGGCCCCTACGAAGTAGCAAACCCGCTATCGGGCAATTGCGGCAAACCCGGCCCTCATCAGTCCGCTTTGCGGACAGCTTCCCCCTGCGCGGGGGAAGCCTTTGCATCGCACCCGTCCTCTTTTGGGCGGGTGCTTTTTCTATGCATACAGTTGTAATCTCTTCGTAAATATGGTATACTTTCTATAAGTATGATTATGCTGCTTACAAACAAGATTTACGAGGGGAACCTCTTTATGAGATATTCAAAACACCTTACCTACGCGGAACGTATGTTCCTGCGGGCGCGGCTGAACCGGGTGCGGCATATCACGCTCGACCCGGATGGGCCGGGCGTTGTGCGCATCCATCTTGTGCCCTGCTATAAGCCGGACCGCGAGACGCCGTTCACGGCCATTCTGAACGGGCAGGACATCCTGCCGCTCAACGTCAGTTGGGCCATTCTGCTGACCAACTTCATCGAGGCTTTAAAGCCTTACACCGGCAAGGAGATACGCCCGGAGGAGTGGAGCGCCATCAACGCGCAGGCCGTGGCTGCGACCCGCAAAATTTATCGCAAGACCGAGTACGCGCAGATCGAGAGCGACCTGAAAACGCTTGTGGACTGCCTGTGCACGATTGCCCGCGGCGGGGAGCCGCCGCTCTCGATTGAACCGGTCAGTCTGGCCGATTATGCACCGCGGATGGCCGCGCCCCACCGCATGGACCTGATGGTCAGCTCGATGGTCAAGGACGGCGCGTGGCACTGCAACCAGAAATGCCTGCACTGCTACGCCGCCAACCAGCCGCTTTCCGCCGTGCCGGAGCTGGACACCGACCAGTGGCTGGCCGTCATTGAAAAATGCCGCAACGCCGGCATTCCGCAGCTGACCTTTACGGGCGGCGAACCGACGCTGCGCCACGATCTGGTCAAGCTCGTGCAGGCGGCACAATGGTTTGTCACCCGCCTGAACACCAATGGCCGGATGCTGACCAGCATGATGTGCAAGGATCTGCACGCCGCCAGCCTGGACGCTGTGCAGATCACGTTCTACTCCGCCGATGCCGACATCCACAACGCGCTGGTCGGCGTGGACGGCTACACCGACACGGTGAACGGCATCAAAAATGCGCTGGCTGCGGACCTGAACGTCAGCCTGAACACACCGCTTTGCAGCCTGAACAGGGACTACCTGTCGGTGGTCAGGTTCGCGCATGAGCTGGGCGTCCGCTACCTGACCTGCAGCGGGCTGATCCCTGCGGGCAATGCCGAGAGCGACGCCAGCCGCGCCGTGCGCCTGACTCCCGCCGAGCTGGAGGATGTACTGCGCCCCGCCATGGAGTACGCCGCCGCAAACGGCATGGAAATCAACTTTACAAGCCCCGGCTGGCTGCCCGAGGAGACGCTGCGCACGCTGGGCTTTACCCAAATCCCCAGCTGCGGCGCCTGTCTGTCCAACATGGCTGTGGCGCCGGACGGCACGGTGCTGCCCTGCCAGAGCTGGCTGACCGGCAAGGGACTGGGCAATATGCTGCGCACCCCCTGGCCGCGCATCTGGCACAGCGGTGCCTGCCGCGCCATCCGCGGCGAGAGTGCCAAAATGGAGCGCCGCTGCCAGCTGGGGGCCACCCCGATGCAGGAGGGCTGCTGATGAAGATGAACTTTCTGCGCCGGTTGGCGCTTTTGTGCGCGGTGCTGACCTGCGGTATGCTGCTGGCCCTGCCCGCCGCTGCCGCGGAGGCTGATGCCCCCTACGCTGAGGACGGCGACATGGACTACATCCGCAGCTATGTTGTGACCGTTGACCCGCGGGAGGACGGCTCCGCCGACATCACCTACGACATCGACTGGCAGGTCATCGACGGCGATAAGACCGATTATTTGAGCTGGGTCAAGATTGGCCTGGCCAATTCCAGCGTGGACGAGCTGACCCCGCTGACCGATACGATCTCTGATTTACAGTACACGAGCGACGGCGGCAGCTACGCCAAGGTCGTGTTCCGTCACCGTTACTACGCGCCCGATGTGGCCGCCGCCAACGGCGGGGAGAGCAGCGTACATTTTGCATTCAGCGTGCACCAGAGCCATTTGTTCACAAAAAACGATGACGGTACGGCAAACTTCGCGTTTGCACCCGGCTGGTTCGACGACCTGAGCGTTGAAAATATGCAGGTGCGCTGGCACAATTACGACGGTTTTGTCGCCGATAACACCGGCGTGGACGGCGATTACCTGACCTGGGATTTCGGCGCGATGGGCCACGGCCAGCAGGCCATGGTGCATGTGACAGTGCCTGTCACGAACGCCGCGGCGTTTGACCCCGGCGCAGCCATGACCACCGACGACTATGACAGCGGCGAGGACCTGGACGAGATCATCGGTATGCTGGTGACGCTGGCTGTGGTGCTGCTGGCAATTGCCGTCATCATCATTGCGATAGCCTCCCAGTCCCCGGAGTGGGGCGGCGGCTTCGGCAGCGGGATCGACCCCGACGACTGGTTCTGGTACACGAACGGCGTTCACACGATCCGCTGCGCCCGCTCCGCACCCCCGCCCAGCGGCTACCACCGCACGGACCCGCCGCCGGAGTTCAGGGCGGGCGGCGGCAAGACCCGCGGCGGCGGTGTGAGCCGCCACCACAGCAACCATTCCGGCTGTGCCAGCAGCTGTGCCTGCGCGTGTGCGTCCAGCTGCGCGTGTGCCTGCGCCTGTGCAGGCGGCGGGCGCGCCGGGTGCAGCGTCAAGGATTTTTACACCGTAAAGCTCCCTAAAAAATCTGTAGGGGCCGATGCTTGCATCGGCCCGGAAACCGAGGATAAACGATGAGCCTGGAAGACCAATACGATGCCTGGGTCCGCGGCCTGATGGGCGGCGGCAAGTACGCCGCGACACCGAAGCAGGCTGAGGACGCCAACGACGCCGTGCAGCAGATGCAGGCCCAGCTGGACGCCCTGACCGAGGCCCAGAAGCGCCAGACTGCCGCGGACAGCGCACTGAACGCCGTGCAGAAGGCAGGGGCCGCCACGGCGGAGAGCGTGCGCAGGATGAGCAGCGAGCTGACGAAGTCGCTCAAGCAGGACGGTCTGCTGGGCGGCACCGTGGCTGCGCCCTCCCCTGCCCCGGCTGCGCCCGCCAAGGCGGATTTTGCCGGAGTGACCGAAAAGATCAAGGCCCAGGTGCTGGGGCAGGATGCCTTTGTCTCGGCGCTGGTCAAGGCGTTCCGCCGCCCGTTTGTGCTGGGCACGGCGGACGACACCGCCCACGCCCGCAGCGTGATGCTGCTCTGCGGCCCCAACGGAACGGGCCGCCACTATGCGCTGCAATGTGTGGTGGACGAGCTGGCCGCCCGCGGTGTGCTGCACAGCGCCGCCGTGGAGACGCTGGATCTGGCGCTCTACCCCGGCCCCGCGCAGGAGAAACTGTTTTTGCAGGACCTTTACGCGGCGCTGCAGTCCGACGCCGAGGTGCTGACCTTTGAGCATTACGAGAGCTGTGCCGCCAACTACCTGAATATGCTGGCGACGCTGGCGATGGACGGCACGCTGGCATTGTCGAGCCGGTACGTTTTGCAGCGCGGCATCCTCGTGGATGTCGGCACGGCGCTGGCCCCCGGTGCCATCGGCGAGCTGCAGGCCGGCGGCAAGTATTTTGTGTTCTACTCCAACAAGGGCGAGACCGCGCTGGCCGACCACTTTGGGGCAAAGTTTGTGGACGCCGTTGCGGGCGACATCTGCCGCACCGAGGCGTTCACCCCCGAGGCGCTGGCCGCCGTGGCCGCGCGGGAGCTGAATTATCTGGCCCAGCGCACCCGCAGGCAGTGCGGACTGGCGCTGACCATGGGCGCAGATGTGCGTGACCTGCTGGCGTCGCAGTACGGCAAGACCAGCGGTATGCAGGCTATGCGCGACTACTGCGAGACAGTCTACCGCGCGATTGCCGAGTACGTGCTGGATGCCGACGAGACGCCCACCGACGGCACGCCCGCCGCGCTGACGGCGGAGAACGGCAGGCTGTGCATGGCCGTGAACGGCGGCGACTCCTTTGACCTGCTGGCGCTGCTGCCCCAGCAGTACCGCGGCGATGTGGACGCGGTGGAGGCTGAGCTGGACGGCATCATCGGTCTGGATGAAATCAAGAGTTATGTGCGTGACATCGCCAAAAACGTGCAGGCCCAGCAGCGCCGCAAGGCTCAGGGCCTGAAGGCCGCCGAGGTCAACATGCACATGATCTTTACCGGAAACCCCGGCACCGGCAAGACGACGATTGCCCGCATACTGGCCAAGTACCTGAAGGCCATCGGCGCACTGCGCGGCGGCCAGCTCGTGGAGGTCACCCGCGCCGATCTGGTGGGCCGCTATGTCGGCCACACGGCCCCGTTGACGAACTCGGTCATCCAGAGCGCGCTGGGCGGCGTGCTGTTCATTGACGAGGCCTACGCCCTCTACCGCGGCGGTGAGGACAGCTTCGGCCTTGAGGCGATTGACACGCTGGTCAAGGGGATCGAGGACCACCGCGACGACCTCGTCGTGATTCTGGCAGGCTACACGAAGGAGATGCAGCTGTTTTTGAGCGCGAACTCCGGCCTGGCCAGCCGTTTCCCGAATCAGATCGAGTTCCCGGACTACACGGGCGCGGAGCTGTACAAGATTCTGTGCTCGATTGCAAGATCCAAGGGTTACACGCTGGACGCAGCCTGTGAGCTGCCGCTGGTCACCTACTTTGACCGCAAGCAGGCCGAGGACGCCGCCACGAACGGCAACGGACGCATGGCCCGCAACACGCTGGAAAAGGCCATTCTGAACCAGTCCAAGCGGCTTGTTGCCGACCCGGACGCAAGCCTGGAGCTGCTGGTAGTTGGGGATTTTGAGCTGGAGTAAAGGTTGAGCTGTAGGGGCCGGGCATGCCCGGCCCGCAACTTTGCCGTCGCTGCCCATTTAGCAGTTCCTCCGCGGGGCGTCGAGGACGCCGCCCCCTACGGTGGCAGCCCGTGGACTTTCCCGCTGCCGCAAGCGCTCACGGCGGCCAGAGGGCTGCCCGCAAACAACTGGATAAACCAAAAAGAGACCGCCTGTTTCAGACGGTCTCTTTACTTTTTGTCGTTTTATCGTGCCGTATAATCCGAATCAAGGTCAGACAGAATCCGCTCGCTGCTCTCGCGGGTGTCCGTCATGCGGACGGCGTTGCGCAGGGGCAGAACGGAGCGCGGCGTGACGGAGAGCTCGTCCACGCCGATGGCGAGGAAGGTCTCGGTCAGGGTCAGGTCTGCGCCCAGCTCACCGCAGATGCCGACCCAGATGCCGTTCTTGTGGGCGTTCTCGGTCACAAGGCGGATCAGGCGCAGCACCGCGGGGTGATGCGGGTCGTAGAAGCGGCCCAGGTCGTTGTTCTGACGGTCACAGGCCAGCGTGTACTGGGTCAGATCGTTCGTGCCGATGCTGAAGAAGTCGACCTCCTTTGCCAGACGGTCACTGTTGATGGCCGCGGCGGGCGTCTCGATCATAATGCCGATCTGCACATCCTCGCTGTAGGGGACGCCTTCGTTTTTCAGCTCGCGGCGGACCTCCTCGCACATGCGCTTGGCCTCACGGACCTCCCAGACGGAGGTGACCATCGGGAACATAATGCCCAGCTTGCCGAATGCGGACGCGCGGAACAAGGCGCGCAGCTGGGTCTTGAAGATCTCGGGCCGGGTCAGGCAGATGCGCAGTGCGCGCATACCCATGGCGGGGTTATCCTCCTTGGGCAGGTCAAAGTAGCCGATCTGCTTGTCCGCGCCGATGTCCAGCGTGCGGATGATGACCTCCTTGCCGTCCATGTCAGACAGCACCTGCTTGTAGGCTTCAAACTGCTGCTCCTCGGTGGGATAGTCCGTCGTGTTCAGGTAGAGGAACTCGGAGCGGAACAGGCCGATGCCGCCGCCGTCGTTGACCTGCACGGCATGCACATCCTCCGGCGAGCCGATGTTGCAGTAGATGCGGATGGTCTTGCCGTCCTCGTTACGTTGGCCTGGCCCTTCAGCGTTTCCAGCAGGCGCTGCAGGCGCAGCTGCTCGTCGCGCTTTTTCAGCAGGCGGTCACGGGTGTCGTCGTCGGGGTCGATGACCAGCGCACCGGTGCTGCCGTCCGCGATGGCGGCGCGGCCCTCCAGCTCGGGCTTGAGCGCGTCGCCCATGCCGACGATGGCGGGAATGCCCAGCGTGCGGGCCAGAATGGCCGTGTGGCTCGAACCGGAGCCGCCCGCCGTGATGAAGCCCAGGACCTTGGACTTGTCCAGCTGGATCGTCTCGGACGGGGCCAGGTCGTCAGCGCAGAGAAGCACCGGCACATCGGACGCAATGCCGCCCTGCACGATGCCGCACAGGATGCCCAGAATGCGCTGGCTGACATCCTTGACGTCGGCGGCGCGGGCCTGCATATAGGCGTCGTCCATCGAGGCAAACATCTCGGCGAACTGCTCTGACGTGTCGGAGACGGCGGCCTCGGCGTTCATTTTCTGGTTGACGATGCGATCCTCAATGGCCTCCTCGAAGTCGAGGTCCTCGGCCATCATCTGGTGGGTCTCAAACAGCATGGCGGCTTCGTCGCCGGCCTCCTTGCGGGCCTGCTCGGCCAGCACGCCCAGCTGCTCGATTGCGCCGGTCTGCGCACCCTTGAAGCGGTGCCACTGCGGCGTCGGTATCCTCCGCCGTGTAGCGCTTGATCTCCGCCGTGGCACGGCAGGTAAAAGTAAGCGGCCACGCCGACACCGGCGGAAACGCCCTTGCCTTGAATTGTGATCATGGGGAGCCTCCTTCAAATCAAAACCGCGGCTGCCGTCTTGCTGCGGCGGCCGCGGCCGTACATGATGCCGGAATTACAGATGCTCGTTGAAGAACTTCTCCAGAGCGGGGGCGGCGGTGTCCTCGTCGGCACCCTCGATCTTGACGGTGACGGTGTCGCCGCACTTGATGCCCATGCCCATCAGAGCCATGAGACGGGTGGCGTCAACGGACTTGCCGTTCTTGTCAACAATGGTGACGGTGCTCTGGCAGGTCTTGGCCTCCTTGGCCAGCATGCCGGCGGGACGTGCGTGAATGCCAACGGGCTCTTTGATTGTATAGGTGAATTCTTTCATAGCTTTTTCCTCCCATAGATGCGGTGCGGTAGGGCGCAGCGCAAATAATTAAGCTGTTATTATAATAACATACTCTGCCGCCAACGTCAACGGAAATAGCTCCAAAAACAAGCTGAATCTTTGGTTATTTTGGGTAAAAAATTGTGTGGGATGTGTACGATTCGTCCATAAATGGGTTGAATCATCATTTCCGGAGAAATTCCCGCAGTACATCCTCCGGGCGGGGCGTGTGCAGCGGGTAGCGTGCGCGCAGCGGCGCGGCGGCACCGTCCATGATGTAAGGCGTGCCGACAAGGTCGAGCATCGCCACATCGTTGTAGTTGTCGCCGAAGGCCATGACCTCGTCATGGGCGAAGCCCAGCACGCGGCAGAGCGACTCGACGCCGACACCCTTGTTGGCGGTGGTCGTGTCGATCCAGTACGGGCCCGCCACGGCGCAGTTGGCCTGCTGCCAGCGCGGCACAAAGCGGTCCGCGTACTTTTCCACGCCCTCATGCAGGTAGACCGACACCTTGACGATCTCCTCGGGGATCTCGGACGGGTCGGAGATGACCTTGTAACGGTTGCCGATAAATTGGATGCGGTCCAGCATACCTAGACCGCGCTCCATCAGATAGGCGCAGTTCTGGCCCGAGAGCATGACCTCGCCCTGGCCGTCGCTGCGGTCCCACAGGTCGTGGGCAATTTCCTCCGCCAGTGCGCGGGGCATTGGGTTCTCGGCGATGCAGTGCTCGTCCTTGAACAGCACGCCGCCGTTCTCGCACAGGAAAACACAGCAGTCGGCCACCGGCGCAAACAGCAGGCGCAGGCTGGTGTACTGCCGCCCGGATGCCGGGCAGAACAGGATGCCGCGGTCATGCAGGGCGCGGATCTGGTCGAAAATTTCGCCCTCCAGCTTTTTGCGGCCATATTGCAGCAGCGTACCGTCAATGTCGCTGCAGATCATTTTGATTGCCATAATACAACTCCTTTGTGGTTACAGGAATATTGTAGCACATTTGGCAGGGTGTTTGCAATTTTGTTTCGGAGCGTTATAATTAATTTGTAGGGGCGAGCAGTGCTCGCCCGCGGAACCTGACGGTGGCCGTGAACGGCCCGGGTCGTCGAGGACACAGACCCCTACAACGTGCGGAAATGCGCGAAAAGAACGGAGATGCAATAGTATGGCTTTCATCACAATAAACCACCATGCCCCTGCCGACAACGGCGCGGCGTTTGTGGCCGAAAACGCCACACTGGCGGGCAGCGTGCGGCTTGAGAAAAACAGCAGCGTCTGGTACGGCGCGGTGCTGCGGGCGGACACCGGGCGCATTGCCATTGGGGAAAACTCCAACGTGCAGGACAACGCGGTGCTGCACACCGGCCCCGGGCTGGATGTGACGGTAGGGCGCGGAACGTCCGTCGGGCACGGGGCCGTTGTGCACGGCTGCACGGTGGGCGACGGCTGCCTGATTGGGATGCACGCGACGATTTTGAACGGCGCGGTCATCGGGGACGGCTGCCTGATCGCCGCGGGGGCGCTTGTGCCGGAGAACATGCAGGTGCCCGCGGGGAGCCTTGTCATCGGCGTACCCGGCAAGGTCGTGCGGCCCGTCAGCGCGGCACAGGCTGCCGCCATCAAGGCCAACGAAGAAGAATATCTGGAATTGGCGAGGGCGCACGCAGAGGCAAAATAACCGCGGTATGCGCTTTTGCCGGAGACGTAGGGCAGGGTGCCCTCATCCCGCCGCGGAGGGGTCAAGACCTCTCCCTACAAATCAACCGTTAAAAGGGTGCCAACGGCAAAGCTGCCGTCGGCCCCTGCAGAGCAATAAAAAACAGGATGCTGTCTTGCGAAACGGCATCCTGTTTTTTATGGAATTTACTTCAGCACCGCGCCCAGATTGGCGCTGGTGACCAACCTTGCGTACCGTGCCAGCCAGCCGGTCTTGATGTTTGGCTCGGGCTGGACGTAGGCGGCCTTGCGGGCGGCAAGTTCGTCGTCGCTGACGGCCAGGTGGATGGACGCATTCGGAATGTCGATCTCGATGGTGTCCCCTTCCCTGACCAGACCGATGGGGCCGCCGGAGGCTGCCTCGGGGCTGACGTGGCCGATGGCCGCGCCGCGGGACGCACCGGAGAAGCGGCCATCTGTGATGAGTGCCACCGTGGTATCCAGCTTCATGCCCGCCAGTGCGCTGGTGGGGTTGAGCATCTCGCGCATACCGGGGCCGCCCTTGGGGCCTTCGTAGCGGATGACCACTACGTCGCCGGGGTGGATGTCACCTGCGTAGATAGCCGCAATGGCGGTGTCCTCGCTGTCAAAGACGCGCGCGGAGCCGCTGTGGACCTGCATTTCGGGCGCAACGGCGCTGCGCTTGACGACACAGCCGTCCGGCGCAATGTTGCCCCACAGAATCTGCAGACCGCCGGTCTGACTGTACGGGTTGTCGATGGAGCGGATCGCCTTGTCGTTGAGAATCTTCGCACCGCGGATGTTTTCTCCCAGCGTTTTGCCGGTGACGGTGGGAACATCGAGGTCGAGCAGGTTCTTCTTCGCCAGCTCAGCCTGCACCGCCGGGATGCCGCCCGCCTCATACAGGTCGGGCATGTGGGTGGGACCGGCAGGGGCCAGATGGCAGAGATTCGGCGTTCTGGCGGAAATCTCGTTAAAGAGCTTCAGGTCAATCGGGCAGCCCGCCTCCTGCGCAATCGCCAGCAGGTGCAGCACCGTGTTGGTGGAGCAGCCCAGCGCCATGTCGCAGGTCAGGGCGTTGCGGATGGAGCGCTCGTTGATGATCTGGCGCGCGGTCACGCCGCGGCTGACCAGATCCATGATGGCCATACCGGCGTGCTTGGCCAGCTGCAGGCGCTTGGCGTAGACGGCGGGAATCGTGCCGTTGCCGGGCAGCGCGATGCCGATGGCCTCGCACAGGCAGTTCATGCTGTTGGCCGTGTACATGCCGGAGCAGGAGCCGCAGCCCGGGCAGCAGTTGCAGGTGCAGTCCTCAAGCTGAGCGTCGTCGATCATACCGGCCTTGTACGCGCCGACAGCCTCGAACATTTTGGAAAGGCTGACCTCCTCGCCGCCGTAGCGGCCTGCCAGCATCGGGCCGCCGGAGCAGACCACGGCGGGCACGTCCATGCGGACGGCGGCCATGACCATGCCGGGCACGATCTTGTCGCAGTTGGGGACCAGCACCAGACCGTCCAGCTGGTGGGCCATGAACATCGTCTCAACGCTGTCGCAGATCAGTTCACGGCTGGCGAGGGAGTATTTCATGCCCACATGGCCCATAGCGATGCCGTCGCAGACACCGATGGCGGGGATGAGGATGGGGGTGCCGCCTGCCATGCGCACGCCAGCCTTGACGGCATCGGCGATCTTATCCAGATGGGCGTGGCCGGGGACGATCTCGCTGTAGGCGGAAACGACGCCGATCAGCGGACGGTCCAGCTCCTCCGGCGTGTAGCCCAGCGCATAAAACAGGCTGCGGTTTGGTGCCCGCTCCGGGCCTTTTTTGACGTTATCGCTGTTCATAGGTTTTCTCCGTTTTCAACTCATGGCACCAGTAGGGGCGAGGCATGCCTCGCCCTCAACCTTGCGGCAGAAATCCGGTGACGGGTGGCCGCCGTCAGGTTGCGGGCCGGGCATGCCCGGCCCCTACAGAGATGCCGGTAATGCGAATATTGTAGGTGCGGATGCTCGCATCGACCCCTACAGAGCTTGGGGTTATTTTACAATTACTTCTTCAGCCAGCTCATCATCTTGCGGAGCTCGGCGCCGACCTTCTCGATGGGATGGTTGGCGGCGATGCGGCGCTGTGCGAGGAAGTGGGTCTTGCGGCCACCCTTCGGGCTCATCTCGGTCAGGAACTCGGAGGCGAAGGTGCCGTCCTGGATCTCCTTCAGGACCTGCTTCATCTCCTTGCGGGTGTCCTCGGTGATGAGGCGCTTGCCGGTGCGGTAGTCGCCGTACTCGGCAGTGTTGGAGATGGAGTAGCGCATCTTGGAGAAGCCGCCCTCGTTGATCAGGTCAACGATCAGCTTCATCTCGTGGCAGGTCTCAAAGTAGGCCATCTCGGGGGCGTAGCCGGCCTCGACCAGCGTGTCGAAGCCAGCCTGGATCAGTTCGCAGACGCCGCCGCAGAGCACTGCCTGCTCACCGAACAGATCGGTCTCGGTCTCCTCCTTGAAGGTCGTCTCGAGGATGCCTGCGCGGCCGGCACCGATGCCGGAGGCGTAGGCCAGGGCGATCTCCTTGGCCTTGCCGGTGTAGTCCTGCTCCACGCAGATCAGGGACGGGCAGCCCTCGCCCTCGGTGTACAGGCGGCGGACGATGTGGCCGGGACCCTTGGGAGCGATCATGATGACGTCAACGTTCTTCGGCGGGGTGATGGTCTTGAAGTGGATGTTGAAGCCGTGGGCAAAGGCCAGTACCTTGCCCTCGGTCATGTAGGGGGCAACCTGCGTGTTGTAGATGTCGGCGCACAGCTCGTCGGGAACCAGCATCATGACAACGTCACCGGCCTTGGCAGCCTCCTCGACCTCCATGACCTTGAAGTTCTCATGGGTGGCAGCGAACTCGGAGGCCTTCTCCCAGTGGGCAGAGCCCTTGCGCAGACCGACAACGACATTGACGCCGCTCTCGGCCAGGTTCTCGGAATGAGCGTGGCCCTGGGAGCCGAAGCCGATAACGGCAACGGTCTTGCCATCCAGCACGCCGAGGTTGCAGTCGGAATCATAGTACTTGTTGATAGCCATGGTGGTGTCTCCTTTTGTTGTTGATACTTTTTATATTTGTAATTTTAATTGGGAAACGAAAATAAAAATCCGTAGGGGCGCATTCTATATGCGCCCGTGCAGTGCAGCCTACGGCGGGCGGATATGGAATCCGCCCCTACAGGCATTGAAAATTTACGAGCAGCTCAATGGCAATGCGTACCCGGCAGGGGCAGCTGCGCCTCCCCGACCTCCTGCGCGAGCTTCTGCATGTGCTCGTGCTTGCCGCCGCGCTCCAGCGCGGTGACGCCGGTGCGGCAGAGCTCCAGAATGTTGTAGCCTTGGAACATGGTCAAAAAGGCGTCGATCTTGTCCGGCTTGCCGGTCAGTTCAAAAATCATGCTGTCGGGCGACAGGTCGATGATCTTTGCCTTGTAAATGCTGGAAATCTCCCGCAGCTCGGCGCGGTTCTGGTTGTCGCACTCTACCTTTAAAAGCAGCAGTTCGCGCTGCAGGCTCTTGTCGGGGTCCAGCTCAAAGATCTGTCGGGTGACCTCAAGGCGCTCGGTCTGTAAAATCAGCTGGTTCAGCGCCTGTTCGGTGCCGCGCAGTGTGACCGTGATGCGGCTGACCGAGGGGTCATTCGTGGCGGATACCGTCAGGCTGTCGATGTTGAAGCCGCGGCGGCAGAACAGGCTGGAAATGCGCGCCAGAACGCCGTTGCTGTTGTCAACCAGCAGGCTGATGACCCGCCGGGTGTTGTTGTTCTGTTCCATGCGTGTCACCTCATTCCATGATGATGTCGTTGACGGTGCCGCCGCCGGGGATCATCGGCAGGACCTTTTCGTCCTTGCCGATGCGGCAGTCGATCCAACTCGGGCCCTTCTGCTTCATCGCGTCGGCGAACGCCGCCTTGAACTCGGCGGGCGTCGCAGCGCGGTAGCCTTTGGCCCCGAAGCCCTCGGCCAGCTTGACAAAGTCAGTCTTGCGGTGCGGGTCTGTGTCGGAGTAGCGCTTCTCGTAGAAGGTCGTCTGCCACTGGCGCACCATGCCGAGCACCTGATTGTTGAAAATTACCGTGATGATGGGCAGGTCGTAGCTGACGGCAGTGCAGGCCTCGTTCAGGTTCATGTGGAACGAGCCGTCGCCTGTCAGCATGACGACGCGGGCGTCCCTGCCCAGCGCCATCTGTGCGCCGATGGCCGCGCCGTAGCCGAAGCCCATTGTGCCCAGACCGCCGCTGGTCAGGAAGCCGCGGGATTTCGTGTGGTGCAGATACTGCGCCGCCCACATCTGGTGCTGGCCGACGTCGGTGACGTAAACGGCCTCGGGGCCTGCCTGATTGCAGATCTCATCAATGATCTGGTGCGGCTTCAGCTCGGTGTCGCTGTCCACAGGCTTGTAGTCGTTCTTCTGCCAGCCGCGGATCTGCTCCATCCAGAGCTTGTGCTCGGTCTTTTCGACGTAGGGCAGGATGGCCTGCAAAATGTAGCTGGCGTCGCCAGTCAGGCTTAAATCGACGTCCACATTCTTGCCCAGCTCGCTGGGGTCAATGTCGATCTGGATGATTTTCGCGCGCTTGGCAAAGCTGTCGGGGTTCAGCGCCACGCGGTCACTGAACCGTGTGCCCACGGCAATGACCAAATCGGCCTCGTCAATGGCTTTGTTGGCGGCGTAGCAGCCGTGCATACCCAGCAGCCCTAAGTTGTGCGGCTCACCGTAGCTGAGGACACCGGCGGCCATCAGGGTGTAGGTGGCGGGCATGCCGGTCTTTTCCAGCAAATCGCGCAGGGGCTGGCAGCCCGCCGCGCTGCGGACGCCGCCGCCGAAGTAGACGATCGGGCGCTCCGACTCGTTGATCATCTGAGCGGCCTTTTTGACGTCCTCCTCATTATACCGGGTCACGGTGCGGATGAGCTCGGGAGCCTTGGGGGTGAACTCACAGGAGGCAGCCGTGATGTCCTTGGGAATATCGACGAGGACGGGACCCTTGCGGCCCGACTGCGCAATGCGGAAGGCTGCGCGCATCGTGTCGGCCAGGTCCTCGACCCGGCGCACCGTGTAGTTGTGCTTCGTGATGGGCATCGTGATGCCCTCAATGTAGGCCTCCTGGAAGGAGTCCTTGCCCAGCAGTGTTGTGGCGACGTTGCCGGTGAAAGCGACCATCGGCACGCTGTCCATGTAGGCTGTGGCAATGCCGGTGACGAGGTTCGTGGCACCGGGGCCGCTGGTGGCCAGCACGACACCGGTGCGGCCCGTGGCGCGGGCGTAGCCGTCCGCCGCGTGGGACGCGCCCTGCTCATGGGCGGTCAGCACATGGCGGATGCGGTCCGAGTTTTTATAAAGTTCATCGTACAGATTCAGCACTGCGCCGCCGGGATAGCCGAACAGGGTGTCAACGCCCTGCTCGACCAGCACTTCGACGAAGATCTGTGAACCGGTCAATTTCATGTTTCTGCTCCTTCCTGGTTTTAGCACGGCCTGCCGAGGGTCTGTAGGGCGGCCTCCCGTAAGGGGGGCAAAGGATAAAACAAAACAGGCTTTGCCCCTTGTATTCCAAGAGACAAAGCCTGTATATAGCTCTGCGGTACCACTCTTATTGGGGCAGTGCCCCCACCTCATGGGCCTCCAACAAGGCCCGGCACTGTAACGGGTGCGCCCGTACCGCCCTACTGTGATTTCGGGCGGTCTGCTCCGGGATCAGTTCGCGGTCTGCTGCCCTGCTGCCTTGCACCGACCGGCAGCTCTCTGCAGGGTGCGGGACCGTTACTAACTTCCCATCCACGCATTGTCTGGATGTGTGATAAACTATACCGTACTTTTGCGCGTTTGTCAAGACTTGCTTGAAAATTCTGCAACAAATCTTGCAACTTTATGCGGCGGCGTTTATACTGGTGGTAAAGAGTGTATCTCTTGGGAAAGGAATATGAATATGCTTCGTAATGAATGGCTGGCCCATCTGGATGGGCTTGTGGTGTTCCGCGGCCTGCTGGCGGCGGAGCCGCTGCGCTCTCTACACGCGGCGCTGGCGGCGGATGAGGACGCCCTGACGGGCGCTGTCGCCACGTTTGAGGCGGCGCTGTTTGCCCGCAGCACCAACTGGACCGAGGCCCTGCTGGATGCCGTGCTCGAGGAGGAAAACCTCTGCCTGCGTGTGGCAGCCGGGCAGGATGCCGGGCCCGTGCTGGAGACTGCGCTGAACAGCGAGCTGGACTTTTTGCAGACGCTTGGCCGTGCGCCGCTGGACGAGGTGTTCCCCGGCGCGGCAGTGTTCCTGCCGCGGTGGGAGACAACGCCCGACGCCGACTACCACGCGGCCTATGAGACGCGCCGTGCGGCCATGGGCCAGAAGGGCTACGGCATGTTTGCCCGCCACCATGTCTTTGCGCTGGAGGACGGGCATCTGGTGCCGGTGCGCTACCCCGACCCGCAGCGTCTGAGCGAGCTGCCCGGCTACGAGCAGGAGCGCGAGAAGGTCATTGCCAACACCCGCGCCCTGCTGGAGGGCCGCCCGGCCAATAACGTGCTGCTCTACGGCGATGCGGGCACGGGCAAGTCCAGCACGGTCAAGGCAATTGCCAACGAGTTTGCGCCCGACGGCCTGCGCCTGATCGAGGTGAAGAAGAACCAGCTCTACCAGATCCCTGCCCTGATGGACGAGCTGGCAAAGAATCCGCTGAAATTCATCCTCTTTATTGATGACTTGAGCTTTGCCTCCAACGATGACAACTTTGCGGCGCTGAAGGCGATCCTGGAGGGCGGCGTCGGCGGGCGCAGCCATAATGTAGCGGTCTACGCCACAAGCAACCGCCGCCACCTCGTCAAGGAGACGATGGCGGACCGCAGCGGCGACGACCTGCACGCGATGGACACCCGGCAGGAGCTTATGAGCCTGTCGGCCCGGTTCGGTCTGACGGTGACGTTCCAGCAGCCTGACAAGGACCGCTATGACCGCATCCTGCTGGAGCTGGCGAAGCAGTACAATGTCCAGATGCCCAGCGACCAGCTCTTTATCAAGGGTGCCGCCTTTGCCCTGCGCGCCGGTGGTCGCAGCCCGCGCGTAGCCAAGCAGTTTGTGGAGCTGCTGGCGGCGGGCGTCAAGGTATAAAATTTCTCCACCCTGTAGGGGCGAACAATGTTCGCCCCTACATAGCATGAGAATCAGGCGCGCTCCGTCACCAGCTTAAACCCTGCCTCCGTCAGCTTTTGCTTAATGGTCTCGATCTGCGCGGCATCTCGCGTTTCGAGGCCGAGCTTCAGGAAGCAGCTCGTGATGGCCATGTTCGCATCGCTGCGGTCATGGTGGACGCTGACGACGTTTGCACCGCAGGCGGAGACAATGTCGCTGACCAGGCTCAGCTGGCCGGGCTTGTCCTCCAGCGCGATCATCAGGTTCGTCTTGCGCCCGCTCATAACAAGGCCGCGGGTGATGACGCGGGACAGAATGTTCACGTCGATGTTGCCGCCGGAGATCAGGCAGACCGTTTTCTTGCCCGCCAGCGGCAGCTTGCCGAACAGTGCGGCGGCCACCGGCGTGGCACCTGCGCCCTCGGCGACGAGCTTCTGGTTCTCCATCAGCGCCAGAATGGCCGCGGCGATCTCGTCCTCGCTGACCGTAACGATCTCGTCCACGTACTGGCTGACCATGTCGAACGTCGTCTCGCCGGGCGTCTTGACCGCAATGCCGTCGGCAAAGGTAACGGCGCTGTCCAGCGTTTCATATTTGTGGTCGTGGAAGGCGTGCTCCATGCTGGGCGCACCCGCGGCCTGCACGCCGTAGATCTTTACCTCGGGACGCAGGCTCTTGATGGCGAACGCCACGCCGGAGATCAGACCGCCGCCGCCGATAGGCACGATGACCGCGTCCACATCGGGCAGTTGGTCGAGGATTTCGAGACCAATCGTTCCCTGCCCTGCGATGACCAGCTCGTCATCATAAGGATGAATGAAGGTCATGCCGGTCTGCTCCTGCAGCTCCACGGCGCGGTCATGCGCGTCGTCGTAGGTGCCCTTGACCAGCTCGACCTCGGCACCGAGGCGCTTTGTGCTCTCTACCTTCATAATAGGAGCGCCGTCCGGCATACAGACAACGCTTTTGATGCCCATGCGGGTCGCGGCCAGCGCCACGCCCTGCGCATGGTTGCCCGCCGAGCAGGCAATGACGCCCTTCGCGCGCTCCTCCGCGGACAGCTGGCTGATTTTGTAGTACGCGCCGCGGACCTTGAAGCTGCCTGTAACCTGCAAATTTTCGGTTTTCAGGTACAGATCGGTGCCGGGGCACAGGCGTGTGGCGGCGATCAGGTCGGTCTTGCGGGCAACCTGCTTCAAGACGAACTTAGCATGGTAGATTTTATCCAGTGTAAGCATGGGCTGTTCCCTCTCTGTTTGACAATAGTCTGGCCCGACCCGGGCTTGCCGGATCGGGCCGGGCCGCGCCGATGCGGCCAAGACACTGGTATGAGTATAGTTGAAATTTGCTAATTTGTAAAGTGAAAAATATTCATCGTTAAATTGCACAAGAATAATAAGCGAGAATTGTACAATTCTACCACTATGTTGTGGGCGCAGAATGCTGTATAATAGATGTAACGATAGCAAAATATGTTTGCTTTTTAACAATCACCTTTATGAGGAGGCAATTTCCCGTATGGATATTCGTTATTCCTGCAACCAGCGTGATTTCAAGCGCTACACCACCGAGGAGACCCGCAACGAAATGCTCATCACCGGCCTGTACAAGGCAGATGAGATGGTCGCCGTCTACAGCCACGTGGATCGCATGGTCACGCTGGGCTGCATGCCTGTGCACGAGGAGGTCTCCATCGACAAGGGCATTGATGTATGGGCCAACTTCGGCACCCACTATTTCCTGGAGCGTCGCGAGATCGGCATCTTCAACATTGGTGACGGTGCCGGCACGGTCACGGCGGATGGCAAGGAGTATCACCTGAACTACAAGGACTGCCTGTACCTGACCAAGGGCAACCAGAAGGTCACCTTCAAGAGCGACGACCCGGAGCATCCGGCCAAGTTCTACATGGTCTCTGCCCCGGCCCATTGCAGCTATGAGAACAAGCTTATCACCATCGAGCAGGCCGCCAAGCGCCCGCTGGGCAGCGTCGAGACCTGCAACAAGCGCACGATCAACCAGTTCATCCATCCCAGCGTGCTCAAGACCTGCCAGCTGTCCATGGGTATGACCGCTCTGGAGCCCGGCAGCAACTGGAACACCATGCCCAGCCACACCCACGAGCGCCGCATGGAGATCTACACCTACTTTGAGGTCCCAGAAGGTCAGGTCGTTTTCCACATGTGCGGTGAGCCCACCGAGACCCGCCATATTGTCATGCACAACTATGACGCGGTCATCAGCCCCTCTTGGAGCATCCACAGCGGCGTAGGTACATCGAATTACACCTTTATCTGGGCCATGGGCGGCGAGAACATGGAGTTTGACGATATGGACAATATCGCCACGACTGATTTGCGCTGACCGCAAGAAACGCACATATTTTGCGCCGGCTTGCGCAAGATATGCGCAACTATTTACTTTAATTCTCGCGCCCCAGTGGTGGGCGCCGGAATATATGACTGTTACAAACTTAGGAGGTTTTGCATCATGTCTGTTTGCACCCCGAAATCCTTTGACCTGACCGGTAAGGTCGCCCTCGTCACCGGCGCTTCCTATGGTATCGGCTTTGCCATTGCCACCGCTATGGCCAATTGCGGCGCCAAGATCGTCTTTAACGACATCAAGCAGGAGCTGGTCGACAAGGGCCTGGCCGCCTACAAGGAAGCCGGCATCAACGCCCACGGCTATGTCTGCGACGTCACCAACGAGGACGCCGTCAATGATATGGTCAAGAAAATTACCGCCGAAGTCGGTCACATCAACGTGCTGGTCAACAACGCTGGCATCATCAAGCGCATCCCGATGATCGAGATGACCGCTGCCCAGTTCCGTCAGGTCATCGACGTTGACCTGAACGCCCCCTTCATCGTCGCCAAGGCGGTCATTCCCGATATGATCGAGCAGGGCGGCGGCAAGATCATCAACATCTGCTCCATGATGAGCGAGCTGGGCCGCGAGACTGTTTCCGCCTACGCCGCTGCCAAGGGCGGCCTGAAGATGCTGACCAAGAACATCGCCTCCGAGTACGGCAAGTACAACATCCAGTGCAACGGCATCGGACCCGGCTACATCGCCACCCCGCAGACCGCACCCCTGCGTGAGATCCAGCCCGACGGCAGCCGTCATCCGTTTGACCAGTTCATCGTCGCCAAGACCCCTGCCGAGCGCTGGGGCGAAGCTGAGGATCTGGGCGGCCCCGCCGTGTTCCTGGCTTCCGAGGCTTCCGACTTTGTCAACGGCCTGATCCTCTACGTTGACGGCGGCATCCTCGCCTACATCGGCAAGCAGCCCGGCTGATTTACTTTCTTCGAGAAGAAAGTAAACAGAGAAGCTTTCAAACAATAAAAAGGACATCCGCTCGTGAAAGGGCGGATGTCCTTTTTTTGTTGCACGGTAGGGGACGGGCATGCCCGGCCCGGCAGTGTATGGTAAACGGACGCTTGCGGGAATCTCCCGGGCCGCATATATGCGGCCCCTACACCTCTGCTGCCCTGTAGGGGTCAAGGTCCCTCCCTACAAAACGACTCGCAAAGGGGGCTTTACCCGATGGCCACGCTCCACTTGAACTCCTTGCTCTCGCCGGGGTTCAGCTCGATGTGATGCCCTGCCTCGTTGACGGAGTTGGCCCAGCCGTTCCAGGGCTCCATGCAGACGAAGTTCTCGGCGTCCTGCTGCCAGAGCACGCCGTTGGTGAAAACGCTCTCGTCAAAGCTGACCGTGACCTTGTGGCCGTTGCCGGAGTCGGTGAAGCGCATCGGGCTCTTGACGCCGGTCATCAGGCGGATGGAGTCGGCACTCCCCTCCTTACGGGTCAGGGTGATGGTCTCGGGCGCGGCGGGCTGCTCGCCCTTGGCGCTTTCGCTGCAGGTGGCGGCGTCGATGTCAAACGCAACGTTGTCCAGCTTGCTGGCGGCGAAGTACGGGTGGAAGCCGACGCTGAACGGCAGGGCCTTGTCGCCGGTGTTGGCGACGGTCAGGGCCAGCGTGGCGGTGCTGCCGGTCAGGGTGTAGCGCATGGTCAGGGAAAAATCGAACGGGTAGACGAACTTTGTCAGACCGTTGGGGGTCAGGGTCAGCTCAATGGCGGTGTCGTCCGCGCTCTTGACCTGCCACGGCACGAGGTCGGCCAGGCCGTGGACCTCGATGGGATAGGCCGCGCCGTTGAAGTGGTGCACGCCGTCGTCCGGTTTGCCGCAGTTCGGGAACAGGATGGGGATGCCGCAGCGCGGGCGATCCGTGGACTCGAAGTTTTTGTCGCGCAGCCACAGGTATTCGTTGCCGTTTTTGGTGAAGGATGTGGCCATGCCGCCCTTCTCGGGTGTGACGGTGAAGGCGTACTCGCCGTCGGTCAGGGTCAGGGTCTTGTAGGAAGCACCGTATTTTTCATAGGTGCCGGTAGTCAGAGTAGACATGATAAGGCTCTCCTTTGTATGCACGTAGGGGCCGCACATGTGCGGCCCGCAACTTTGTGGAAAGCACCCGATTGCGGGTAAGTTGCGGGCCGGGCATGCCCGGCCCCTACAGCGTAGTGGATTTTTCGTGTTTAATTATACCACAAACAGGCTTACAATACAACGCCATCCTTAAAGATCGAGATCTCGCGGAAGCCCTTTTTCTCGGCGCAGGTCTGCTTGCCGGAGGCAACGTCCAGCACGAGCTGGTACAGGTCGGCACCGGCCTCGTCCAGCGTGCGCTCGCCGTCCGCGACGACACCGGCGTTAAAGTCGATCCAGGTCTTTTTTCTGGCGGCCAGTTGGCTGTTGGTGGCAATTTTCAGCGTCGGCGCGGGGGCACCAAACGGCGTGCCGCGGCCCGTGCTGAACAGCACCATGTGCGCACCCGCAGCAGTCAGCGCCGTGGCGGAGACCAGGTCGTTGCCTGGGCCGTACAGCATATTCAGGCCCTTGGTGGTGACGGGCTCGCCGTAGTCGATGACATCCATGATCGGCGCGGAGCCGCCCTTCTGCACGCAGCCGCAGGACTTGTCCTCCAGCGTCGTGATGCCGCCCTGCTTGTTGCCCGGGCTCGGGTTGTCGTAGACGACCTCATTGTGGCTGATGAAGTACTCTTTGAAGCCGTTGATCATCCTGACGGCCTTCTCAAAGACCTGCTCATTCTGGCAGCGGTCCATCAGGAAGCCCTCGGCACCGAACATCTCGGGTACCTCGGTCAGCACGGTGGAGCCGCCGCGGGCGCACAGCATATCGCTGAAGCGGCCAATCGTCGGGTTGGCGGTGATGCCGGACAAGCCGTCCGAGCCGCCGCACTTCATGCCGACGACCAGCTCGCTGGCAGGGATAGGCTCACGCTTAAACTGCGCGGCGTAGGCGGCCAGCTCTTTCAGGATCTCGCGTCCCGCGACCAGCTCGTCCTCAACGTCCTGGCAGGTCAGGAACTTGACGCGGTCATGGTCGTAGTCGCCCAGCTCGGCCAGAAACTGCTCGTGGGTCAGGTTTTCGCAGCCCAGGCTCAGCACCAGAACCGCGCCCGCGTTGGGGTGACGCACCAGAGATGCCAGCAGCTTGCGGGTCTGTGCGTGGTCATGGCCGGTCTGGGAGCAGCCGAACGGATGGGTGAAGGTATACAGCCCGTCGATGCTGCCGGTCACAAGGTCCTGATTGTCGCGCACGAGCGCCTTGGCGCAGTCGTTGACGCAGCCGACAGTCGGGATGATCCAGATCTCGTTGCGGATGGCAGCGCGGCCATCCTTACGGCGGTAGCCCATGAAGGTGTCAGGCGCGGCGGGGGTCAGCGGGTGCACATTGGGGTGATAGCTGTACTCGATCTCACCGGAGAGGTTCGTGTGGATGTTGTGGGTGTGCATCCAGGTGCCGGGCACGGCGTCCGCCGTGGCGTGGCCGATGGGAAAGCCGTATTTGATGACGTTTTCACCGCTTTTGATGGGCGCAATGGCCATCTTGTGGCCCTGGGGGATGTCCTCAATGGCGGTGACGGTGGTGTTATCGACGGGGACTGCCGTGCCTTTGGCGATGGGATGCAGGGCGACGACGACGTTATCCTTGGGGTTGATCTTAATGGCGATAGGCATAAGATGTCTCCTTAGCTTCTGATAAAAGTGGGGCCGGAGGGCATCCTCCGGCCCCAATGGGGTACGTTTTAAGGCAGGATGAGGGGCGGGTGTGCGGGGGCAGACCGTAAACGGTCAATATCAGCTGACTCGGCCCTCATCAGTCGGCTGCGCCGACAGCTTCTCCCGATGGAGAAGCCTTTGGACGCTTACAGGCAGGAAGCATACGCGGCCAGTGCGCCGTTCTCGCGGATGTTGGTCAGATTCTTGACGGTGGCCTCCTCGAAGCCGGGAACCTTGGTCAGGTCCTGGCCCCACATCTGCTCGTTGGTCATGACGGCATGGACCAGCGTCGGGACGTCGTCGTTCTTGTGCTCGTTGTAGAATTCAAGGACCCAGCGGTCATCGGAGACGGTGTACTCGTTGCCCTTGGCGCGCTTGCAGACCAGACCCTTGTCGGTCAGCTCCTGCACATCATTGCTGTAGAAGGCAATGTAGGCGGCGAAGCTCATGGTCAGGCAGGTGGGCAGCTTGCCGTTCTTCCCGACGTACTCGAGGAAGGACGGCATGTTGCGGGCACGCCACTTGGAGGTGGAGTTCAGGGAGATGCTCATCAGCTCATGGTTGACGAACGGGTTGTTGAAGCGGTCCTGCACAGCGGCGGCGAACTTCTTGCAGTCCTCCTGATCCAGCGGCAGGATGGGCACGACCTCGTCCAGCAGCATCTTGTTCATGTAGCCCAGGACGGTGGCGTCGTGCATACAGTCACGGACGATGTCAAAACCGGCCAGATAAGCGCCCAGCACAAAGCCGGTGTGTGCACCGTTCAGGATGCGGACCTTGCGCTTCTTGTACGGGCTCATGTCGGGGGTCACAAAGACGCGGTTCTCGAGACCGGCCTTGCGGAAGGGCAGCACGTCGTTCAGCTTGGTGTCACCCTCGATGACCCAGACGCCAAAGACCTCGCCGACGTCCAGCAGGGGGTCAGCGTAGCCGTGCTTCTGCTCAAGCTCGGCGACCTCCTTCGGGTCACGGATGCGGCCCGGAACGATGCGGTCAACCAGAGAACCGCAGAAGGTGCAGTCCTCATTGACGTACTTCCTGAAGCCGTCGTCCAGGCCCCACTGGTCAATGTACTGGTTGACGCACTTGAGCAGCTCCTTGCCGTTGTTGTCGATCAGCTCGCAGGCCAGCATGATGATGCCCTTCTTGCCTGCCTTGTAGCGGTGGTACAGCACCTGGGTCAGCTTGCCGGGGAAGCTGGATGCGGGCACGTCCTCCAGCTTGCAGGCGGGATCGTAGACGATGCCTGCCTCGGTGGTGTTGGAAACGATGATCTCAAGATCGTCGCTGGCGGCGACGTCCATCATCTGCTTAAAGCCCTCCTCCTCATACGGGTTCAGGCAGCGGGAGACGCTGGAGATAACGCGCTTGTCATCGATCTTCCGGCCGTTTTCACTGCCGCGCAGATACAGGGTGTACAGACCCTCCTGCTCGTTGATCATCTTGGCAAGACCCGGGGCGATGGGCTGGACCAGAACGCACTTGCCGTTCCAGTCGGCCTTCTCGTTGGCCAGATCGAACCAGTAATCCACGAACGCGCGCAGGAAGTTGCCCTCGCCGAACTGCAGGACCTTCTCCGGGGCGTTTTTCAAAATATAGCCGTTGTAGCCGGATTTTGCAAGAACTTCATAATTCAAGGTATCCATATATGCTTCTCCTTACCATAAACAAATCTGGTGCGCAGCGGGGGGCTGCAGCACGTCCTGTTACCTGAATTATATTTTCTTTAGGCCGTTTCGTCAAGATTCATTCCGTAAACAGCGCACATATTTTGCGCAGTTTTGAGGCCAATTTTGGGATTCCGCATCTTGCACAACAAAGAACCGCACTTTTTGGCTATAATTTCGATTAACAAGCAATTTTTGCAACTTGTGCAAGGTAAAATAGTTATGTATAATAATAGCAGAGCATGCTGTTTTGGGTCATCTTTACAGCGCAAGGTATGTGCTATCAGGGCCCGGGGCGGCATTCCCCCGACTATCATTTATAACATCATTAAGGAGCGTCTGTACATGAAAGTATTTATGGACAAGGACTTTTTGCTGGAGACCCCTACCGCGCAGCATCTGTACCACGACTATTCGGCCAAGCTGCCCATCGTGGATTACCACTGCCATATTCCCCCGCAGGAAATTTATGAGAACCGCCGCTTTGAGAACATCGCGCAGGTCTGGCTGGGCGGCCATCAGGTGCTGGCCGACGGCAGCGACTACTATTTCGGCGACCACTACAAGTGGCGCGTGATGCGCTCCAACGGCGTGCCCGAGGAGTACATCACCGGTGACAAGCCGGATCGTGAGCGCTTTCAGAAGTTTGCCGAAAGCCTGGAAATGGCCATCGGCAACCCGATGTATACCTGGTGCCACCTCGAGCTGAAGAAGTACTTCGGCTATGAGGGTGTGCTGAACGGCGAGACCGCCGAGGAGGTCTGGAACCTCTGCAACGACAAGCTGCAGCATGACCCGAAGCTGACCGTCCGCGGCCTGATCGAGCAGAGCAACGTTGCCATGGTCGGCACCACCGACGACCCCATCGACTCCCTCGAGTGGCACAAGAAGATCAAGGAAGATCCGACCATCAAGGTCGTCGTCGCCCCGTCCTTCCGCCCCGACAAGGTCCTGAACATCCGCAAGGAGGGCTTCGCCGATTACATCCATAAGCTGGAGGAAGTTGTGGGCCGCAAGTTTGCCTGCGCAAATTGCGTTGTCAGTGCACTGGAAGAACGCCTGGAGTTCTTCGTCGAGATGGGCTGCCGCGCTTCTGACCACGGTCTGGACTACATCCCCTTTGCCGAAACGAACGCTGAGAAGGCAACTGCTGCCTTCAAGAAGGCCATGGCCGGTGAGACCCTGACCAAGGAGGAAGGCGACGAGTACACCACCTACCTGCTGCTGAAGCTGGGTGCCCTGTACAAGAAGCACAACGTTGTCATGCAGATGCACTACAGCTGCCTGCGCAATGTCAACGACAAGATGTACCGCAAGCTCGGCCCCGATACCGGCTTTGATATGATCGCCGTGACCGATTGCAGCGCTACCATCAGCAGCCTGCTGAGCGCACTGACCAAAGAGGACGCCTGCCCGAGGTCATCCTGTACAGCCTGAACCCCGCCGACTTCGACATGCTGGGCACCATTCTGGGTGCGTTCCAGGATGACGAGATCCCCGGCAAGATCCAGCTGGGCTCCGCCTGGTGGTTCTGCGACACCGACGACGGCATGTACCAGCAGATGAAGACCCTGGCCCGCTTGGGCCTGCTGGGCAACTTCATCGGTATGCTGACCGACAGCCGCAGCTTCCTGAGCTACACCCGCCACGAGCTGTTCCGCCGCCTGATGTGCAACCTCATCGGCAACTGGGTCGAGAACGGCCAGTACCCCAACGACGAGAAGTCTCTGAAGAAGATCGTCGAGGGCATCAGCTATTATAATGCTAAGCGGTATTTTAATCTGTAATTCTGTAATTGAAGTAACGCAATAAGCAATAAAACCCGCCCCGCCTGTTGATTTTGACAGCGGGCGGGCGGGTTTTATTGGGTGCGGGCGAAGCCCGAAAAAAAGGCTCCCCATCAGGGAAGCTGGCCGCGCGTAAGCAAGGCCTGAAGGGTTTGCGAGCTTGCGGGAGCACCGCTTTTCCGGGCAAGCAGCTCCCTGACGATTGCATCAATCTCAAAGCACACCCCATCAAAATTCCGCATTACATCTAAATTGGAAAATCGCAGCACCTGTATCCCCTGCTGCTGCAAATAGGCGGTGCGGCGTTCGTCGTAGGCCTTGCCCGCATCCTCATAGTGCTGGCCGCCGTCCAATTCAACAGCTAATCCAGCGGCACAGCAATAAAAGTCCAGAATGTAGGGCTCTACGATTTTTTGGCGTGTGAACCGTGGGACATAAACGCGCAGAAAATCGTACCACAGATGCCGTTCTTCTTTGGTCATGTCATGGCGGAGCTGACGGGCACGGGAAATCATTTCCTTGGATTGGGCCATGGTGGACTCCTTTTCTAAAGAGGTGACGCAGTGGCAATGGTAAGGCGGCCGAACCCCTCAGGCCTCACAAGCTCGGCCAGCTCCCCTGATGGGGAGCCTTTTTCGGGCGGCTCTGCCGCCCGTGCATGACCTTACTCACAGCTTTCCTGTTCCTCCGGCACCTCGGGCATCGTCCGCAGCTGCTCCAGCGTGATGCCATCCACATATTTATTGATCAGGTCATTCAGCCCGGACCAGAAGTCCAGCGTGTGGCACTGGCTGCGGTGGGGGCAGTCCACCGACGACGCCAAACACGGGATGGCCGTCAGCTCGCCCTCGACGGCGCGCAGGATCTCGCCGGAGGTAATCTCCCCTGCCGGGCGCGCAAGCCGGTAGCCGCCCTGCGCACCGCGCACGCTGGATACCAGCCCGGCCTTCGCCAGCGGGGTGACGATCTGCTCCAGATATTTTAAGCTGATGCGCTGCTTATCACTGATGTCCTTCAGCGGGATCAGGTCGTTGGGGCGGTTGGCCAGTTCCACCATCAGGCGCAGGGCATAACGGTCACGGGTCGAAAATTTCATGGTAAAGCTCCCTTTATCGGAATTAGTAACACTAATCATAGCATAATTCTAGGAATTTTGCAAGTTGTCAACCTATTAAACTAGTAGGATATATGCAAAATGCCGAAATGTGTAATTTTATGCAAACAAGTGTTGACAGAATCGGTCCACAGGCGTATACTGTGAGCCATGGAAGGCAAACAACGCCGACCAAAGATTCAAGAAAGGGGTACAGAACCATGAATGCAGTCTGCTTTGGTATGATGATGTGCATGTGCATGATGCGTAAGCGTCCTGTGCCGGCTTTCTTGTGCGCAAATTACAGCGCGTAATGAAAACTTGCAGCGGGATGCCGGAAAGCCGACATCCCGCTTTTGTTTGGAAAGGAAGTTTGTGACTATGGAAAGAGGTTCCGTTTACAAGCAGCCCGGTGTGCGAATGTGACGCTTTGAGGGAAGCTGACCGTTCAAAACCAACACACCTGACGATATATAAAGGAGAATTTACCATGAAAAAACTGATTTCTGCAACGCTCGCCGCTTCTCTGGCCCTGTCGCTGGCCGCCTGCGGCTCCTCCGCTTCTACTGATTCCGTCGCCGCATCCTCTGAGGCTGCCTCCACCGAGAGCACCGCAGCTTCCTCCGAGGCTGCCGAGTCCACCGCCGAGACCAGCGAACTGGCCGGTACGACCCTGAAGGTCGCTGCCTCCCCCACGCCCCATGCCGAGATTCTGAACGTGGCGAAAGACATTCTGGCTGAACAGGGTATTGATTTGGAAGTTATTGAATTTACTGAGTATGTTCAGCCCAACCTCGTCACCGAGAGCGGCGAAGTCGATGCCAACTACTTCCAGCACAAGCCCTACCTCGACGGCTTCAACGTGGAGCAGGGTACTCATCTGGTAAGCGTCGGCCCCGTCCACTATGAGCCGTTCGGCATCTATCCGGGCAAGAGCAGCGATCTGGAAAACATCGCGGACGGCGCAACGATTGCCATCCCCAGCGATACTACCAACGAGGCCCGCGCTCTGCAGCTGCTGGCCGCCCAGGGCCTGATCACTGTCCGTGACGACGCCGGTCTGACCGCCACGATCAACGACATCACCGAGAACCCCCACAACATAAAGTTTGAGGAAATCGAAGCTGCCCAGCTGCCCCGCACCGTGCAGGATGTTGACTTCGCCGTCATCAACGGCAACTACGCTCTGGCGGCTGGTTTCTCTGTTAAGAATGATGCTCTGGCTACCGAGGATGCTTCCTCCGAGGCTGCCCAGACCTACGCTAACATTCTGGCCGTGAAGGAAGGCCGCGAGAACGACCCCGCCATTCAGGCGCTGTACGCTGCCCTGACCAGCGATAAGGTCAAGGATTACATCAACAGCACCTACGACGGTGCGGTTGTGCCGATTTTCTAAGGCAACACTGCCGTAAACGGGCACGGGCAGATTCCATATCCGCCCGCTGGCAGAACGCAAAGAAAAAACTTGCAACCTGACTGAATAAAGCGTAAAATTATAGCGAATGGGTTTCACGCTCATTCGCTATCTTTGTAAATGAGGGAGAATCACCCATGATCGAACTGCAACACCTGACCAAGCGCTTTGCCACGCAGGGCGGCACGGTCGTCGCGCTGAACGACATCAACCTGACGATCCGGGACGGCGACGTCTACGGCATCATCGGTATGTCGGGCGCCGGAAAATCAACACTGGTACGCTGCATCAATATGCTGGAGCGCCCGGACGAGGGAAATGTCATCGTCAATGGCAAGCAGATGCAGGACCTGCGCGCCGCCGACCTGCGCGCCGCCCGGCGTGAGATCACCATGATTTTTCAGCAGTTCAACCTGCTGATGCAGCGCACCTGTCTGCGCAATATTATGTTCCCGATGGAACTGGCGAAGGTCCCCGGAGACAAGGCCGAGGCCCGCGCCCGTGAGCTGCTGGAGCTGGTCGGTCTGCCCGATAAGGCCGATGCCTACCCGGCACAGCTGTCCGGCGGCCAGAAGCAGCGCATTGCGATTGCCCGTGCGCTGGCAACGGACCCGAAGGTGCTGCTCTGCGACGAGGCGACGAGCGCCCTGGACCCGAACACGACCCACGCCATTTTGCAGCTCATTCAAAAAATCAACCGTGAGCTGGGCATCACAGTCGTCATCATCACCCACCAGATGAGCGTTGTGGAGGAGGTCTGCAACCGTGTGGCCATTCTCGATAACGGCACTGTCGTCGAGGAGGGCGAGGTACAGGCTATCTTCAGCCATCCTACGTCCAAGGCGGCGCGGCGGCTCGTCTACCCCGCCGGTGCGCCCCAGGCCGAGGTCCTGCCCGGCCACAAGCTGGTGCGTGTGGCTTTTGGCGGCACCCAGACCACGGACAAGCCGCTGGTGGCAAGCCTTGCCATTGAGTGCGGCGCGCTCGTCTCGATCATGGCGGCGGACACCCGCGTTGTGAACGGCCAGACGCTGGGCAGCATGCTGCTGGCGCTGCCCGACGACGACAAGGCCGCCGCGGCACTGGAGTACATCAGGAACTATCCCGGCATTACTTTTGAGGAGGTGAACGGCTGATGGCAGAGCTTTTTGCAGGCAAGGAATGGCAGACGTTCTTGCAGATTTTGCCCACCATTCCGTTTGAAACATGGGAGACCGTCTGGTCCACCGTCGTCGCAACGCTGCTGGCGCTGGTCATCGGTCTGCCGCTGGGCGTCTGCCTGGTCACGGGCGAACAGGGCGGCGTGCGTCCCCTGCCCCGCTGGCTCATGGCGCTGCTGAACGGCCTGGTGAATCTGCTGCGCAGCGTGCCGTTTTTGATTTTGATGATCATTGTCATTCCGCTGTCCCGCGCCATCGTGGGTACGTCCATCGGTACGGTGGCGTCCATTGTGCCGCTGGTCATCGCATCGTTCCCGTTTGTGTCGCGTCTGGTCGAGACCAGTATGCGCGAGGTGGACGCGGGTGTCATTGAGGCCGCCCAGAGCATGGGCGCAACGCCGCTGCAGATCATCACCAAGGTCATGGTGCCCGAGAGCATGCCGAGCCTGATTGCCAACGTGACGATTGCCGCCACGACCATCATGGGGTACGGCGCAATGGCCGGCATCATCGGCGGCGGCGGCCTTGGCAAGATCGCCATCAACTACGGTTACTACCGCTTTAACGTGGTGCTGGAGTTCTTTGCCACGGCGCTGCTGGTCGTGCTGGTACAGATTTTGCAGACCGTCGGCACAAAGCTGGCCATCAAGTGCGACAAGCGCATCCAGAAGTGATTTGAGGGAACCGAGATTTAACATATTTTTCAAATTGGCGTGACAGGGCGGACATAAATGCAGTGTATAGTATAACCAGAGTTAAGGGGAACGCCCCAAGACACATTACACTGCCGCCTTGGCCATGCCAGAAGCAATCGCTTCGGCCACGGCGCAGACAACCAACAAGGCCGTGAAGCCATTTGAATAGATACAAAAGCCTCCTGCATCGGTTGTGATGCAGGAGGCTTTTATTTTGGTGCGCCCGCTACTGTAAGGCGGACGGACGTTTGCGGGAAGGCTGCGGGCCGGGCGTGCCCGGCCCCTACAAGGGAGGCGGGTGCCTTACAACCCGTTCACGTCCGCTATCAGCTGCTCCACGGCTTCGTCCTTCGTGGCCCAGCTGGTGCATACGCGCACGGCGGTGTGGTGCTTGTCGGGCTTGCCCATGTGGGTCATGGCGTAGGTCTCGGCCAGCTTGTTGTACCACTCGTCGGGCAGGACAAAGAACTGCTGGTTCGTCGGGGAGTCGTGCAGCACCTTGCAGCCCTTTGCCTCAAAGGCGGCGCGGATGCGCAGGGCCTGCTCGTCGGCCTTTTTCGCCATCGTGAAATACAGGCTGCTGCCGCTGCCGTCCTCGCCGTCCAGCAGAGCCAGGAACTGCTCGCCCAGCAGGCGGCCTTTCGCCAGCATGCCGCCGTGCTGCTTCAGGCAGTAGCGGAAATCGGGCTTCAGATCGTCGTTTGTGATGACAACGGCCTCGCCGAACAGCGCACCGCACTTGGTACCGCCCAAGTAAAACACGTCGCAGAGCGCGGCGTAGTCCTGCAGACTCAGATCGTTGGCGGGGCTCGTCAGGCCGTAGGCCATCCGCGCGCCGTCCACGAACAGGTAGAGTCCCAGCTCGTAGCAGGCGGCGGAAATGTCGGTCAATTCCTCCTTATTATAAAGGGTGCCGACCTCGGTGGGGTTCGAGATGTAGACCATGCCGGGCTGGACCTCGTGCTCGTGGCTGGCGTTGGCGCGGTGCTCCTCCACAGCTTTGCGGATCTGGCGGGCCGTAATCTTGCCGTTTTTGCCGGGCAGCGCCAGGCACTTGTGGCCTGTGGCCTCGATGGAGCCGGTCTCGTGCACATGGATGTGCCCGGAGTCGGCGCACAGCACGCCCTGCCACGGCTTGAGCGCCGCCGCAATGACGGTCAGATTCGCCTGGGTCGCACCGACGAAAAAGTGTACGTCGGCGTCGGGAGCGTCGCACAGGCGCTTGATCTGCGCGGCAGCCTTGGCGCAGTATTCATCCTCGCCATAGCCGGGGGTCTGGTCGAAATTGGTCTTTTGCAGAAGCTCCAAAACCGCGGGGGCCGCGCCCTCGCCATAGTCACATTCAAAACGAAGCATATTTTTGACTCCTTAGTAAAGTATTGCACGCTTTGCAGGGGCGGACAGTATTTGCCCGCGGAGCCTTCCGGCTGCCGCAAGGCTGACGGGTCGATGCGAGCATCGGCCCCTACAGGTACGGGCAAATTTCCAATCGACCCACGCCGCGGGTGTTGCCATAATTATAACACTGTGATTCTCCACTTGCAAGTTTCGCCGCGGTACGCTATAATAATTCTACTTTTGGATAGAAAAGAGGAATTGTATGGATCCCCAAAATCAACGCGAAAGCTTCGGCTCACGCCTTGGCTTCATTCTGGTCAGCGCGGGCTGTGCTATCGGCATCGGCAACGTCTGGCGCTTCCCCACAGTCACCGGCCAGTACGGCGGCGGCATCTTTGTGCTGTTCTACCTGCTTTTTTTGGTGCTCATGGGTCTGCCGGTCCTGACGATGGAACTGGCCGTGGGCCGTGCGGGCCACGGCGCGGCGCGCAGCGCCTACAAGGCGCTGGAGCCCGGGGGCAGCAAGTGGCATATCCACGGCTGGTTCTGCATGGCGGGCTGTGTGCTGCTGATGATGTACTACACCACCGTCTCCGGCTGGATGGTCGACTACTTCTTCCGCTTCCTGACCGGCAGCTTTGACGGCCTGACCTCCGAGCAGGCCGCAGGCGTCTTTGGCGAGATGCTCTCGAACCCTGTCGAGATGGTTTTCTGGATGGTCGTCATCACGCTGGCGGGCTTTGTCGTCTGCGGGCGCGGCCTGCAGGGCGGTCTGGAAAAGGTCGGCAAATGGATGATGAGCGCCCTGCTCGTATTGATCCTTGTGCTGGTTGTGCACAGCTTCACGCTGTCCGGCGCGGGCGAGGGTCTGGCCTTCTACCTGCTGCCCGACTGGTCCCGCGCCACCGGGCAGGGCCTGGGCAATGTCATCACGGCGGCCATGAACCAGTCGTTCTTTACCTTAAGCCTCGGCATCGGTGCAATTGAGATTTTCGGCAGCTACATGGACCGCGGCTTCACCCTGCCGGGTGAGGCCGCCCGCATCTGCGTGCTGGACACCTTTGTGGCGGTCTGCGCGGGCCTTATCATCTTCCCGGCCTGCTTCTCCTTCGGCATCTCGCCCGACGCGGGACCGAGCTTGATTTTCATCACGCTGCCCAACGTCTTTACAAACATGGCGGGCGGACGCCTGTGGGGCGCGCTGTTCTTCCTGTTCATGACGTTCGCCAGCTTCTCCACGGTCATTGCGGTGTTTGAGAACATCATCGCCTGTGCGCGGGAAAATTTCGGCTGGGACCGCCGCAGGGCCTGTCTGGTGGGCGCGGCGGCGCTGGTCGTGCTGGGCCTGCCCTGCGCGCTGGGCTACAACGTGTGGAGCGGCATCCAGCCCCTGGGCGCGGGCAGCACCGTGCTGGATTTTGAGGACTTCCTTGTCAGCAACGTTCTGCTGCCGGGCGGCAGCCTTGTTTATCTGCTGTTCTGTGTCACCAAATGGGGCTGGGGCTTCGACAAATACACCGCCGAGTGCAACACCGGCAGCGGCCTCAAAATGCCGCAGTGGGTCAAGCCCTACTTTAAATACGTTCTGCCGGTCCTGATCGCCGTCATTCTGGTGCAGGGTTTGCTCTGAAGCAAAATGCCGCGCGGCTCCCTGTGAGCCGCGCGGCATTTGTTAATTGCGGTTTACCTCCGGGTTATCGGTGCGCCCCAGCAGATAGTCTATACTGACGTTATAGAAGTCGGCCAGCTTGACCAGCCTTTCTGCGGTCAGCTCAATAACGCCGTTTTCATACTGAGAGTAGGTGTTCTGGGATACGTGGAGGACACTGGCAAGATCGCACTGACGAAAATCGTGATCTTCCCGTAGGCTTCGTATGTTCGGATATTCCATGGGCTGACTACCTCCTTACGATTATTATCGTTATCTTGGAGGCAGATATTGACATTTATCTGTAATACAGATATAATAGATTGCATAACAATGTGAAGAAACGATACGATGGAAAGTAAAGGGCGTTCTACGGCCCTTTGTCTGCCTGCGGGCGGGCTGCGTATGCGATTGCAGGAGTCCTTCTATGTTGTCAAACCATGAAATTGCCGATATGAATTATTGCCGCCGCTGCATCAACCAAAAATACAACATCCATTTAAAGCGCAGCGATGTGGTCGTTTTGCAGATGATGTACCCCTGCGCACGCTGCGGGGAGATGAAGCACCCCGTCCAAGCCGTCAAATGGAACGCCCGGTGGAAACTTCTGTTTGCCCACGCCCGCAAGCGGAAAGAACCATAAAAAACGCAAAAGTGCCGTGAGGGAGCTTCCTCGCGGCACTTTTGCGTGTCAAAAAAACACCAATTCTGCCATATAAAGACTGTAGGGGCGAGCACTGCTCACCCCTACAATGCATTTTTTGAGTATCAGCTCACGCCGACTGCGCGTTCAGCCAGCGGTGCAGCTCGTCCCGAATGGCGGCAAACGCGGCGGCGGTGTCCGGGTTATCGGTTTTAAAATCCAGCAGCCGCCACAGCCAGCCCTGCTCGTCCACGATGCGCAGGCTCTCGGGATAGCACAGCTCAAACACAAGCGACGCATGGCCGACGGCGTTGTCGGCGGGGTACTGCTTTAAGCTGTGCAGCACGCAGTGGTGAGCGTAAAAGGCGTCCAGCACGGCGGGCGTCACCGGGCTCCGGCGCAGCGCCGCAGTGCTGACGTTGTAAATTTCCTCCATTGGTGTCTCGACGTTGACCCGCAGAATATCGATCTTGTCGGCGTCGCGCAAAATCTGGCAGAACAGCCGCGTGCGGTCATCCAGCGCCTCCGGCAGACGGAACGCGCTGTGCCATTCCACAGCGGTGCGCAGCAGTGCGTCGGCACCGGCATCGTCCAGATAGTCCCGGATGCGTCCCTCGTCGAACAGCACCGCGACGCTCAGCGCGGCGTGGCTGACCGACTGTGCATCGATAAATGTGTTGTAGCGGCGCAGCTGCTCAAAGCGGCCTACATCGTGCAGGATGCCGGACAGCCAAGCCAGATCGACATCCTCCGGCGGCAGGGCCAGGCTTTGGGCAATGCGGGCGCAGAGCGCCGCCACGCGGTAGGTATGGTCGATTTTCAATTTGACTTTGGCGTCAGCGGCGTTGTAGTGTGCGGCATAGTCGGCAAAGGCTTTTTGCGCGCGGGCACGGTCAATTTTCATACTATCACTTCCCTGTTTCAGTGTACCACATCCGGCAAAATGCGTAAACCGCAATGTTTATAAAATTTACTCCACAACGAATGACATTTTTGGATAAATAGTTTAAAAATCCTTGACATCGGGGCAAAAAAACGCTATTCTTAAAGTAGTAAATCGCGAGGAAGGCGGTGCATACGATGAACGCCAAAGGGGACGCAAACCGCAGTGTGCGCATGACCAAGCAGCGGCTCTACCAGGCGCTTATTACGCTGTTGCAGCAGAAAAGTCTGCGGGAAATTACAGTCCGGGAGCTGACCGAGCTGGCAGGAATCAGCCGCGGCACATTCTATTTTCACTACGCGGACATTTATGCCTTGATGGACCAGATGGAGGCCGCCCAGCTGGCACGGCTGAACGACCTGATGGATACCTTGATCCCCAGCATCTCGCAGGAGGACGCGCCCCCCGCGCTGGTGGCGCTGTTCACCTACATGACCGAGAACCCCGACCTCTGTCAGGCCCTCTACGGCAAAAGCTGGGAGTCGGAGTTCACCCGCAACGCCAAAAAGCTGATTGCAGAGCGCTGCCTGGGCGAGTTTGCACCTGATGGCGGCACCGAGGAGCAGAAATATATGCTGGCCTTTGCGGTGAACGGCTGCTTTGGCACGATTGTAGCCTGGCAGGAGGCCGGTTTTCGGCCGCCCGCGGCGGAGATCGCCCGCATCACCTGGCAGGCCATCCGCGCTGTGAAGGGGCGGATGTGAGCGAAGCAAGTTTCCCTTGCCTGCCTTGCCTTTTGGGGCAAGACGGGGTATAATATAATTACAAGTACGCCCGCCTGACCGGGCTGATGAAGGAGAGCTTTACGATGGGTTTCTTTGATTTTCTGAAAAAGTCTGCCGAGCCTGCCGCCCCCGCGGCCCCAGCCTTCCCCGTGACCTTGGCTGCTGATGCCAAGGGTACCGTTGTGGCGATGGAGAACATCCCCGACGAGGTGTTTGCACAGGGCATTCTGGGCAAGTGCTGCGGCATCGACCCTACCGAGGGCAAAATTTATGCCCCCGCGGACGGTGAGATCACCCAGGCCCCCGACAGCGGCCACGCGCTGGGCATCCTGACCACTGCCGGTGTTGAGGTGCTGATCCATGTCGGCGTTGACACCGTCGAGATGAAGGGCGACGGCTTCAGCCCGAAGGTCAAGGAGGGCGACAAGGTCAAGAAGGGCGATCTGCTGCTGGAGATGGATCTGGACAAAATCGCGGCTGCCGCTCACCCCGCCGTGGTGATTACCGTCGTCACGAACACCGATGATTTCAAGGACGTCGAGGTCGTGGCCTCCGGCGTCGTGGAGCCGGGCGCGGATCTGATCAAGATCAGCAAGTAAATTTTTACCGATAAAAAAGCGGGCTGTTGCACATGTGACAGCCCCTCTTTTATTCGTAGAATCGAAAAATAAAAAGCATGTTTTTGTGAAAATAAAAGCATGTGCAACAGATTTCCTTGAAAATCAGAAATTTTCAATGGATTTGTG
>ENA-OQDA01000062-OQDA01000062.1-human-gut-metagenome-genome-assembly--contig:-NODE-62-length-44304-cov-4.535754_pt1 | contig 44304 bp, 40 predicted proteins | sample MGYA00242771_ERZ504603 | MGnify/ENA primary metagenome ERZ504603 (study PRJEB26092, sample SAMD00036328) | human gut metagenome | host: Homo sapiens | study: EMG produced TPA metagenomics assembly of...
CTATACCCCTTTGCTCCGCCTGTAATCAGCGCAACTTTTCTTTCCATTTTTCACTCTCCGAATCTGTATGTGGACATACCCTTTGTATTTGTTTGATACCAAAACAGTTCTCCACCCTCGCCATTATCGTTAATTGCAGAGGTTATAAAAAGTTCGTCCATATTCTCTCCGCCGAAAGCGCAGCAAGATATATTTTCAGCGTCAACAAAAATTTTCAAAAGCTGTTCGCCTGTTTCGGGGTTATACCTTGCAACGGCATAACCGCCCCATAAGGCAACCCACAGCATACCCTCGCAGTCTATCGTCATACCGTCGGGGCTTCCCTCATTTTCCGGCACTTTTACAGCAGTTGTTTTATTTGACAGCTTACCTGTTTTTGCATCAAAATCATATCTTGAAATACATTGAGTAGGCGTATCAATATGATACATATATTTGTTGTCACTACTAAAAGCGATTCCGTTTGGAATTGCCATTTTGTCAAACACTTCTTTAATATTTCCTTTTTCGTCTGCACAAAAAAGTAGAACCGCAGACCCTTGCCTTTGGATGCGCTTGATCGGTAGCCATTGTGCCAACCCACAGCCTGCCGTTAATATCACATTTTCCGTCATTGAAACGCAAATATTCATCTAAATTAAAATCAAGAATTTTGACGCTTTCTTTCGTGTCGAGATTGATTTTAACAAGCTTATTTTGCTGAGCTGAAATGATATTGTTGTCCTTATGAAACACAATACATCCAACAGGATTTTCTGTTTCAATTAGAGTCAAATTCTTTTGTAATGGGGTCAAAGGAATTGATTTTTTTACCCATAATGTCAACGAAAAACAGTTTTTTCCTGCTTTCATCCCATACAGGACCTTCGCCTAGTACAGATTTATTATTCAAAATACATTTTACTTTTTCCAAACCAAAGTTCCTCCGCTTTTTCAAATTACGTTGTACAGCCATATAAATTCATTTTAATTATACTATTTTATGCAGAAAAATAGTTAAGAAAAAGCGCTTTATTATTTAGAAATACTGCTGCTTTATCAATATCGGATTTGTATTATTAAAGTGATTTTATTACTATACTTGCTTATAAATAACAACACGGCAGGAAATCCTGTCGTGTTTTCATTATGAATAGAAAACAGGCAATTCAAACGCGTTTGAATTGCCTGCTCATCATATAACGATCCGCACAATGCCTTTCACTCCTGCTTACGAAAAGCCAGTCATACAGGATTCGCCAGCACCGGCAGCGTCGAGCCGCCATAGGGCATGGCGAGCACCTTTGCATCCTTCCCCATCGCGTGGAAGGCTTCTTCCATCGCCTCGTCGAGCGTTGCAAAGGGCTCCAAATGGATCTTGCGCACAAATCCGCATCGAGGCTACTGACAAAGAGAATGCGGCATTTTTCCAGCACCATTGCAATCGCCGCCGCCTTATGGCCGCCGAGCTCAAATTCCCGGTTGATGTGGTCGATCATGTCGCGGCTTTTCTCATGGCCCAGCATCCACTTTTCAAACGTGGCTTCCCCTAAGCCCTCGCCCGCTGCGGCGAGCCAGACGATCACGCCGCCGTCTCGCACGGCATGCTTAGCGTTGTCAAGTGCCTTCTGTGCCTGGTAAATGTTCAGATCCTTCGGAAATCCGCCGGGCGAGGTGACGACGATATCCGCCTTTGCGGAGATTGCCACCTGATACAGTTTGTCAAGCAGCCGACAGCCCGCGCGGTGCGCCTCAATATAGTGGCCCGCCACGCAGTGGCGGATTTTTTTGTGCTCGTCAAGCACGACGTTGACGATGAAATCAATATGGACAAAGGAGCCCACCTCGTCGATGTCGATGCGCACGGGGTTCGTATCCAGGTTGCCCGCATGCGCGCGCTCATCCACCATGCGCTTGTGGTTCGCCTGGATCGCATCGTGCGTGGAAACGCCGGGCATAATGGCCTTGGAGCCGCCGCTGTAGCCCGCGAAATAATGGTATTCAATATTGCCCAGGCAAATAATCCGGTCCGCCTTTGCGACAGGGGTAAAGATGTCGACCGGCGTGCCGTTTTGGGATACGCCGAGGTGTGTGTAGTCCTTGCTCGCATTAAGGCAGGCAAAGCGGCTGAACATCTCCTCCCCCGCCGCCTTCCTCATCTCTTCCGGTGTCATTTCACGATGGATGCCCAGGGCGAAAACAATGGTGACATCCTCATCCCGCACACCGGCGAGCGCCAGCTCCTCTGCCACATGCGGCAGCACGGCGTAGGTCGGCATCGGGCGGGTGATATCGCTCGTGACGATGGCAATTTTCTCACCGGGGCGTACGATTTCGCTGAGCCGCGGCGTGCCGATCGGGTTTTGCAACGCGCGCTTGACCTCCGCCTCGCCGGTGAGGGCAGCGGGCGTTTCGTTCGGCAAGAGCACGCCGAGGAGGTTTTCGTCGGGCAGGTTATATTGCAGGGTTGTTTTATCATAGCCAAAGGATAATAGCATGGAAAAGCCCTCCTGTATCATTTCAGTTAGCGTCTGACGAGATCAAATCAATTTGATAGAGCTTAAATGTCACCTTAAAATTCTTGGGCTGCCACTGCTCGTCGTAGGAATATCGGTAAGTCATGCCGATCGCCTTCATGACCTCGCCGCTCGCCGGGTTGTTCACATCGTGCGTGGCGGTGAGAAAACGGAACCCCGCCTCCTTTGCGCGCTGCAATACGGCGCGGCATGCTTCGCTCATATAACCCTTGCGCCAAGCCTCTTTGCGCAGGCCGTAGCCGAGGTCGGCGCAGCATTTTCCTTCGTCGATGCCGTTGAGCGACACATAACCGATCACCGTTTGGGACGTTTTCTCTACGATCGCATAACGGTAGGCGATCTTTTTTTCATACTCCGGAAGGATAGTGTGCGCCAGATATGCCCTGGCCTCATCCATCGAGCGCAGCGGAAACCACGGCAGAAAAGTGTTGACCTCCAAATCGCTGTAAATCCGGAATACATCCTCCAGGTCATCGTGTTGAAATTTTCGCAGGATGAGTCGCTCCGTTTCCAGCCGCGGCGTATTTTCCTGTTTTAACACCCCGAACAACACCCTTTTCTGATTTCTATACGATCTTTTTACACGTCTCCATTCTAAATCAAAACAGGCGGGGTTTACAAGCCCCGCCCGTTCCAAAAATCATCCGATTTAGGAATGCTTCTGCGCGCGCTCATAAGCGCCCTCCATCGCGGCCACCAGCGCGAGTTTTTTGCCGGACATAAAACGCACCATCGCGCCGCCTGCCGTACAGACGTAATCAATTTTGGAAATATCCGCAAGCTTTGTGGCAGAGCTGACCGTGTCGCCCCCGCCGATGACGGAATAGCCGGGCGCGTTGGCCACGGCGTTCCAAATGGCGCGCGTGCCCGTTTCAAACAGCGGGTTTTCATACACGCCCGCCGGGCCGTTGGCAAAAATCGTGCCCGCTTGGGCGATGACCGCGCTGTAGGCCGCGATCGTCTTTGCGCCAAGGTCGCAGAAGGATATCTCCGCGGGCAGGGCTTCCACCTTGATCTCTTCGCGCTTACCGTCCCGCTCGAAGGCGAGATCCATCGGCAGCTCGAACACGTCGGGGAAGCGGCTGAGCAGCCCCTTCGCCTGATCGACGAAGCACCACAGGTCGCGGGCCTTGAGGAACTCCTCCGTCGTATTGCCAAGCTTTACGCCCTGTGCAAGCAGCATCACCTGCCCAGTCACGCCGCAGGCAAGGATTTTATCCGCCGTGCCGTTGGTGCACACAGCCTCCATCATGCCAAAGGCGTCGGAAATCTTCGCGCCGCCGAGCACGAAAACCGCGGGCTTTTGGGCCCCATGCAAAACGTTATAGAGCGCCTTGTATTCATCAAAGAGCAGAAAGCCGGCCGCCGTGGGCAGCACCTGCTGAAAAGCGGTCATGCTCGGGCAGTTGCGATGCGCGGCAGAGAACGCGTCGTTGACATAGAGGTCAAACAGCGGCGCAAGCGTGCGCACAAGCCAGGTATCGAGCATTTCACAGGGCTGGAGCTTGACTTCCTTTTCAAAGCCGCTGATCTCCTCGCAAAGATAGCGCAGGTTGCCGAGCAGGATGCACTCCCCCTCCCGCAGCGCGTTGACCGCTTCGCATGCGGCGGGGCCGCACACGTCGTCGATATATTTGACCTCGCGCCCGGAGAGGATGGTGAGCTTCTCCGCGTGCTCTTTGAGCGGGATCAGATTTTGATAATCGAGCGTATCGCCCTGATGGGCGATGATCGCCACCTTCGCGCCGCCGTCGAGCAGGTAGCACAGCGTCGGCAGGCTCTTTTTTATGCGATTATCATTGACGATCCGTTTTGTCTGCGGGTCGATGGGCGAATTGATATCAAGGCGCAGCAGCACCCGCTTGCCTGCTACGTCCATGCCGTTCAGCGGCGTCATTTTTACTTCCATTTTCCAATCCCCAAATAACGGTTTGTTTCAGCCGTGCCGGCTTCGCGGTTTGTCTGCATCCCCATGCAGGCGCGCACGCCATCCATCGTTTCCGGGATAGTCACGCTCTCCTGCGGAATGTTGATGGCAAACATGATATCGTCGCCGGTTTCCACGATGCTATCCTCCCACAGGGCGATCTCATACATATCGCCGCGCGGGTTACCGAGGTCGCGCGCATATTTGAAGAGCGACGCGTTGCCGAGGAAGCCCTCGTCCGTGGATACAACGCGGATACGCGGGTGGTCGTTGAACGCCTTGAGCGCCATTTCCTTTGTAATCTTCTCCTTGCCGTGCGCGACGACCGTGATGATGTGGCCGTGCGTCACCGGCGTGTGGATGAGAATACCCGTGGCCGCCACGTGCGGCATGATGGTCATGAGGTCAACGGCCTGATGGCTCGGCGCCTTATCGATGCGCAGGGCATTGGTCAGCCCTCTGTGATAATCGCCGGGGTCCGCCACGCGGCGCACGATCGTGATCGCCACGCGCTCCATGCCATAGGCGCGGTCCAGGCAATCCACCGCGCGGATCAGGCCGGTGGTGTTGCAGCTCGTCAGCTTCAAAAACTGCTTCTCCACGCCCTTTTCAAAGTTTGCGTAGCCGTGGAAAAACACGTCGGCCACGTCGTTTTTTTCGCCGCCCTGGAAGATGGCCTTTTTGCCATACTGCTCATAGAGCGCGCGGTTTTTCGCGCCCACGCCTGCGTTGGTCGCGTCGAGCAGCACATCGCACTGCTGAATGAGATCCGTAATCGTGCCGGAAACCGGGATGCCGAGCGCGTCGAATTCCGCGCGATGATCCTCCATAGAGAGATAGAGGGCATAGGGCATCCCCTTCTCCTTGAGCGCGCGGATGGCGAGGGTGGGAGCCACGTCCGCCACGCCGACGAGTTCCATATCACCCTGTAGAGCGACTCCGTCCGCAAGCCGCTGGCCAATGGTGCCATAGCCCACGACGCCGACTTTTACTTTATCCATAGAAAAATACCTCCTTCTGATATGTAAACGTTTGCGCCAATATGATAGCACAAGCCCGCCATGATGACAAGCAAGGATTTTAAATAATTTCCCTCCTGCGGCGCTCTCTTCGCCGATTTTACAAACGAAGGCCCTTCACATCCTTGACCCGGGAGAGGATGACCCGGCTGCTCACGCGCACAACGCCGGGCAGGCCGTCGATTTCGCGCAGAAGCGATTCCAACTCCTCCTGCGATGCGGCAACGGCATGCACATGCAGGCAGCAGTTCCCGCTCATGCGATAAATCTGCGTAATGGTCTCATTGCGGCAAAGCCGCTCTTCAATCTCCTGCAAACGCGCGGGCTCCGCCTCGATTTCAAAATAGCAGGAAACCGCTCCGCTGATTTTTTGCGGGTTAATAATCGTGGTATACTCTTCAATAATCCCCTTTTTTTCCAGCGCATCGATGCGGGCCTTCACGGCAACACGCGATATGCCGATTCTTTCCCCGATCTCGGAATAGCTGTAGCGTGCGTTTTCAATCAGCAGGGTTAATATTTTCTGATCCAGCCTGTCAAGTTGATCCAGATACATGCGCATCGCTCCCTTTTCTTGTCAATGATTCATTGATTAATCACATAGTATAACACAGTTCTCTTTTAACCACAAATAGAAATATCAAATTTGACGTTTGTTAATATATATGCTATTATTATAAATAATATGTAATCTGTATATTTCATAACGGACGTGAAGCGAATGCAGCAAGATCTGACTACAGGGAATATCACCGGCAGGCTTTTACAGTTTGCGCTACCGATGATGCTCGGCAATCTGCTCCAGCAGCTCTATAATGTGGCGGACACCCTGATCGTAGGCCGTTTTCTGGGCGCGGACGCGCTCGCCGCGGTCGGCTCCTCCTATACGCTGATGACCTTTCTGACGTCGGTCCTGCTGGGCCTCTGCATGGGCAGCGGCGCCGTTTTCTCCATTCAGTTTGGCAGGCATGACACAGAGCGGCTAAAACACAGCGTTTCCCTTTCCTTTCTCTTAATTGCCGCCGTCACTTTTCTATTGAACGCAGGGGCGCTTTGCGGGCTGAATGGGATTATCCGCCTGCTCCGGGTGCCGGCGCAGGTGACGGGGCTGATGAAAGGCTACCTAAAAATCATCTTCTGGGGGATCGGCGCCACGTTCTGCTACAACTTCTTCGCCTGCCTGCTGCGTTCCATCGGAAATTCTACGATCCCACTCCTATTTCTAGGGGGAGCCGCCATCCTCAACATCGCGCTTGATCTGCTCTTTGTCCTTCAATTCCACTGGGGCGTTCGAGGCGCGGCGGCGGCCACCGTGATCGCGCAGGCGCTCTCCGGGGCGGGGCTTGCCGTTTACACGCTGACCGCCTTTCCCCAGCTGCGTGTATCAAAACGCCATTTGAAATGGGATAGGGTGATCCTGCGCGATATTGCGAGCCTATCGCTTCTGACCTGTGTCCAGCAATCCATCATGAATTTCGGTATTCTGATGGTGCAGGGGCTGGTCAACAGCTTCGGCCCGGTTATTATGGCAGCCTTCGCCGCCGCAGTAAAAATCGACTCCTTTGCCTATATGCCCGTGCAGGATTTTGGGAACGCCTTCTCCACCTTCATTGCCCAAAACTACGGCGCAGGCGAAAAGGAGCGCATTCGAAAGGGAATCCGCAGCGCGGCGGCCTGCTCCATGGTGTTTTGCCTTGCAGTCAGCGCAGCGGTCTGCCTCCTGGCCCGCCCGCTGATGGGGCTGTTTGTCTCCCCCGCGGAGACGCAGATTATCGCCGCCGGGATGCGCTATCTGCGGATCGAAGCGTCCTTTTATTGCGGCATCGGCCTTTTATTCCTACTCTATGGTTTTTACCGAGCGATCCAAAAGCCCGGCGTTTCCGTTGTGTTGACGGTGATCTCCCTCGGCACGCGGGTTGCGCTCGCCTATGCGCTCTCCGCCATCCCATCAATCGGCGTGACGGGGATCTGGGTCTCCGTTCCGATCGGATGGCTGCTCGCGGATTTAGCCGGAATCTTTTTCTATCCCTTCCTTTCGCGCAGGGCGCGGAAAAACGCTTCCCCCGCGCTGTATCGATAGAATCGGCGCGTTCAAACCAGCCTACTTCCATCAATTCGTTCATTGCCGCCGGAATTTTGCGGAATTTTTTGTAATTTCCGCTTGTTCCGGCGGTAAAGTTATGCTATGATGATTTTAGTCATGCAAACGTTTACGATAAAAGAGGAGGTACCCTATGAAACAGCTCAATATCGGCATCATCGGCGCCGGGCGGATCGGCAAGCTCCACGCGCAGTCCATTACATACGCCGTGCCCGCTGCGCGCGTTTACGGCATCACGGACGTCCGCACAGATGGGCTACCGGAGCTCAAAGAGAAGTTCGGCATTGAAAAAATTTATGCATCCATAGACGACATGCTCGCGGACGATCAAATCGACGCGGTGCTCGTCTGTTCCTCCACGGATACGCACGCGGATATTGCCATCCAGGCGGCCAAGGCGGGGAAGCACATCTTTTGCGAAAAGCCCGTGGACCTCACGCCCGAAAAGGTGGAGGCCGTGCTCAAAGCAGTCGAACAAGCGGGCGTCAAATTGCAGGTGGGCTTCAACCGCCGCTTTGACCACAACTTTGCGCGTCTGCGCGAGCTGGTCGATCAGGAGAAGATCGGTAAACTGGAGCTTGTCAAGATCACCTCCCGCGACCCGGAGCCGCCACCCGCGGAATACGCGGCGAGCTCGGGCGGCATGTTCCTCGATATGACGATCCATGATTTCGATATGGCGCGCTTTCTGGCGGGCAGCGATATCGAATCGCTCTATGTGCAGGCCGCCTGCCTCGTGGATCCCGCCATCGGGGAGGCGGGCGACGTGGATTCCGCCGTTATCACCCTGAAATTCAAAAACGGCGCGCTCGGCGTGATCGACAACAGCCGCCGCGCGGCCTACGGCTACGACCAGCGCATCGAGGTATTCGGCTCCAAGGGCGCGGCGCAGGCGCAGAACGACACGCCCACCACCGTTACGCTCGCCACGCAGAATGGCGTGATGGGCGACAAACCGCTCTATTTCTTCTTGGAGCGGTACATGCAATCCTTCCGCGATGAGATGATCGCGTTTGTGGACGCGGTGCTTTACGACCTGCCTACGCCACAACGGGGGAAGATGGGCTGCAATCCATCCTCGTCGGTCTCGCGGCGAAGAAGAGCGTGGCGGAAGGCCGGCCGGTGGAGCTGTGCGAAGTATACGGTGAATAATGTCCTGCAAAAATCTCTGTTTGTATCATCTAAAATCTAATCTCTGCAATCTGTAATCGGAGGTTTTATTATGCATATCAAAGGCCCGAAAGAATATCCGTTCGGCTATACGCCAATTACCACAATGGGCGATCAGGAGCAGAACACGCGCATGGATTTTGGCCTGCTGCGCCTCGCGCCCGGTCAGCGTTTTACCGAAGCGCAGCATCTGGAGCGCGCCTATTTGCTCATTCACGGCGAGGTCACCCTCGAATGGGATGGCGAAAAGCAGACGGTCTCGCGCGAAAACTGCTTTGATTTCTCCCCTTGGGTGCTGCATGTGCCAAACGACGTGGAAGTGACCATCACCGCGGGGGCGGACAGCGAATTGACCGTTCACCGCACCGATAACGAAACCATGTTTGACGCGAGGCTCTACACCCCGGAGGAATGCGCCAGCGAGGAGCGCGGCAAGGGCACAATGCGGGAGGCCTCCACGCGGATTGTGCGCACGGTGTTCGATCATTCCAATGCGCCGTATGCCAACCTGGTGGTGGGCGAGGTAATCGGCTTCCCCGGCAAGTGGTCGAGCTACCCGCCGCACTGGCACCCGCAGCCGGAGATCTATTTTTACCGCTTTCTGCCGGAAAACGGCTACGGCTTCGCGGAGCTCTCGGAGGACGTGGTCAAAACGCACAACAATAGCACAGTGCTGATCACCAAAAAAGAGACGCATCCGCAGACTACCGCGCCGGGCTACGCGATGTGGTACCTATGGGTGATCCGCCACCTGGAGAACGACCCGTATATCACGCCGACCTTCCTCCCGGAGCACCTGTGGGTGACAGAGCCGGGCGCGGAGATGTGGCCCCCTGAAAAATGACAAAAAGGAAAGCGCCGAGACGATTCGAGACGATTCCCTTCGCTTCCCTTTCCCTTCACTTAAAACAGAGGTGATCTTATCATGAAGCTAACCATGGCGCAGGCCCTTGTGAAATTTCTCGATAACCAGTACGTCTGCTTCGACGGGCGGGAGGAGAAATTTGTAAACGGCGTGTTCGGCATTTTCGGCCACGGCTGCGTGGTCGGCATCGGGCAGGCGCTCGAGCAGGGCGGCCACAGCCTCACCTATTACCAGGGCCACAACGAGCAGGGCATGGCGCACGCCGCCATGGCCTATGCAAAGCAGAACCGCAGGCGCAAAATTATTGCCTGCACCTCCTCCATCGGCCCCGGCGCGCTGAATATGGTCACCGCCGCCGGCACGGCCACGGCCAACCGTATCCCGCTGCTGCTCCTGCCGGGCGATACCTTTGCCTGCCGCCAGCCGGACCCTGTGCTCCAGCAGATTGAGCAGACGGGCTGCTATGAGACCACTGCCAACGACGCGTTCCGCGCCGTGTGCAAATATTGGGACCGCATCGCCCGCCCCGAGCAGCTCATGACGGCGGCGATCAACGCAATGCGTGTGCTCACGGACCCGGCCGAGACGGGCGCAGTCTGCCTTGCCATGCCGCAGGATGTGGAGGGCGAAGCGTTCGACTACCCCGATTACTTCCTGCAAAAGCGCGTGTGGTATCTGGACCGCCGCCTCCCCGTTGCCCGGGAAATCGAAGCGGCGGTAAAGCTGATCGCAAACGCAAAGCGTCCCCTGCTCATCGCGGGCGGCGGCGTGACCTACAGCGAGGCGGAGGATGCGCTGCTCGCGTTCGCCGAGCGCTTCTCCATCCCCATCGGGGAGACGCAAGCGGGCAAGGGCCAGCTCCCGTGGGACCACCCGCTCAACCTAGGCGGCATCGGCGTGACGGGCGGCGCGGCGGCAAACGCGCTCGCCAAGGAGGCCGATCTCGTCATCGCAGTGGGCAGCAGGTTGACGGATTTCACCACCGCCTCCAAATGGGGCTTTCAGCACCCGGATGTGAAGCTGCTCGGCGTCAACGTCTGCGCTTTCGACGCATTGAAGATGGATGCGCAAACGGTCATCGCGGACGCGAAGGAAACGCTCTCCGCCCTCCTCCCCGCCCTGGCGGAAACGGGCTATCAGGCACAGTGGGGCGGGCGAATCCGGGAAGTGAAGGATGCATTCACTGCGGAGGTCGACCGCCAGTATGCCGTTGATCTGCCGGAGGGCCTTTCCCAGACGCGCGCGCTTGGGGAAATCAACCGGACGATCGCGCAGGATTCCATCATCGTCGGCTCTTCGGGCAGCCTGCCGGGCTGTTTGCAGCGGCTGTGGCGACCGGGCGCAAAGCACACCTACCATCTGGAATACGGCTTCTCCTGCATGGGCTACGAGATCTGCGGCGCGCTGGGCGTGAAGCTCGCGGAACCGGAAAAAGAGGTTTACGCCATGGTGGGCGACGGCAGCTTTCTGATGCTGCACAGCGAGCTTTACACCGCCGTGCAGGAGGGCGCGAAGATCAACGTTCTGCTCTTTGACAACACGGGCTGGGGCTGCATCGAAAACCTGCAAAACGAGCAGGGCACCGAAACCTTTGGCACGCGCTTTACGCGCCGCAACCCGGAAACAGGCCTGCTCGACGGGGCTGTTGTGCCCATTGACTTTGCCAAGTGCGCGGCGGGCTACGGCTGCAAAACCTACACGGCCACAAATGTGGAGGAGCTGCGCGCGGCGCTGGCGGACGCAAAACGGCAGACCGTGCCGACGCTCATCGACATCAAGGTTGTCCACGGCAGCATGAGCCATGGGTACGACGCATGGTGGCGCGTGGGCGTGGCGGAGGTTTCCGCAAGCGAAACCGTGCAAAAGGCCTACGGCGCGATGCAGGAAAACATCAAAAAAGCGCGGTTATATTAAACATACAATAAAGAGGGGTTGTATACCAATGCTGGACGCAAACAAAGTCCGCCTGGCCATCGCGCCGATCGCGTGGACGAACGACGACCTGCCCGACCTCGGCGCGGAGAATACCTTTGAGCAGTGCATCAGCGAGATGGCGCTCAGCGGTTTTACCGGCAGCGAGATCGGCAACAAATATCCAAAAGATGTCGAAACACTCAAGCAGAAGCTTGCAATCCGCGGGCTGCAAATCTGCAACGCCTGGTTCTCCTCCACCCTGCTCTCCGAGGGATATGACGCGACGATCAAAGCTTTCATCGAGCACCGCGATTTTCTCCACGCGCTGGGCGCAAAGGTGATCGGAGCCTCTGAGCAGGGCAACAGCATCCAGGGCAAGCCCGTGAGCATCTTTGGCGACAAGCCGGTTTATTCCGAGGAGGAATGGGCGCTCGTCGCGCGCGGCTTCAACGAGATGGGCCGGCTCGCGCGGGAAAAGGATATGATATTCACTGTGCACCACCACATGGGCACGGGCGTGCAGACCGAAGAAGAGATCGACCGGCTGATGGAGCTGACCGATCCGAATTTGGTCTACCTGCTCTATGACACGGGCCACCTCGCCTTCTCCGGCGAGGATGCGCTGCGGGTGCTCCGGAAATATGCGAAGCGCGTCAAGCACGTGCACCTCAAGAGCGTGCGCAACGACGTGGTGGCAAAGGCAAAAGCCGGGGGCTACTCCTTCCTCGACGCGGTGCGCGCAGGCGCGTTCACGGTGCCGGGCGACGGCGATTTCGACTTCCAGCCGGTGTTCGACATCCTCGCGGAGAATGGATACGAGGGCTGGGTGGTCGTGGAGGCCGAGCAGGACCCGGCAAAGGCGAACCCGTTTGAATACGCCGTGATGGCGAGGGAGTATATCCGCAGGACGGAGGGGTTGTAAGCCACAGAAGAAAATACCATCAAACGATGCCCGGCGCGTTCATGGTGAACCGCGCCGGGCATTTGCCTTTGTTGAACTTTATGCTTTAAAAACGATTTCCGGTCTCATCTTCGATATACACAACATAAGTCCATTCCTTGTAATAACGGCTCCACATATAATTAATCGAATAGCTTTTTCCACTTTCCATTCTTTGAAAACGGTCTTCACTTAACCGAATCCTCTGCTCTCCGACCATGACATAATATTTCCCATCCTCTGCAATTTTTCGTGATCCGTCCGGAATCTCTTTCGTAGAATGGAACCCCTGTGAAAACGCAAAAACAGAGAAGCAGGTGAACGAAACGGCCAGCACAGTTCCGATAGAAAGCACCTTCTTCAATGCACCTTTTGGTTTGATATCGTTTATGCCGCATAAATAGAGCAGCCGTATCCAGAGCAACACCTCGATCGGGATTACGATAAGACCAAGATTGGCTATCACCGCAATGATTTCCGTTAGGTAAAAAGCGGTTTCCTCAAACACGCCGAAAGCGACGCCGAGCAGGGCGAGTACTTCCACGGCGCAGGAAGCGATCAGTGCGATCGACATCTTTTGTTTTCCTTGAGATAATTCATTTCCATCTAGAAACCTCCCCCAACGCCTCGGCTTTTTTAACGCATTCATACGCGTCGATAATTCCTCCCGACATCACTTGATTTTGTAGTGCATTCAGCTTTTTCGTACCCGCTTTCAGCACGGCTGCGATCTCCGCCGCATTCAATGCGGGGTTGGCGCTTTTCACCAAGGCCGCAATCCCGGTGACGCAGGCGGCGGCAGCGGAGGAGCCGCCGCTGTAGATAACGCTGCCGTCCGGCGTTAAGCCCAGGATATCCTTGCCTGGCGCGGCGACGTCGGCCTCCCGCCCGTAACCTGAGAGCTCACAGATATTTCCCCGGTTGTCTGCCGCCGCAACACACAACACGTTCTCCAGAACAAAACAGGCCGGGTAGACGGGCGTTCGCGCCAAATCAGCGTCATATTTTCCGGCGGAACAGACAAACAGGATATCGCCGTATCGTTTCATAACCGCTTCCAATTTTGCATTGTAGTTTGTTGAATCCCAACTGCAATTGATGATCCGCACGCCGAGCGCATGCGCGTATTCGATTGCCGCGATCGCATCGTTGAGGTCGCCCGAAGAGCCGCTCATGAATTTCAGCGGCACGATGGTCACGCCGGGCGCAATTCCGGCCATAGGGGAACCCTCCGCGTGGGAGGCCGCAATGATGCTCGCAAGATAGGTGCCGTGATGGTCGTGGAGATAGCTCCCAAAAACAGATGCGCTGCCGCCGAAGAAATCCCAGCCATGGAGGTCGTCGATATAACCGTTCTGGTCGTCGTCGCGCCCATTTTGCTTTTCGCCGGGGTTTTCATAAATGCTGGCTGAAAGCGCCGGGCTTTCAATCTGGATCCCGGTATCCAGAATGCCTACGAGCACTTCCGGCGTGCCTTTTGTGATGTCCCAAGCTTTCAAAATATTGAGATCCACTTTGCTGCGGCCCTTTGATCCCTCGATTGCCTGCCCGCGATTCCTGAGCGCCCATTGCCGCTCAAAGGAAGCGGGCAAATTGGATAGGGCGCTTTTCTGATGCTGCGTTATTAAAATCGCTATGGCAATGATGCCTACCATGCACAACACGGCAATGGCCGCTGTTATGATGTGTTTTCTACGTTTTGTCATGGAAAACCAGCCGCCTATCTCCCCTCAATCACTTTATAATCTACACATTTAAAGCATCTTGAAGCTGGATTGACTCACGAAATCCGAAACCAAAATCTATACCTACCCCGCCTTCCCCTACTCCGATTGATACGCCTCCGCCTGTTACCGTAAACACACCATGCCCATATTTTGATTCTATGCGGGCCGAGAGATCTCTTCTGGAATTTTGGAATACCGTACAGGCAGCGTACCCGGATGAAATCAGATCGAAGCCCAAGCCGTGAACTGCTCTTTGCCAAAAGGTGAAGATTAACCCTTTGTTTGGAACGACCTCCATCTCCCCTTTACGAATTGAGCTTCCATTAATGCCCGTCAATACCACTTCACACGTCTCAGCCATGGAGTCCATATCGCAGCCCCAGGAGATCCCTATCTTATCCTTTAAAAATGTTACAGATGGATGTCCATTCCACTGAAAACCAATATGCACAAAATAAGAAACCGGTTTTTTTGGTTTCCGCCCGGTTATCGTAGATTACCCAAGCATATTTTAAAGTGGATGTGCTGATGGTGGAGGTTGTGACTTGGTCCTCCTGCTTCACCTGTTCCGGGCTTTGATAATCTGATTGCTGCTCCATCGCCATTCTCAATAGCTTGATTTCTTCATCATTTTTCCATAATATTCTGCCAGTTCTCATTTGTCAAGCCCGCATGCTTGTAATCATCTGCCGATTCATCATTATATCTTCTTCACTGAAGCCGATGCATCGCAACTGCTCATCCGTAGCATTTACCAGCAATTCCATCATGCTCAATTCATCAATTGGGCTGACAACTGTTTGGAGCGATACCGATTCGGGGCAAGTTTTGATTTTAGAGGCTAACTCCAATTTCTGCGCATCCTTCATCGTATGCAATAAATTTTGGGGATATCCGAAATCAACCATTATCCGCTCCGCGTCCTTCACCGCTAAACCGACATAGCATCGTTCTGCATCGAAGCCATAAGCCGCCAGCAGAGATGATGCGAGCACAAGGAGCGAACATCCGACACATGCAATTGCTTTCCACCATTTTTTATGCCTTCCCAACCCAATCTCTCCATTTTTAAATATTTATTTACCTAGAAATCCATCTCTTTCCCCAAATCCATATGATTTTTACCCTGTATTTGATGATAATGTATGATTATAGTATATAAAACTGGATTGTTTTGTCAAGGCTGTTTTCCTCTTATCCTCCCTTTTTCCATTTGAGCCTAGGCGGCGAACGCTTGCATTCCCAACACAATTGCGATAAACTAAACAAGCAACCAGAACGGTTCCAAAAGAGAAACAGAAAACGAAAAAACAATGAGGTGACAATTTGAACCCCGGAGACTGTAAAACAAATACCTAGCAACACTATGAAACCATATCATGCAAATTTTGCGCGCATGGAGCTCGGTGCCAGCAATTGGGCTGCACGGAGCCAATTGCAATCGCCTATGCCGCTGCCGTGGCGCGCAGGGTGCTGGGCGAAATGCCCAAGCGCATCATCGCCGCTTGCAGCAGCAACATCATCAAAAACGTGAAGAGCGTGATCGTGCCCACCACCGGCGACCTGCGCGGCATTGAGGCAAGCGCGATCCTGGGCGCGGTTGCGGGCCGCGCGGACCGTGAACTGGAGGTGCTCTCCTGCGTGCAGCCGGAGGATGTGGAGCAGACGCGCCGCCTGCTGGAAAGCGGTATGTGCAAAACAGAATTGCTGCGCAGCGATTCCTGCCTGCATATCCGTATCACAGCGGAGAGTGAAGCGCACACGGCGATGGTTGAAATCCGGGATGAGCACACCCGCATCATCCGCGTAGAGCGCGACAGCGAGCCGCTCTATACGGCACAGCCCGATGAGCAGAAAGACGCCTGTGCGGACTATCAATCGCTCAACGTGGCGGATATTTATGCGTTTGCACGCACGGTGCAAATCGAAGAAGTCCAGGAAATCCTGGATCGCCAGATCACTTACAATCTCAAAATCGCTGAGGAGGGGCTTGCGCATTGTTACGGTGCGAGCGTGGGTGTGACACTGCTGAAAAGCTACGGCGATGATATTAAAAATGTGGCGCGCGCCTTCCCCGCCGCCGGGAGCGACGCGCGCATGAGCGGCTGCGTGCTGCCGGTGGTGATCAATTCCGGCAGCGGCAATCAGGGCATGACGGCCTCGCTGCCCGTGATTAAATATGCCCAGCACATCGGCGCAACGCGGGAGCAGCTTTACCGCGCGCTTGTGCTAAGCAACTTGATTGCCATTCACCAAAAAACGGGCCTCGGCCGCCTCTCCGCCTACTGCGGGGCGGTCAGCGCGGCAGTGGGCAGCGGGGCAGCAATCACCTACCTCTACGGCGGCTCCTACGAGGCCGTTTGCGATACGATCACCAACACGATCGCCAATGTTTCCGGCATTGTGTGCGACGGCGCGAAACCCTCCTGCGCGGCCAAAATTGCCTCCGCAGTGGATGCGGCGATCCTAGGCCACTGCATGGCGCTGCAAAACCGCAGCTTCCGGCCCGGAGACGGAATTGTCCGCGGAGATGTGGAGGATACCATCCGGGGCGTTGGCCGGATTGGGCGCGATGGAATGCGCGAAACGGACGAGGAAATTTTGAATATTATGCTGGAGAAGATTAGCTGACTGCAACCTTCTCTTCTCCAACAAAATCATACGATTGCAACAAGGAGGCTGCTTCTATGCTCTTTCTCTGGTACCCTAAATGCACCACCTGCCAAAAAGCAAAACAGTGGCTAGACGAACACGAAATCCCCTATGAAACGCGGGATATTAAGCTACAAAATCCCACGGAAGCCGAGCTACGGGAATGGTTGCAAACAAGCAATCTTCCCCTCAAGCGCTTTTTCAACACGAGCGGACTTGCCTACAGGGCGCTCGCCTTGAAAGATAAGCTGCCGGACATGGCGCAGGATGAGCAGCTGGAGTTGCTTGCAGCGGATGGCATGCTCGTCAAGCGCCCCATTCTAATAGGAAAAGATTTTGTGCTCGCCGGCTTCCGGCCGGCCGAGTGGGAAACGGCGTTCCAACACAGCAAGGAATAGATGCGGCTTAGGGCTTGCTGAACTATCCCAAAACATAGAAAAACGCACCTGCGAATGGAGCCTTAAAGGCCCCTTCAAGGTGCGTTTTTTGGTATGACTATGTGGCGCAGCCCCTATAAAGCGCTCTGCCAAACCTTTCTATTCCCCCAGCTTCATCGCGCTTTCCTGCACACGCATTTCCCGCAGGACGCTCAGGCCCATCGGTATGGCCAGCAGAAAAGTGGCAATATCGGCGACCGGCTGGCTGCACTCAATTCCTCGCAGGCCGAAAACCGGCGTGAGAATCAGCAGAGCAGGCAGCATGAAAAGGCCTTGACGCGCCATTGCGAGCACTGTAGCCTTCGCGGCCTTGCCAATCGTTTGCAGCATCATATTATTAAGGATAATCCAACCGTTAAGCGGGAAGGTCAAGCATTGAAAGCGAAGCGCCGCAGCGCCAATTTCGATCACCGCAGGATCATCGCGAAAAAGCGCAATAATCTGCGGCGCATAAACAAGGCCTATTCCGGCGATCAAAAGGAGCACAGCAGTCGCCACACGGATGCAAAACCAAAAGGCTCTGCGAACGCGCCCATAAAGCTGCGCGCCATAGTTAAAGCCGCACACCGGCTGGAAGCCCTGCCCGAATCCAATCAACGCGGAGCCTGCGAACATCCCGACGCGCGACACAATCGACATCGCTGCAATCGCCGCATCGCCAAACGGGCCCGCCGCCAAATTCAGGCACATCGTTGCCACGCTCGCCAATCCCTGCCGCCAGAAAGAAGGCAGGCCGCCGCGCAGGATCTCCCGGTAAAAGGCCCATTTCGGTGTAAAATCCCTCCAGCGGATGCGGATATTCCCGCGCCTTGAGGAAGCATAAAGCAGAATGCAAAAGCTGATAAACTGGCTGATGATTGTAGCAATTGCAGCGCCGCTCACACCGAGGCGGAAGGTGAAGATGAATAACGGATCCAGCGCAATATTAAGCACCGCTCCGCTGATGACCCCTACCATCGCATACATGGCACTGCCTTGGAAACGCAGTTGGTTATTGAGCACAAAGGTGGCTGTCATATAAGGCGCGCCAAGAAGGATATAAGCCGCGTAACCACGTGCATAGGGCAAGATCGTCGGAGTGGCGCCCAAGATCCGCACCAGCGGGTCAAGGAAGATCAGCCCCAGCACGCTCACGCCCGCACCAAAAAACAGCGCTGAGAAAAAGCCGGTGGATACCATGCGCGAGGCGTTTTCCATATCCTGCCGCCCCAACGCGCGTGAAACATAGTTGCCCGACCCATGGCCGAAGGTAAAGCCAATCGCCTGAATCACCGCCATTAGGGAAAACACCACGCCCACCGCACCCGTGGCGCTCGTGCCGATGCGGCCGACGAAAAAGGTATCCGCCATATTATAAAAAGAGGTCACCAACATGCTGATGATCGTAGGCACCGCAAGCGTGCAGACGAGCTTTTTCACCGGTGTCTGCGTCATACGGTTAAATCTTTCCTGTGTGGTTTCTTCTCGTTTCACGCGTTTACACATCCCCATCATTTCTGAAGAATATAGTATAATGCAGGTTAAAGAGGATGTCAAACCATGCAGCGCTACTGGCTGCCGGCTATTTTTTGTGCCCCTATCGCAGATTAACCGCCAGATAAATAGATTCCCTATTTCATCGGCAGCGTTTTTATGATAGGAATCTCCCCCTCCCCCATTGAGCTCCGTCATATGCTTCCAGAACCGCTTCTGCATATGGGTCATCCGGCATTTCGGGTTATATCGCCCTTCGATGGCAATCGTATCGTAAAATAGCTTCCACAGCGCACGGAACCTGCGTTCCTCCTCTCCCGCTTTCGGCTGTTCATAACCGTCTACCGGAACAATTGCGTACCGCCCCTGCGTAGAAACCAACGCAGCACCGTGCGTTTCGTCAAAAATCAAAAAGGATTCACATGGATACCGGTCGCAAAAATGCGGCGCGATCAGCGGCAAGATGAAATTCTTCGGCTCAATCACAGCGGACATCGCGCCATTGTCCCCAATCGAGAAGCGCACAAACTGTTTGAACTGGTGCGCCTCGTTCGTCAGCTTCTGCACAGCGCGGGTCAGCTCGTTTACCGTATCATCCGCGAGCATGGAGAGCGCTCTTCTTCCATAGCGCATCGCAAGGCGCGTAAAATCAAGCAGTAAAAGCTCCTTTTGCTCGTGGCAGGAGTAATAACCGAGCTCCACCAATCGGTAGGATTCATCGGAGGCTTTCCGGCGAAGCCCCGCTTCCACGCGACGCGCCTTCGAAAGCTCTGTCTGCACCGCGCGCGGCGGGTAGAGTGTTAATTGCCCCATACCTTCCGGTTGAATGGAAACAGGGCGTTCCTTTTTCTCGAAACTCTCAAAAATGCAGCACAGCAGTCCTTCAAAGGAACCATCATAGCAGTAGGCTACATTTGCCCGGTCAGGCATTTCATCACATCCTCCCTTGTGACCTCGTGTTGAAACAGGCTCAACTGCTCCGGCTCATCCGAAAGCGTCGGTAGCATTTGCCGGGAGCGCTCCGACAGCATCGATTGCAGCACCCGATCGGGTGTTACTTTGAGTCCCTCCGCCATGCGCCCATTGCAGGTCACAAAAAACTGCGCGCGCTTTAACACAACGCCGATCTTTTTCAGCCCCGCAAAATCGAGCCTGCCAACGCGGCGGGCGGCAACAATCCGCTTGGCGCTTTTGACGCCGATGCCGGGCACGCGCAGCAGCATTTCCTGCGGCGCGGTGTTGATCTCTACCGGGAAAAGCGCCATGTGGTTGAGCGCCCAATTGCATTTGGGATCAATATAAGGGTTAAAATTTGGATGTGCTTCGTCGAGCAGCTCCCCGGCCGAAAAGCCATAAAACCGCAGCAACCAATCTGCCTGATAAAGCCGGTGCTCACGCAGAAGCGGCGGCTTGGTATCCACCGCGGGCAAAAGCGGGTTGCTGGAAACCGGCATATAAGCGGAATAGAACACACGCTTGAGGCCATATTTTTTGTAGAGCGCGGCGGAAAGGTTCAGGATTGTATAATCCGTTTCCGGCGTCGCGCCCACGATCATCTGCGTGCTCTGCCCTGCGGGCGCAAATTTTGGCGCGTGACGGTAGCGCACGAGGTCCGTCGTGTTTTCCGCAATGCGCGTGCTGATGAGGCCCATCGGGCGGAGAATATCTGTTTTTGATTTGTTGGGTGCGAGCAGCTTTAAACTTTTTTGTGAGGGCAGCTCAATGTTGACGCTCATGCGGTCCGCCAATTGGCCAAGGCGGGAGAGCAGCGCGTCATCCGCACCGGGGATCGCCTTGGCGTGGATATAGCCGCCAAAGCCATATTCCTCCCGCAGGATGCGCAGCGTTTCGATCATGCGCTCACAGGTGTAATCCGGATTTTTGATCACACCGGAGCTCAAAAACAGCCCCTCAATATAGTTGCGTTTATAAAAATGGATCGTCAGCTCCGCAAGTTCTTTGGGCGTGAAGGTTGCACGAGGCACATCATTGGAGCAACGGTTAACGCAATACTGGCAGTCATAAACGCAGGCATTGCTCATAAGCACTTTCAAAAGAGAGATGCACCGACCATCCGCCGCGAAACTGTGGCAAAGCCCGCAGGAGGCCGCGTTGCCGATACGGAAGCCGCCCCCCCTCGGAGGAGGAGCGATCTACCCCGCTGCTCGTGCAGGCGGCGTCATATTTCGCGGAGTCGGCAAGGATACGCAGTTTATCAAAAAGATCCATCGTCATTACATCCCTGAAAGCGTATTAGAACATTTGTTCACAGCTAGTATACGCGCAAATGTTCTGGATGTCAACAGAAAATGATTGGCAAAACAAACGCCGCCTTCGTGGATAAAGAAATGGAATATCCGCTATTGATAGATAGTATAAAAGCGCCCCGCAGCACGGCGGGGCGGCTTTGCCAATTCAGAATATGGGCTAATACCGGAAGTTTGTTATCTTCAGGGTATTGCGCAGCGTTGCTCCTCCGTCAATATCCATAAACAAAACCTTGATACGCCCTTTTGCCGTAATGTCACAATACATGATCTGCTCCAGCGATACGATTTGATTTGTCTTGGGGTCGCAAATCAGGGTTGCCGTACAATCGCGGTACTTCACGGCGTAATGATCCACCTGGATTAAAATTGATAATTTATCCAATTCATTGTCAATATCTTTTTTCGACAGCGGCGAGAACATCTTCCCATGGTAACTTGCCAAAGGCTCAGGGTTTGTTTCCGGCCTCAGCTTAATAACGAGTTTATAGTTGCCGTTATCAAGCTTTGTGCAACTCGCGCTTTGAATCGCTTTATCTGCATCACCCTGCGCGATCAAACAACCAGCACTTCCATTATATACCGGGAACCATGTCATATCCCCGCCCTTTTGATTGATTGCCGGATTGGCATTGGCCTTTTCGGGGCTTGTCATATAATTCCCCGCTTGATCTAAAACCCAGTTAACAGCATTACTGTCAAATTCTTTTTTGGTGATTTCCTGATACTCCACCGTTTTTAAAGCCGGGTTTTCCCGCCTTAGCCTTGTTCATCACAGTCGTATACAGCGCAAGAATTTCCGCTTTTGTGGACGGCAGCCTTTCAGCCTGCGGCGCCCCGGTCGGTTCCGCCTGAGAGGCGCCGGGTCGCTCTTCCTGCTTTGCGGAGCCCTCCTCCGAAGGCACAGTAGCTGTGGATGGATCGGACACAGAGGCGCTCTCCTCTGCCGACCCGCTTTCCACCTCGCCCAGTGTTTCGCCTTGGCCCGCCGCTGAGGCAACAGGCTGACCGCTCTCCCCGGATGACGTGTCTGTTTCCCCGCCGCCACCACAGGCTGCCATTGAGAGCACCATGAAAATAGCCATGCAGAAGGAAAGCCATCGAAACCCATGTTTTTTCATTTTCTCAACCCCATTTCTATTATTTGATAACGCCAAATTTAATCACAATAAAATATATTATTCTTAATAATTCATATGCAATATGCTGTATTTTTATAATACCAAACAAATCGAAAGAAGTCAATGTTCTAATATGCAGATTTTAACGTTGCAATAAAAAACAGGATAAAAATTGGAAGAACCCGCCGCTGCATGTGCACCGGCCGGTTCTTCCCGGATTAGCGTATGGTTGCGTTTGAAACAGAGGCTGTTAAAATCAATGGTTAAAACTGATTTTCATTTTCCTGCCGCTGGTTCTGGAAGTTCTGATTCTGGCGATTCTGCTGGTTCTGTTGGTTGCGGCTGTTGCTCGCCTGCTGCTTCGCCTTGTTGTTCTTCAGATTTTGCTGGTTATTCTGGTTGTTAAACTGATTGTTCTGGTTCTGCTGGTTGTTGAACTGATTGTTCTGGTTGTTCTGGTTCTGCTGGGACATTCCGTTCACCTCCCTTCATGGACAACGGGCAGGCTGGCAATTGCGGCCTATGCACCGATTGATGTCCACTCCTAGTTTGAGCAAAACAGAGGAATTTATGAATGGAAGCAATTGAAAAATCTCTTCTGGCGAATGCTTTCCGCGCTCCGCCGCTTGCACCTGCCACAAATCATTGCTATAATGGTATAAAATAAAGTTTTTGAGGGTGGCTTAACGAATGATGCATATCATCCCTGAACCAAAGGATATAACGATCCACCAAGGCGCAGGCTGCTTTCCATTTTCCGCCGAAACCGCACTGGTCAATTCTGTGCTTGCGCAAGCTGCGCTGGAAGACTTCCAATCTTTTTTAAAGAAAAATTTTCATTTCGGATTGACTCAGTCCGAGGGAGCAACACGGCTTGTGCTCGCCCGAATGGAAGAAGGGGATCCTGAGGCATACCGGATAGAGGTTTCCGAGCAGGAGATCTGCATCTCTTCCGCCGGGGAGGCCGGCCTCTTTTACGCGCTGCAAACGTTGAAGCAAATCTTGCTGACCAATGGCTGCAAAATTCCAAGCCTCAGCATCAATGACGCTCCCCTCTATCATTACCGCGGCTTTATGCTCGACGTCGGCCGGTATTTCTATCCGGTTGAGGAGGTAAAGCACTTCCTAGATCTCATGGCGGTACATAAGCTCAACATTTTTCACTGGCATCTAACAGAGGATCAAGGATGGCGCGTGGAAATTAAAAAACATCCGCGCCTGACGGAGTTTGGCTCCAAACGCTCCCACACGAATTTTGGCTTTCGCCCCCATTCCGGTTTTTATACACAGGAGGACATCCGCGAAGTAGTCGCCTACGCGCACTCCAAATACATCAAGGTGATCCCGGAGATTGACATGCCCGGCCACATGCAGTCCGCCATCGCCTGTTATCCGGAGCTGAGTTGCTTTAACCGCTCACTGCCCGTGGCAACACATTGGGGCGTGAAGCATGATATTCTATGCGCTGGAAAGGAAAGCACCTATCAATTTATTTTTGACGTGCTTGATGAGTTAATTCCGCTGTTCCCGGATGGGTATTTCCATCTCGGAGGCGACGAAGTTGTCAAAATGCGATGGCAGCTCTGCCCCCACTGCCAAGCCTTCATGAAAAAGACCGGATTGAAGGATGAGGAGGAGCTTCAGCAATTCTTCATGAGCCGCGTCAGCCGGTATTTAAAAGAAAAAGGCGTTGCTTCCATGATGTGGAACTGGGATTCTGTGGAGGCCACGCAGTGGCTCGACCGCGATATCATATGGCAGATGTGTGGCATGCCGAAAAACACCCAGGCAGAAATCACAGCGGGCCGCCGCATGGTAAACTCCGTATCTTTCCCCTACTATCTTGATTTGCCTTACGGCTGGTTCAACCTGCGAGCAACCTATGAAAACACGCCGGAAATTCCCCACATCGATGCAGCATCGGCCAAAAATTTGCTTGGCTTGGAAGCGCCGCTCTGGACGGAATATGTGCCTAATATGAAAAAGGCTGATTACTGCACATATCCACGTTTAGGCGCCATTGCAGAAATTGCCTGGACAGCGCCGGAGAACAGAAGCTGGGCGCACTTTCAGCAAAAGCTTGAGGATTATTACCGCCTGCTGTCCGTATACGGCGTGGAACACCCCGCAACGCTCAAGCAGGCAATGCCGGGCGCCTGCGCGCAAGGGCAGTATTCCCTCTGGTTTAACCGCCGGCAGCTACACTGGGCAGGCCTGCATAATTTGATTGACGACGCTAAGGTTAAAAAATCAGTGGCAAAGCAACAACGCTAATTTTGAGTATAAAATTCAATCCAGTAGTTTTGAGGAGGACTTATGATCCAGTTGATTCCCCTGCCCAAAAAAGTATCCCAGTTGACCGGCACATTCAGGCTCACACAGGATACCTCCTGCTATTTTGCGCCGGAGTTACAAGAAACATTCCATTTTTTTAAGGATCTCGTTGAAAAAGCCGCCCGCTTTCCCCTCCAAAAGGGCAATGAAATGGCCGACATCCGCTTCTTATATGACACTCGTATCCCGGAAGAAGGCTATCAGCTCGACTGCACGCAAAGCGGCATCGCGGTTTTCTCCTCCACACCCGCCGGCGCATTTTACGCCGTCCAAACCCTACGCCAACTTTTGAAGCTAGACGTCTCCAAAAACGCGGAAACGCTCTCCATGGCCTGTGTCAAAATCGAAGATGCGCCTCGCTTCCGTTGGCGCGGCATGATGCTGGATTCCAGCCGCTACTTTTGGAGCGTGGACTATGTGAAGCGCTATCTTGATTTTATGGCTATGCACAAGCTCAACGTTTTTCACTGGCATTTGACGGACGATGCGGGTTGGCGCATTGAAATCAAAAAATATCCGCTGCTCACGGAGATCGGCTCTAAACGCAAGGATACACAGCTGTACGGCTGGAAAAGCAAACGGCTGGAGGGAAAGCCCTACGCACCCGGCTTTTACACGCAGGAGCAGATCCGTGAAATCGTGGCCTATGCTGCCGAGCGATTTATCATGGTTGTGCCGGAAGTCGATATGCCCGCACACTTTGCCGCCGCAATCGCCGCTTACCCCTATCTCGCCTGCCGTGAAATCCCAAGCGAGGTGCATTGGTTCTACGGGAGCACCATCCCGGAAAAAACGCTGGGCTGGAAGGATTGGAACCGCCCCGCCTGCGCAGGCAAGGAGAGCACCTACGAATTCATCTTCGATTGTTTGGAATGAACTTCTTCGCCCCCTCTTTCCGCCCCCTATTTGCCAGCATTGGCGGCGATGAAGCGCCGAAGGACGAGTGGAAAACCTGCCCGCACTGCCAAAAGGCCATCAAAGCGCATGGCCTCAAGGATGTGGAGGAGTTACAGGGGTTATTCAACAACCGTATTGCAGCTCATCTCAAGGAGAAGGGCAAACGGCTAATCGTATGGAACGAAGCGCTCCAGGCCGAAAATCTCGACAAATCCGTCATCGGCCAGTATTGGACGCCGCAGCGCGACAAATTTGCGGAAAAATACATCAATGAGGGCGGCGAAATGATTATGAGCCGCCACCAAGCCTTTTACTTTGACATGACCTATGCGCAGCGGCCTTTACAGAATACATACAAATTCGAACCCGTACAGGGCGGCATCCACCCGGAAAGCGTAAAAAATGTGCTGGGTGTGGAGGCGGAGATGTGGACGGAGTTCATTCCTTCGGTCCGTCGTCTCGAGCTTTTCCTCTTCCCGCGCATGCAAGCGCTCAGCGAGGTAGCCTGGTCACCGAAGGAAAAACGGGATTTCAAGAGCTTCCTGGCGCGGTGGGAACAGTTCAAGCCCATCTTGGATGCTTTTGGTGTAAACTATGCAGAAAACCGCGTTGCCCTTGCCAAAAATCTGATCCGCAGGATCAATAGCCAGATTCTGTTTCAATATGGCAACCCGAGCTATGAATTGGATTGGAATGATCAACTCCAACGGCAGAAAAAAAAGAAACGGCGAAGCCCCAAAATGGATGCATTGAAAAACGCTCATTGCGAAAACTGGTTATGAGAAAATCCGTAGCGTCGGGGCACGTAAAGCCCCCAGTTTGCCTCTGTAGGCAAATTGGGGCTTTTGATGGTGCATTTTTCAGGGCATCAGGGTCAGAGAAAGTATAATGACACTTTCGGCCAATAAAGCTGTTTTATACATCTCGCATCTTAAACCGCTCTCTCTGGAAGCCGTTCAAACGCGATGCACTGCTCCATCAAACTTTTTGAGGAGTGTTCCCCCTGATTATACGCAATCGTTAGTTTGGCATACGCCGCCTCAAAGGAAATCCGATAGAGCGGGATTGCCCCCGTGGCCAGCAATGCCCGGCTCGTTTCATACAACGCATCTCCTTCTGCTTTAAAAGGCGCGAGGTAACAATCCGTCCCCTTGCTTTGGCATTCCTGTAGAAAATGCGTTAAATCATAAGCTTTCCCCTGTGTGCAGGCAGTAGCAGCGTGATAGAGATAGTGCAGCAGAGCGCGCGGCTGAGGATCATAGCGAATCCATTGGTAAGAAAGCCCCGGATAGGGCCGCAACGCGGGCACCGGCTCCTGAAACACCCAATTTGCGGGCAGCAGGCGTGCAGGGATTTGATTGATCTCACTTGGCGAAGGATTGTCAGGATGTTCGTTCCACACAAATTTTCCGCCCCGGATTTCCCCAAAATCTACGCCGCCATAGCTTGTAAACTGATCGCGGGCCGTGTCCGCCTCCTGAATGCGGGCGGCAAGATACACACGATTGGCGCCTTTTTCATCCTGGAACACGGTGAACACACCCCGAACTTGACGGGAAGCGATCAGCTCGACTGCACTGCGGAAATTTGCAAGGCCGTTGCTGCGGCTATCCCCAAGGGAATAATTGCTTGCGACCAGCACCAATGGAATCGGCACATCCCGCAGCAGGAAAGCGAGTGCGGCACAGGTATAGGGCAGCGTATCCGAGCCATGTGTGATGATGACTCCATCGTAAACGGCCAGCTCCTCCTCCCGCACCGATCGCTCCAAAAGGGACCACAGCCCGGGCGTGGCATTTTCGCTGAGCAAGTTGCACGGCCTGCGCACTTCAAACAAAACATCCTCCCCAAACCGCGCCCGATACAGCGATAGCAAACGGCTGGCCGCAGCCGGATCCGTATGGACGGTTGCGCCGTCAACTGTGCTGCCGATCGTGCCGCCGGTGAATAAAACCAATATTTTCATTCAATATGCTCCTTCATCCATGCTAGCTTCTCCAACGCTTTACGGACAGCCCAGGCCTGCTGCTCTACGTTCATCTGCTCGGCGGCTTTTTCGCAGGGCAGCCATACCAGCGTATGGTCTAATTCCACCGGAGCGCAAACGAATTCCAAAAAGGCGCCCGCATAATAATGCTGCACTGGATGAAAAGCTCCAATTTTTTCATGCATGAGATAGCTTTCCGCAGAGCCTAACAATTCCCCTACCTGAACCAGAAAGCCTGTTTCCTCCAAACATTCACGCAGAATACAGGCCTCATGCGTTTCACCTGGCTCCACACCGCCGCCGGGCAGAAAGAAACCTTTGGGTGTGCGGATTGAAGCGATTTGAGCGCCGCTCACTGCAATCAAATAGGCGCCTGGCCTGGTCCTATAGGAAGCGCCCGCTTGCTTTTCCCCAAATATGCAATGTAACACGACGGATACGAACTCCTCCCATTTAAAAAATGGGCCGCAAGCCGTGATTGCTTCTTCCCCCGGCTGCGGCCCGTCTTATTATATGTTTGAAAGAGCAGATTATTTTTGAGCGTCCTGCTTTGGCTCGGGTTGAGGCTCCTCCTCCACTTTGCCAGAAGCGCGTAGGCTTTGGCGCGCCCTGCGGATTTCATTGACATACTGGGTGAGCTGCTCATCTGACGTGCGCATAATCCGCTCGACGAATTCACTCGCACCCGTGCGCATATCGTGCGACCACTTTTGTGCCTGAGAGATCGCCTCCTCCGCCTGTTCGTTTGCCGTCTTAGTTAAGAGAGCAGCCTTGGCCTGTGCGGTTTCCACCATATCCTTTGATTTGGTTTGCGCATCCTCCAGCAAGGCGGTCGCTCGAGCCTGAGCGGTCTCCGTCGCCTCGCGTGCCTTGGCCTGTGCGTTCTCCAGCATCTCCTGTGACTGATGGCGGGCGCTGGTGAGCATTTCGTTAGCCTTCGCGGTTGCAGTTTTGGTAATCTGATCCTCAGAAACAAGTGCTTTGGCCTTCTCCTCCGCCTTGGCAACCATGTCATCCGACGCATCCTGCGCCTTTTGCATCATCGCCTTGGAATCGCGGCGGGCTTTTTCCATCATCGTATCCGCTTCCAAACGGGCCTTGCTCGTGAGCGCTTCCGCCTCGCGGCGAGCGTTTTCGCGCAGATTATCCGCATTGCGGATGGCAGCCTCCTGCGTTTCATGCGCCTCCTGCTTTGCATCCTTGAGAATCGCGCTCCGGTCACGCACAATCTGCGTGGCCTGTTCAATCTCCGTGGGCAAATTTTCCCGCGCCTGTGCGATCAGCTCCTGCATCGCGGGAATGTCGATATACCGCTTGCTTGATAACATGGAGGCAGTTGCGTTTTCAATTACTTCATCCATCTGATCCAACAATTCGGCAATGTTGACACTGCTCATACTGACACATCCTTCCCTTCCAAATCATAGACAGGTTCAACCCTGTTTTAAACGGTCAATGATATCTTCCCGAATTTCCGAGGGGACAAACGTTGAAATATCTCCGCCGAACATACAGACCTGCTTAACGACGCTGGAGCTTAAAAACATATTTTCAGCGCTGGTGGTGATAAAAATCGTTTCTACTTCTGGATTGAGGCGCTTGTTCGTCAGCGCCTGCTGGAATTCATATTCATAATCTGATACCGCACGCAGGCCTTTTACAATTGCAACAGCGCCCTTTTCGCGCATATAATCGGCAAGCAGGCCATTATATGTATCAATTTCAATATTCTCAATATCGCCGGTGCAGCGGTGTAGCAGCTGCACCCGTTCCTCTGCCGTAAAGCTGCTGTCTTTCTTATGATAATTCACCATAACAACAACAATTACCTTATCAAACAGCTTAGAGGAGCGGCGGATGATATCGAGATGGCCCAGCGTAACCGGGTCAAAGCTGCCCGGGCAGACTGCGATTCTCATGCTCCCTCCCCCTCTCTGCGATAAAGCGCAAGCGAAATCCGCCCATAGGAATACCGCCGCAACAGGCAAAAATCCTCCGCCTGCTCGGGCAAATCCTCCTTTGCCGGGGCTTCGCAGATCATTACGCCGCCAGGCGCCATGCGGCGCGCCGCCATGGGTAGAGCCCTTTGCACGAGCCCCGCGCCATAGGGCGGGTCAAGCAAAGCAATGTCAAACGGCCCGCACTGGCCGGCTAGAAAGGCGAGGCTATCCATCTGCATCACCTGCGCGCTCTGAGCGAGCTGCGTTGTATTCAAATTTTCCCGCACCACTTCAATGGAATCACGGGAGGAATCCACAAAAACAGCGCTTGCCGCGCCGCGGCTGAGCGCCTCGATCCCCAACTGGCCGGAACCGGCAAATAGATCAAGCACACGCCTGCCCTCAATTTCAAATTGAATAATGCTGAATAACGCTTCCTTAACGCGGTCAGTGGTGGGCCGCACATCCTCTCCGGATAGGGTTCTCAGCTTACGGCCTTTCGCAAAGCCGGTGATGACTCTCATACGCACAACTCCCGTGCCGCTCTCAATCAATGAAAACGGACTCTCTTCCTAAAATCTTATCTAAATTATTATCTATTTTGCGCCGGTGTTTGTCAACATTCGCAGAGAAATAATTCCAATTTTTATGAATTGGCATAAATTTCATGCGCATGGGCCGCCTTGTCCGCACAAACAAGTTGAAAAAAATCTTTTAACTTTCCTCTGGATGAAAATGGAAAAACACTGCTTTGGCGGCGGGCTCCGTCATTCCCTTCACGGTAAGCAGCTGTTCAACCGTCGCCTCCCGAATGGCGCGGATCGTCTGGAAGGAGCGCAGCAGCGCCCGTGCGCGCGTTTCGCCGATGCCTTCAATTTGGGTCAGCGAGCTGACCAGCGTGTTTTTTTTGTGCTTTTGCTTATGATAGCCGATGGCAAAGCGGTGCACCTCTTCCTGAATGGAGGAGACAAGCGTAAACGCCTGCCGTTTAGAGTTGATAGCAATCTCCCCGCCATCCGCCGCGATTGCGCGGGTGCGGTGGCGGTCATCCTTCACCATGCCAAATAAGGGCACCTTCAGGCCGAACTGCTGAAGCACCGGGCGCACCGCGTTCACCTGCCCCTGACCGCCGTCGAGCAGGATCAGATCCGGCAGCTTTCCAAAGCCCTCGCCAGTCTCTTTTTCCTCCACATAATGCGTAAAGCGGCGCGTGAGCACCTCGTTCATAGAGCCGTAATCATCCTGCCCCTCAAAGGATTTAATCGAAAACCGCTTATATGCTTGCTTATAGGGTACGCCGCCGCGAAACACGACCATGCCCGCTACATTATCGCTGCCGGCCGTGTGGGAAATATCATATGCTTCAATATATTCCGGCGGGGCCTCCAAGCCCAGCAGCCGGGCCAGCTCGTCGAGCGCGGCCGTCTGCTTTCCCGCTCGGCCGAGGTGCTCCGCAAGCTTTTCCGCCGCATTGGAGCGACACATCTCCATTAGCTGTGCCTGCTCCCCGCGCTGCGGCACGGCGATCTGGACACGCCTGCCCGCCTTTTCGCTCAGCCAGCTGGATAAAAGTGATTCGTCCGCCACCTCTCCATCAACCGTAACGCGCGGCGGCACATGATCGCGCATCGAATAATAGCCCTGGATCAGCTCCCCGCGCGCCGCGGGAAAATCCTCCACGCTGTCAATAAAAAAATACTCGCTGTCGTACAGCCTTCCCTGTGCAAACCGTAGCACCATTAGGCAGGCAGCCTGCGCGCTGTTGGAAACGGCAAACACATCCTGCTCTTTCACAGAGAGCGACACCACCTTCTGCTTATCCTGCATGCGGCGGATAGCGTTCATCCGGTCGCGCAGGCGGGCCGCTTTTTCAAACTCTAGGTTTTCGGCCGCCTCCTCCATCCGGCGCTGAATCTCCTTGAGCGCCTCTGTGCTGCCGCCGCGTAGAAAGGAGAGCGCCTCATCCACCGTCTCCTGATATTCTTGCTGCGTGAGCTTGCCCGCACAGGGCGCAGAACACTGCTTGATAAAATAATTTAGGCATGGCCTCCCCCGGCCGATATCACGTGGAAACACTTTGCCGCACTGAGGCAGACGAAAAATCCGCAACGCCTCGTCCACCGACTGCTTCACGGTAAAGGAGCTTGTAAACGGGCCGATATACTGCGCACCGTCATCCAGCTTTTGCATCGCCGCGCTGATCACGGGCCAGTTCCCAGCGGTGACCCGGATGTAATGATACCCCTTGTCATCCTTCAATAAAATATTATATTTTGGCTGGTGCTGCTTAATGAGGCTGCATTCAAGCACCAGCGCTTCAAATTCACTATCCGTCAGAATATAGTCAAAATCCGCCACGTGCTCCACCATCCGGCGCACCTTAACCGCGTGGCGCTCCTGTGAGCCGAAATACTGGCTGACACGGTTTTTCAACGCCTTTGCCTTGCCGATATAAATAATTTTTCCCTTTTTATCCTTCATGATATAGACGCCCGGCGTAAGAGGCAGGCGCATTGCCTTTTCACGCAGTGGTCTGAGTTGTTCATTCAAATCGGGTCACCCTTCCAACGGGCCGCTTGTTTCAGCGGGCCCCGGGATAATATTGGTTTCCGCCACCAGGAAAATGGGGCGCCTTTTGACCTCTAGATAAATCCGCGCCAAATACTCCCCAATCACGCCAAGCGAGCACAGTATCAGCCCCCCAAAAAAGAAGATCGCGCAGATAATGGAGGGGTAGCCCGGCACATCGGAGCCACGAATAAGCGTGCGAATGAGAATATACAGCGCATAGATCACGCCAATCCCGCTCGATGCAACGCCGATATAGAGGGAAACCTTCAAAGGCGCAGTGGAAAAGCCGATAATCCCATCCAGCGCATAGCGAAAAAGCTTTGCAAACGACCACTTGCTTGAGCCCGCTGCCCGCTCGCGGTTTTCATGCTCAAACCACTTAGTGCGGAAGCCAACCCAGCTAAAAATCCCCTTGGAAAAACGATTGTATTCCGGCATGGAGAGAATTGCCTCCACGACCTGCCGCTTCATGATGCGAAAATCCTGCGCGCCATCTTGAATATCCACATCGGACATGCGATTAATGACCTTATAGAACGCACGAGAAAACACGCTTTTTACCTTGCCCTCCCCGGAGCGGTCTACCCTGCGCGCCGCGGCGATCTCATAGCCCTCCTCCAGCGCGCTGAGCATCTCCGGTATCAGCTCCGGCGAATGCTGCAAATCCGCATCCAGAATTCCAACATAGTCGCCCGTAGAATACTTCATGCCCGCGAGCATGGCGGATTCCTTGCCAAAATTGCGTGAAAGCGAAAGGTAGCGCACCCGCTTATCCTCCGCTGCAAAACGACGCAGGAGATTAAGCGTTTGATCCTTGCTGCCGTCGTTTACAAAAATGAAATGAAACGCATATCCTTCACACCCGTCCAGCACAGCGCTCACCTCGCTGTGAAAGAGCTCGAGCACCTCGCCCTCATTGAAGCACGGCACAATTAGATCCACTGTTTTTTCCATACTAATAATGATCCTTTCTCTTCAGGATAGTTCCAGAACGACATGGTTCAACTTTTGTAAATTCAGCAAACGGTTTTAAGCCGTTTTCATACCGTATTATTATAGCACAGCCCACCGCAAAATCAAACAATTCGGCCAGTGCCACCTGCATAGCCGGCCCGTTTTACGACACACTAAAACAGAAAACGGGCCGTGCCACGGCGCGTGCACCATTTCAATCTTCCAACGAGAAAAGAGGATTTTATATGGATGAACCCAAAAAACGACCGCTCCCCTACGATGCGCAGGATGGCGAAGAATTGTTCAATGATTCGATGAGCGTTTCCTCCATGACAGAATGCACGGGGCTAATCCCTGCGGCCCCGGTGTCAGAGCCGGAGATTGACTCTTACAGCGCGATCTATGACATTCCGCTTTCGAGTGACGAGGAGGCTGCTCAGCATGGCTTGCAAAATGAAAAACAAAAAAATGGGCAGGGCCATTCCCATCCCAATACGGGCAGATAATGCGCACGCAAGCTTTATCCACCGCATATTCTGAATTGGGGTGTAATTTTACCCAACCAAACGCCCTTTATCAGGGCGCAACTAAATATTGGGAGAGAGAGCAATGTGCAACTGTAATAATTGTGGCAGGCAAGGCGCTGCCCGCTCAGGCTGTTCTTGCACACGCGACGACTGTAGGTCCATTTCTGCCGCCTGGCAGGCCTATTATGGAGTTTGCCCATGCAGCCAGACGATGAACCGCCACAGCGGCTGCGAGCAATGCTGCAAATAAAAAATACCGTCCCCGCCAGGGGACGGCTACTTAACACGGGAAACGCAATTGGCTAAATCGCCCGTTTCCTACAAGGCGCTTCCGCCTCATCCATATCAATATCCCAAAATCCGCATTCCCACTGCAAGCCCTCTTCTGCTCATTGCAGATAACCGCATATCAATTGTGCAACACGCTCAGAGGCGCGCCCGTCACACGCGCCGAGCTGGGCGGCGCGAAAGACGGCAAGCTGTTCGAACGGCGGATGTGCGCAGGCCTCCCGCAGCACACCCAGCAGTTTCTCTGCACAGAGCACGGTTGGGCCGGGCAAATCCTGCGGATAGGAAAGGTAAAAATCGCGTTCATAGGCATTGAGGTCCGGGCAGTAAAACACCAGCGGCAGCCCGCACAGAAGCGCGTCATAAATCACAGAGGAATAATCCGTTACAACCAGTGAGGCCACTGTTAAAAGGGCCTGCGTCGGCTCGCGCGTTGCATCCACTATATGCCGGAACGACCGGCCGCCGAGGAAGGACTCCTTCATAATCGGATGCCGGCGAATGACGAACAGCTCATCGTCTGCCAGAGCATCATCTAACGCCTCCCAGTTGATCTGCGGATCATATGCACAGGGCTTTCCATTCTGCTCCCGGAATGTGGGGGTGTAAAGATAAATGCGTTTTCCCCGCATCTCCGGGCGGCGAGTAAGCAGCTCCTCACGCAGGGCGCTGCGCGTCTGATCCCGCAGCAGTGCATCTGTGCGAGGCGTGCCGAGCGGCAGGACCCGGGCAATATCAATCCCGAACGCCTGCGCATAAAAAGGGCGCACCTGCTCAGAGCTGACGCACACGGCCGTATATTGGCAGTGAGTCAGCCTCTCCTCCTGCGGCGTTAAAAGAGAGGGCGCATCCAGCCCAAAGCGCTTGAACGCGCCGCAGGCATGCCAGATCTGCACCACCTTCTGCCCCGCGCGCAGCTTGGTATGGCGGAGATAGCGCAGATAATCATCCGTGACGATCACACGGCTGGTCAAAAGATAATAATAAATTTTCGGCTTGAGCAGCACCGGGTGGGGAAGCATCCGGGCCACCACCACCTTTTGCACATTCCCCAGCGCATCATAAACACATTGGCTGTTTTCCAACAGCTTCCCATCAGCGCGGATGGAATAAAAAAAGACACGATTTTGAATGGGCAGCCGGGAGAACACCGCCTTCAGCAGCAAATTGCAGCGCTCCAGCACCCATCTTTTCCCCAGGCTCAGGTATTTTCTCAGCGGCATCCGTTTCGTCTCCCCTTTCTTCCTCTTCATCATACCCAACCAGGAAAACCTTGTCAAGGCGCATCGCATGACGCCGCGTGGTTTTCCTTGTATTCGGGGGATACTTATATTATAATGATCTCATAGCCTGCAAACCGGCAGCATCCGGCTGCCGGGCTTCGCAGAGCTAGAATATATGTGGAAAGCAGCGGCCTTTGCCCGCTGTGAAAGGAAGACAGAGCTATGAACAAACGGTTGAAACCCTGGCATATCATCCTCATTGTCGTGGCGGTGCTCGCAGTGGCGCTCGTTGGCTACACGGTCAAAAGCTACAACGGCCTCGTCACTTTGAAGCAGGAGGTCACGCAGAAGGAATCGGATATCCAGACCACTTTGCAACGCCGTGCCGACCTGATCCCCAATTTGGTCAACACCGTCAAGGGCTATGCGTCGCATGAGGAATCCATCATGAAAGAAGTCAGCGATGCACGCGCAGCGCTCGTAGGCGCAAACAACACGGGCGACCAGCTCGCTGCGAACGAGCAGATGACCTCTGCGCTGAATCGCCTGCTGGCAATCGCAGAAAACTATCCGGACCTGAAGGCAAATACAAACTTCATCCAGCTTCAAGACGAGCTTTCAGGGACGGAAAACCGCATTACCCAAGCGCGGCGCGCCTATAATGATGCGGTAAAAACCTATAATACAAAGATTCAACGTTTCCCCACCTCTTTGATTGCAGGAATTTTTAATTTCGAAGCATTTGATTATTTCCAGGCAAACGAAGGCGCGCAGGAGGTTCCGTCCGTCAATTTCGATTGATTGTGGGGCTATGTGGGCGATGTATAAAGGAGGTACGGGGTGAACAACGTTCAGCGGATTTTGAAAAGAGTCCTAGCCTGCACCGCCGCGATTGTTTTGGCTGTGACGCTCTGCCTGGCGGCTGCGGCGGAGGTTGCTTATCAACCCACCGCGCAGTTTTTTGTGAATGATTTTGCGGATGTGCTCTCAGCGCAGACAGAGCAAGAGATCGTGGAACTCGGCAGGGCGCTGCAACAGCAGACGGGGGCGCAGGCCGTTGCCGTAACGGTGCCCTCCCTTGGCGGGCAAAGCGTGGAGGATTATGCCATTGACCTGGCAAACAGCTGGGGCATTGGCCAGGCAGAGGAAGACAATGGCGTGCTCATCTTGATCGCCGTGGAGGAACGAAAGCTTCGCGTGGAAGTGGGGCTTGGGCTCGAAGGAGCCCTGCCGGATGGCAAAACAGGGCGCATCATGGATGAATACATGACGCCCTCCCTGCGGCAAAACGACTATTCCACAGGCATGTTGGAGGGTTATAAGGCGGTCGCGTCCCAAATTTATCAGGAATACGGGATTGAAGCCCCAGAGCTTTCTGGTTACGAGGCTTCCAACAACCAAAATACTGGAAACAGACAGGATATTCCCACTGTGTTAACCTTGATTTCACCGATTGCACTTGTGATCCTTCTGCTGATCCTGCGGCTCGTTTCCCACGGGCGAGGATTTCCGTTCTTCTGGTTCTTCGGCGGGCCGCGAGGGCCACGCGGAGGAGGCGGAAACGACACCTTCGGCGGCGGTTTTTCCGGCGGAATCGGCGGGGGCGGATTTGGCGGAGGCGGCGGTTTTTCCGGCGGGGGTGGCAGCTTCGGCGGGGGCGGCGGCTCCAGAGGATTTTAAATCCGCGCTAAAAAAAAGGAAACATGGGCTGTTGCAAAGCATTTTGCAACAGCCCATGTTTCTTTTCTTACTCCCGGTGCACCTCCGGCGGTCAATCTTCCATACCGTCAAAAATGCTATCGTCATAGTAGTTATTTTCGCTGGGGTCATGCAGTGGGTACCATACCTGTGCAAAAAACGGATTGACCCTTGCTATCGCATCGTAATTCCATGGAGACGGCAGGCAGTCCGGACACCAATGCCCACCCTTCAATGCCAGATTGGGGGACATCTCAAACTCATGCCCCAACGCACAGCGCCATTTCAGCGGTGTGAAGAGATCGCCCTTGACCATTGTATTCGACAGGCATTCCCCGCCGCGGAACTCCGCCGCCCGAATCATATCCTCTAGGTCGAGGCTTGCCTCCGGCTTTGTCTCATCATATCCATGATCCAAAAAGGAGGGCTCCATACTCGGCGTTTCCACCTTGAATTCCTTCCATGAGCCGATCTTTTTCCAGTTCTCATGGCTGCCATAATAAGCGGTCACACGGGGCGTGATGTTATTTTTAATCCACGTCTGCGTTCCATACTTTTCCTTATAAGCCATCTTGATCATGCCGGCCTTTTTAATCAGTCCGCTCGGAATCACCTTTGCCAGCTTATAGTAGCCCGGCACATGCTGAGAAAGCTGCGCAAAATATTCCTTGATGGGCACATTGTGACGGAAGTGCAGGTAATCATCAAGTGTATCGGAATCTGTAAACCAATGGCCGTGGAAATTACGCAGTGTAAACCAATTTGGCTCAAAAATCTTTTTGGGAGAATCCAGGCCGATTGCCCGCAGGAGATAAACTTCGAACTCATAATTTGTGATGCGGTATTCCGCACCGCTACCGATGTTGTAAAACCTTCTCCAAAAGCTTTCCGGCACATCATCGCCACATACATTTGCAAGCAGTAGGCCGGAATCCTCAATTGTCGCCCATTCCAGCACACCGTTGATCGGCACATGATACATGATCGGATCAAAATTTTTGAGAATCCCCGGATAGAGGATGCCCGTCTGCCTCAGGGAAACCCAGTGCTTCAGGCCAGATTCAGCCACCTTTGCCTCGGCGATCGTTTTGCTGATTGCATAGTGATCGTAAACACTAATCTTGATCGGATCGCCCGTGCGGCCCCAGTGGATGGGCGGATTGCGGTCACCCGTTTGGGCGACGGTGCCGATATAGACGAGCTTGACCGCATCCGGATCGGGCTGTGCCTTGATCGCACGAATGATATTCTCAATCGCGCCGATATTGGTTTTCATCGTGCGCTTTGGGAAGTAATCCGCCGCGGGGGAGACCATCCCGCCCACATGAAGGATATAATCTGCACCGGTTACGCACGCGAGCACATCCTCATAGTTTGTGAGATCGCCCCAGACGAGCTTCACGCTCGGATCGTTGGCATAGAATTTGAATTTTTCCCTGTTTTTGTCGCTACCGCGGTTGAGCAGCACCAGATTGAATTGATCTTTTCTCTGATAAAGCTCTTGGAACCCGGCAAACCCCATATTGCCGGATGCACCAGTTAAAAATACCGTTTTCTTCTCAGACAATGAAATCGCCTCCAACTCTCTCTTGCATGAGTGGACACGGGGAAACAACCGCAGGATAAAGGCCTGCTGGCGCCGGTTGGGCTGAGAACGCAGTCAGCGTGTGGTTGTATCTCCTTAACGGCGTTGTTTCCCCTTGCTCACGGATGCTTGGAATGATTCGAAAATAGTTTAGCATGGAGTGAATGAAAAATCAATACGTTCTGTTTGCAAATTGGACAAAACCTACAGATTAGTCATTCAATCAAGCGGGGCGTGACAAAAAAATTGCCTCGCCCCGCTTTCACCTATTTTCACTTATCATTCTGAAATTTCGCTCTCTACGCACGGCCATATCGCTCATTAAGCTGCCGGAAATACGCGGTATCAATCTGCCGGAGCGCTTCCTCCGTCATGCGGAAGCACCAGTTTCCCTCCGCTTCGCCGGGCAAATTCATGCGCGTATCTGTTCCATAGCCGCAGAGATCCTGCACCGGCAGAATCGTCATGCGTGCGGGCGTTTGCCAAAGCGTTTCAAAAATCGCGCGCAGCACGGGGCTCTGCGGCCCACCGGAGCCCCAATCGCCCGTAAAGCGACAATAAGCAAGCAGTTGGCTGCGCTCCTCCGGCTTAGCCGACCAGAGCCAGCCAAGCATCGTATCATTATCGTGCGTGCCGGTATAGGCAACGTAATTTTCCGTGTATTTATAGGGCAAATGGATGCTGTCCCACCCATAGTAGGCAAACTGCATCACCTTCATGCCGGGATAACCGGCCTCCAGAAGAAATTGCACCAACCCCTCCTCCTCACAGCCGAGATCCTCCGCCACGATCTGCGGATTTGAAAATGCCGCATTGACCGCATGAAACAGCTCCATCCCCGGCCCTGGCTCCCAGGTGCCAACCCTCGCTGTTTTCGCATCCGCCGGCACGGCCCAATAGCGATAAAAACCTCGAAAGTGATCGATGCGTACCGCGTCATAAATCTTTAAGCTATTTCCGATGCGCTGAAGCCACCAGCGATAGCCATCCTGTTTCATTCTGACCCAATCATAGAGAGGATTACCCCAAAGCTGACCATCCTCGGAAAAGTAATCCGGCGGCACGCCCGCAATGCGCTTCGGCTCACCCTCGGGCGTGGTTTCAAACAGAGTGCGGTTCGCCCAGAAATCGGCGCTTTCATCAGAAACATAGATCGGCATATCGCCTAAGATAGAAATCCCATGCGCGTTGGCATAAGCCTTGAGCCGATTCCATTGCTGGAACAAAATGAATTGCTCAAAAATATAATAGTCGATGGCCTCCTGCGCCCCGTTTTTCGTCCATGCGCGCCATGGCTTCCCGCCGTTGGCATCCCGAGCCGCCATAAAGCGCGCATAGTCTATCAACCAAAGGCCTGCTCCTCCCGGAATGCCTTCAGCTCCGCGCACCTAACGTCTGCTTTCTCATAAGCTTTGCGCATCAACGCCGCTTTTACACAGGCGGCCCATTTGTAATCAGCCTGATGAGGAGAGCCGCTGTAAACTGCCGCGTCCACCTCCGCCTGCGATAAATATCCATCTTTCAATAGCCCATAAGGATCAAGATAAAGGAGGTTGAGTGCAAACGCGCTGACGCTCGAATAGGGGGAATTCCCCTTTCCAATCGGGCACAGCGGCAGGATCTGCCACCATCTCATCCGCATTTCACACAGCAGATCGACAAACTGATAGCCTCCATGCCCAAAATCCCCGATGCCGAACGGCGACGGCAGGGAGGAAAGATTCATCAAAACACCCGCGCTTCTTTGAAACACAAAACCACGATCCTTTCAAACGCCGATCTTCTTTTCTTTTTATTTAGCTTTTCCCACTTTGGGCATGAAGATCAGTCAAATCACGGAAATAAAACAAAAGGCCGTCTTTCTTGGAGACGGCCTGTCTGAACGGTGAAACATGCCTGTTCTAATGCGCTTACCAAACAGCTTGGCCCTTTCAAGCAGCCTAACGAATGATTAGGAAGAGAATCAATCAGGCATCTTACTTTTTTCCTTTCATATTATAAACATTTTTCATTTGTTTTACAATAGTGAAATAACAGTTTCATCATCGTATACTTTGTATGGTATCTCTCTCCAGGCGCTTCACTCCATCAAGCCATCCCGCATACGGATTCTTCTGTGGCAGCCTGCTGCGATCTCTTCATCATGCGTTACAATGAGGACTGTCATCCCCTTCTGATTCAGCTCCTGAAAAATACGCAGGATTTTTCCGCCTGTTTCCTCGTCGAGCGCGCCGGTGGGTTCGTCCGCGAGTAGCAGCTCCGGATGCCCGGCAATCGCGCGGGCAATCGCTGTGCGCTGACACTGCCCGCCGGAGAGCTCGGGCGGGATGGTGTTTTCCTTTTCGCCCAATTCAAACTGATCCAGCAGCTCATAGACGCGCTCTTCGATCTTTTTTCTGGAATAGCCGCGGTAGCGCAGCGGAAGCGCGATATTCTGAAAAACTGTCATATCCTGAATCAGCGCAAAGTGCTGCACCACGAAGCCGATCTTTTGAGTCCGGAAGTCCGCGAGCTGACGGGCAGAAAATTGGGAGACCTCTTTCCCCTCGAAAAAATAGGAACCACCTGTCGGCTTGCACACACCGCCCAGAATATTCAAAAGCGTCGATTTTCCACAGCCGCTCTTTCCGGTGACAGCCAGAAGCTCTCCCCGCTCCACCTCCATATCTACGCCGCGCAGCGCATGAACGACCCCATCCCCCTTGCCATACGTCATGTGGATTTCCTTTAAAGCAAGCATCTGCATTATTCCTTCCCTCCAATCAAATCGCTGATATCCATCCGGTGGACGTGGGAAAGCGGCACAACACAGGCCGCCGCCCCAATCAGAAGCGCAAGGCCCTGCATATACAAAATCGCCTGCCAGGATTGATGCGAAAGCCAGAGGCACAAAGTTGCCAATATATCGCCACCCAGCACGACGGCTCCTACAACCGCCGCAACATCCCACACAAGATCGCTCCATCGTGCGCCGTTGAGCAGGAAAACACCATATTCATAATGCTTCTCGCGGATAAATCCATTGACCGTGATGGAAATGCACAGAATTACAAAAACCGTCAGGATCATCAGCAATGCGTTGAACTGATCGGAAACCTCCTGCGTCATCGCAGAAAGGTCGGCAAGCTCCGAGCTCGTGGCTGTGGGATCATTCAAATGGATAAAATCCGGAAGCCCCGCCGCTTGCAGATGCGCCGAAACGATCGCCTGAACCGCTTCAAAAGATTGATCCGTTACAATAAAACCGGATGCCTGTTGGGAAAGGCGCCATTTATTGAATTCTGTCGGCTTGTTCTGCTGAGGATTCAACTGGGGGAGGAGCAGATACCGGTCGCAATACTCCGGCATCCCTCCTCGGGAGAAGGATGCATCTTTTTCCAAAAAGCCCACAATTTGAAGTGTGAACTCACGGCCCAGATAATTACATTTCAAAGTATCTCCCAGCGAAAAATCCGCCCGGTAGCCGCTGCCCGCGACGACGGGCAGCGTTTCCGCCTTCACATCGGCAAAATCCGCTCCCTCCAGCAGCCTGCCCTCCTGCGCCCGGAGCTGAAATTCGGAAAAAAAAGGCTCCGACACCTGATAGCTGTTGACCGTTGTATACAGGCGACCCTTTTCATCCTTTTGAACAAAATTGTCCACCTGCCCCTCCTCATATCCATAAATCAGTTCTCTCGGCATAGAGTAGTCTATAATAGTAATCGGCTGACCCATGGCCACAATATAAGAAAACTGTTTTTCCGCCATCATCTCCTGCACGAAATGCACAAGCTCTGGGTAATACAAATTTTCTTCATGCAGGAAGCGGTAAAAATCCGTTTCGCTCATGCTTTCCGATACGGTATAATATCGCTTTCCCCCGATCCGCGTCTGAAAATCCTCGATCTTCCGGCCGCTCTGCACCGCCTGATTCGCCACTGTTCCGGCCATGCCGAGGCAGAGCGCGCATTGGAGGATCAGAAATAGGGCCAGCATCCGGTGCCGTCTGAGAATCCGGCCGGACTGGGCGGCGTTCCAAACAAAACGTTTCATTTCATCGCCTCCGTGATGGGCTTTTCCAGCAGGGAGCACACCATAATCAGGCTGAATACCAGCGCACACGGCAGATAGCACGCAAAGCCGATCCCCAAAAAGCGGAGATACTGCGGGAATAGAGCCGCACAAAGCAATGCGCCCGCCGCCCCGGCTGCCACCACCATCGCACCATATTCCAGGCAGATTTCCCAGCCGACACGCCGCGTGGGGCAGCCCAGCAGCCGCTTGATGCAAACCTCCTTCTGCTTGCGGTTTTTCCACTCCAAAGAGAGCAGGGCAACACAGAGCAGGTCGCACAGGAGAATCACCAAAAACCACCTGCCATAGACCACATTGGGGATCAAACGCGACAGAGTGGCAGCGGACTGCGCGATCTCCTCTGCCTCCGCCCCATAATCGGCCTGCATTTTGGCGGCAAAGGCATCCGCCCGCTGCTCTCCGTCAATCCGGAAAAAATCCAGCCGGTAAAGGATATCCCGGAACAACTCCGGTTCTGCCAGCCCGTTGATCAGCACGGTGGAATCAAACGCCGTCTCCTCCTCCGGGCCCATGACACCCAACACCTCAAAGGGAACGCCTTGCAGCTCGATATAGGCCTTTCCTCCGCGCTGGACGAGCTCGCTCCGCCGGTTTTTGCCGACCACCGCGCAGCGGTTGCCAGCCGTAAAATCCGATTCCTGAAAAAAGCGGCCCTCCATCATGGGGAGATTCGCATAGGTTCCGCTGAAATAGATGGCCCGCACCTGCTCCGGGCCCTTGTAATCCTGATATACGGCAATATTTTTGCCGCAGGCCGCGGCAACGGCTGCAACCTCGCGCATGGTGATGGATTCTTTCCGGATCGCAAAGGCGCTGGAGCTTGTCCCCAAAAAACCGGCGTCCATGCCGACGATCGTCTCGCTGACCGTGATATGGTGAATCATCAAAATCGAGGCGGCAGGCAGAAACAAAAAAGACAGGATCAAAAAAAAGGGAAATGATGTGAACCCTTTTTTTCAACATTCTCATCCTATCATCTCCTCATGCACATATACCCTGTACTAAATTTAGAAAGTCGCACACGGAAATTTGCTTCATTATGATCCCCGTATGCGACTTTATTACTGATTAGATAACGCCAACTTTAAACACCATAAAAAGCATAAGCACGCAGTAGGGAAGCACCCAAATTACCCGAAAGGCCAGTTCCTGTAAAATACCAGTTCCTGTAAAATGCCAGTTGGTGTATAGAAGGCTTTCAATCGGTGGAGGGTTAGGGCACCAAACTCTTCCTGTATCTTCCAATTCATTGCCTAAATAAGCACGTAAATAATAGACCCTCTTACAGTCCCCCATCTTCGCCCACGCACGCTTATACTAATTTTCATTTCCGCTTACAAATCGATAGTCCTTTTCACCGCCAGAGGAAAAATACGCATCCAGGGAACCTGCGGAAACTGGTACGATTAATGCGGACACAACTAACAAGCCTAAAACAAGCATAAGAATTTTTTTCAGTTTCATAATTACTACACTCCTCTTTCTGTAAAAGTAATATACTCTCGTAATTCTCCGCTGTGCTAATGCAGATTATAACACAGCAGGTGACAGGTTTCAACAATAAACTTTGCCAAGTTAAAACTTTAAAGCTTTTACTCACTGTTGTCATATTTCTTGTATTCTTTCCTGAAACATGGTATCATTTTTGCTGTATACAACCTCAAAGTAATTTTTTATACCCACAGGAGGATCCTTAAAAAATGCCCACAAAACTGACAAAACCCATTTTCCTCTGCGGCTACACCAACAGCGGAAAAACTACCATAGGAAAAGAACTGGCCCGCCAGCTTGACGTACCATTTTACGATACAGACGAACTGATCACCTCCCAGACAGGACAGACTCCACAACAGATCTTCGCCTCTCAAGGCAACGAAGCCTTCCGCAATATTGAACATGAGATCACCAAACAGGTATCCAGCTATCCCCCCTGCGTAATTTCCACAGGTGGCGGTCTGCTCACCTACTCCCGCAACGGCGATCTTCTCTCCAAAGCCGGTACCATTATCTACTTAAACCGCCCCTTTGAAGACTGCTACAAAAGCCTGATGCGAAATCCTGACCGGCCTCTTATCAAAAACAACACCAAAGAAGAAC
>ENA-OQDA01000063-OQDA01000063.1-human-gut-metagenome-genome-assembly--contig:-NODE-63-length-44085-cov-4.099868_pt1 | contig 44085 bp, 48 predicted proteins | sample MGYA00242771_ERZ504603 | MGnify/ENA primary metagenome ERZ504603 (study PRJEB26092, sample SAMD00036328) | human gut metagenome | host: Homo sapiens | study: EMG produced TPA metagenomics assembly of...
AAATCAGCATTTGACCTAGTTGAAGTAATATGAACCTTCTTTACAGCCCTTTTTTGTTTGCATAATTTGACAATAATTGTTTCTTGCAAAACAGTCTCATCACTAAAGACTTTGTCGCGACTAATAAAAAGATGTCATGTAAAAGTTTACATTTTGAAAAAAAGATATTTTCTAAATGCCCTGAAATAAAAACCCGATGTCCATGAACGTGGAATAATATAAACTAACTCACCATTCTCACACAAATTATAAACACTCATTGAGGCAAATAAAAAAGTAGAGATTTGGGGCACCATAACAGACGCTTGGCATGGATTTAGCCTCTAGTGCATCTTTGGGTATTTTTTTATAGGGTGGATTGCCAACAATACAATCAAAATAGTTTGCAAATCGTTGTTCCGCTCCAGGCATCTCGTTAAAGTCTTCACATTGTGATGTAATATAATTATCTGTAATGATTTTATATTCTAAGGTGATTTTTAGAAACTTCTTTTATATATGATAGGTTTGCTTCAAGCAATGGAATAATACTAGAATTATTTTCATAGCATACTAATTCTATTTTTTCTATACATTTACCTTTCCAAATTCTTTCTATCAAGGCAGCGGATAAAATCCCAGAACCCGCCCCAGGATCAAGAATTCTTATAACCTTTTTTGGGGGGAACAGAAAATAACTGAGCCATATATTTAGCAGTTGCAAGAGGCGTAAAAAACCTGTCCGATTAGCTTTCGATCACTTTTCGATCTCTCCTCTAGATACGCCTTTGTATGTCTGATAATATATTCTAACATATATAACCTACTCTATCTTAGAAGTTATCATTGTTATATTTTAAACAAAAATAAATTTAAATTTGTTATGATTGAAATACCCAACCCTACTTCTAGTTTTAATCCACAGTGTATCCTCTGTTTCTGTCTGGTAGCTACCGCGGATAAAGCAATGAAAAAATCCTCGTAACTACGTGATTTCAACGTAAATTACGAGGTTTTTTTCAAATGGGTCCGAGTGGGCGAGACTTGAACTCACGGCCTCTGACCCCCAGTCAAGCGCGCTACCAGCTGCGCCACACCCGGATAGGTTTGCTCAATCATCGCAACGGTAGCTATTCTATCATATCCATCTGTTTTTGACAAGAGGCTTTTAGAAAAATTTTTCCTTATCACTTTGCCTGCTCAATCAGACCTAAAGCCATCGGAAAGGACATCGCCCTTTCTATTACATCTGTCATTCCCGATTGTTACAGAGATTGCGCCACATTCTGAAATTTCGTCTTTGTCTGATCAATCATCTGCTGCTGTGCTTCCGGCGGCGCATACCATCCGCGCTTCTGCATTTCTGTAAATACATCTACTTGGATATTATGCTCCTCGCGTAAGATATTCAAAAAAATCATTGCGCAGCGCCTGGTGCGTGCATTCATTGCTGAACGTGTTGTAAACGCCGGTAATATGCTTCTGAGAGCTGAGAATATCATTCATGATTTCCTCATCACTCAGGCATGCTTTGCGTGGTTGTTTTTGCTCGGCCCATCGTATCCATATTTACTTCCTCCTTATCAGTTTAAATGGCCCATCAGAATATTAAATGGTTCTGATGCTGGGCGGCAATCTGCTCACAGGTAGAATTTTATTTTGGGATCTTTGGTCATCGTCGCATAATTTTTAAACTTTTTGATCAGCACCTGCTCATACGTCAACTCATCGCTGATTGCGTCGAGCTCTTTTGAAGTAAGGTTCGGCATTTATTATCACTCCTTGAAATATTTGCATCCCTATCATACCCATGTTGGAAATTTTTATACCTTCTTTATTGCAATTGATGATTTGGCTTTTTCATAGTATAATTCATTTCATTATCTTGAAAGGAGGCGCACGAGTGGAGGCATCGATTCATGAACAGCTTCTTGCATTATCAGAGCCGGAGTTTCAAAAATTCTCCAGTAGCCTTCTCCCCGGTACGAGCAACATTTTAGGAGTCCGGCTGCCCATCTTACGCAAGCTTGCCAAAAAAATAATCAGGGGAGATTGGCGCGCCTATCTTGCCAGTGCGCAGGATCAATCCTTTGAAGAAATCATGCTCCAGGGGATGGTGATCGGTTACGTTAGAGCGGATTTGCCGGAGCTTTTGCATAGGATCGCGGCCTTTGTGCCAAAAATTGATAATTGGTCTGTTTGCGACAGCTTTTGCAGCGGCTTGAAAATTGCCCGAGAAGAGCCTGAAGCGATTTGGAATTTCATACAACCTTACCTTCACACAGAGCGGGAATTTGAAGCGCGCTTTGGGGTGGTGATGCTGCTGTTCTATTTTATAGAGGAACGGCATATCCGCCGTGTGCTCGCCCTGCTTAATCAAATTCCGGCAAAGGGGTATTACGCCCGCATGGCAGTGGCTTGGGCAATCTCGATCTGCTTCGTTCAATTTCCTGAGCTGACGATGAAATATTTAAAAGAGGAAAACTCACTGGACGATTTTACTTATCAGAAAGCGCTGCAAAAGATCACGGAATCGAATTGCGTCAATAGCGAAAGAAAAGCGGTGATTCGCAAGATGAAAAATCAAAATAGGAAATAATGAGAAACGCCCGGCTTTCCCTTCCCGCCGGAATGTGGTATAATAGCTCCAAACAAAGTTTGAAGCATTGGAAAAATGTCTGTCGGCGTGAAACGCCTCCCGCCGCAAGGTGGCAACGCCATTTTTTGTATTTAAATGCTTTGCATTTGTGGTATGATAGCTTCAAACAAAGTTTACAGCTATTTGAAAGCGATTTATGCCGCTTTATTGCAACGATCAGAAAGGACGGATAACTCCATGCATACCATTCACACCAACAGCGTACAGGAAACAGAAGCCGTAGGCAGAGCTTTTGCAACAAGGCTGCACGGTGGCTGTGTTGTCGCTCTTTTTGGTGGAATGGGCATGGGGAAAACCGCGTTTGTGCGCGGCCTTGCGCAGGGGTTGGGCATTGATGCGGAGGTGACCAGCCCAACCTTCGCGCTGGTGCATGAATATGGCGGCAGCCCTCCGCTCTGCCACTTTGATATGTATCGTGTCAACTCTTGGGACGGCCTATATTCTACCGGATTTTTTGATTATTTGGATGCGGGTGGAATTTTAGCCGTCGAATGGAGCGAAAACATTGAAGGCGCGCTGCCGGAAGACGCAATCCGCGTGTCCTTTCAGCGCGGAGCATTTGAAAGCGAACGGATTATTACAATTGAAAAAGGCGGTGAATCTGCATGAAAATTCTTGCACTGGAATCTTCCGCCTGTGCGGCCAGCGTCGCAATTGCTGAGGACGGAAAGCTGTTGGGCGAGGCTTTTTTAAATACCGGCCTGACGCATAGCCAAACGCTACTCCCGCTGGTGCATGGCCTTTTAAAAAATGCGAACCTTGCGCTTGATGAGATTGACGCTTTTGCTGTTACCAACGGCCCGGGTTCCTTTACCGGCGTGCGAATCGGCGTAGCGGCGATAAAAGGTTTGGCTTTTCCGCATGATAAGCCCTGTATCCCACTCTCTACGCTGGAAGTGATCGCCTTTGGGCAAACCGGCGGGGATTGCACTGTGTGCGCTGCAATGGACGCACGCTGTGCGCAGGTATATACAGCGCTTTTTTCCTGCCGTGCCGGAGCGCTTTCGCGTTTAACGGAAGATGCGGCTATGAAAATTACAGAGCTGCCCCCCCCTGTTGACAGGCAAAAATTTGCCGGTTGTTTTGCGGGAGATGGCGCGAAGCTCTGCATGGATGCAATTGGAGAGCAAATTCCTGGCAGCCGAATTGCGCCGGCCTATCATTATTATCAACAGGCGGCCTGCGCCGCGCTATTGGCGGAGGAAAAGCTTCTCCACGGCGAGGGGATTCCCTCGGACGCGCTCGCCCCCTTTCTACTTGCGTCTACCTCAGGCAGAGCGTGAATTAAGAAAAAAACAAAATAATGAATGATTGGGAGGATTTTTACATGATCGCACTTGGAGCCGACCACGGCGGATATCAGCTCAAAGAAACCATCAAAAAGCATTTGGAGGAGCGGGGCATTCCCTACCAAGATTTCGGCACAAATTCCACAGAATCGGTCGATTACGCCCCAATCGCCGCAGAGGCTGCGCGCGCTGTGACCAGCGGCGCCTGTGAGAAAGGCATCCTCTGCTGCGGCACGGGCATCGGCATCTCCATCGCGGCGAATAAAGTGAAGGGAATCCGTGCGGCGTGCTGCTCCAATTATTTTGGCGCGAAATATACGCGGCTGCACAATGATGCGAATATGCTCTGCCTCGGCGAGCGTGTCATCGGCCCCGGCCTTGCGCTGGAGCTCGTTGACGTATTCCTTGATACCCCGTTTGAAGGTGGTCGCCACCAGCGCCGAATTGATCAGATTACAGCGATCGAACAGGAAGAGCTCTGACACGCCTCACCTTTGATCCCATTCACAACAAAGGGAGGATCAAAATGAAATTTGCGTATCTCATCTTGGGCGAATTCGTATATCCCCAGGATTCGGCAGCCATTCATGGCGAAACGGCGCAGATCATCGGCGTATCCAATCTCGAAGAAGCCTGCGCAGCGGCGAAAGAACTCGCCGCCAACGGCGTGGGCTGCATCGAGCTTTGCGGTGCGTTTGGAGAAAACGGAGCCAAAAAAATCATAGAGGCCACAGAACACAAAATCCCCATAGGATATGTTATCCATTTACCAGAGCGAAAAAAAACATTTGAAATGGCATTCGGCTGAATCAGATTTTAACAATTGGTCAAACCAAACCCTGGAGGTGAAGCAGTGCAAAAATTTCGAAGCTGGTTTAAGCTCTATTTTAGGGAAACGGATAAGCTCCTGTTTTTTCTGTGTCTGTGCGCATCCGCCTTTGGGATGCTGCTCGTATACAGCGCAACAAAAAATGGCGCGACCAAGCTGATCCCCTCAGAGCTGCGAACCATGATTATCGCAGTGGCGGCAGGTTTGATCCTTTGCCTGCTGATTTCGTTTCTCGATTATGAAGTGATTATCCGGCTATGGCCGCTGGTTGCTATTTTCTGTGTGCTCATCATGTGCGCCCTTTTCATCTGGGGTTCTGCTCCGCCAGCAAGGCCTGACGCACGCTCCTGGTTCGATCTCAAGATATTTTATTTCCAACCCTCGGAGCTAGTGAAAATCGGGTTCATCATCACCTTTGCCGTGCATCTCGACGCAGTGAAGGATCATGTAAGCAAATTCACGACCGTCCTGCTGCTCGGTATCCATGCCCTGATCCCAATTGGGCTTGTCATGGCCACGGGCGACGACGGCTCGGCGCTCATTTTTATGCTGATGTTCCTTGGCATGATGTTTGCCGCTGGGGTGCATTGGGGCTATTTTGCCGCTGGGTTTGCCGCGGTTGCAGTGGCCTTCCCCGCCATCTGGGCGCTGGGGGATAAATTCATTTTGAATCAGGATCAAAAAATCGTTTTCTTGCCATTCTCTATCCGGATCTCTACGCAAAAAATGAAGCTTTTCAGCAGAACCGTGGAATTGGTGCGATCGGCTCCGGCCAGTTTTTCGGGCAAGGCCTTTTCAATGGGAATTATACGCAAAGCGGCGCTGTGCCGGAGAACCAGAACGATTTTGTTTTTTCCGTTGCGGGTGAAGAGCTGGGCTTTATCGGTGCGATTGCTGTGCTCGTGTTGCTCGCGGCGATCATTCTGCGCATTGTGATCAACGGCAAGCGCGCTAACGACAACGCAAGCTACCTGATGTGCATGGGCATGGCCTCCATGCTCGCCGCGCAAGTCATTATCAATATCGGTATGGTGCTTCAGTGGCTGCCGGTTATCGGCATCACGCTGCCGTTTTTCAGCGCGGGCGGTTCTTCTAACCTCTGCGTCTATATCGGGATTGGGTTAATGATGAGTATTTATCGCTTCAATCAGAAAACGCCTGTGGCAAATTTCCGATTGCAACGCGTCGTCACTCGATTTTCCACTTGATCGAATCTCTGCGGCGTCCGCCGAAGCCGGCCGGGCGCTATTTTTTCAGTCAATATATTTTTCTATATAGGAAGGAAGATAACAGGATGCCAATTCAGCTCATTGCAATGGATTTGGACGGAACACTTCTCCGCTCAGATCATATGACCGTTTCCGAGCGGAACCGTAACGCGCTGCAACACGCCTCTGAAAAGGGCGTTCATCTCGTCCTTGCCAGTGGTAGAACGTGGGTGCAGCTGGAAAGCGTAGCGCAGCAAGTTCCCTCCGCGCAATATGCCTTGCTCTCTAACGGCGCTGCGGCGCGGGATCTGCATCAGGGCAAACGGCTTTTCACCTTTGATTTTCCTTGGGGGGACTTTCAAACGCTCCTCTCCCTTCTGCACCGTTACGAGGCTGTTTTTGAAACCTACTGCGCTGGGCATTCTTACCTTGAGCGCCGCCTGATCGGCCGCTTTCATAACGAAAGCCTGCCCGCTGCCTTTATCGAGCGTCTGGCCGCCCGTCTAACCATTGTGGACGATCTGGAAGCATCCTTGGCTGGCCAGACGATTGAAAAAGTGAACGTTTTCTCCATGCCAAAACAGTATTACACCCCCCTGCTCACCGCCCTGAATCAAACAGGGCTTTTTGAGGTTTCTTCCGCAATTATTGGAAACATAGAGATAAATACACGGGGCGTTGATAAGAGGGCGGGCCTGAAAAGGCTGTGTGCAGAGCTATGCATTGAGCCGGAAAACGTGATGGCCTTCGGCGATGCGACCAACGATCTCGGCATGCTGCGGTGGGCAAAATGGTCGTTTGCCATGGAAAACGCGCATGAGCCGGCACGAAACGCGGCACGGTACAAAACTGCATCCAATGAAGAGGACGGCGTGGCGCAGGCGATCGAGCGTTATGTTCTATAAGATTGTGCTTGGAGAAAGTCCGTTTGTAAAAATGGCTATTTTATCGCGTGTTTTTTACCCTTTCTTTTCTGCCGGATCATTGCCCAAAACATTGACAAAAATCCAACAAACGACTACAATAAAAAAAGATTGTTAAAAACTCAAACAAGTAGGAGGACATGCAATGGGATTCACCCTCGGTCAAAAGCTTATCAAAACACATCTCGTCAGCGGCGATATGACGCCCGGCAGCGAGGTCGGCATCCGCATCGATCAGACGCTCACGCAGGATGCGACAGGCACCATGGCCTATCTCGAATTTGAGGCGATGGGCGTTGAGCGGGTGCGCACAGAGCTTTCTGTTGCTTACATTGATCATAATACGTTACAAACCGGGTTTGAAAACGCGGATGATCACCGCTTTATTCAAACGGTATGCAAAAAGCACGGCATTCGATTTTCCCGCCCCGGCAACGGCATTTGCCATCAGGTGCATTTGGAGCGTTTCGGCATCCCAGGCAAAACGCTGATCGGCTCTGACAGCCACACCCCCACAGGCGGCGGTATCGGTATGCTCGCCATCGGCGCAGGCGGCCTTGATGTGGCGGTTGCCATGGGCGGCGGCACCTACTATATCACCATGCCGAAAATGGTGCGCGTCAACCTGACGGGTAAGCTCAGCCCTTGGGTGGCGGCGAAGGATATCATCCTCGAAGTGCTGCGCATTATGAGCGTTAAGGGTGGCGTTGGCAAGATTATCGAATATGGCGGCGAGGGCGTGAAAACGCTCTCCGTACCGGAACGCGCCACGATCACCAACATGGGCGCAGAACTCGGCGCGACGACCTCTGTGTTCCCCTCCGACGAGGTCACCCGTTCATTTTTAAAAGCGCAGGGCCGCGAGCAGGATTGGATCGAGCTGCTGCCCGATGCAGACGCGCAGTATGACGAGGTGATTGAAATTGACCTCTCCTCCCTTGCGCCGATGGCGGCCATGCCGCACAGCCCGGATAATGTCAAGAGTGTAACGGAGATTGGCCCGATCAAGGTTGACCAAGTCAGCATCGGCTCCTGTACGAATTCCTCCCTGCTCGATATGCTCAAAGTGGCCGCGATCCTCAAGGGCAAAACCGTGCACCCAGATGTGAGCCTTTCCATCGCGCCCGGCTCCAAGCAGGTGCTCAATATGCTCGCGCAGAACGGCGCGCTGGCTGATATGATCGCCGCGGGCGCCCGCATTCTCGAATCTGCCTGCGGCCCCTGCATCGGGATGGGGCAGTCCCCCAATTCCAAAGGCGTTTCCCTGCGCACCTTCAACCGCAACTTTGAGGGCCGTTCCGGCACGGCGGACGCGGGCATCTATCTCGTCAGCCCGGAGGTTGCCGCCGCAAGTGCGCTGGCAGGTGTGTTGACCGACCCGCGCACGCTGGGCGACGCGCCGCAGGTGACGCTTCCGGCGGAATTCCTCATCAACGACAATATGGTCGAGCTGCCTGCCACGCCGGAGGAGGCGAAGGCGGTCGAAGTTCTGCGCGGGCCGAACATCAAGGAATTCCCTGTGACGAAGGCTCTGCCGGATTCCATTGAAGCGAAGGCAGTGCTTAAGGTCGGCGACAACATCACCACCGATCACATCATGCCCGCTGGCGCAAAGATTCTCCCCTACCGCTCCAACATCCCCTATCTTTCCAAATTCTGCTTTGGGCAGGTCGACCCGGATTTCTCCGAGCGCTGCAAGGCGGAGGGCAAGGGAATGATCATCGGCGGCGCGAACTATGGCCAAGGCTCTTCCCGCGAGCATGCAGCCCTCGTCCCGCTCTATCTCGGCGTGAAGGCTGTGATCACCAAGAGCTTTGCCCGCATCCATCAGGCAAACCTCATCAATGCGGGCATTCTGCCCTTCACCTTTGCGAATGAGGCGGATTACGACAACATCGAGCTCGGCGACGAGCTGCGCCTGCCGGAGGTGCGCGCGCTGATCACGGAGGGTAAGCCGGTCGTGCTCGAAAACGTGACGAAGAACGAGTGCTATCCCCTCGCCTATTCCTTCTCACAGCGGCAGACAGATATGCTCCTCGCAGGCGGTCTGCTTAACTACACGCGCGAAAACGCTCATTAAAGAAACGATACATATGGAGGCAGAAAAGATGGACGAAGCAAAGATTAAATCAGCGGTAGCACACTTTGAGGCGCTCGTGCGCGAGCAGTATGAGCGTTCTGACCGCATCAAGGCGGATAAGGATTTTATCGACTATGACAAGCTTGATAAAATCATTATTGGCGTTTGTGGCGGCGACGGTATCGGCCCGATCATTACAAAGGAATCCGCCCGCGTGCTCGAATACATGCTCGCGGACGATGTGAAGGCCGGCAAGGTCGAATTCCGTGTGATTGACGGCCTGACGATTGAAAACCGCGTGGCCGCGAATAAGGCAATCCCGGACGACGTGCTCGAGGAGCTCAAAAAGTGCCACGTCATCCTCAAGGGCCCGACCACGACACCACAGGCAGGCGACCCGTGGCCGAATATTGAAAGCGCGAACGTAGCGATGCGCAAGGCGCTCGACCTGTTTGCCAACATGCGGCCTGTCAAGGTGCCGGACCAGGGCATTGACTGGACCTTCTTCCGGGAAAACACGGAGGGCGCATACGCCGTGGGCTCCAAGGGCGTGCATGTGACGGACGATCTCGCTATGGATTTCGTCGTTGCGACAACGGAAGGGTGCGAGCGCATTTCCCGTTTGGCCTATGATTACGCGAAGCGCAACGGCAAGAACCGCGTTTCCGTTGTATCAAAAGCCAACGTGATCAAAACGACGGACGGCAAGTTCCTCAACATCGCCAAAAAGATCGGCGAAGAATACCCGGAGATCACCACAGACGAATGGTATATCGACATCCTTACGGCAAAGCTCATTGATGAAAAGCGCCGCCGCGACTTCCGCGTGTTCATCCTGCCGAACCTCTACGGCGATATCATCACGGATGAGGCTGCCGAATTCCAGGGTGGTGTTGGCACGGCAGGCAGCGCAAATATCGGCAAGCGCTACGCCATGTTTGAGGCGATTCATGGCTCCGCCCCCCGCATGATCCGCGAGGGCCGCGGCCAGTATGCGGACCCCTGCTCTATGTTGCGCGCGACCGTGATGCTCCTCTCCCACATCGGCCGCCAGGAAAAGGCGGACCTGCTCGAGCGCGCGCTTGACATCTGCATGTTGGAGGAGAAGAAGCTGACCATCACAGGCCGTGATACGGGCTGCACATGCAGCGAATTTGGCGATTATGTGATGGAGACCGTTCAAAACCTAAGCAAATAAGGGCGGATCAATTATGGCGAAAAGCGAAAATATCTCTATGTCCGTCATCAAGCGGCTGCCTCGTTATTACCGCTTCCTCGGCGAGCTGAAAAAGCACAATATCACCCGTATCTCCTCGCGCGAGCTCTCCCAACGCATGGGGCTGACCGCCTCGCAGATCCGGCAAGATCTCAACTGCTTTGGTGGTTTCGGCCAGCAGGGCTACGGCTACAATGTGGAGCAGCTCTATGCGGAAATCGGGCGCATTCTGGGGGTAGATCGGGGGCTGAAAACCATCCTGATCGGCGCGGGTAATCTAGGCCGTGCAATTGCAACACACATGTCGTTTGAAGCGCGCGGGTTTAATCTTATCGGTATCTTCGATAAGAATGAGGCCATGGCGGGCCAACTCGTGCGCGGTCTGCCTGTGCGCCATGTAGATGGGTTAGACGACTTCTGCCGGGATCAAAAACCTATGGTGGCGGTGCTGTGCATTTCAAGCGACAACGCGCCGGAGATCATCGCGCAGCTTGTCAAGCTCGGCATTAAAGGCTTTTGGAACTATACGCATTTCGATATTGCGGCACATTATCCGGATGTTGCGGTGGAAAACGTGCATTTGAGCGACAGCCTGATGACGCTAAGCTATCAGATGAGCACAAAGTTTTAACAGTTTCTTTCATATGATCTTAAAAGCTAGCCCTGAGGCGGATCGCATCTCGCAGGGCTAGCTTATTTTTGGAAAAAATTAGAATCAGTTTATCAAATTGGAGGGGGTGGCCTTATTTGAACCGATGAACAAAAAAGGAAAAGGCGATTGCATCCCATACCGTTGCCAGAAAGCCTAAATAAAAACCAAACCTTGCATTGGAAAAGCTGTGGAACAGATTGATTTCATCGAGGCACGGCACATCAAAATGAAATAAAAGAAAATCTACTCCTATTGTGCTGCCTGTAGTGATTGTTAAAAAAACATAGATTTCGGTCAGCAAAACCAACCCAAACCCTATATACCCCCAAATCATACGATTTTTATAATCCTTAAAGCGGAACCAAATAGAAAACTGCATCAATGCAAAACCAATAATAGCAGCAGGATAGCTGAATAATATAGTACCCCTTGTCTCCGTGACGCCGCGATATCCAAACCATGGCAAAACAATTGTCAACATGGCAATGATCGAAAATAGGAATACTCCAAGCTGATAAGCGTGATACTCTTTAATTTTGTCTGCAAGATGAGATAATGATCCCATTTCTAAAATAGCAGTATTCACTGGAGGATCAGAAGAGGAAAAAGTATTGTAATATTCTCTACATTCTGAACACATCTTCAAATGATCATTTACTACCTCTTTGCTGCGCTCACTCAACACTTCCTCGTGATATAAAGACACAACATCCTGAATCAATGCACAATCATATTTCATATCCATAATTCTCCTTTAGTTGTTTTTGTAACAGCAATTTCGCTCTGTGGAAAAGCATCTTTGCCGATCCCACTGATATGGAAAGATGCTCTGCTATTTCGATATACGACATATCATAATAGATTCGATCAAGAAAAACGATTTTCATTTTTTCGGACATTAAAAATACAATATCAAGAGAATCGGAGATCAATTGCTGTTCATATAAACCGTCTGTTACGTTTAAGCCTTCATCAAAGAGATCCGTTATCAGAGTCTCTAAAGAAACAATAGGCGTGCGCTTTTGTTCCCGTCTTAAAAACAGGAAATATCTATTTTTCGCGATTTGCATCAGCCAAGTTTTCACACTGCACAGCGCTTTGAAATTTGTGATGCCTAAATAAGCATGCAGAAAAGTTTCCTGCATCAAATCTTCTGCAAGCACGCGATCATAACCGCATAGCTTATATAAAAATCGAAAAATATCTTTGTTGTAATTCTGATATAATTCCTCAAATGAGTCCACAACACGCTTCCTTTCATAAAAGCCTACATAATAGTGGTTGCAATATTTTGAAAAAGGTAACAACAATTTTGAAATCACCAGCAGCATCACAAAATAAATGGGCGGAGATATCTATTTCGATATCTCCGCTCTGCTATTTTACTGATAAAGAATCAAGCGTTTAAGAATCCATTTCAGCCGCCCGCAGCAATTCCTCCGCGCTTTGCAGCTGCAACGGCGTGATCTCCTCCATGCCGCCCATGATCCGGGCAAGCTCGCGCTTGCGCCCCTCAAAATCGAGCACGTCTACCTGGGTGTAGGTTTTTTCCTCCCGCACGGTTTTTTGGATCAGGAGATGGCAATCTGCCTGGGCTGCAATCTGCGCCAGGTGCGTCACGCAGATCACCTGCCGCCCGGCTGACACCTGCTTTAATTTTAGCGCGATCTTCTGCGCAGCCCGGCCGCTCACACCCGTATCAATCTCATCAAAAATCAACGTGCCGATTTCGTCGCTGCCGGATAATACATTTTTGATTGCCAGCATGATGCGGGACAGCTCTCCGCCCGAGGCGATCTTCGCCAATGGGCGCGGCGGCTCGCCGGGATTCGCGGAGATTAAAAATTCAATCTCATCCGCGCCGTTCGGCCCGGGTTTTACCTGCTCATGGCGGACAAGGAAATGTACGTGCGGCATATCGAGATAGGCCAGCTCCTCCTCCACCTGCTTGGTAAAGAGCTCTCCCGACTGCCTGCGGACCTCGGAAAGCGTTACCGCCAACGCCTTGATTTTACGCACCAATTCCCGCCGCTCTCCATGGAGCGCTTCTGTCCGCTCCTCTGAAAAAGCGATCTCATCCAGCTCTTTCTGTGCGTTCTCTAGATAAGCGATCATTTCCTCTTCCGTTTCTCCATATTTCCGGGAGAGCTTATAAAGCTGATCCAGCCGCTCTTCAATTCGCTCCAAATCTCCAGGATCATAGGAAAGCGAGTCGAACGCATTGCGGATCTCATCGGTATAGGCCTCCACATTATAGGAGAGATCCAAAACCTCCTGCGCTGTTTTCTCCACAGCAGCATCATATCGCGCCGCCTCCTGCAAGCTCGCCGCAGCATCTGTAAACAGCTGCAACGCGCCAAGCGTTTCCTCTGTGCCATTGATCGCATCGTAGGCCCTGCGCAGGCTCTGAAGGATTTTTTCGGCATTCAGGCAGCGAGCGCGCTCCTGTATCAGGCGCTCCTGCTCCCCGATTTGCAGGTTAGCCGATTCCAATTCGTCAATCTGAAATCGGAGCAAGTCTGTTTTTCGCAGCTTTTCCTCTTCATCCATTTGCAATTCATTTAAAGCGCGCCTGACTTTGACATAGGCGGCATAAAGGCTGTGATATTGCTCTAAGAGCTTGCTATCCTGCGCGAGCGCATCAATGAAACCGAGGTGTTTATCCGGCGATAGGAGCGACTGACTGTCGTGCTGCCCATGGATATTAATCAACTCGCCGCCAATCTGGCGCAGCATAGACACAGTCGCCGTCTTGCCATTGATCCGACATACACTGCGCCCATCCGCGCTAATAGAGCGCTGGATCAGGAGATTTCCATCCTCCTCCGGCTCTATGCCGAAGGATTCCAAAACCTGCATAGCAGGCCTTGAAATCTCAAAAAAGAGTGCCGACACTTTGGCGGAAGGTGCGCCGGAGCGCACAAGCTCCCGCGTGGTGCGCTCGCCGAGCACCGCGTTAATGGAATCAATAATGATCGATTTGCCCGCGCCCGTTTCACCCGTTAAAACATTCAGGCCCTTATTAAAGCTGATTTCCGCTTTTTCGATCACAGCAATATTTTCAATTTGAAGGCTTGTCAGCATAACGAACCATGCCTTTCTGAAAATGCGTTATCCGTTTTGCAGCATTTTGTCAAGAGAGCTTTTCAGCTGCTGCGTTAATTCAGGCGTGCGGCAAAGTACAAAAATCGTATCATCCCCCGCCAGCGTGCCGACGATCCCCTCAAAATGCATCGCATCAATGGCCGCACAGGCCGCCTGCGCCATGCCCGCATAGCACTTCACCACACAGGTGTTCCCCGCATAATCAACAGAAATGACGGAGCCGGAGAAGATCGTATAGAATTTTGCGAGATATTCGTCGCCCTGCGCCGCGCCGGCCATATACCGGTATTGCCCGCTGGGAGACATCGCCTTGACAAGCCGCAGTTCTTTGATATCGCGGGATACGGTCGCCTGTGTGACCTCAAATCCATTTTCCCGCAGCTTTGCAAGCAGCTCGTCCTGCGTGGTAATCTCGTATTGCTGGATCAGCTCCAGAATCAGTGCATGCCGTTTCCGTTTCAAACCAGGGGCCCCCTCTTAAAAAATTTCGCCTGCAAGCGGTCCATAAAGGTATCGTTTTTCATCCGGATAAAATCTGCGTAAAGCTCCGACTTTGTTACCTCAAGCGTGCAATCCTCCGGAATTTTTTCTGTCTCCCCATCGCATGAGAGATAAACGCTGCCCCCGTCACGCATTTCGGCGCATAGAGAAAGCTTGGCGTCCGGACGAAACAGCATAGGCCGGCTGAATAAGGAGTGCGCGCAAACCGGTGTGAGCAACAGGCATTCTAAAGATGGGTCCACCACAGGCCCGCCCGCAGATAGAGAATAAGCCGTGGAGCCGGTGGGCGTTGCAACCACCATGCCATCCGCCATATACCGCGCAACGGGCTGCCCATCACAAAACGCGCTGCATTCCAGCAGCCGAAGTTCTTCACCGCGCACAAGAGCAACATCATTGATGCATTGGGATCGATAACAAATTTGGCCGTCTTTTTTAATTTTACATCAAGCAGCATTCTCCGGTCAATTGCAAAATTGTTGCAGACCAAATTTTTTAGCAGGAAGATTTCCTGCGGCTCTAAACCCGCCATGAAGCCGAGGCGGCCCGCATTGATGCCGAGCACAGGCTTATGCAAGGGCGCCGCGAGCTTGGCATCGTGGATCATAGTGCCGTCTCCGCCAATAGAAACCACAAAATCGGCGGATTGCAGCGCCTCCTGCTCTGGGAGAAAAGAAAAATCCCCCTGGATAAAATCAGCTTTTAACGAATCGCACATCACGCACTGGATGCCGAGCGCCTTCCCCTCCCGGAGGACGGAGAGCGCGATTTCCCGCGCGTTCTTTTTTGTCAGGTTCGGCAATACTGCGAGCTTCATATGTTCTCATCTCCCCCCTTCCGGCAGGATCGCCCGCCCGCTTTTCTCCAACGAGCGATGTGCCAGTGTCACAACCTCTTCAATCTCAATGGCATCGGGCCTTTGGAGCGGCGCGCTTTTTTTTAGATAAATCAAATATTCAATATTACCTTCCGGACCTTTTACCGGGGAAAACGTTAGCCCCGAAATAGAAAAGCCTGTTTCCAGCGCAAAAGAGCAGACGGCCTCTATCACCTGCCGGTGTGTGGCAGGGTCGCGCACAACGCCCTTTTTGCCAACCTTCTCGCGCCCAGCTTCAAACTGAGGCTTGATCAAGCAAACGGCTTCGCCATCCTTCTGCAAGAGGCAAAACAGCACCGGTAAAATCAAGCGCAAGGAGATGAATGAAACATCCACGCTCGCAAAACCGATTGCATCCGGCACCTGCTCCTGCGTCACATAGCGGAAATTTGTACGCTCCAAATTCACAACGCGCTCATCTGTGCGTAGCTTCCAGGCAAGCTGGCCGTAGCCAACATCGATCGCATAAACCTTGCGGGCTCCATTTTGCAGCATGCAATCCGTAAAGCCACCGGTGGAGGCGCCAACATCCATGCAAATTTTCTGCTCTAGCGTGATGGGAAAGCACTGCATCGCCTTATTAAGCTTAAGGCCGCCTCTGCTGACGAAGGGGAGCTGTGTGCCGTGAAGCTCAATTTGATCCTCCGGCTTTACGCTGGCACCCGCTTTGGAGACCTTTTGACCGTTGAGATAAATCTGCCCGGCCATGATGAGCGCCTGCGCTTTTTCCCGGCTGGGCGCAAGCCCCCGCTCAAAAACGGCAACGTCAAGCCGTTGTTTTGCCATGCTCCGCCGCCTCCCTCAAAATCACTTGAACCATACCGTCCGCATCCATGTGGTATTGCGCCATCAGCGAAGGTACCGCCGCTTGTCGAACAAAGCAATCCTCCACTGCTGTTAAATGGAAGCTACCCTGAAAGCCCTTCTCCAACAGCAAGGCGGCAAAATGCTCCCCGATGCCGCCAGTACGCACACCTTCCTCAAAGAAAAAAATCTGTTCCCCCAAACGGGCTGATTGAACGGCACGGATATCAATAGGCTTAATCCGGTTAAGCTTGATGATCCGCGCGCTTATGCCCTTTTCCCGCAGGGTAGCAAGCGCCATACAGGCATTAGAAAACAGCCGGCCAAAGGTAACGATCACAATTTTTGCCCACGCTTCGCCATAATGAGTGAAAGAGTCAAAGGAGGGCGTATAATCTGCGGGGAATTCGCGCTCGGTTCCGCGCGGATACCGCACGGCCACAATCCCTTTATCAATATAAAAAGCGTTGCCCAGATCATTTTCAGTTCTGAAAAGGTGGAGGGCGAATAAATCGTCAAATCTGGCACACTGTTGAGTAAAGCCATATCAAACAGGCCCTGATGGGTTTCCCCATCCTCCCCGACGAAACCGGCGCGGTCAATTGCAAGCACCATTTTATTTCCTTGCAGCGAGGCGTCATGGATCAACTGATCGTAACAACGCTGCAAGAAGGTTGAATATACCGCAAACACCGGCAGCATATGATTTTTTGCAAGGCCCGAGGCAAAGGTTACCGCGTGCTCCTCTGCGATTCCTACATCGAAAAAGCGGTCGGGAAACGCTTTGCTGAAGGCATCAAGGCCTGTGCCCAGCGCCATGGCGGCCGTGATGGCGCAAATCCGCTCATCCTTCTGCGCAAAATCGCATAACGCCCTGCCAAACATCTCAGAAAAACTGGTGCTAGAAAAAACGGGTTCCCCAGTATTAATATCAAACTTTGAAATCCCGTGGAATTTGTTCGGCTCACGTTCTGCAAAATCATAGCCCTTTCCCTTCACAGTGTTGATATGCAAAAGAACCGGCCGATGCAGCATCTTAGCGCCCTCAAGCGCCTCCTGAAGCTGCTCCAAATTGTGCCCGTCGATCGGGCCCATATATTGAAAGCCCATATCTTCAAAAATTGTGCTTTGATAAATTAAATTTTTCAAAACTGATTTTGATCGAAAAACCAGATTGGATATTTTCTTACCCACTAGCGGGATATGGTTTAAAAAGCCCTCTATACGCGCCTTCAACCGAAAATAACCAGGCTTCGAGCGGATCACAGCAAGATAACGCGCCATAGAACCAACATTATGCGAAATCGACATTTCATTATCATTCAAAATTACAATTAGCCTGCTGTGCGTACGCCCGGCGTTGTTGAGCCCTTCGTAGGCTAACCCGCCCGTTAAAGCGCCGTCGCCGATGACAGCGATCACATAGTGATCATCTTTTGCCAACTTTTTTGCAGCGGAAAGCCCATAGGCGGAGGAGATGGAGGTGCTGCTATGCCCACTGTAAAAAACATCGTGCTCGCTCTCATTGGGCCGTTCAAAGCCGGAAAGACCGTTTTCTGTGCGCAGAGTGGAAAATTGGCTGTAGCGCCCGGTCAGCAGCTTATGGGTATAGGCCTGGTGGCCCACATCGAATACGATTTGATCCCTTGGAGAATCAAACACGCGGTGCAGCGCAATCGTCAGCTCCACCACCCCCAAGTTAGAGGCCAAATGGCCGCCCGTCTGGGAAACAGTTTCCACCAACACCTTGCGAATTTCAGTGGCCAGCTCACCCAAGCGATTTTCCTCCAGCTGCTTTACATCGTCTGGAGAATGTATCTGTGAAAGAATCTGATTCTCATTCATATCAGCAATGCTCCTAACAGACAGAATAGAAGGCCGCCTATTTCTCACGCGTTGCAAGCCGTTCTGTAAGCTCCAACAAAAAGGAGGCCCGCTCCTCAAAGATCGAGAGCGTCTCCCGTGCTGTCGCAGTCAATTCCGTGACGAGGCGGCGGGAAGCATCCAAGCCCAAGAGGGAAACATAGGTTGATTTTTCCTTTTCCCGGTCGCTCCCCACCGGCTTGCCAAGCACATCAGTGCTGCTCGTCATATCTAGAATATCGTCAACGATCTGGAAGGCAAGTCCAATACAGGAGCTGTACAGGGATGCTGCTTTACAAATTGTCTCCCCTGCCCCTGCAACCACACAGCCCATCTGTGCGGCGGCGTCAATCAAGGCGCCCGTTTTAAGAGAGTCCATCACTTTCAGCCGATCCAGCGGGATCTGCCTGCCTTCGCTAGCCAGATCAATTACCTGACCGCCGATCATCCCCTGGCCGCCCGCAGCATGCGCCAACACAGCGGCCGCCTGAATCGTCCGTTTGGGATCAACCGGATAGCCGGAACGCTGGTCAAGCATCGTTTCGAAAGCAAGCGTCAAAAGAGCATCCCCGGCCAGAAGCGCGTTTGCCTCTCCAAATTTTACATGGCTGGAGGGCTTACCGCGCCGCATATCGTCATCATCCATACAGGGCAAATCATCGTGGATCAGCGAATAGGTGTGGATCATTTCCACCGCACAGGCAAAGGGCAGTGCGGCATGTGGATCTTCCCCGCACGCTTCGCAGAATGCGAGCGTGAGAATAGGGCGAATTCGTTTGCCGCCGTTTTCTAAGCTATAAGCCATTGCCTGAAACAGAATATCCTGCCCCTGCCCCTCTTCCGGTAGGTAGAGATGCAGGCTGTTTTCTATCATAGAAAGATAATTTTGCTGCTGGCGTTCAAAATTCAGCATGGGGATTCCTCCATATGCTCTTGTTGGGACAACTCCGTCACCCGTGCTTCCGCCTGCGTCAGGCACATATTGCAATAGCCTGCGAGGCGCGTGCCCTCTTCAAAAAGACGCAGAGATTCCTCCAAAGGGAGGGAGCTTCCTTCCAAAAGGGTTACGATTTCCTCTAAGCGTTCAATAGCAGATTCATAAGTTTGCTCTTTTTTAACTTCTTTCAAAATAAATCTCCGTCCTTTCACAGACATCAATGATCGCTGGAGTGTTCTTTTGAGTTTTCCCCGATCGGTTTATCTCAGGGATCAACCTCCAATATGGCGCATTGCGCGCCGCCATCCGCCCATTTTAGATGAAGCTGATCGCCAGCCGAAAGCTCTGCCGCAGAGTAGATAGGGCGGCCGCCGTGATATGCAATCGCATACCCACGGGAAAGCACCTTCAAAGGGCTCAACGCATCCAGCTTCCCCATAAGCGGAGCAAGGCGTGTATTTTGCCGAAGGAGGAGCGCAGAAACCGTTTGCCCAAGCCTGCTTTTCAACGCCTCTAGCGATTGGCGCCAGTGATCCAGGAGACGGATGGGGCTCTGCAACTGCGCCCGTGCCGATAAAGTATCGAGGCGCTGCTGCTCCGATTCCATGCGGCGTTGCACAAGTTGAAAAACGCTGTGCCGCAGCATCTGAACCCTAGCCAGCTCCCCCTGCGCATCCGGCACACAAAGCTCAGCCGCCGCGGAAGGCGTAGGCGCACGCAAATCGGCCGCAAAGTCACAAATGGTAAAATCCGTTTCATGCCCAACAGCTGAAACCACAGGGATTTCACTAGCGGCAACCGCGCGCGCAACCTCTTCCTCATTAAAGGCCCACAGCTCCTCCAGCGATCCCCCTCCCCGGCCAACAATCAAAACATCCGCCGCCTTCTTTTCATTGAACAGCCGGATAGCATCAGCGATCTGCCCCGGTGCATCTGCTCCTTGCACCTGAACAGGCTGTAAAATAATTTGCGCAAGCGGAAATCGCCGGGAGAGCACATTGATAATATCGCGGACGGCCGCTCCCGTAGGCGAGGTGACAACTCCCACCCGCATGGGATAGCGTGGAAGTGATTTTTTTCGCTCTGGCGCAAAAAGGCCCTCCTTAGAGAGCTTTTCTTTCAGCTGTTCATAGGCGAGATTCAAAGCGCCCACTCCATCGGGCTGCAAATCATCCACATAGAGTTGATACTGCCCATCCCGCTCATAGAGAGAAACCCGGCCGCGCACGATCACACGCATTCCATCCTGCGGAAGAAAATTTAAGCCGCTGCGCGCTCGAGCGGAACATCACCGCGCGGATCACAGCATTTTCATCCTTCAAAGAAAAATAAAAATGCCCCGTCCGGTAGTGATTGGTAAAATTTGAAATTTCCGCACTGACATATACATGATTTAAATTGTCATCGCCGTCAAGCAGCGATTTTACATAGGCATTCAGCTGACCGATCGTCAGCACTAAGGGCGCCTTCATGCTTATGACCATTCCTTTCTCTGCGAGCAAGTTGAAAATTTAAATTCCAGCTTGCTGTTCCCGAGGCAGATTTTTTTCCTGCGCTGCCGCCAGCACAGCAATTCCCGCTGCATTGTCGCAGGAAAAGGACGGCTCCGCAAAACTCGCATCATACTTTTGGATAATTGCATCACGGATCACGCGGTTTGACATCACGCCGCCCGCAAAAAGGAACGGATACGTTCCATCCTGCCGAAGCAGTTCTTCCGCCATCGCATCGATGGCCGCTAAAACGCTTTCGATGCAGAAACGAGCGATATCCTCCCTGCACTCGCCCGCATGAAGCATTTTTTTGGCACTGATTTTGAATTCCGGAAAGGCAGCAGTTCGCGCCCTTCATCGACGGCTTGACGAGAAAGCGCCGCTTCGATTGCTGCGCAAGCCGGTCGAGCTCCGCACCAGCAGGAAAGGGAAGGCCAAGCATTCCCCCGACACGGTCAATCGCCTGCCCCGCCTTTAAATCAAGGGATTGCGCCAGCAGCTCCTTTTCAAAGATCTGCGCTGCATTGGGGCGCACTAAAAGCGCCTCCGTCGTCCCACCGGAAACGTGAAACGCATAGAAGGGCCGCTCAAAATAGGAGAGCCGACCCGCGCTATAGAGCGCCGCGGCAATATGGCCGCTCTGGTGAGAAAAAAACTACAGCGGCACCTTTAAAAAATGACGCAATCGCACGCGCAGCAGACATCCCGGCCAAAAACAGGGCATATAGGAGCCCTCCGCATCCCGTGGCGCGTTGGATACGGCAACTGCGCGAATTTCTCCGCCAAATTCCGCTGAAAGCTCCTCCAGAAGTTGAGGAAGTTGAACCGTGTGATGAAACACTGCATCGCTCTGCCGCAGCCCAAGCGCACCCGCCGGAACCGGCAAAAGCTTCTTTTTTTGCAGCACCAGATCATGTTCCGGGCAATAGACCGCTGTGGAAGTGGTATAGTTGCTTGTATCAATTCCGAGATAACCTTTCATCACTGTGCCTCAAGCTTTCGTGCAGCTGCGCCGAGCACACCGTTGATAAAAGCGGCATCCTCCTGTGAAGCATAGAGCTTCGCAAGCTCAACAGCCTCATTGATGGAAACGTTCGTCGGCACTTCCTCAATAAACAGCATCTCACACAAAGCAAGCCGCAGCAGAGAGAGAGAAACGCGGGAAATACGGTCTTTCTTCCACCCGATCGCATTATTTTCGATGATGGAATCAATCTCCGGCTGCTGCTCATCTGCCGTTTTGGCAAGCAAAACCGCGAATTCATCCGTTTGCAGATAGCGCGCCTCTACAGCCATGGAGATCATTTCTTCCACCGTGATCTCCGGATGAAAAGATTTTTCAAAAATTAAAGTAAACGCCTGTTCTCTTGCCTGCCGTCTGGTCATGCTTGTCCTCCACTTTTTCAATAAAATCAGCCCTCCACAGCTGAGAAAACAAACCGGCCTTTCCCGGGAAAACCTCCGAAACTGCACTGGCTTCTGAAGGCTTGCCGCATAAAACGCCTTTTGCTCCTCCCCACGTTGCAGAGGGCTTAAAACTCACTTTTGCGCTTGCGCGATCTCAGAAAAGTCAACCCCGACAATGCTGATATTCACCTTAGTGACAACCCGCCCTGTCATATTCTGCACCGCATTTTTGACGGCGCGCTGCACCTGAGCGGAGACAGCCGGGATTTTTGTGCCGCCTTTGAGCAATAAGTATAAATGAAGCTTAATTTCGTTTTCATTGACCCATACGCGCACAGATTTCAGCATATCATCTCCAATATGGAGAAGCGCTTGCAGATCTCTGGGCCGAGCCGCGAAGCCGCTCACACCCTCGACATCCTTTGCAGCATTTAAAGCGATCGCGGCGATCACCTCTTCGGAAATCACAAGGCCGCTGACAACGTCCTGTTTCTTCATATCGTCCATAAAATCCTTCCATTCTCCCGCCTGCTGGCAAGAATCAGAAAACATAATGTACCATTTGCCTTTGCTTGGCGAAAAGCTTGCCTCAGGAATTTTCCAATTTGCAGAACCTGAAGCCTTGCAACTCATTTTTCTAATGCTTTAAACTCTGTTTGAAGCTATTATACCATATGTGCAAAAACTCTCTACGAAAAATGGCGTTGCCGCTCTGCGGCAGGAGGCGTTTCGCGCGACCGACATTTTTCTAATGCTTCAAACTCTGTTTGAAGCTATTATACCACAAAAGCGGAAAGACACAACCATTTTTTGCTTTCACACAGGCTTGGATGCCCGTACAGCGCTAAAAAAGCAGCTATTTCGCTTCCATAATCGTAACGTTTTCTACAGAAAAGCCAGTCTGCTTGAGCACGATCTCTTTAATCTGCACGGTAATGGCATCCTTCAATACCCCTTTTCCAACTACAACCTGTGCTGTATTGCTGCCGATGACCACCACACAGGGGCTGCCGATCTTTGCGTTGATTAGGTTTTCCGTATCGGCCTCCAGCTTGATCGCCTTGGAAAGCTCCCCAAGCTCCTGCGTGGCGGTTTTTACAGCTTCTGAGGAGGATTTGCTATCTTCAATTGTTTTTTTGAGCGCTTCGGCCGCTTTGTCGTGCGCTGTGGAGCGGTTGAGCCGAGCCTGTGCGAAATATTCATCTTCCACTTGCGCCTGAGCCTGCTGCGCTTTGGTTTCCTTCGTGTTACTCTGTGAGGACACTGAGCTGGAATTGACGAGAAGCGCATCCCCCAAATTGCCCGCAGCCTGCGTTACCTCCTCGGTAACGGTCACGCCGGTGTTCGCTTTTTCCGCATCCGGCTTCGTATAATACCAATTAACAAACACCGCTGCGCCGAGCGCAACCACCAGGGTTGCGAGAACAATTTGCCTTTTTCCAATTGACATACTCATACTTATGACCATTCCTTTCTTGCGCCGGCCCGCGGGAGCGCGCGGTTCTGGCGCCGCCAAAATTTTAAGTGGAGCTTATCCGGTTGAAAGATGAATCTTTTAAGCCGAAGATCAGTCCTTTCCATACAAGGTGCTTTCATCAATTTATCATAAGCGCGGCGAGTCAGTCCCGTTCGCGCAGGCACAAGGGAATCAGGGCGCATCCAAAGTCTATTTACAGCGGTGTTCATTCAAAACTTCCCATCCGGTATATTTCAAACACACTCTTTTCACCTCCTAATCTGCCATACGTGCAATACTGACGCGGGATGCGCCGATATCCAACACAGCCGTTACAGCCTGCGTGATCCGCTGCTGGACATAGGCGGAGTCACCGCCTTCGCAAACAATTGCGACACCTCGGATTTTGGGTTGGATCACCTTGATGACCAAACCTTCATCTCTGCTGCCGTTCGATTGCAGGATGATATACTCATTCTCTGTATTACTTTTTTCATTGACCTCAACTCCTCCGGTTTTTTCCCCGCTACTGCGTTCGACCGACTGCTTTTCGTCTGCGGCATATACAGATTCCACGCCGTTTTCTAACGTGACCATCACCTTCGTCTTTCCTGCTCCGCTGATGGAGGACACGATATTGGTCAACCGTTTTTCAAGATCTTCCGCATAGCTATATTCTGTCTGTATGTTTTCGGAAGGTGTTTCCGCCTCCTGCTTTTTCGGCAGATGGATAAACTCTGAGGCCAACAACAGCAGCATACCCAATAGACCGATACATACGATCAATGTGATTTTTTATCGGCTTTGATTGCATCCATCAGTTTCCGGCCTTTTTCTCCCATGTTTTTTTCATTGTCATCCATTCCTTTGCTTTCAATTGCAATGCGGCTTAATCCCCTTCGAGCTCTACTGTTACGGGGCAGCCGAGTTTTTTCTCCAATGCCTCCTGAATCAAGCGTTCTCTACCGGCCTGAACGTCGGATAAAAAAACTTTTAAGCTCTGTTATAGATATGATGGAATCTTCCGCAATATCCATGTCCACCTGAATTTCCGCCTCCGTGACGCCGATTTCTGCAAGCGAGAGCTTCGCCGCTTCTTCAATTTTCTGGCGCGCCTGCTGAACAAGGGTAAGATTTATTTTTTCCTGCGCCGCTTCCACCTGCGCCTCCAGATCTCCTGTGCCCTGATCCGGCAACGTGAGCGTAATCCCTTTTCCGGATAAAAACGGCGATAGAATTGCGGATAACAAAAACAGCGAGATCATAACCCGAATAGCCTTTTCCGTTGCGCCCTTCGGCACGAGCGCATGCACCAGCAAAGCGCCAACAGCGCTGAACGTGATGCACAGCGCCCAGCTTTGCAGTGTTTCCATCTCTTCTCCTCCTTTTTATGTTCCAGCTTTGACTGAAAGCATCAGGGCAGTGGAAATAATCAGAAGCACTGCATTAAACAACAGAATCGCCCCTAAAATAACCAGAGCGGATGCAACGCTGCGCAACAGGGTAGCCGCTTTCCCCTGCCCAAACAAATCGGCCCCTACCGCACATAAATTCAGTGTCATCAGCCACAAAAGCAGCTCTGCAAAAACAGGGAGTGCAATGAGCAGAACCGCCAAAATTCCAAATGCTCCTGTAGCTCCACGCACCAGACTCAATGAGCTGACAATCGAGCCGAGCGCATCGCTAACCGCTCCCCCCACCACCGGCACAAAGCTGCCAATCAAAAATTTAGCGCCCTTCGCCACAGCGCTGTCGGCAGCGCCCGCAAGAAGGCCTTTGATCGATAGGAGCCCGACAAAAACAGTGGATAGAAAGCCGAGTGTGATCGTAACCGCTTTTTTGATGATATTGGTGATTCCATTCCAATCGAAAATCGGAGAAAGCGTGCTGACCATACTCAAGGCCAGCAAAATTCCAATAGACGGCTTTAGAAAAACGGAGGAAAACTGCGCGATCGCCTGGGCAAAGCCAAACAAAAGCGTCTGCGAGCTCAGAGCGAGCGCCGGATTTCCACTCGCCGCCACGATCGCCGCATATACGGGAATAAAAGCCAGCATAAAATTACTGCTCAGGCTGATAGCCGCGCAGGTATGCGAAAGGCAATCCATCACCTGCGGCACCAAAACGATCGATAAAAACAAGGCTGAGAGTAACGCCATCCCCTTATTGGCCTGACTGCTTTTTTCTTCTATAAAAGATTCTGCAACCGCAAGCAGGATTAAAACCCCAAGAATTTGCAACGCAGTTTTTAGAGGATTGTTGAGCTTTCCCTGTAGCAAATTCAGAAACATCTCCACAAGGGCACGCGGCGATGTCTGAAACAGCGTGTTAAAATCGATCTCCTCAATGCCAAGCTCTTCAAAAAGCGCGCGCGTTTCCTGCGGCAGATCGTCAAACAACTCGACGGTCCCATAGGCTTCCAGTTGGCTTTGAGTGGAATCCTCTTGCATGGCCGACACCGGAACGGTTAATAATGCAAATAAGAGCAATGCCATCGCTATCATTCGAAATTTTTTCATAAATCCTTATCCTTTTATCAGTCCGGCCGACAGTTGGATCATGGCTTTCACAAGGGGCAGGCAAAGTAAGAGGATCGTCACCTTGCCTGCCAACTCCACTTTATTGGAAAGCGCAGTTTCCCCGCTGTCGCGGCAAGCATCTGCTGCCAATTGAGTCAGAACGGATACACCGAGCGCTTTGAGCAGCAGTGTAAGATATTCGGTATTGATCCCCGAGCCATTGATCAAATCTTTCACTGCGCTTATGAGATCCCCCATTGCCGAAGCAATGAGCAATAAAATAAATACGGATGCAGCAAGCTGCACAACGATGGCGAACTCCGGCTTATACTGCTTGAGCACCGCACACAGCAGTGCACACACGATCGCAATTGCAACAATTTTTACAATATCCATATCGTTTATAACCCAAAAATCGATTTGATATATTGAAACAGATTACCAATCTGCGGGACGATCATCATTAACACAACGACCAGCCCCGCAAGCGTTGTAATCATCGCATATTCTTCTCGCCCGGAACGGGTCAGCAATTGGTTGAGGACTGCGACAATAATACCAATGGCAGCGATTTTAAAAATAAAATTCACATCCATTTTTAATCTTCCTCCATTTGTCAAATTCTGCGTGGAACTAGCGAAGCTGTGTCTCTTTTCCCCGGTCTTTTATAGAAAAAGGATCCAGGCCAGAAGGCCGCCTAAAACGCCGAGGCTGAGGTATAGTTTAGCATATTTGCTCTTCCACTCCCGTGCCTGTGTCAACCGCTCCTCAAATAACTGCACATAGAGCCGACAGAGGCTGACCTGCCCGTTGAGATCCGTGGTGCCCAGCTGAGAGCCGAATGCGAGCAACAAATTGATATCTTCTCGCCGCAGAGGCCCTAACTGCGCGCGTTCTCCCAAAGCTTTGCTCCAAGCTTGTGGGAACGGAATCTCCATGCCGCACATCCGGCTGCATTCCCGCAGAAACGGGAGCTCCGAGAATTCTTCGCGCAGGGACAACCGATGCATCAGCTCCCGTACAGGAGTGCGGCAATAGGAGAGCTCGCTTTGTATCGCATTGAGCAGCAGGAGCACCTGCTCCAGCGCGCGGATTCTACGGATGGCTGCCACACTAAAATATTGACCCATCCCGATACAAGCAACCAGAACGCAGGACATCCCCACATATTTCATCAATCAGTTCCTCCGCCCTATAGATTTGCGAAATCCGGCCGGGCAACCCGCCGCCCGCGAGCATTACCACACGGTCAAAAGCGCCGGTTTCCAACAGCCGGCGGGCTTGCGGCCGATGCAGCAAATCCTCCTTTGTTGATGCATGGATGCTTGCAATAAATTTAACGCCCGCATTGACACCCGCCTCGATTGCCTGAACCTCTTCCATGCCGCCTGCCTCGTCGCAAATAATGACCTCTGGGGACAGACTGCGCAAAGCGCTTAAAATCGCTTCGCCTTTCGGATAGCCGCTCAAAACATCACAGTTATAGCCCAGATCGTTCTGCGCAACCCCTTCATAGACCGCAGCAATCTCCTCGCGCTCATCCACTACTGCCACGCGCAGGCTGCCACATCCGCCGCCGGCGGAAAGCTGCCGCGCCAGATCGCGCAAAAGCGTTTGTTTTGCCCGCTTCCCGGCCCCCCGGCAAGCAATATGCTTGGAGCCTCTTTTTGAAATAATTTTTCAACCAGCGCATCTGCCGCGCCAATCACCTGCCGCGCCACACGCAAATTAATGGAAGCGATATCATGTACCGCCTTTGTCTTTCCGTTTTCACACACAGCGGTGCCGCAAATCCCAGCCCGATGCCCACCCGGCAGCGTAATATATCCATTGCAGATGCTCTCTTGAAAACTATGTACCGAATAGCCGCAGATCGCACGAAAACATTCTGTCACCTCTTCATGGCTAATCCGTACAGCGCAAGAGGAAAGAATATAGCTCACCCGCCCGGTTTCGCTGATAAAGCACGTCCCGTTCAGCCCGATTAATAATACTGGCTGGCAGCTTCGCAAACGGATTTCCTGTATCTGAGCTTTTATTTGTGCCGGGACTCGGTCTAGGATTTCCCGGATACGGGGCACAGAATTGCAATTGCTTGATCGTAAGGGGCTGTCCCCTTCTCCTTCATATGAAACCATCCTTTCAAATTAACAATGGATCTGAACCTTGCCTCGCTTCTATGAATATGACCCCTTGTCCGCAAATAGAACCCTTTGTTCCATGAGGTTATGGTAGGCTTTGCTTTGTTACTCGCTTCGCTTCGTAATAAAAAATAAATGAGCCATTGAAAAATGCTTGACATTTTCAATGGCTCATTCTGATATTCTCTTTTTCTCTGCTCAATCAGGTCATTGAGCGGACCGACTTCGACGGTCTTTCCCTTTGCGACCCCAATGCTGACGTGTCAACCAATCCTGCATGCTGCAAAAGCCCAATACAGCCGCAATATTGATCACTGGCACCAAAAACAGCAGGTAACGCGCTTTACCTTCCCACAGCAGTAAAAATAAAACAACGCCAATAAGCATCATTACAGTTAAACGAAACGCCCAACCATCCCGCCTTCGGGCCAAAAAGATCATTCCCATCAATAGGGATAATAAAACCACTGCCTGAAACGCCTGTTGATAGTCCATATACAGGCGCACCAACAGGCTGTTTGGGGCCTCTAACATTGGATGGGAAATCAGGGGATGCTGCGCGAGCTTTCCCCCTACTTGATAGTTTCCAGTGCAAAGCATCGCTTCCAGCTTGTCCATAAGGAAACTCAAATAGCCTGATGCGCCATCCATACGAATCCGCTCAACAAACCGAGCGGCCGTTTGTTTTTGACGCTCCTCATAAGAAGGAAGAGAACGCGTAAAAAGATCGTCCTCTGCATAATATCCCCCTGTGGTTTCTCGATTTGCACCCATCATAAACCAGTGCGTCATCGGATACGTATATCGGTCATCGTGCATGTCTCCATACCCTGCCGCTCTGGCAATCAGGCTGCTGCCGACCACAATCATCAAAAATCCCAGCAGGAGCAGGAGAAACGTCATTGCATTTTGGGCCGCCGGACGCTGCCAGAACGCAGACGTAATTTTTTCCTTCCTTTCGTTCACTTATCTGCTCTGTACGGTCAAAGAGCAAAAAAATCATCAGCGCGATCAGGCCAATTGCAGCGATTGATTTGATCCGGAGGCCAAATCCCGCCATCATGCCGCTTCCAACATACAGGGCTGCTTTTTTCCATTTTTGTTGTTTGGTCAGAGCAGGCATTTTGCGCGCATAAAGCCACAGGGCCAATGTCCACACCGGGAAAGGAAGCGCTAACGTATCCGTGTAACAAATCGATGCGTAAAGAAAGAGGGGTGCGCTGCACATGCAGAACAGAAGAATTTTCAGGCCGAAGCGTTTGCCGTGCAAAAGCTTTCCAACAAAAAAAGCGCCGTAAAGAGCAACGAGAATATGAATAATGTTCAGCACATAGCTGACGCCACAGGCCGCCGCCATTGTACGTGCATGAATGAGCTTCATAAAAAACGTCATATATAAGAGCGGGTACACCTGAAATGGATAACGGGAAAAATAAGCGGTATCCGTCAAAGATCCGTCCCGCGCAAGCTCCATGGAGGAGCGCAAAACGACTCCATAATCCCAAGAAGGTTCAATCGAAAACAACACAGTTGACAGGATACAAAACCCACAGGCAATGAGCATCAGGGCCAAGAGCGTTTTGTTTAAATTCTTTTCCGCCAGATGATCAATCAAATAAAACAGGCCCCACAGCGCGAGGACAACCGCCAGCATCGCAGCGATTGCAGGCAGGCCGAATAAGAAATTTCCATCCCACTTGTGGCCCGCCGTCACATCTGGAAATAGAATTCGAATAAAGGCATAGCCAAACAGTATCCCCCCTACCGCTATAATCGCCCAACGGTAGCAAAAGGATAGTGGATGGTGGCGTTTGATCTGTGCGCCGGGCGTATTGCCGGCATGATCTGTTGCAAGAAAACTCACAGTGTCTTTCCTCCAAGTCGTCTTCATGTTGTAACGAGATGCAGCAGCCATAAACAAGCCTATCTGCAAAAAAATCGCCGCGGCTCCCCAACCATAAGCGATACGCAATCGTTTTTACGTAAGAACGGAGCGAGTATCAAAGCAAAGCCTGCATTAACCGCAAAGATCATAGAGATACACGCTACCCATAAAAAGCGGAAGGCTGCTGGCAACTCATTATGACATACGAAGGGAAAAAACACAAGAGTCCCCAGGAACGGCCAGGGCTATAATTTTCTTCTTCCTGTTTTTCCCTTCACTTTTGGTCATTTTGCCATACCGAAGCCCGGATTTGCTTTTTCTCTTTGAAATGGCTATAATACTTGAGAAACGTTTTCAAAGGATAGTCTTCCTCTTATCTTTTCCCTTCGCCTGATTGATTATGACAAATTGCTTTTGAAAACGAAACAAACGGATGTTGAGGTGTATTTCAATGCATGATGGAAAAAAAGGCCCCGCGGGGCCCAACAAAAAGCCCAGCAAGGCAATGATTGCAGTGATCTCTATCGTCCTCGTGCTTTTATTGCTTGTTATCATCGGCGTGGTCGTCGGCAACCGATATTTGAATAAAATTGATATCGATCCGGCAGACCCGAGTGAACGCACTACGCTGCAAGTAGATCCGGAAGTCAAGAAGGAAGAAAGCGAGCTTAAGAAAAAAGCCTCTAAGAAATATCAACAGGATTTCGATAATGCGGATGAAGCGATCGCAAAAAATATCAAAAGCGGCACTGTGTGGTATCACAAAGACGTTTTCAACCTCCTGCTAGTCGGAAGTGACACGCGCAATCCCCAGTACTATTCGCGCTCTGATTCCATGATCTTGATTTCTGTCAATAAACGAAGCCAGCAGATTAAAATGGTCTCCCTGCTGCGCGCGGCTTACGTCAGTATTCCGGGGCATGGCAATGCAAGGCTGAATGCTGCCTATTCCTATGGCGGTCCTCAATTGTTGATTGATACGATCGAATCGAACTATAAAATCCATATCGATCATTATATCAGCGTTGATTTTAGCGCCTTCCAAAAAATTGTCGATATTTTGGGTGGAATTGATATGAAACTGACCGATGCTGAAGCGAAGGCTTTGGCAGAGGATTTTGCCGCCGCAGGGCTAGAGGTTCCCACAGGCGCCGGAACCTATCATATGGACGGAGCCACCACGCTCAAATATGTCCGCCTGCGCAGCATCGATTCCGACCGTAACAGGACGCAGCGCCAGCGTAACGTTTTGAATGTGATCATCGGCAAGGCAAAATCCATGGGAATCAGCGAAGGGTTGGAGCTGCTGAATGAAATTTTGCCGCTTGTAAAGACAGATATGAGCAAATCCACGATCGTTTCACAGGCAACCAATGCAATGCGCTATCTCAAATGGAATATCACGCAGGATACGATACCGCATACCTATCCCAAGCTTGTCAATGTAGACGGTACGGAAGTCCTGCTGCTTGACTGGGATCAAACCATCAGCTATATCCACAAAATTTTATATCCTGGCCTGGAGCCTCAGAAAATCCCTTCTTGATGACAAACCGCGTAATTTTTTGAATAGAAACAGATTAACCGCCTTGAGCTGATTTTTTTCAGCCAGAGCGGTTATCTGTTTTTTTATTAAAAGAAAGCTCATATAAAATATTTGTTGGCCCATTTGGCACACTACTATTATTCAAATCAAAATTGGCAAACAAGTTTTTCCTATTGGGCCATGCGAGAAGGCAACATTTTTTGTCACGCAGATCAAATTGCCGTTTCTCCACTCATCGGCCTATTGAAACGGAGGCTCTGTTCCAAAATGAATCGTTGGCTCACCGCGCTCGGCGGTTTTTTTGTCGGCATTGTCAATAGCCTTTTGGGCGCTGGCGGTGGCATGCTGGCCGTCCCGCTTTTACAAAAATCGAATCTGACCCAAACGCAGGCGCACGCGAGTTCGATCGCCGTTATCTTTCCGCTTTCCCTGCTTAGCTCGGTCCTCTATGTCACATCCGGAAAAGTAGCGCTCATGCAGGCGGTTCCATACTTTCCGGTAGCGGTGATCGGAGCTATTGCCGGCTCTCTGCTTCTCCCGCGCATTCCTGCAAAATGGCTGCGCCGGATTTTCGGAATCTTTATGCTTTGGGCTGGTATCAGGATGGTGATGAGATGAACTGGATCGATCAAATCGCCGGGCTTTTCTCAGCCGTAGCCGGGGCGCTGGGGCTAGGCGGGGGCGGCGTGCTGGTGCTTTACCTCACACTCGGCATGCATATGCCTCAACTGCGGGCACAAGGGATCAACCTGCTATTTTTCTTGCCCTGCGCGCTCGTATCTATCCTGATGAACTGGAAAAAGAAACTGATCCACTGGAAAAGCGTCATTCCCATGGCACTAGGCGGGCTGGCAGGAGTCGGCCTGGGCACCTGGCTGGCCGGAATGATCAAAGGCGAATGGCTAGGAAAACTATTTGGCGGCTTTCTACTGATCGTAGGGTTGATTGAACTGTTTGGCAAACCGAAAAAAGAAAAGGAATCCTAAAATGCACGCTGCATTAGTCTGTTGCAGCGTGCGTCTTTCGATAGTCAATATAATCCTGTAAAATCATAACAGCCGACACCGCATCTACCACGGCTTTACGTTTTTGCCCACGCGTATTAGTCTGATTCAGCGCCTGATGCGCACGCACCGTAGTTAATCGTTCATCCCAAAGCCTAACGGGAATACCGCATGCTTCTTCCAATTGCAAGGCAAACGCACGGCATTTTTGCGCGCGGAAGCCTTCGCTTCCATCCATATTCCGCGGCAGGCCGAGCACAATTTCCTGTGCGCCGTGCTTTTTTGTCTCTTCGGCAATCATCCGGGCTAACTTTGGCGCATAAGTCTCCGCCAAAACAGCCGCGGGGGAAGCCAATAGCTCCAACTTATCACATACTGCAATCCCAGTGCGTGCATCTCCATAATCAACAGAAAGAATCACCATTTTGCAGCACCTCTTTACTCGAATTGCATCGCAGCCCGGTTTTCCTTTCGCCACCAGCTTTGCTTTGCAAAGGTGGAGAGATGCTCTGCCAGATGCGAGCTGTCGTTTTCCAACAAAATCTCCGGCTGCATGGAACGGTCAAATACAATCACGCTGATCGCCGTGTTATCGCACCAATCCACATCGTTGAGGCGTTCAATGGGCCACCCGTGCGCATGGCACAGCAGGTTCCGGATCGCACAGCCATGGGACGCAATCAATACAGACTGCCCAAAATGGCGCGCGGCAATCTCCGTGGCCGCCTCCCAGATACGGCTGTAAACTTCGGCCATGCTCTCTCCGCCATCAGGATGGAATTTCCACGGCTCCTGATTCCAGAGATAACTTTCCTGCGGATAAAGCGCCGGAAAATCACCCCACCTCTTCCCTTCCCAGCATCCTCCGTGGATTTCGGCCAGCCGGGCATCCAGTTTAATTTCCAGCCCATAATGGCGGTTTGCGGCCTGTGCTGTTTTCAAGGCGCGCTGAAGCGGGCTAGAATAAGCCGCCTGAAAGGGGAATTCAAGCATCCGCTCTGCAAGAGCATCCAACTGACGGGCACCATTTTCCGTAATATCACAATCTGTGCTGCCCTGAAACACACGGTGATGATTTCCCATCGCCTCGCAGTGCCGCACAATAATCAACTTCACGTGCTCTGTGTCTACCATACTTCGACCTTCCCCGTTAGTTCTGTGACCGATTGGATCTGATGCTCCTCCAGATACCGCTCTATGCCTTCGATCATTTTCAGCGGCGCATACGCATCCGCAAACATTGCGGTGCCGACCTGAATGGCTGACGCGCCCGCAAGCATCATTTCAACCGCATCCTCCCAGGAAGCGATCCCGCCCATCCCGATGACAGGGATTTTTACGCGCCGGGCCGTTTCCCATACCATGCGCACCGCCACAGGAAAAACTGCCGGGCCGGACATGCCGCCTGTATTATTTCTCAGAACAGGGCGACGGGTTTCGATATTAATTCGCATGCCGGTGAGTGTATTGATGAGCGAAACCGCATCCGCCCCCGCCTCCTCTACCGCAGCGGCAATGTCAGAGATGCTGGTCACATTCGGCGTAAGCTTCACAATCAAAGGCTTGCGCGTTACCTTACGAACCGCGGCAGTGATCTCTTGTGCAGAGGCGCAGGCAGTTCCGAACGAAGCGCCGCCCTGTTTGACGTTTGGGCAGGAAATGTTCAATTCAATCATATCAACAGCCGTTTCATCGAGCTTTTCGGCGGCCTGGCAGTAATCAGAAATAGCACTGCCCGCCAAATTGGCGATGACAACCGTGCCCTGTTCCTTCAGCCAGGGCAGATCTTCACGAATAAACGCATCCACCCCCGGATTTTGCAGGCCAACGCTGTTGAGGATGCCGGATGGCGTTTCCGCAATGCGTGGAGGAGGATTTCCCAGCCGCTCGTGGAGCGTTGTTCCCTTACAGGAGATGCCCCCCAGACGGGAAAGGGGTAAAGGGCGTTATACTCCCGGCCGAAACCGAAAGTTCCAGAGGCGGTAATCACCGGATTGTTGAGCGCTACGCCTGCAATCTTCACACATAAATCCGCCATTACCACACCACCTCTCTTGCATCAAATACTGGGCCGTCCTTACAGACATGACGATAATGCTCTCCATCCGCCTCTTTTGTTTTACAGGCACAAACAAGGCACGCGCCAACGCCGCAGCCCATGCGTTCCTCCAGGGACACCTGGCAGGGGATCTGATGCTCCTGCGCAAAGGCCGCAATTGCTTTCAGCATTGGCGTGGGGCCGCAGGCAAGAATACCCGTACAAGGCTTTTCCTTCACCGCAATCCGCTCTCTGAGCAGATCTGTCACAAGCCCATGAAAGCCGAGCGACCCATCATCCGTTGCGATTTGCACATTGGCACAGGCCAGTGCAAAATCACGGGCCAGGATGCAGGCATCTGCATTCCGAAAGCCGAGAATCGCCTCGGTTTGCCCCGGCAATGTCTGCGCGACGCTTAGCAGCGGAGGCGTTCCAATGCCTCCGCCTATGAGAATAATCCCCTCCCCACTCTCCGGCAGGGAAAACCCGTTGCCCAAAGGCCCCAACAAATCGACAGCGTCGCCCATCTGCCGTTCAGAAAGCCAGGCAGTCCCCTTTCCACGCACCTCAAAAACGATGCGCAGAGCACCAATATTGCGGTCAATCTCACAAATGGAAATTGGCCTACGCAACGGCTGTTCGCCGCAGCGGATGTGGAGGAATTGGCCCGGCACGGCCGACTCAGCAAGTTCCGGCGCAAAGAGCAGGATATCAAAGGCCGCCTTGCTTAGACGGCGGATCGAGGCAATCCGCCCTTCTATCTGTAAGTATCCCATCTATTTCATCATCCTTTTCTCGGAAAACTGTAGCGAAGGGGCTCAGGCGAGATCAATCAGCTCAATATCCTCCAACGTGCGTTTATTGGAGAGGCAGCGCGTCAGCGCAAAAGCCGTATCCAGAGAGGTAAAGGTCGGAATTTGACGCTCCAATGCCCTGCGGCGGATACGGATATCATCCATGATTGACTGGCGGCCCTTTTGCGATGTGGAAACAACATAAACAATTTTATTGCTTTCCAATAAATCCATTGTATTGGGGGATCCCTCATGGATCTTGCGCACTGCATTTGCCGCAATGAAGTTCTCATTCAGCATTTTACAGGTGCCCGCCGTTGCATACAAATCGAAACCGAGTTGTGAGAAGCGGTCTGCTAGACTAATTGCCTCCTGCTTATCAGAATCCCGCACGGAAAGGAACACGCCGCCTTTGCGTTTTAAACGCATCCCGGAAGCCGCCAAGCCTTTGAGCAGCGCATCTTCAAAGGTGTGCGCGATACCGAAAGCCTCGCCCGTGGATTTCATCTCCAGGCCGAGCTGCGTATCCAACCCGCCAATTTGGCCAAAGCTGAAAACGGGCACACGCACAGCACAGTATTCAGAAGGTTCGACGAGCCCAGTGCCATATTCCATATCCGCCAGCTTCTCGCCCAGCATGCAGCGCGTGGCAACAGCCGCCGCGGAAATCCCCGTTGCTTTCGTCAGGAAAGGAACGCTGTGGCTCTGCGTTACGCTGGCATGAAATAGATAAATTTCATGATCGTAATAGATAAAACGGATGTTGACAAGGCAAGGCGTGCGCAGCGCGAGTGCAAGCTTGCCAGCATATTCGACCGCACGCTGTTTTTCCTTTTCCGGAATCTTTTGCGTGGGGCATACGGAGATCGAATCCGCGGTATGAATTCCGGCTCGCTCAATCTGCTCTGCAATTCCGGGGATGAGATAGTCCTCGCCATCCGTTACAACATTCAGCTCCATGCCCGTGCCGATATAATATTTTTGAAGCATGATCGGCGCGTTCTTCGTTAAGCCCTCCTGCTCGATGAACAGGGAAAGATCCGTGCCGGTATAAGCGATCACACTGTGCTCTCCCGCCGTCAGCCGCACAGGAAAACCAAGCTCACGCGCCGTTTCATCGGCATTGCCCGCCGCCGTCATGCAGAACGCCGGATGCGGAATGCCCAATTCACCCAGCAAGCGGTCAAACGCATGGCGATCGCTGAGCTGCTGTGCCTGCGCCTGCTGAGCACCGAGCACGAAAACGCCCGCGGCCTTCATCATCTCAGTCATCTGCACGGCATTGGTTCCGCCAAATTGCAACACTGCGCCCCATGGCCTCTCTGTGGCGAGGATGTTAGAAACATCCTCTGAGGTGACTGGGTCGAAATAAAGCCGATCAGACGTTTGAAAATCCGTTGACACGGCATCAGGGTTATTGTTGGCGATCACCGCTTCGCAGCCTTGCTTGCGCAGCGTTTCCACGCAATGGACTGCACAGTAATCCTGCTCGATTCCGTAGCCGATCGTAACCGGACCTGCTCCAAGAACCAGCACTTTTTTTCGATCAGCGGAAACGCGGCCGCCCTTCGTAAAGAGCGCTTCATTATCATCATCCCAAGCAGAATAGAAATAAGGGCGCTCGGCATCGAATTCCGCTGCGCAGGTATCCACCATCTTATAAGTGGAATGGGCGGGATGCACCAGCTTCTCGCCGGTAAGGCGCTCAATCGTGCAATCGAGAAAGCCCATATTTTTTGCGCGCAAAACGGCCTCATCATCCGCACCGGCCGCTAGTTCCGCCTCCATATCGGAGATATTCTTCATTTTTGACAGAAACCAGGGATCAATTGACGTGAGGCGATAGATCGCATCAAAGGGAACACCTCGCGCAACCGCCGCATAAACGGCAAAAATTCGCTCATTATTCGAGCGCTCGATTACCTTCAGGATTTCTTCTTCAGAGAGGGCTGCAAGCTTGGGCAGGCGCGGCGTATCGAGCTGCATGTTGAGAGAACGGATAGCCTTCATAAACGCTAGCTCAAAACTCGTGCCAATTGCCATGATTTCGCCGGTAGCCTTCATAGAGCCGTCCAGACGGCGCTCCGCCTCATCAAAACGATCAAACGACCACTTCGGGAATTTCACAACACAATAATCGATTGCCGGCTCACAGCAGGCAGTGGTGCAGCCTGTGACAGGGTTCGGGATCTCATCCAGCGTATAGCCGAGCGCGATTTGGGCGGCCACCTGTGCAACAGGATAGCCCGTTGCCTTAGAAACAAGGGCGGATGTGCGGCTAATGCATGGATCGGCCTCCAGCACGGCATATTCCCCGCCATCTGGACGCACGGCAAAGCGCACGCTGCAATTGCCTTCAATGCCAAGGGAATCGACCAACTCAAGCGCACAAGCACGCAGCATTTCCGCTTCATTGTCCGTCAAGGTCTGCGCGGGCGCGACGATGATGCTATCGCCCGCGTGGATTCCGGCAGGGTCTAGGTTTTCCATGCTGCAAACGCTGATGCAGTTACCCATCCGGTCACGCATCACTTCAAACTCGATTTCTTTCCACCCGGAAATGCATTTTTCCACCAAGACCTGACGAATCAGGGAGGTGTGCAGCTCTTTATCCGCCATTTCCAACAGCGTCGCTTCATCCGGGCAGAGGTCAGCCGTGCTTCCGCCGAGCGTATAGGCCGGGCGAACCCGGACTGGATAGCCTGCTTCCTTTGCAAAAGCGGCGGCATCCTGCACGGTGCCGACTACCTTCGATGCCACGCCGGGGACGCCAGCCTTCCTCAAAGCCTCCACAAAGGACTGCCTGTCCTGTACGCTATGGATGATCTCGGGGCTGACGCCCAGTAGACGCACCTGATGCTCCTCTAAAAAGCCGTTCATGGAGAGGCCAAGGCCCAGCTCCAGAGCCAAATTTCCGCCAACTGTCGGAAGGATGCTATCCGGTTTTTCCTTTTCTATGATTCGTTTGATGATATCGATATTTAAGGGCTCCAAGTAAATCTGATCCGCCAGGCCTTTATCCGTCATCACGGTGGAAGGATTGGAATTGATCAGGATTGTTTTAAGCCCTTCTTCCTTTAAAGTGCGAAGCGCCTGCGTCCCGGCATAATCAAACTCTGCCGAACGGCCGATCACTGCCGGACCGGAACCGATCACCAATACTTTCTTAATCTCTGGCTGCTTCATTGCGGCGCGCTCCTTTCATCCGGTCAATAAATGCATCATAAATCCATGCGGTATCCTGCCTGCCGCTTCCATCGGATGGCGTAAATTCCACCGAAAAAGCAGGCGCGTTGCAATAGGCGATGCCCTCAACCGCTCCGTCGTTTACATTGGCCATTGTCATCTCTGCCATGCCGTGTGGAATGCTCTGCGCCGCAACAGAATAGCCGTGATTCTGCGTGGTGACCATGATACGGCCTGTGTCCAAAATCCGCACCGGCTGATTGGAACCGCGATGGCCTTTTGGCATTTTTACCACTGTACATCCGGCGGCAAGCGCCATCACCTGATGGCCCAGACCAACACCAAAAAGTGGTATTTTCGATTCCAGCAGCGCCTTGGCACAATCAATCAGGCAGGGCGCGTCATCCGGGTCGCCAGGGCCGTCTGAAAAAATAACGCCATCCGGCTTGCCGGCAAGGATTTCCTGCGCCCCTGTAAAGGCCGGCACCAACGTGAGTTCGCATCCCCTGCGCGTGAGTGCTTTGAGCACATAGCGGGGGAATCCACAGTCTATCACCGTGACTCGGTAAAGCGGATTTTCCGCCGGGATCTTTTCCGGCTCCCGGATCGTAACAGCCTCTACCGCGCCGGAGATGGTATATGCCTTGATCCGGCGCAAAAGCGCATCAAAATCTTGGAGGGAATCCGTAATCGCGCCGTTGAAATAGCCCTTATCCCTCAAAGCGCGGGTCAGCCTGCGCGTGTCGATCCCACAAATTCCCACAATATTGCGCCTGCGCAAATATTCATCAAGCGTAAGGCTTCCGTCCCCTGTGCAGGGCGTATCGTACCATTCGCGCGCGATGTATCCGTTTGCCATAATATTGGAGGCGGCATTTTCCTCTTCCACGCCCCGGTTTCCAACCAAAGGGTAGGTTTGCGCGACGATCTGGCCATAATAGGTCGGGTCACTGAGAAGCGACTGATAGGAGGCGGTGCAGGTGTTAAAAACCACCTCGCCCACTGTCTCGCCTGCCGCGCCCATGGAATAGCCATGGAACACTGTGCCGTCAGCGAGCACTAAATAAGCCCGCTTTGCCTTCTTGTTTCCCATATTGATGAATCATTCCTTTCCAGTCGCTTTTAAAGGGGGAGAAACAGCTCCGCTTTCAAAACCGCACCGCTCGATTTATCTGATCGAAATAGCCGGAATACAGGCTGTAATTTCATCCTGCATGCGGATGGCTTCCCGCCGCGCCGCATTGGCATAGTCACTTTCTTCACAGCCCTCTTTTTGCCACGCACACATCAGCGCACGGGAAGAATTGATGATAGCGCCCAACCCGTTCTGATCGAATGCAGGGCGCACACCCTGCGCGCTACCGCCTTGCGCACCATAGCCCGGCACTAGAAAAAAGGTATGTGGCAACGCTGCACGCAATTCCTCCAACTGATCCGGATAGGTAGCTCCAACCACCGCGCCGACGCCGGAATAACCATGGTTTCCCGGCAAATCGCAGCCCCAGCGTTCACAGAGATCGCCCATCATACGATAAACAGACCGGCCGCCGATCTGCTGATCCTGCACTTCACCAGAGGAGGGGTTGGAGGTTTTTACCAAAACAAAAATGCCCGTATCCTGCTGCCTGCAAATTTCCAACAGCGGCAGGATTCCATCGCTGCCAAGATATCCGTTAACCGTCAACGCATCAGCGCCAAACGGTGCAAATGGATGGCCATTTATAGAAACCTCTCCAAGATGCGCGGCGGCATAGGCTTCCATCGTGGAGCCGATATCATTACGCTTTCCATCCGTAATGACAAACAAGCCCTTTTCTTTGGCATAGCGAATCGTTTCAGCTAAGGCCCGCAGCCCTGGCCAACCGTACATTTCATAATAAGCGCACTGAGGCTTAACGGCGGGCACGATATCGCAAAGCGCATCGATCAGCCCACGGTTAAATTGCAGCAATGCCTCAGCCGCCCCTTCGAGCGTTTCACCGTGGCGCCTGAACGCATCCTGTTTGATAAAATCCGGGATATAACTCAGCTTCGGATCCAGCCCAGCAACAGTGGGATTTTTCAGCTCGGCAATCTTTTCAATTAAACGGTCTAGCGACATTGGGCAAACCACCATTTTTTTTCGTTCATTTCTCAGCTCATTAAAAAGCGCTCATCCGCGGTAGACTAGCTCGCCGCGGCAAATGGTATATTTCACACGCCCTTGGAGGAGCATCCCCTTCAAGGCACTGTTGTGCGATTTTCCATGGAACGCAGCCGGATCGACCGTCCAGCCTTCCTGCGGGTCAAACAAAACAAAATCTGCTAGCCCGCCCTCTATCAAAGCGCCGCTTGGCACACGAAGGATGCGCGCAGGCATGGCTGACATCCGGTATAAAAGCTCCGGTAGGGTCATAACGCCCTGTTTTACCAATTGCGTTATGCCGGCTGCCAAAGAAGTTTCCAATCCTACAACGCCATTCGGCGCCTTATCAAAATCCGCCTTCTCCTGCGCAGCATGCGGGGCATGATCGGTGGCGATTACATCAATTGTGCCATCCCTCAAGCCCTCCAGCACCGCCAAGCGGTCGCGTTCCGGGCGCAGAGGCGGGCTCATGCGGTAATCCGCATCGCGGGAAAGCAGCTTGTTCTGCGTCAGCATAAAATAATGCGGGCAGGTTTCCGCTGTGACAGGAACGCCCATCTTCTTGGCCGCACGGATCATAGCAACACTTGCAGCGGTGCTGACGTGGCAAACATGAACCGACGCGTTCAGGGAAAGGGCAAGTGAAAGTTCACGCGCGGTGCCAACATCCTCGGCTGCGGCCGGTACGCCCGGAACACGAAGCTGCCCTGAAACCTCTCCCTCATGGATCAAGCCGCCGCGTGTTAACGACCGATCTTCGCAATGGGCAAGCACAGGCATCCGCAAGCTGGACGCCTGTTTCATTGCCTCTGCCATCAGATACGCTGTGGCGACCGGGTTACCGTCATCCGAAAAGGCAACCGCTCCCGCCTGCTTTAATGCGCGGAAGTCAGTTAATTCGCATCCAGCAAGCCCCTTCGTCACTGCCGCAACAGGCAACACGCGCGCTTTTGCTTTTTTAGATTTTTGCAGGATATAACGGATCGTCTCCGGGGAATCCGTAGCGGGCAACGTGTTTGGCATGGCTGCCACACTGGTCACGCCGCCTGCGGCGGCAGCCTCGCAGCCGCTTTCAATATCCTCTTTATAGGTCAGCCCCGGGTCGCGCAGATGAACATGCATATCCACTAAGCCCGGCGCAAGGCAGAGTCCATCTGCATCAAGCGTTTGATTGCCCATGGCGGGAAGCTCGGCGCCAATATCCACCACCCGCTCCCCCTCTATCCGAACATCGCCAATTTGATCGACGCCGGAGGCCAAATCAATCAGGTGCGCACGGCGAATCAACAATCCAGGCATGTGGACGCCCCTTTCTCCATTTTTTACAATATGCCGGGATACCACAAACGAGCCTTTCGCCAAGCGGCAAAAGGTTCGTTTGGTGTTGCTGTTCTATTATGGTGTAATACCATTTAATGCATTCTCCACAACCTGACCTGCATAATCGATGGCATTAGAAACGACATCCCCCGCCTGCCCAATCGCATTGGAAACATTGTCCGCAATATTATTGAGCAGACCGGAACCGCCGCAGGAGGTGCACACTGCCGGCGTATCGGTAATCTTATACCATCCCTTCGCCTTAGAAGTGCAGGATGGCGAGGCCAGCAAGCCGGTTTTCTTACAATATTCCTTCTCAACCGTGAGGCCGCTTTTCCCAAATTCTTTGGGCGCCAGATTTTTGTGAATCGGATCAAAAACAGCCTTAAACAGCTTGGCGGAGGGGTTATAGTTGGAATCGAGATAAATGGTTTTAGGCGTATCATAGCCATACCAGGTGGCCGACACATAATAGGGCGTGCCCGCGGCAAACCAACGGTCTTTTTCATCCGTCGTTGTACCGGTTTTCGCCATTGTCTGGAAGCCGCTGACCGCAGCCGCCTTTGTCGTGCCGTAGTTGGTGTTCGCCTGCAACAGCTCGCAAACAACATCCGCCGTGTCGGGCGACAATACCTTTTCACCTTTCACAGAGGTCTGTAAAAGCGTTTCAGAGCCTGAGCTGTTGGTCACTTTATAATAGCAATAGGGCTCATAGTAGGTGCCGCCATTGCCAATTGCCGCATAGGCGGCCGCCATATCGAGGGTAGTAACACCCTGCGTAAAGGCGCCGGTAACAAGCGGAGCCCAATCCGCATCCGATTTTTCCAGCGTAGAAAGGTGGAAATGGTTCTCCAAAAAGTCAAAAGACGTTTTGATCGTTATTTTTTCCAGCATACGGGCGGGCACGGTGTTCAAAGAGCGTTCCACCGCGTACTGCAACGGGTGAAGCTGCCCGTCGCCCACCTTTTGGCCATAGTTGACAGGCCACGGCTTGCCATCAACATAACGGGAAGGCGAATCCGCGATCATGGAGGACCAATTGTAAAGATTATTTTCGATCGCAGGCGCATAAATGCTCAACGGTTTGATAGAAGAACCCGGCTGCCTCTTGGAAGAAACCGCGCGGTTAAGGCCGCGGTTCTGCTGCTTCTCTCCCAGCCCGCCAACAACGCCGACAACGCGGCCTTTATAATCCATCACTGTCATTGCGGCCTGAACGCCCTTGTTGGCAACTGTTTTACGGTTATAAAACACATTTTCCATGGAGGACTGCACGTCCGGATCCATGGCGGTATAAATTTTTAATCCGCCATAATAGACCTTTTGCGTGGCTTGCTGCTCCGTCAGGCCATATTGCTCCATCAGATCGTCAATCACCTGATCGACGACGTAATCCACATAATAGCTCTGGATCTTACTCTCTGACTCTGCCGCTTTCTTATCGTCCTTGTGCGCTGCCTTATACTCCTTGCTGTTGGTGAAAACAAGCGAATAGGCAATCGCCTCGTCATACTCCTTCTGGGAAATCGTCCCCTCTTCCAGAAGCACGTCCAGCCCGTATTTCTGCCGGGCTTTATTATTTTCCGGGTTGACCAGCGGATCATATTTGTAGGGATACTGCGTGATGCCGAGCAGAGCGGTGCACTCTGCTAGATTCAGCTCGCTGACATCCTTGCCAAAATATTTTTCCGCCGCTGTTTTCACGCCGTAGCAGCCCTCGCCAAGATAGATGGTATTGAGATATGCCTCCAAAATTTCATCTTTGGAGTAATTGCGCTCCAAATTCAGGGCGTAAAGGATCTCACGAAACTTACGGACGATGGTAACATCCTTATCCCCCGTCAGGTTTTTTATCAACTGCTGCGTAATTGTCGAGCCGCCTTGAGACATACCGTGCTTCACAATCGCAGAAGCAGTGCGGAACCAATCGACCCCGTTGTGCTTTTCGAAGCGCTTGTCCTCAATGGCGATAACCGATTGTTTCATTTCTTCCGGCATTTGGCTGAGGTTGACCCAGATGCGGTTTTCTGTCCCGTGCAGCCGCGTTACCTCTACAGGCTGCTGGTTTTTATCGTAAGCGTATACGATGGTCGTCTGATTTGATTTGCTTTGTATTCATCCAAGTTAATCGCAGGATCCCCATGAGTGAATGCAATCATATAGACAAGCATCGTTATGCCAACGATCAGGCATGTCAATGCAACCGTTACCAGCGCGCCCAGAAGCACTTTGACAGGAGTAGAAAAAGC
>ENA-OQDA01000064-OQDA01000064.1-human-gut-metagenome-genome-assembly--contig:-NODE-64-length-43516-cov-6.118763_pt1 | contig 43516 bp, 39 predicted proteins | sample MGYA00242771_ERZ504603 | MGnify/ENA primary metagenome ERZ504603 (study PRJEB26092, sample SAMD00036328) | human gut metagenome | host: Homo sapiens | study: EMG produced TPA metagenomics assembly of...
GCGCCCAGCCGGCCCGCCCGCGAGCCCCCTCCGGCGTCGCATCGCACCGGCTCGCCGCGCTCCCGGCCCGCCGAATCCCTCCGGCCCGCCGCGTCCCCGCTGACCCGCCGCCCCTCCGGGCCGCCGTGTCCCGCCGGGCCGCTTTCTTGTCCGTGTTTCACTACCCGCTGCCGGCGGCCAATGCGCAAAATTCGCGCAGGATTGCACAAAAAGCGGCGACGTTCGATGGTGAAAGGGCCGTTCGAGCGGGACGGAGGGCTTCGCATCTCGGACGGGTTCCGGGCTCGAGTTTCCCACCTGCGGTTTTGTCGAGATCCCTCGATCGGCGCTCCCTCGGCTTTCTTCAAGGAATCAAACGTCGCGGTTTTTTGTGCGAATCGCAGCCTGGAAGATGCATCGAAGGTCAGTCGTACCCTATTGGGAGGCCGAGCTGTCTGCGGAGTTTCAGCTTCCTCGAGTGGTAGTTTGCCACGCGCACCTGCGATCGCTTTCCGAGGTGCTTGCGGATCCTGTCCGCGATCGCATCGGTGGCGACTAGGCTGTCCAGCTCGTCATTGGTGACGGAGACGACGGTCCATCCCATGGAAGCGAGCGCATTGGTTCTTCGGGAGTCCTCGATGCGCTTCTCTTCCCCGGAGTGCGATTCCCGACTTTGGTACTCCACATCAAGCTTCGCTTCCGGCCAGCATAGATCGCACCGGAAACACGATTTGCCCGTGAGCGCTTGTGCGGCCGGGTTGGCTTTCACCTCGTAGTTCATGCGGGGAATGCCCAGCCCGTATCCGCCGTACATCATGGGCAGGCCGAGGAGGATGGCTTTCTTGGTCTCGCGCGGGGAGGCCGAATTGTCGGCGACATAGCGCAAGGCTTTCGCGGCTTTGGCTGCGCCACGAAGCGACGGATTCCGGGCGGCGAAGTCTGCAAGGGAGCGGACTGAGGACAGGGGTTCGACCTGATAGGCGGACGACGTGCCGGTTCGTTTGGTTTGATAGGAGCCACACAGCTCGTAACCGAGTTCGAGCAGCGCGATCATGCTGTCTTCTTGGGCTGCGATATGCACGAAGGCGAGGGGTGCGGAGCTTACGTACGCGCCGTTGCCGAGCCGGTGAAAGGGGTGTCCGTGCAAGGTCGTTTTGCATACGCGCACCGTGAAAGCGCTTGTAGATCTGCATTGGGATACGCGAGACACCAGAAGATGCGCAGGCTGTTCGAGCATCATGGATGGGTGCAACGTTTCGAGCGATTCGAGGGCCTGCCGAAAGGCGCACATGCTAGGCGCTCGATCCGGCATCGTGTGCGCTCCGCTGCGCAAAAGGGTTCGCTCTCGCGGGCCGGTCGTGCGCAGGATCTGCAAAGCGGTTTCGTATCCGAAGCATATCGAGGGTGAAGCCACCGCGCCTCCTCAGTGCCCTTGGGTTGAGAGGATCTTACGGGCGTGGTAGGGGAAACGAGGGCACGGTTTCCGCAATGGGCCGCCTCGTGAGGAGGGGCGCTCGCACTGGCTCTTTGTTGCCGATATTCTAGCACGCGAAAGGCGGTGCGGGAATGCGAGTGCAGCAAGATGCAAGCGACCGACGGCCAGGCCGACAGCCGGTTCCATCTTGCCGCCACGATCGGGTGCGCGCCTATTCGGCCGCATCGGCGTTTAGCGCATCCCCCTCTTCCTCGATGGCCTGCACCTCGATCACTTCCATGATGAGGCGACCGAAATCGGGCGCGGTGGCCGAGGTGATGACGGGCCCGCCGATCTTCTTCTCGGCTGCTTTGCGCGCGATGCCCGCCACCTCGCCGCCTGAGCGTGCGACCTCGCGGTGCTCGGGGAGGCTTTCAGGGTCGGTCGCTCGCTCGACCTCGGCCGTGGTGGCTTCCGCCAGCGTGCTCAAAGCTAGCTCTAGGTCGCTCATGTTGTCGCGCAGGCTTTCGTTGGCGAGGCCTTTGAAGGTTTTGTACTCGCGGGCGGTCAGATCCGACCAGGCGTGATATATGTCGTTGGTCAGGATGGCGTATTCGGAATTGGTTTTCACGCCGCGTTCTCGCCATTCGAACGTCAGGTTCTTCCTCGCGCGAATGGAGAACAGGGGCTGGCTGATCCAGTCCTCGGTGTAGCCTTTGCGGCGGTAGTACTCGATGGCGCGTTCGATGGCGAGCTCGGGGTCGAACATTTCGTCGATGCGCTCTTTGCCGACCTGTGCGAGCCACAGCTTGAACGGCTCGGCCTTGGGCGAGGGGATGGACCGGACGAGGCGCAGGATCTGCTCGGTGGTGCCGGCATCGGTGCGGTAGAACTATTGTCTTCCGCAGACTGCGTTTTCAGTTGGCTGCATTCTGCAACCAACCGACCGCCTTCCTCTTCGAGGCGATGCTTGAGCGCTCTCCGATAGGTGCGAGCTTCGGGGCTTTCCGTCAACATCGCCATCGCGTCCATGATGGAAAAGTTCCCGACTTATGCGCTGCTCTGCCATGAAAAAGGCCGAAAAAGGCAATGTCCGTGACTTATGTGCGCTCCGAAAGGCTCCAACCTTCTCTTTTTTGCGGCTCTCGCAATTCAAAAGATTCTGTGACCAGGTATTTCCCTGATCACGTTCACGATGAGGCGCGCAGAAGTCTAAGACTTGCTTGGCGGAAGTGCGCATAAGTAGGGGACATTGCCGTTTTCGGCCTTTTCCATGGCAGAGCGCGTTTCACTGCCGGTTTTGCCGTTTGGGCTTGGAGCGAAAAGAGGGTGCGTGCGGTTGCGGCTCTCGAAATGCGGGTTCCCGCGTTTGCCTTGCGGTACAATACCCTCTATGAGCGAACCGGCATCCATAGTGATCATCGAGGACGACGCCGACATCAACGAGGTGGTGGCGGTGCATTTGCGCCGCAACGGGTTCGCTTGCACGCAGGCCTTCTCGGGCAGCGAGGGGCGGCTGCTGCTTTCCGGCTCCGAGCCGTTCGACCTCGTGATCACCGATCTCATGCTGCCGGGCATGGCGGGCGAGGACGTGGTGCGCCTCGTGCGCGCCCGCGGCGACATGCCCGTCATCGTGATGTCGGCGCGCACGACCGCCGCCGACAAGGTGGCGCTGCTGAAGCTGGCGCCGACGATTACCTGACCAAGCCCTTCGACCTCGACGAGCTGCTGGCTCGCGTGCAGGTGCAGCTGCGCCACGCCGACGTTCGCCGCGCATCCGCGTCCGGCGCGCCTTCCGACGAGCGCCTCCCCGAACCCGCCGCCGCAACCGCGATGCGCTACAAAGACTGGACGCTCGACGTCGACGCCCGCACGCTTTCGGTGCGGGAAGAACCCGTGCGCCTCACGCGCCTTGAGTTCAACATCCTCGAAGCCCTCGTGCGACGTCCGCGCAAGGTGTTCACGAAGCGCGAGCTGTTCGAGATCGCATGGAACGAGGAAAGCGCGGTCGAGGAGAAGGCCATCAACGTGCACGTCAGCAACATCCGCAGCAAGCTGCGCGCCGCGCATTCGGCCGGCGAGATCGAAACGGTATGGGGCATCGGCTTCAAGCTGGCCGAATGAGCGGTTCGCTTGCCGTCGCGCGCATTCTTACAACTTTCTTAACGTTTTCGGGAAGGTTCCCTAACGCCTTCTCCGTATCGTGGATGACAGAGCGTTCACGGCAGGAGTAGGCGGGATTGCTGCAGCGAGCCGCATAACCTTGAAGGTTCTGAGGGTTTGAGCTAAGCGGCCTGATGGGCCGTGTGCGAAAACTCTCAGCTTCTGAAAGGCTAAGCGGACGTTGCGGCAAGCCGTCAGGAAGGAGAATCGCGTGCTGGCAATTGAAACGCGAGGCCTGTGCAAGGCTTATCGCGGTCGCAACGTCGTCGACGGGCTAGACATGCACGTCGCCCGCGGCGATATCTACGGTTTCGTCGGCCGAAACGGCGCAGGAAAATCGACCACGATGAAGATGATCTGCGGGATGATTCGCCCCACGAGGGGTGAGGTGCGTCTGTTAGACCGCCTGGTTGCCGACCCGTCGGGCAGCGCTGAGTACAGCGAGGCCGTCCGCATCGGCGCGTTGGTGGAAAGCCCTGGACTGTACCCCAACATGACCGCGTTCGATAATATGCGCTGCAAGGCTATTGCGCTGGGCATCGTGGACGATGTGGGGGAAATCGAGCAGCTGCTGAGCGTCGTGGGGCTGGGTTCTGCGGGCGGGAAGCGAACGGAGAATTACTCTATGGGCATGAAGCAGCGCCTCGGATTGGCGTTGGCGATGCTGGGCTCGCCCGACGTGCTGCTGCTGGACGAGCCGATGAACGGGCTGGATCCCGAGGGCGTGCGCGAGATGCGCAACCTCATCATCCGCTTGAACGAGCAGCGCGGCATCACCGTGGTGGTGAGCTCGCATGTGCTGGACCAGCTGGGGCGCATCGCCACGCGCTACGGCGTGATCGACGCGGGTCGGATGGTATGCGAGATGACGGCGAACGAAGTGACCCAGGCGTGCGGCGATTACCTGGTCGTGCGCACGGCTGAGCCGGAGCGCACGCTGGCGCTGCTGGCCGAGGCATATCCTGGTATCGCCTGCACGGTGTTGCCGGACGGGACGCTGCGCTTGCGGGGCGTGTCGGAGGAGCGCGCAGCGCTCGACGCGACCGTGTTCGGCACGTTCCTGGCTGCGAACAATATCCCGGTGTACGAACTGCGTGTCCACGAGCGTGATTTGGAAGACTACTTCCTCGAACTCATGGGAGGGGATGCTGCTCATGTTTAAGTACCTGCGCATGGATGCATATCGCCTGATCAAGACCAAGACGCTGTATGTAGCGCTCGGTATTATCCTCGCGGCGGTGGCGTTTTCGGTGTATATGATGAGCACGGCGGCCATGCCTGACCTTAGCGCGACGGGCGGGGAAGGCCCCTCGTCGATGGCGATCCAAAACGGCAAGGAGCTTGGAAGCTTCACGCAGACCCAGTCCGGTCTGTGGATCTGGACGACGGTCCTCCTCGTCTCCGTGGTGGTCGCCCAGTTCTTTGCGCTTGATTTCTCAAGCGGTTTCGTGAAGAGCCTGCCCCTGTCGCGACGGGATCGCTTGGACTACTACGGCGGGAAGATCGTGTTCGTCGTCATGCTCTCGACGGCGTTCTCGGTGTTCGGTATCGCTGTGTTCGAAATCCTTCTCAAGGCGGCAGGGTTCGCGTACGCCCATGCGGATTCGGTCCCGGAAATCGCCGTCTGGTACGGGTTGCTGCTGCTTGTCCTTTGGACGTATGGAATGCTGGCCGCGACGGCAACCTGGTTGACGCGGAGTAGGGGTGTGGGCATTGTCGTCACACTGCTCGCGAGCACTTCCGTTGCATGGGAGCCCCTCGCTCGCGCAGCGGAATGGCTTCCGTACGGCAGCTGTGCGCTGCTGGTTCAGGGCGGTCAGGCGCTGCTGGCGTCGCCGGGCGACATAGGCCATATCCTCGTCTCGTGCGGCACGGTGCTGGTGGCGTGCGTGGCGGTGGCGCTGGGCGTGTGCGCTCGAAAGGACGTGTAGGAACATGAACGGGTTCGTGCTGGCCGGTGTCGCGATTGCGGCGTTCGCCGCGGGGGCGGCGCTCGTCTCCTTCCGATACGAGCGGGAGCTGCGGCGCATGGCGCGATTCCTCGACCAGCGCGAACCTACCGGCAATGCCCGCATGACGGCGTTCGTGCGCACGCGCGGCGTGCTGGGCATCGCGCGCGGCGTGAATGCGGAGTTGGACGAGCTGCAAAACGAGCGCATCGCTTCCCAGCAGGCGCGCCAGGCGTTCCAAGCGGGGCTCACGTGCCTGTCGCACGACATCCGCACGCCGCTGGCCGGGGCGCAGGGCTACCTGCAGCTGGTGGAGGACGAGGCCGATCCCGCGGCGAAGGAGCGCTACTTGAGCGCCGCCGCCCATCGGCTGGACGACGTGCGGGTGCTGCTGGACGACCTGTTCTCGTTCGCCCAGGTGCACGATCCGTCGTTCGAGGTGGCGTACGAGCCGGTGCGTCCGGCCGACGTGCTGGGAGACGTGCTGGCCGGGCTGTACCCGCAGTTCCGCGAGCGGGGCTGGGAGCCGCGCGTGCTGCTGGACGACGAGGCGGTCGTGCAGGCCGATGCCGAGGCGCTCGCGCGCATCTTCCGCAACTTGACGGCGAACGCGCTTCGCCACGGTGCGGCGGCGCCCGTCATCGAGCAGCGCGGCGGGTGCGTGACGTTCGCGAACCTCGTGGCCGATCCGGCGGCGATCGACATCGACCGCCTGTTCGAGCGCTTCTATCAAGGAGGCGGCGCCCGATCGAGTGCGGGCGCCGGCCTCGGCCTGGCCATCGTCTCGCAGCTGGCTGCCGCCCTGGGAGCCACCGTCGCCGCTTCTCTCGAGGGGGGCGTCCTCCGCGTGACCGTAGAACTGCAGTAGCCGGCGTATCGGGTGCCCCGGCGACACCGGCTCAGCCGGTTCGCTTGAAGCTGTCGATGCAGGCATCCAGCACGTCGCGCACGACGCGCGGCGCACCGGGACGGACGTGGGCTCCGTAGGCGAGGGGCGGCCACTCCATGGGGCGCGCTTCCAGCGGCGGGCATATTTTCGAGATGTTGGAATGGTTGAAGAACGATACGGCGTCGCCTCGAAGGCAGTCCATGGTGAGCTTCTCCCTGAAAATGGATTCCTTCACCACGTTGTCTCGCGCGAAAAAGGATTCGAACTCGTGCAGCTCGGGAACGTCGCGATAGTCCGCTCCTGCGTACACCGTGATGTTTTCGAGCAGGTCGGTGGATATCGTCTCGCGCTTCGCCAAGGGGCTTTCGGGGAGAACACGCAGTAGTATTTCTCGCGCGACAGCGGCGTGAACGAGGCTCCCATCTGCCGCAGCGCAAGCGAGTCTGTAGAGAAGAAAAGATCGAACAGCCCCTGCGCGAACCCTTCTGCCGCGTCGCCGTACGAGGTTTCCACGAAGTCGATTTTGAGGCGGGGATGCGTTTGCGCCATCTGACGAACCGCTTCCATCATGAAGGGGTGGACCTGCCACCAGACTCCGATCGTCACGCGCTCGGCCGGTTGCTCCTCCGCGACGGATCGCCCTTCTTCCCTCGCCTTGTCCAGGATGTCGAGAGCCTCTTTCGCAGCCCGATAGAGAACAAGCCCGGCATCGGTGGGGCGCACGCCGCTCGGGCCTCGCTCAAGGATGCGGTAGCCGAGCTCAGCTTCGAGCGAGTTGATCCTTTGGGCGAACGAGGGCACGGAAAGGAACTGGCCTTTCGCCGCTTTGTTGAAGCTCCCCAGCTCCACTGCGGCTGTGAATGACCTCAGCTGGACATCGTTCATGGCGCCTCCCCGTTTCTTCCCCTGTATAAGGCATTGCCTTATACCCAGATTACCATACTTGAAATATGCAGGGTATTGCACGGCCTGTATGATTGGTGATGCTCCGATTGAATCGGAGCCATTCGAAGACGCGTCGGATGGGGAGCTTCCTGCAATGGTTTCACCGTTGATTGCATGTCGGGTTTCGACTCGACGGTTCAAATTATTGAAAGGAACAAAGGGATGGAGCGTATAGAAGGGGATCTCTCTCGCCGGGGGTTCGTCGGTGCCGCTTTCGCCGGCGCGATGGGCATTGCTGCCTCATCGGTGTTTTCGGGATGCAGTGCGGGCGGCTCGTCGGCTGCTGACGGCGATTGGACGGAAACGTTCGACGTGGTGGTGGTCGGCTCGGGCGCAGGCGGGCATGCGGCAGCCATCGAAGCTGCCAAGGCAGGCGCGAAGGTCGTCCTTCTGGAGAAGGAGAACGGTCTCGGCGGCGATTCCGCGGTATGCGACGGCATCGTTTCCGGATGGGGCACCCGTTTGGCGAAGGCCCAGGGCATCGATGTTTCACCGGACGAGATCTACGACTGGTTCATGGCGCATTCCGAGTGGTTCGGTGCGATCGATCCTGAGGTGGCCCGTTTGAACGCCGACAAGTGCGGCGAGACCATCGACTGGCTCGAAGAGCTGGGCGTCCCGTTCGAGGAAGAGGTCGGCCCCCGCATGAGCTACACCGACTTGCCCGTCGTTCACCAGGTGGTGGGCAAGGGCGGCGCGATGGTGAGTGCCATGACCGCGGCTGCCGAAAGCGCCGGCGTCTCCATCGAGACGAAAACCGCCGTCACCAAGCTCGTGAAGGACGCTGACGGCCGCGTTGTGGGCATCGAGGCTATGAAGGGCCGCGAGCCTGTTCGCATCAAGGCCGAGAAGGGCGTGGTGCTGGCTACGGGCGGCTATTCGGGCAGCACCGACATGCTGGTTGCCCTGTGCCCTGCGAACAAGAACCTGAAGGCTTCGGGTGCCGCGGGACTGACCGGCGATGGCTTGACGATGGCGTCTGACGCCGGCGTGTTCACCACACGCACCTCATGGCAACCGCTGATGAGCCCGGTGGCCGGCGCGGCCACGAAGTCGCCCGTGCTCATCGACTACTCCGAGCGCCTGAACGGGCTTCTGCTCGACGAGAACGGCGAGCGCTTCTGCAACGAGGGCCGTCAGTATTTCGGCAGGGCTTTTGCGATCGACGTGCTGGCGAAGCAGAACGAGCAGGATGGCAAGGAAGTCGTTCTCATGATTCCCACGACGCCCGAGCTGGAGAAGCTGCTGAGCGTGCGCGAAATCGTGTGGCCTTGCGGCGACACCGTCGAGGAGGTCGCCGAGCAGGTGGGCCTCGATCCGGCGAAGGTGAAGGCGACGGTGGAGCGCTACAACGGGTTCGTCGAGGCGGGTCTCGACGAGGATTTCGGTCGAAGCGGCGAGCACCTCGTTCCCATGACCGGCCCGTTCTATGCGGCTCCGGTGACCGTGAGCACGTCGATGACCATCGGCGGCGTCAAGATCAACACGAACGGCGAGGCCCTCAAGCTGGCAAGCTCCGGCAAGGGAGACGTGACCTTGGAGCCGGTACCCGGTCTGTACGCCACGGGCGAAGTGTGCGAATGGAACTGCGCGAGCGGTTGGACCGTGCTGAGCGCCGTGACCATCGGCAGGATCGCCGGGCAGAACGCTGCGGCGGAAGGTTCTGCTTCGTAAAACGATCCGTTTCGCAAGAGCGCCAGTCGGCACTCGATCGCGCGGGTTTCGAGAAAAGGGCGCCCACCCCCTCCGGGCGCCCTTTTCGCTATGCTGTGCGACCTGCGAGGTTCCGTCCGCCGGCAGCATTCCGTTGTGCGATTCTGTCTTCGATGTTGCGTTTCGAGCGCCTTGGGACGACTTGTTCTCTTGAGGAGCGCGTGTTCTGCAGCGTTTCTCCTGGTCGCGTAGGATTAGGGAGCCAGGCGGTGCAAGTTGAATGCAGCATTCCTGTAAAAATCGAGCGCTCCCGTCGGCATCCGCTGCAGCGGCGGGTTTGCGGGGTTCCGTTCAACCGGTGCCGCCGTCGGGGTGGCTCGGTGTGGGGAAGTTCCCGAGTTATGCGCACTTGTGCCATCGAAAACAGCCTGAAAGCACCATGTCCCCGACTTATGTGCGCTTTTGAAACGGCTTGTGGCCGCGAAGTGAACCATGGTGAACTTCTGGCCTGGGATTATGTTGCACGGCGTGTCGCGAATGGGCCTGCAAAGGCCGAATCGGCGTGGCGGAGGTGCGCATAAGTCGGGAACATGGTCGTTTTCTTCCGATTTCGCTGACGGAGTGCGATTCGCGAGCCCCGCGCTCCAGCCGCCACTCCACTTGCAGCCGCCAGGGCGGCTTGCGACGCCCTCGGCAAGAGGACCCTTCCTCGAAATATCTTACTGAAAAGATCATGTTCGTGCTTCCGGTTTGCTAGAATGAAGCGTCGGATAAGACGGGTGACGCGCGTTTTCGCAGGACAATGCCGTCATTCGAGGGAGGCGCGACCCTTTTTGCGGTGCCGCTTGGGGGGTAAACGCGCCCCGTTTGGGAGGGGAAGGATCGGGGAACCATGGGGGATGAGCCGATCGAGCGTCCTGAGCGCGAAGAAGCGCGTTCGGGTGAGGCGGAGCGTGCCGTCAAGGAGGTGGGATCCGCGAAGTCGGCCCGCGATGCGGATGCCGCCGGCAAAGAAGGCGCGGAGCCGTACAAGCCCGGCTCGTTCGAAGGGGGCATCGTCGAGTTTCCCTCCGGGGACGAGCCCGCCGTACCGCCGCGCAAGCGCTTGCCGCTTGTGCTGGCGATCATCGGCCTGGTCCTGTGCTTCACGGGATCGCTCGCGCTCGTGGGCGCGGCGTGCGGCGCCGTGTCGCTCGGGCTGTTCGTGCGCGACAGGAAGGCTACGGAGGGCTCGCCGGTCCTCGCCGCCCCGAAGGCGACGCTCGGGTTGGCGGCGTGCTCGTTGCTGCTGGGTATCACGATCATGGCGGGCATGGCCTCCGGCGACGATGCGCAGGTGCAGCAGCCCGACCAGCCGGCTTCGCAGCAACAAGAGGCGCTTCTGGAAGCGGCCGAGGAGCACGAGCTGAGCTTCGTCGTCGAGGCCGCCGGCGAGGAGGACGTCCCCGCTTCCGTGACGGTGCTGGTGACCGGCACGCAGGCCGACGGCACAAAAGTGAGCGATTCGCACAGGGCAGCCCTCGGAAAGACGTACGTGCTGGCGTATCCGGCGGGCTCGTACACGTTCGAGGTGTCCGCGTCCTCGCTCGAGGCGGGCGACGTGCTGTTCAAAGCCGAGCGCGTCGAATGCACGTTCGACGGATCCGCGGACCGCACGGTGCGCATCAAGGTGTCGCAAGACGCCGCCGCCATGCAGAAGGCGCAGGAGGGGAAGGCTGCTCAGGAGAAAGCCGCGCAGGAGGAGGCCGAGCGCCAGAGGGCCGAGGAAGCGGCGGCTGCCGAAGAGGCTGCCGCCGCCGCGGCCGCCGAAGAGCAGGCTGCTGCCGCCGCAGCCGAGCAGGAGGCCGTTGCCGCAGCCGCGGCAGCCGCGCCGAGCGGCGCGGGCGATAGCGGCGGCGACACCGTGTACATCACGAACACGGGCAAGAAGTACCACCGCGACGGTTGCTCCTCTTTGAGCAAGAGCAAGATTCCGAAGACGCGGTCGGAGGCCGAGGCCATGGGGTTGGAACCCTGCAAGAATTGCAGGCCTTAGAAAACGAGCCGTGAAAGGAAGGGGCGCAGTTCAGTCGGGGCACCCCTTCCTGTGTCAAATCACCCGTCCCCTTGACACACCCTTGGCGCCCTTTCCCCATGAGGCCCTGAGAAAAGCGAACGCCCGGCAGGCACGGGGCTTGCCGGGCGTCGCGAGCAAACGGTCGCCGACCTCTTACGCCGGCCTGATCACCAGCTCCCTGATCAGGCTGTCGTCGAGGCTGCACGAGCCGTCGGTGCAGTTCTCGATCTGGGCGAGGGCGTGGATGATGGTGCCGTTGTAGTCGGCGTAGAAGTTCACGGTGCGCTCGTTCACGATCCGCGGGTCGCGCATGGTGAAGCCTCCGAACATGAACTTGTTGTGGAACGACATCTCGATGGCGTTGCGCCCGTACAGGAACGTGTTCTGCCGCTTCACCATGGAGGGGCAGTAGTCTACGAGGCGGCAGTCCTCGGTGAAGCATGCCGCGAGGCCCTTGTGGTCCTTGCCCTGCATCGCGGTGACGAAATCGTTGATGACCATGTGCGCCTCCTAGTAGACTTTCTCGGAATTGAGCAGGGCGTCGGTGCCGCCGTCCACGAACAGGACCACGCCGTTGATACCGCTGGCTTCGGGGCTGGCGATGAACGCCATGGCGTTCGCGATCTCGACGGGATCCATGAGCGGTTCCTCGCCGAAATGGGTGGGCACGGGGATGGCCTCCATGGCCGCGCGCTGCTCGGGCAGCATGTTGGCCGTCATGGCCGTGCGCACGTTGCCGGGTGCGATGGCGTTCAGGCGCACGCCGCGCGAACCCCAGTCGGGGCTCATGCGGCGAACCCAACGCGCCAGGGCGTACTTGGTGGACGCGTAGTATACGTGACCGATGGCCGGGTCGACGTCCTTCACCAGCTCGAGGATGCGATCCTCGTCGGCGTGGTTGTTCAGCATGCCGGCCACGTCCATGCGCGCCGCACCCTGGGCGATGGAGTTGGACGACGTTACCACGCAGCTGCCGCCCTTCTTCTCCAAAAGGTCGAACACGCCGCGCGCCATCTCGGTGGCGCCGAAGTAGTTGAGCGAGATGATCAGCGAGATGGGCACCTTGCCGCCCGACACGCCCGCGTTGCAGATCATGGCGTCGATGCCTTCGGGGAAGCGCTCGTGCAGCTCGGCGATAGCCCCCGCGCGCCCTTCCTTCGTGGCCAGGTTGGCGTTGATGTCGCCGCCGTTGAGGTCGATGTTCACCACTTCATGGCCGCGTTCGCGCAGGATTTCGGCCGTCTTGGCGCCGATGCCGCTGGTGGCGCCGGTGATGACGTAGATGCCCATGAGCCGTCCTTTCATGCAGATCTTACCGATGCTCATTCATTAGTACAGCGGCAATCATAGCATCCGGTGCGCGGTGCTCGGCGATTTCGAGGTTAGCGGTAGACGAGCCGTCATGCATGGCGCGGTCCTTCGGTGGGCGGTGCACAAGGGGCCGAAGCGGTCAGGCGCGAACGCGCTTTCCGCGGTCGGCCGTCGCATGCGCGTGCGGAATCCGGTCGAGCACCGCTTGCGCGACGGTGCCGGTGGCGAACCCCGCCGCGATGCCCGCCACCAGCAGAACGGGGAGGTAGAACGCGATCTCGGGCGTGCCGGTGACCGCGACGGCCACGGCGATCTGCCCGATGTTGTGCGCGACCGCCGCCGCCATGGCGGCGAGGCGCACGCGATTCGGCGACGAGAAGCGGACGAACGCCAACGTCACCGCCAGCGCGCAGGCGCCGCCCACGATGCTGAACGGCAGCGTCGCCAGCTGGCCTGTCAAGAAGGCCGCCAGCACGATGCGCACGCCCAGAACCACGGCCACATCGACGGGGCCCAGCCAGAACGCGGCCGCCGCGGTCACGACGTTCGCGATGCCCAGCTTCATGCCCGGCACGGGCATCGGGACGGGGATGAGCGATTCGAGCGCAGCCAGCGCCAAAGCGAGCGCGGCCATCAGGGCGCAGCGGCAGACGCGCAGGGTGGAAGGGGCGGCGATGCTAGCGCGCCACGGCGTCGAGGCCATCGCCATCGTCTCCTTCCCGCGCGACGGTGACGGTCAGCCCGTGGGGCACGCAGGCTATGGGCATGGCAGGACCGTCGATCCAACCCGTGTGCACGCACACCTCGTCGGGGCAGTCGGCTTCGGCCACACGGATGCGGCCCGGCTCCACGGCCACCACGTTCACGCCGCGCTCGTCTTCGAGGCGCAGCGTGTAAGGGTTCTTCACGGCATCGAGGTCGATGGTCTCGATCACGACGCCGTCGCGGGCGATGGTAGCGACGGCATGGCCGCTCGGGTTGGCGGCACCCGCGGCGTGCGCGACGGCGAACCCGCCCATGGCCGCGACCACGACGACGGCTGCGAACAGCAGCTCCGCTTTGCTCGCGCGGCGTTTCATGAGCGCACCACCTGGGCGTTGGTTCCGGCGGCCGGAGTGTACGCATCGGCGATGCCGTCGGTGACGAACGTGCGACCGTCGGAGGCGATCAGCACGAGGTCGAACGCCGCATCGCCGTCCGCCGCGGCCGCGCGCCACAGGTCGAGGGCGCCGTCGAGCCCCAGCACGAAGCAGGCGGTGGACAGCGCGTCGCATTGCGCGCCGTCCGCGCCGACGACGCTTGCGGAGGCCAGGTCGGACGCGGCAGGATAGCCGGTGGAGGGGTCGAGCAAGTGGTGGTAGCGCGTTCCGTCTTTGCCTTCGAAGTATCGTTGGTAGGCGCCCGAGGTAGACACCGTGGCGTCGCGCACCTCGAGCAGGCCCGCCAGCTTCCCGGGGTCGTCCGGGTCGGCGACGCCCACCTTCCAGGGCGAGCCGTCGGGCTTGGAGCCGAGGGCCGTCACGTTGCCGCCGAGGTCGAACAGCGCCGAGGTTATGTCGCGCTCGCGCAGCAGGGCGCGCAGCTCGTCGGCTGCGAAGCCCTTCGCCACGCCGCCCACGTCGATCTGCGCGCCGTCTTCCAACGTGACGGTGCCAGCCGCTTCGTCCACCTGCACGGCGGCGTAGCCCACGCACGGCAGCAGCGCGGCCACCTCGTCGGGGGAGGGCACCCGATGGTCGCCGGTCGTGAAGCCCCAGGCGCTCGTCAGCGGGTACACCGTGGGGTCGAAGGCGCCGCCCGTGCGATGCGCCGCGTCGAGCGACGCGGCGACGAGCGCGGCCGTCGCCGGCGAGACGGCCGTCGACGCGCCGCTTGCGGCGTTGATCCGGGCTATCTCGCTGGTCGCGTTCTCGGGGGCCAGCAGCTCGTCCAGTTCGAGGACGCGCTGCCGGCAGGCGTTTGCCGCGTCGTCAGCGACGGCTTGGCTGACGGCGTGCACGGTGAGGGTCATGCCGGTGTCCATAGCCGTGAAGGAGCTGGTGGCCGTTGTGGTCGGGACGTCCGCCCCGTCGGGCTCGCCGCCCACGCATCCGACGGGGCCGACGGCCAGCGCAGCGCCCAGCGCGCACGCGAGCAGCGCAGCAAACGCTCGTCCGGTCCAAGAACGACGGGACGAGCGGGTGGTTCGGTTCTGTCGCGCGAAACGCTTCACCATGGCATCACTGGAACACCAGTTTGCTGATGGCATGGGTCGGGCACACTTCGATGCACGTTCCGCAGCCGATGCACGTGTCCGTGTCGATGCGCGCGAGGTTGTTCTCCACAGTGATCGACTGGGTGGGGCAGGTTTTCGCGCACTTCTGGCAGCCGATGCAGCCCACGCTGCACACCTTGCGCGTTTTCGCGCCTGCCATGGTGTTCTTGCACGTCACTACGGAGGCGGTTGGCGACGAGGCCTGGTCGACCATCGAGATGATGCCGCGCGGGCATATCTTCGCGCACGTGCCGCAGCCGGTGCAGGCTGCCGTGTCGATGCGCGCCACGCCGTTCTCCACGACTATGGCGTCGAACGGGCACGCTTCGGCGCAGTCGCCGTAGCCGAGGCAGCCGAACGGGCACGACAAGCTGCTGTACGACAGCGTGCTAAACACGCGGCAGCTGGGAACGCCCTTGAACACGAGCTGCGGGTCGATATGGTCGAGCGAGCCTTGGCAGGCCACGAACGCTTCGCGCTGCACCACGCCCGGGGACTCCACGCCCAGGTACGCGGCCAGCGCCTGCGCGACGCGGTCGCCGCCGGTGGTGCAGGCGTTGGGCGGCGCGCCGTTCATCATGGCCTTCGCGTACTGCTCGCAACCGGGGTGGCCGCAGGCACCGCAGTTGACGCCCGGCAGGATGCTCATGAGGTAGGTGAGGCGCTCGTCCTCGCCGATGGCCAGCTTGCGCGAGACGATCAGCAGCAGCACCGACCCTACGAGGCCGACGGCGGCCATGAGCACAACGGTCCAAACGACAGTGTCCATTCGTCCCCCTTCCTACAGCACGCCGAACAGGTTGTCGGCCACGCCCGCGAAGCACATGAAGCTCAAGGACACCAGGGCCGCGGAGATCAACGTGATGGGCATGCCCTTGAACGCCTTGGGCGGCTCGGCCTCGTCCACGCGCCGGCGCACGCCGCTGAACAGCACCATCGCCAGCAGGAAGCCCAGACCGGCGCCCAGCGCGGCCACGAGCGCTTCCGGATAGTTGTAGCCTTCGTCCACGGCGAGGATGGTCACGCCCAGCACCGCGCAGTTCGTGGTGATCAGCGGCAGGTACACGCCCAGCGCCTCGTGCAGCGCGGGAAGAAAGTAGCGGATGACGATTTCCAGCATTTGCACGAGCACGGCGATGACCAGGATGAACGCGATAGTTTGAAGGTAGCCCAGCCCCAGCGCGTTCAGCAGCTGCTGCAAGGGCCACGTGACGGCGGTGGCAAGCACCATGACCACGGTCACCGCGCAGCCCATGCCCGCGGCCGAGTCAAGCTTTTTCGACACGCCGAGGAACGGGCAGATGCCCAGGAACTTCACCAGCACGTAGTTGTTGACCAGGATCATGCTGAATAGGATTGCGGCGTACTCGGCCATTATGCCTCACGCTCCTTCAGGTCGCACATCTGACACGACGCGCACACGTCTTCCTGCGATGCGATGGCCTCGTCTTCCGGCTCTCCCGCGCGCCGCTTGCGGCGCATCTCGAAGACCACCGAGATGGCGATCAGCACGCCCAGCACGGCGAAGCCGCCCGGGGGCATGATGAACACGGTCATGGGCTCGACGATGCCGAGGAGGATAGGGAAGCCCAGCAGGGTGCCCGCGCCCAAGAGCTCGCGGATGGCCGCACATGAGGACGAGCGTGAGGGTGAAGCCCGCGCCCATGCCGAGGCCGTCGAGCGCCGCGTCCTTCACCGGGTGCTTCGAGGCGAACACCTCGGCGCGGCCCAGCACGATGCAGTTCACCACGATAAGCGGCAGGTAGATGCCCAGCGCCTGATTGAGGTCGGGCAGGTACGCCTCGACGACCATCATGACGATGGTCACGAACCCGGCGATGACCGTGATGAAGGCGGGCAGGCGCATGGTGGTGGGAATGATGTTGCGCAGAAGCGACACCACGATGCCGGAGCAGACGAGCACGAACGTGGTGGCCACGCCCATGCCGATGCCGTTCGTGACGGCCGTGGTCACGGCGAGAGTGGGGCACAGGCCCAGCATCTGGCGCAGCGTGGGGTTCTCGATGAGCAGGCCCTTGCTGAACACGGAAAGCGCCGAGGGCTTTTGGTCGATGGCTGCCATTATGCTGCTCCCTTCTCCGTCGAGGTTGCGGCGGCGGCAGGCGCCTCGCCGGCAGCGGATCGATAGGCTTCGATGGCCTCGTTCACGGCGGCCAAGGCTGCTTTGGACGAGATGGTGGCGCCCGTGACGGCATCGATGTCGTCGATGGTCAGGGGCTCGGCGGTGCGGCCGAGGAACTGGTCGGTGAAATCGGGCAGCTGCACCTTCGTGCCCAGCCCGGGCGTCTCGGTGTTGTCCATGCCGATGACGTTCGTGATGGTGCCCTCGTCGTCGAAGGCCACGGCCATGGGAACCTGGCTGGAGTATCCCTTCGACTGCGCGATGACGGCGTAGCCCAAATCGTCGGTCGCCTCCATGCACGCGGTCACGCCGGGCACGTCGCAGGGCAGCGCCTCGAAGTCGGTCGCCTCGGGGATGAGCGCGTTGTAGGTCGCCCAGGCGCGCGCCTCGCGGTTCGCCGTGATGGTGGGCAACGTGAGGTTGTCGACCGAGCCCAGCAGGAATCCTACGATGGCGCAGATCAGCACGAGGACGACGGCTGGCTTCACCAGGCTGTTCCAGAGGGTTGGAGCGGGCGCGGCGGGAGTGTCGGGTGCGTTCGCCATCATTCGCCTCCTTCTTTCTTCGCGCGGGCAAAGCGGCGCTTCTTCTCGCCGCCCAACGGCGTGGTTGCCGTGAGCGAGTCGATGTACGGCACCACGAGGTTCATGAGCAGGATGGAGTACGCCGCGCCCTCGTTCATGTTCCCCCAGAAGCGGATGAGGCACGTGATAAGCCCAAGGCCCACGGCGAAGATCACCTGGCCTTTGAACGTGGTGGGCGAGGTCGTGTAGTCGGTCGCCATGAATACGGCGCACAGCAGCAGTCCGCCTGAGAACACCTGGGTGGCCACGTCGTGGCCGGTGAGCAGGCTGCACACGATGACGGTGCCCACGTACACGCCCGGGATGGTGAACGTGACGGTGCGCGTGACCAGAAGCCAGGCGAAGCCCAGCAGGATGGCGATGCCGCACGTCTCGCCCAGCACGCCGGGGTGCACGCCGAACAGGAGGTCCATGAACGGCAGCTGCGCGGCGCCCGGGGCCAGCGGCGTGGCGGAGCTCACGGCATCGACGCCGGTTGCGCCGGGGAGGAAACCCTGGGGCGCGGCGTAGTTCGTCATGGCCGCGGTGAACGACACCGACAGCACGATGCGGGCCACGATGGCCGGGTTCGCGAAGTTGCGCCCGATGCCGCCGAACAGTTCCTTCACCACGACGATGGCCACGAACGAGCCGATCACCGCCATGTACAGCGGGATGGTGGAGGGTAGGTTGAAGGCCAGCAGCAAGCCCGTGACCACGGCGGACAGGTCGCCTGCCGTCTGGGGGGTCTTGCGCAGCAGGCACCATAGGTACTCGAACAGCACGCAGGCCGCCGTGGTCACGGCGGTAACCAGCAGCGCCCGCCAGCCGAATATCACGAACGAGGCGATCAGCGTGGGCACGAGCGCTATCACCACGTTCAGCATGACCTTCTGCGTGGTGATGCCGTCGAACACGTGCGGCGGCGTCGAGAGGACAAGCGGTCGTTTCGTCGTATGTTCCATCTAGCCCCTCCTTGCCATCTCGGCGCGCATGAAGTCGCGCGCAAGTTTGCTTGTCTGGGCGAGCGGCTGTTTGGCTGGACAGACGAACGAGCAGGTGCCGCAGCCCATGCACAGATCTGCCATGAGGTCGTCGAGCTTCTTCGCGTCCTGGACCGTGTACGCCTTCTTGATGGCGATGGGCGACAGCTGCATGGGGCACGAGTTCGTGCAGCGACCGCAGCGGATGCATGCGGTGGTGGCGGGCTGTTCCATGGCGTCTTTGCTGAACACGAGCACGCCGTTGTTCTGGCGGATGACCGGGTAGTCCATATCGATCTGGGCGTTGCCCATCATGGGTCCTCCCAGCACCACCTTGTGCGGCTCCTTCGTCAGCCCGGCGAATTCCATGACGTCGCGCAGGCGCGTGCCGATGATGATGTTCGCGTTGCAAGGGCGAGCGATGGCGTCGCCTGAAACGGTGAAGCGTCTTTTGACGAGGGGCATCCCTGTTTTCAGGAAGCGTCCGATGGAGGCCATGGTGGTCACGTTGTTCAACATGACGCCCACGTCGGTCTGGCGCTTTCCGCGCGGGACGACGCGTCCCGTGGCATTGTGCACGAGCACGTTCTCGGCTCCCTGCGGGTAGCGGCTGGGCAGCGCCTTCACCTGGATGGACGAATCGTCCTCGTGAGCTCGCGCATGAGCTCGATGGCCTTGGGCTTGTTGGCTCTCGATGCAGATCATCGCGTTCGGAATGCCGAGGTGCCTGCATGTCTCGCGAATGCCGAACAGCACGTCGTCGGGGCTCTCCATCATCTCGCGGTAGTCGGTGGACAGGTACGGCTCGCATTCCGTGGCGTTCACCACGTAGAGGTCGATCTCCTCGAGGTTGGGCGGCGCCAGCTTGATATCGGTGGGGAAGCCCGCGCCGCCCAGGCCCACCAGACCGCTTTTCTTTATTGCCGCGAGGAACGACGCCTGGTCGGTCACCTCGGGGGGTGCCACCGTGTCCGCGACGGTCTGGGCGCCGTCGGATTCGATGATCACCGTCGTGTCGGTTTTGCCGGTCGAATAGAAGACGGGCTGTATGGCCTTCACGGTGCCCGACACGCCGCTGAAGATGTCGGCGGACAGACCCCGCGGCGCGTGCCCGACGAGGCTGCCCACGTCCACGTGGTCCCCTTTCTTCACGACGGGTTCGCATAGCGCTCCGATATGCTGCTGCATGGGCAGCACGATTTCGCTTGGGACGGGCATGTCGATGGTTTCCAGTTCCGCCGTGTCCTTGCGATGGGGCACGACGGCGCCTCGCGTGCGTCGGAATCGCGACAATAGGGCGGTGGCGTTCATGGGCGTTCACTCCCCTCGAAGGGCGTTGGCTGGCGCGGTTGGCCGGTGCGCGGATAGGACTGAGCCTCACCTGGCCGTTTGCGGGCAAGGCGAAGCGCTCAACTCGTTGCGTTATGAGATGCTGGTCATCCTACGTGAGCCGCACGTCCGATTCCAGGAATCGTCGGTGAAGGGAAACCACGTCGCTCGCCAAAGGCGCGTGCGCCGATTCTCGCGTGCGCAATTCGCCGGTGGACGGTGCCGCTCACGATGGCGCGGCATGCGTCCGGGGATCGATGCCTTCCATGCTGCGCCGGTCGCCCGCCCCTCTTTGGCCGCTCTCTCTAAAAATAGAGAACATAAGTTCTTAAATTCCCGATCAAAGCATGCTGCAGTGTGATATACTGCGTCTATTCGCCCCTGAAGCTAGGAGGATGCCCATGGCGGCTTGGCACGAGCTGTTTCCCCTCGATCGCGAGCCGACGATGGAAGACATCGCCGGCTATATCGACCATCCCCTGTGGGACGCGTTCACCGCGTTCATCGACGAAAGCTACGGCGCGAAACCGCGCATCGAGTACAGCCGGTGCGGCGGCGCTCCGGGTTGGAACGTGAAGTACAAGGCGCGCGGCCGCGCGCTGTGCACGGTATATCCGCGCGACGGTTTCTTCATCTGCATGGTGTCGGTGGGCTCGAAGGAGAAGGATGAGGCCGAGGCGCTGCTCGCGACGGCCGACCCGTACGTGCGCGCCCTGTACGAGCGCTCGGCCGACAGCAGCATGGGCCGCTGGCTCATGATCGAAATAACCAGCGAGGGCATATTGCGCGACGCCGAGGCGCTCATGCTCTTGCGCGCCGCGCCGAAAGGAGCGCGCTCATGATGCGAGACCCCGAACAGACCATCGGCAACCTCATCGACCGCCAGAACACTTCGTTCGTCGGCTCGGTGGACGAGGACGGCTACCCCGAGATCAAGGCCATGCTGCCGCCGCGCAAGCGCGAGGGCATCCGCACGTTCTACTTCACGTCGAACACCCCGTCCATGCGGGCCGCGCATTACCGCGCTCATCCGCAGGCGTGCATCTACTTCGTCGACCGGCGGTTCTTCCGCGGCGTCATGCTCAAGGGCACGATGGAAGTGCTCGAAGACGCGTGGGCCAAGGAGCTGATATGGCTCGACGGCGACGAAACGTACTATCCGCTGGGGGTGACCGATCCCGACTACTGCGTGCTGCGCTTCACGGCCGAGCGAGGCCGCTACTACCAGAACTTCAGCTCCGAGGATTTCGCCGTGCCGGTTGCGTGACCTGCCAGCTGGGTGCCGCGAGAGCTACCGGCGGTTCTGCTCGCGGTAGCGCGCGAGCGCCGCGTCGTAGCTGCCGGCCGTCTTTTTGAAGTAGATGCCGTACCCGACGGCGGCAAGGGCGAAGATGGCGAGGAAGGTGATGAAGAACGACGCGACCACCTCGATTTCATGGGGGAACCAATTGCCGAACCAACCGCAGGCGAACAACATGCCCGCGCTGGTGACGGCGAACCCGGTGAGTCGCAGCGGATAGGCCAGCTTTTTGAGGATGAGGCCGCTGAACCAGAAGCCCTGCAAGAAAGAGAAGCCGATGCAGGCGACGAGCAGGGTGAGCGTGATGGTGAGCCCTTGCGTGTCTGCGCCCGAGAGGCCGGCGTAGTAGTAGGCCGTCGGCAGGCTCAGCGTCATGAAGATGGTGAACATGACGCAGGTGCCAAGAACGAATTGCTTGAGAAACGGTTTCATGGGATGCTCCTTTGCAGAGGTGGGCGGGGTTCGTTAGAGGTCGAGCTTGCGCTTGATGGTGGGCGCGTATTGGCGCGAGACCATCACCGATTCGCCGTTGTCCAGCAGCAGCTGCAGCCGCGCGTTGAGGGCGGGGCGGATGGCGACCACGTGGTCGAAGTTCGCCAGCAGCTGCTTCGATGCGCGTACGAATTCGGTGCCGGCCAGCTTGTCCTCCAGCTCGTACAGCCGAAGCGGCGTCTGATACACGGCGTCCTCGGTGTACAGGAACGTGCGGCCGTCCACCGTCTCGGCGTAGCAGACGTCGTCGATGTCGAGCCGATAGGTAGCTCCGTCGCGCTCGCCGGCGAGCTTGCGGTCGAAGGCATTCAGCCCGGCGACGATGCGCTGCACACGCTCGTCGATGCGCGGGCACGCCAGCGTGACCTCGATATCGGCGAGCCGGGGGTTCTCGGTGATGGTGACGTTCATGGATGTGCCTAACGTTGGGGCGGTCAGATGGTTGGCCAACGCCGTCAGTATGCCGAAAGCGCTGCTCGCGCACAAGGCCGTCCGACGTGTGTTGCATGGACGCGCTCCCCAGTTGCACCGGCGGGCGCTCTCTTGGTATGATGCCCGTGCGAAGGTAAAAACACGGTCCGGCTGGTAGTCCGGACGCGAAGCCGCCGCCGCGCTCGCTCGCATCGTCGGCTTCGTCAGTAACCTGCCTCCTTGGTTGTCCGTCCTTCGCGCAGCAACCACATACAAGGAGGTTCAACCATGCAGGTCATCACCTCGATCACGCTGACCGTGCTTCATGACGGCCAATTCTGGGTCGGTATCTTCGAGCATGCGGACGAGGGCCGCTATGGCGCGTGCCGCGTCGTGTTCGGCGCCGTCGAGCCTGCCGACGTCGAGCTGTTGGAGTTCGTCGTGCGCCGGTGGGCGACGCTTTCGTTCGACATGGCGGCCGACCCGTCCGACGCGAAGGATGCCGTGCTCTCCCATGCGAACCCGAAGCGTCGTCAGCGCGAGGCGCGCAAGCTCGTGGAGCGAGCCGGCGTCGGCACGAAAGCCCAGCAGGCCATGAGCGTCAGTTACGAGGCGCGCAAAATCGAATCCAGAGCCTTGGCCCGCGAGGCTCGCCAAGCGCAAGCCGAGCGTCGATTCGCTCTCAGGCGGCAGAAACGAAAGCAGAAGCATCGCGGAAAGTAGAGGCCTGGAATCCTCATTCTCCCTTGATGCTCTGCGTGGCGTGCCGCTTCCCGCGCTGCGACGCGAGAGGTCATGCGAAGGGACGCGCGCTGGCGGTCGTTTTGCGTCCTTACCCGTATATATCAGGGGAAATATCTTTCATGCACGGTATACTCAAAGCAAACGCCCCAAGAGGGCGCGGCAAAAAGGAGGATGACATGCAGCCACCCTCGACACTGCTTCTCTCCACCGGGGAGTTTGCTCGGATGTGCAACGTCAGCAAGGAACTGCTCATCCATTACGACAAGGTCGGTTTGTTGAAGCCGAAGGTAATCGGCAAGAACGGTTACCGCTACTATTCGCTCAAGCAGCTGTACCTTATGGACGCCATTCGGTTCTTCCTCGATACGGGCATGTCCATGAAAGAGGTGAAGACCTATCTCGATAACCGTACCACCGACCTCTTCCTCGAGGCCACGCAGGCGGGCATCGAGAAGATGAAGAAGCAGCGCGATGTGTTGGACGCGCGCATCGGGATGATCGAGAAGATGCGCTACATCACCCAGCGCGCTTTGCTGTTCCCGAAGGATAAACCGAGACTGTCGTTCTGGGACGAAACGTGGCTCATCACGACCGACGTAAAGCCTGAGCGCACGCAGCAGGCGTTCGCCCAGGCCGTGAGCGAGCATGCCGAGTTTTGCAAATCGTCTGCCGGCGTGACGAAGTTTCCCCTGGGTCGTATCGTGCACTTTCCTTGTTCCGATCACCCTGAAGACTTCGTCTACACGAAGCTCATCACCTGGATCTCGCCCCCTTCCCACCCCGCGCTTCTGGAGGGTCGTCTGGCGTGCAAACCGCGGGGCAATTACGCGGTCATTCTTCATAGGGGCGGCACGAGCACGGTTGCGCGATCCTATGCCAAGCTGCTGGACTACGTCAAAGAAGAGGGTCTCGATCTCGTGGGGCCGGTGTACGAGTTCGATATGAACTCGTATCTCATGTCCGACTCTGCGGACGACTACCTGTTGCATATCTCGGTGCTTGTCGATATGTAAGCCGCCCGACGCGAAACCGCCCGCGATCCGTTCGACGGATCGCGGGCGGTCCTTCGTGCGCGAGCGGGCCTTCTAGGCGCTCATGCGCTTCGTCTCTTGGATGAGTTCGTGCACCACGGAAGGCTCGGACAGCGTGGAGATGTCGCACAGATCCTCCGTCTCCTGCGCGGCGATTTTACGCAGGATGCGTCTCATGATTTTACCGCTGCGCGTTTTCGGCAGCGCGTTGGCGAAATGGATGACATCGGGCGTGGCGATGGGCCCGATGCTCTCCCGTACGTGCACGAACAGACGGTCGCGCAGGTCGGCGTCGATGACCGTTCCCTCTTTGACGGTGATGTAGGCATAGATGCCCTCGCCCTTCACCGGATGCGGGTACCCTACGACGGCTGCTTCTGCGACCTGCGAGTACGAGACGAGCGCGCTTTCAACTTCGGCCGTGCCGATGCGGTGGCCCGACACGTTCATCACGTCGTCGATGCGACCCGTGATCCAGAAGTAGCCATCCTCGTCTCGATAGGCGCCATCGCCCGTGAGGTAGTAGCCGGGGGTGGGGAAGTACACGTCTTTGTGAGCCTTCGCGTTGCCGTACACGCCCAGCATCATGCCCGGCCATGGCCTCGTCAGCACGAGACTGCCGCGCTCGCCGGCATCGGCCTCGGCTCCGTCCGCTCCGATGACCCTCGGTTCTATGCCGAAGAACGGTAGCGCCGCCGATCCTGGCTTCATGTCCACTGCGCCGGGTATCGAGGTGATCATGATGCCGCCCGTCTCGGTTTGCCACCACGTGTCGACGATGGGGCACATGCCGTGACCGACGGTGGAGTAGTACCACATCCAAGCCTTCGAGGTGATGGGCTCGCCTACCGAGCCGAGCAGCCGCAAGGTCGAGATGTCGTGCTCGTTCACCCAGCGGTCGCCGTCTTTCATCATGGAGCGCACTGCGGTCGGGGCCGTGTACAGGATGTTGACGCCGAACTTCTCAACGATCTCCCAGAAACGGTCGGGCTTGGGGAAGTTGGGCACGCCTTCGAACATGAGCGACGTCGTCCCGTTCGACAGCGGCCCGTACACGAGGTAGGAATGACCGGTGATCCAGCCGGCGTCGGCCGTGCACCAGAAAATGTCATGTTCCTTGAGGTCGAACACGTACTTCGAGGTGAGGGTGGCGTAAAGCAGATAGCCGCCGGTGCCATGCAGGATGCCCTTCGGTTTCGCCGTGCTGCCGCTCGTGTAGAGGATGAACAGGGGATCGTTCGCTTCCATCCGCTCCGGCTCGCATTGGGGCGCCTCGGGAGCAAGCACGTCGTCCCACCAGAAATCGCGCCCCGCCTTCATGGCCGTGCGTTTCTCGATGCGGCGTACGACGACGCAGCTCTCGACCTGGGGGCACATGTCAAGGGCTTTATCGCAGATTTCCTTGAGTCTCAGGATCTTGCCCGAACGGTATCCGTAGTTTGACGTGATGACCACCGTGGCACCCGAGTCGACGATGCGATCCTTCAGCGATTCGGCGCTCAGGCCGCTGAACACCACGCAGTGGATAGCGCCGATGCGAGCGCACGCCAGCATGCTGATCGCGAGTTGGGGGACCATGGGCATGTACAGCACCACGCGATCGCCCTTTCGCACGCCGAGGCGGCGGAGCATGTTCGCCGCCTTGCACACCTCGCGATGCAGACGCTGGTAAGTGTAGACGTCCACCTCTTCGGTGGGCTCGCCCTGCCAGATGAGCGCGGCTTTGTTCCTGCGCGGCCCGTTCAGGTGGCGATCGATGCAGTTGCAAGATGCGTTAAGCTCCCCGCCGCGGAAGTAGCGCACGAACGGCTCATCCGAGTCGAAATCGTATTCCTCGACGGCATCCCACGGTTTGAACCAGTCAAGGTGCTCGGTGGCCATATCGGCCCAAAAAGCCTCAGGATCGGCGATGGAGCGGCTGTACATGGCGTCGTAGTCCTGTCGGCTTTTGATGAGGGCGTTGTAGCTGAATTCGGGCGAGGGCTCGATGGACGTTTCGTTTTGGAGCATTTGTCTGATGAAGGCGTTGCGGGTGTTGCGGTTCATTGAGGACTCCCTTCTGCGCGGACGCGAGAAATCGAAAAGGATCAGGCCACCATCGGGTAGTGGTCGGGGGCGCAGGCGCCGATGCTCGACAGCAGGTCGGGACGGCGATGCGCGAGGTGGGCACAAGCGTCTTCGAGCAATACGGTCTCGTGGATGCTCGTGCAGGAGTACAGAGCCTCGCACAGCGCGCCTACCGAGGTGACGTCGCAGTGGGAAGGCCAATCGTAATCGCTCATGTCCATGAGCGCGACTGCGAAGGCGATGAGGCTCTTCTCGCTCAAACAGGCGACGAGGCGCTGCGCGTCGCGAACGTCGAGGGGCGTGCGATCGCATAGCTCGTCGATGCGGTGCAGCGCGTTTCTCCTGACGAAGCTGGGACCGTTGCCGGCGGCGATGGCAAGCAGGAGGTCGATGTCGTCGATGGAAGATACGGCTACGATCTTGGCTACGCGGCTCACGTCGACGTTCGAGAGAAAGGCCATAAGCTCGGGGTCGCGCATCTCGCTCAGCGCCGCGCGCAGAGCCTCGCCGCGGAGTTTCCCGATGGAAACGGCCTTCCGGGCGCTGACTGCGTCGAGCAGTTCGTTCGAGGTCCAGAGTTTCCGTACGCTCATCTCTTTGTTCGCTACCTTCATTGTCGTCCTCCTCTTCGTTCGATGGGAATGGGGATCGGATTCGCGCGGTGACGTACGGCCATCATGGGGGCTGTAACGATTACAGGGTCAACGAGCGCGCGGCGACTATGCCCGCGATTGGCGGGTTCTCGGCTGCGAACGGCGATTTACATGCTTAGAACAGGCTCGTCTGCGCTCCCATAGGTTGGGAGGGCTTGTAGGCGGCGATGATGTCGGACATGCGCCAAAGCAGACCGTGCTGCTTGCACAGCGAGCGGAAGAGGGCGCGGTTCTCGGTTGCGCGGGGGCTGTTGCAGAAGTATCGGTCGCCGAATGCCGCGCGATAGCGCTCGGGCAGCGTGGGATCCACGGCTGCGATGCGGTCGAGGAAGTGGTCGCGCTGGCGGTCGCGCATGGTGACGCCCGTCATATGGTAGACGAACCGCGCGCCAGCCGCTGCCGCGCCTTCCACCACGCCGCGCACCGTGGCATCGTCGTCCGTCGCAAACGGCAGCGTCGGCGTGAATAGCACGCCGCAGAACACCCCGGCGTCCGCCAGCTCGGCCAGCGCGGCGAAGCGCTCGCTAGGCGAGGGCGCGTGCGGTTCGATGATGCGCGCCAGCTGGTCGTCGGCCGTGGTGACGGTGATCTTCGCGATGGCCCCGCCCGCCGCTCCGATGGCGCTCAGCACGTCGATGTCGCGCGTGATAAGCGTGCTCTTCGTGTCCACCGACACGCCGAAGCCGAATTCCTCGATCAGCTCCAACGCACCGCGCGTCACGCGCAGAGTGCGCTCGAACGGGTTGTACGTGTCGGACATGGCGCCGACGCCCACGATGCCTCGCACGCGGCGGCTGCGCAGTTCGCGCTGCAGGATGGCCAATGCGTCGAACTTGACGCTCACCTGGTCGAAGTCGTCGATGCGGTAGCATTCGCTTCTGCTGTCGCAGTAGATGCAGCCGTGGCAGCAGCCGCGGTACAGGTTCATGTTGTAGTCGATGCCGAACCATTCGTTGCCGTCGTAGCGCACTTTCTGGAGGATCGAGCGCGCGCGGACGACGGGGCAGGGCGCGGCGGCAGAGGCCGCGTCGCTCATGCGGACGCGGGCTTCACGGGATGGCGGATCACCGTCTTGAGGTTCTCCGGCTTGGTGCGGCGCGGATCGCCCAGGTAGATCTCGTGGTGCAGGCGCACTGCGGGCACGCCTCCGTGCGCATCGAGCGCGTCCAGCATGGCCTCGCTGCTCGCTGGGTTCGCGATGTCGTCGACCATCCTGGACGCGGTGACGAACTCCTCCATCTGCGCGATGGTGGCGGGCTCGTCGTCGTACGGTCCCTTGTGCATGATCTGCGCGCACGGTCCTTCGGCGAACCGCACGAGGCGGGCTCGCCGCAGATCGAGCTCGGGCTTCTTCGCCGCGACCTGCTCGGCGGTCCAGGCGAACACTTCGGGCGTGACGAAGTCGGGCTGGCGGATGAGCGAGATCCAAGAGAGCGCGTCCTTTTCCAAAATGCGCTGCCCGTCGAACGCTTCGTCGCTTGTCCACCACAGGCCTTCAAGCGGAGGCACCGTGTAGTCGAAGTAGCCGTCGGGCTGCCAGGCGCCCATCTTCGACATCTTGATGGTGTACGAGAAGGCGTACAGCAGGCCCATCGCACCGGCGTACGAGCCGTTTTCCTCGTTCGGGTTGCCCGTGCCGGCCACCGCGATGAAGCTCATGGGCGGCACGTCGATGAGCTCGGGCTTGGTCTTCGGCAGGTAGAGGTCCTTGTACTCTTTCTTGAAATCGAACGCCATGCTTCCTCCTTCAGTTCCCGTCGGCTTGCTCGGCGATCTCGCGCTGCAGCTTCTTCGTGAGCTTGCCGAGCACGAGGCTGTACGAGTGATCGCACAGGTCGCGCAGCAGCTCGTCGGGCACATCGCCGATCCAGTCGTGTCCCATCGGGGCTCCTCGTCGGTTTAAGGTCTCGAGCCAGTATGACAGGTGCGGCGGTCCCGCGCACGCGAGACCGCCTCCGCGACGGGCGCGTTTACCTGAGCGCTACGAACACGTCGATGTCGGCGCAGGACATGTCCTCGCCGGGCAGGTACGCCTCGAAGTCCACGGTGAACGCGCGCTGCGCCCCCAGCTCCTCGTCGGCCCAGATCTCCTCCCAGGCTTTCTGGACGCTGGTCACGCAGTCGCCGCCGCGGATAGCGATCTTCGCGTAGCGGCCTGCGGCGATGGTCTGCGCCTCCATGCCCTCGGGCGCCTCGGCGGGCGTCTCGCAGCCCACGAGCAGCTCGTAGCTCATGTCGCTCATGTCGTAGCCGTAGTACAGCGCGAAGCAGCCGTAGGGCACGATGCGCACCTCGGGGATGGTGCGATCAAGGCCCTCGCCCATGAAACGCTGCCACAGCTGGCCGATGACGGCCGTTTCCTCGGGCGAGTTGTTGGACGCGCGGACGGTGGGACCGACGATGGTGCGTGCGGGAAGCTCGACGATTTCGTAGTGCATGGTTTCGTGTCCTTTCGTTGGATATGCTGACTAGGACACGATACCGAACAGAACCGGACAGGGCATGTCCGGTTTTACGAGAAAGATGCCGTGCGCGCTCGTCGGGTAGGAGCGTTGCCAAACCGGGCGTTTTCTGCCATCTTGTCGCAAGCCTATGATCAGGTGAAACAGTATGTTTCTCCTGGTCAGAAGCGTGGTAAAAAACGACCGTATTGGTAATGTGGCTGCCCCGACTGCCCCTCGCGGCGCGGTTCGCGTTGCAAGTTGATGGCGTTTTCCGAGGCGGCGCCCACTTGTGCTATCCTGTTCCGCTGCGAAGCAACCGATCGAGCGAAATGCGGGCCCATGGAATTCAGAACGCTGCACTTGGAAGATAAAGCCGCCGTCAACGACGTGCTCCTGCCTCTCGGCCGCAACGATTCCGCGCTCGGGTTCGCCAACCTCTACTCGCTTACCGAGAAGTACGGAACGCAGATCGCGCTCGAGGACGGCGTGCTCTACGTGCGCCAGCTCGATCGCATCCCCGGCGCCGTCGCGTACTATCCGCCGCTGGGCACGCTCGACATCGCCGACGACGTGCGCACGCTCATGCGCGAGGCGCAAGCCGAAGGTCGCAGGCTGCACCTCGTGGGCCTGTCGCCGAAGGAGAAGGAGCAGCTCGAGGCCGACCTGCCGGGTGCCTTCGAATTCTCTTCCGACCGCAACTTCGCCGACTACCTCTACCTTACGAAGACTATCGCGGCTTACGAGGGCCCGGGCCTGGCGAAGAAGCGCCGAGAGACGAACAAGTTCTTCCAGCTGTACGGCAGCGAGGCGTCCTTCGAGCCCATCGCCCTCGACCATATGGACGAGCTGCGCGCCTACCAGCAGGTTTGGTTCGAGACGAGCCGCCGTCGCGGCACCGACGAGCACCCCCTCGAGCTGGAGCATCGAAAGATCCTGCTCGACATGAACCACTTCGAGGAGCTCGACCTCGAAGGCATCCTCTTGCGCATCGGCGGCACCGTCGAAGGCTACGCATACGGCAGCGTGCTGCCCGGCGGCGCGTTCGACGTTATGGTGCTCAAGGGCAACCTCGACTTCCGTTTCGTGTGGCGCGCCCTTCTGCGCGAGCTCGCGCGCTACTGCGTCGACAAGGCGACCTACCTCAACCTGGAAGAGGATCTCGGCCTGCCCGGCCTGCGCGAGAACAAGCTGAGCTACCAGCCCTGCGCCCTCATGGAAAAGTACCAAGGCCGCTTGCTCTAGCGCTGCCGCAGCAGAAGAATTGCGCAAGGTCGGTGAATCGTCGCGCGACCGTCGAGTCGCCGTGAGGGCGCCGTCGCCCGATGCTGATTCCTCGCCGGCTTTTCGGACGGGCTCGTTGTCGGAACTTCTTCGTCGAGGCAGTTCGCTAGAGGGGGAGGAGGGATATTCCGCCTGACGTCGCATGGCGTCTCTACAGTCGAGCCGCCCCGGTTTCGGCCGGGGCGCTCGACTGCAGCAGGAACGAGGGGAGCTATTTGAGGATGCGTCGTGTGGCGAGCGCGGCGCCTGCGATCGCGGCGATGCCGGCTGCTCCAAGCGCCACGCCGAGCGGCGCGTTCGTGGTGCCGTCGCCCGTCTGGCTGAGCTTCGAGGTTTTTGCGGCTGTTTCGTTGCCGTTCTTCTCGTCTCCGTCGGCCTTGGGCAGGTTGACGGGCTCCTGCGCAGGGGCGGTTGGCTCTTCAAGGGAGGGCTTGCTGCTGTTCGCCACTTCTTTCGTCGGCTCTTGCAGACCTGATCCCGGCGTCGTTTCCGGGCTTTCGGGCGGCGTCGCGCTCTCCGGAGGCTTTGTTTCCTCGGGCGGCGTCGTTTCGGATCCAGCGGGAGGCGTCGTGTTCTCGGGGTTCGACGGCGATGCAGGCGGAGTTGGAGCCGCGCTGTCTCCGTCCGGCTTCGGGGTTTCGTCGGGATCGGCCTGTCCGGCGCCGTCGTTCGCGGGCGGGGCGGGTTCGTTCGGAGCGCTCGGCGGGTTCCCTTCGGGCGCTGCCGGCGGGTTCACCTCGGGCGGCAGGACGCTCTCGGGCGGTTTCGTCTCGCCCGAAGGCGCATCTCCGCTGCCTTCCTCGGGAGGGGTGTTCCCGACCGGCGGAACCGCAGGGGAATCCGCAGCAGGGGGCTCTTCCTCGACAGGAGGCACGGTGGGCTTCTCGGGAAGCAGGCTCAGGCACAGCTCCTTTTCCTGTTTGTACCTGTTCGTCCAGCCTTCGTGGTACTGCGGCTGGCCGTGGTAGAACTCGGCCACGTGCGCTATCACGTAATCGCACAGCGTGGTGACGAACTGTTCGTCGGTCATGTCGTTCGTCAGCCCGGCGCCGGGGTAGTTGTAGCTGTTGTAATACGTTCCGTTCACGTAGCCGTCGGACCAACCGCCCACGAATTTGTGCCATCCCGACGTGCCGAACAGGTTCGCCAGGCCCCAGCAAAGGCCTTTGACGCTGTCGGCGCGATTCGAGATGTCGATGCCGCGGCTTGCGAGGTACGTTTCAGCGGGGACGTAGTAGTTGTCGTATGCGAAGGTGTCCTGCAGTGCCGAGAACTCCGCGGGGTCGGCGGCGTATGCCGCATGCCAGGATTCGTTCAATTGCTGGCCGATGTCGGTCAGCCGATCCGCGTTCCCGTCGTACAGGTCTCCCGAAATGTTCGCGCTGGGAACCCAGGAGAACATCCAGTACTTGACCGGGTCGAAATTGTAGCAATAGGAAATAAAGCTTTTGAGCGAGTATCGGTTGTCGAATTGATAGTAGCCCATTGCATGGTAGCCATCGCCCCATGAGAGCCCCTGGTCGTAGTTCTGGTTGCTCTCGAATCGGGCGAAGTACTTCATCTCGTTCGAGAGGCTGCGCAGCTGCGTGTTGGCTGCCAGCGGGACGGCCAGCGTCCGTGCGATTGGCGCGACGGGGTTGTCGGAGTAGAAGTCGGCTTTATCGTAGCCATCGGGCTTGGCGGCCGCGCCCGAAGGGGCGGAGTCGGCGCCGCCGGCCGTTCCTCTAGCGGAATCGGCGGCGTTGGCGGACGCATCGTCTTCTGGGGCTTCGTCCGCAAAGGCCGCGCCCGGCAGCAGGCCGCACGCGAGGGAGAGCGAAACGCCCAAGGCGAGCGCCTTCGGCGTAGTGGATTGTCCCATGAGGACCTCCTGGTTCTGCAAGTATGCTGCGTTTCAAGTGCGTTCGTAGTGTGTTTGCGCGCCCGCGGGCGCGTTGAAACTTAAGTCTCGCACGCGATTGCGGGCGGAGCCAAGTCCCGATAGCCCGTTTCCACAGCTCCCTGACAAACAAAACAAACTTCAGCAGGGAGGTGAGCCTGATGATGAAGATCATCGTTTCGCCAAGTCAGCGACTTTTTTTGCGGGGCTTTCCAGCTCGGAATTCGTCGAAGGGGTCTTGAACCGGCAAAGCTATCCAGCTCGCATAGCGTCGGCGGAGCCTCGAATCGACCGAAGATGCCGTCCCGATGTCGGGATCGGCCTGAAACCATACTTGCATTCTCCCAGATAAAAGGGCAAATCAACAAAGAATTTCCACAGTTCGTAAAAATTTTTCTTGACTCGCCTTGACTTTCGACATATCTTAGGCAATTGCGACTTTTTCGCAGAAATGCGGGTGCACATGAAGGAGGAAAAGCCTCGTGGCTCAAGGAAAAACGACTGATCAGACCAGCCTTTACAGGGATCGGCGCAGCTTTGCGAAGATTCCGGACGTCATGGACGTCCCCAACCTCATCGCCATCCAGACGGACAGCTTTGAGTTTTTCAAGGGCGAGGGCCTGGCGCAAGCGTTCCAGGATATCAGCCCCATCGAGAACAACACCAAGGACATGTGCGTGGAGTTCGGCCGCCACGAGTTCGGCGAGCCGAAGTACACCGTGGACGAGTGCAAGGAGAAGGACGTCTCCTACCAGGCACCGCTGTTCGTGGAAATCCGCTTCATCAACCGCGAGACCGGCGAGATCAAGGAGCAGGACGTCTTCATGGGCGACTTCCCGCTCATGACGCCCCGCGGCACGTTCATCATCAACGGCACGGAGCGCGTCGTCGTCTCCCAGCTGGTGCGCTCCCCGGGCGTGTACTTCGCCTCCGAGCGCGACAAGGCGTCCGACAAGACGCTGTTCAACGCGAAGGTCATCCCCAGCCGCGGCGCGTGGCTTGAGTTCGAAACCGACAAGCGCGACATCCTGTCCGTGCGTATCGACCGCAAGCGCAAGCAGCCCGCGACGCTGCTCGTGCGCGCCCTCGGCCTGGCCGAGACGCGCGAGGAGATCATCGAGCTCCTCGGCAACGACGAGATGGTGCTGCGCACGCTCGACCGCGACCCGGCCACCACGAAGGAAGAGTCGCTGATCGAGCTGTACAAGCGCTTCCGCCCCGGCGAGCCGCCCACCATCGATTCCGCCCGCACGCTGCTGGAGGGTCTGTTCTTCAACCCGCAGCGCTACGACCTGGCGAAGGTCGGCCGCTACAAGATCAACAAGAAGCTGGGCTTCGACCCCGACTACGAGGCCTCCACGCTCACTGACGACGACATCGTGCGCACGATGCAGTACATCGTGGCGCTGCATGCCGGCGACGAGGGCGTGCAGACCGACGACATCGACCACTTCGGCAACCGCCGCATCCGCACGGTGGGCGAGCTGATCCAGAACCAGTTCCGTATCGGCCTGTCCCGCATGGAGCGCGTCGTGCGCGAGCGCATGAGCATGCAGGAGCCCGACGAGATCACGCCGCAGAGCCTCGTGAACATCCGCCCCATCGTGGCGGCCATCAAGGAGTTCTTCGGCTCCTCGCAGCTGTCCCAGTTCATGGACCAGACGAACCCCGCCGCCGGCATCACGCACAAGCGCCGTCTGTCGGCTCTGGGACCGGGCGGCCTGTCCCGCGAGCGCGCCGGCTTCGAGGTGCGCGACGTCCACACGTCCCACTACGGCCGCATGTGCCCCATCGAGACGCCTGAAGGCCCGAACATCGGCCTCATCGGCTCGCTGGCCACCTACGCCCGCATCAACCCCTACGGCTTCATCGAGACGCCGTACCGCCGCGTCGTCGACGGCAAGGTCACCGACGAGGTGGACTACCTCACGGCCGACGAGGAGGAGAACTACACCATCGCGCAGGCCAACGACCTGTTCGACCCCGAGACGCGCAAGTTCGGCACGTTCGACGACCAGGGCGTGTTCCACGAGGCCGTCCGCGTGCTCTGCCGTACGAAGGACGCCGCCGGCGTGTTCGGCGAGCCCGACGAGGTGGCGCCCGAGCTGGTGAACTACATGGACGTGTCCCCGCGCCAGATGGTTTCGGTGGCCACCTCCCTCATCCCGTTCCTCGAGCACGACGACGCGAACCGCGCCCTCATGGGCTCGAACATGCAGCGCCAGGCCGTTCCGCTGCTGCGCCCCGACGCGCCGCTGGTGGGCACCGGCATCGAGCACCGCATCGCGGTCGACTCCGGCGAGATCCTGGTCGCCCAGAACCCGGGCGTCGTCGACTACGTGGACGGCCAGACCATCATCGTGCTGAACAACGACGGCGAGTACGACGAGTACCTCGTGCCGAAGTTCCAGCGCTCCAACCAGTCGGGCTGCATCAACCACCGCCCCATCGTCCGCAAGGGCGACGAGGTGCAGGCGGGCGACGTGCTGGCCGACGGCCCCAGCTGCGACGGCGGCGAGCTCGCGCTCGGCCAGAACCTCATGGTGGCCTACATGCCGTGGGAAGGCTACAACTACGAGGACGCCATCATCGTGTCCGAGCGCGTGGTTGCCGAAGACCTGCTCACGTCCATCCACATCTCCGAGTACGAGGTCGACGCGCGCGACACGAAGCTGGGTCCCGAGGAGATCACCCGCGAGATCCCGAACATCTCCGACGACATGATCAGCGACCTCGATGCCGACGGCATCATCCGCGTGGGCGCCGAGGTGTTCCCGGGCGACGTGCTGGTGGGCAAGGTCACGCCGAAGGGCGAGACGGAGCTCACGGCCGAGGAGCGCCTGCTGCGCGCCATCTTCGGCGAGAAGGCCCGCGAGGTGCGCGACACGTCCCTCAAGGTGCCCCACGGCTCCGGCGGCCGCGTCATCGGCATGAGCCGCTTCAGCCGCGACGCCGGCGACGAGCTGGCTCCGGGCGTCAACGAGCTCGTGCGCATCTACGTGGCCCAGAAGCGCAAGGTGCAGCAGGGCGACAAGCTGTCCGGCCGCCACGGCAACAAGGGCGTCATCTCCCGCGTGCTGCCGGTGGAGGACATGCCCTACCTCGCCGACGGCACCCCCATCGACGTCATCCTCAACCCCCTGGGCGTTCCTTCCCGAATGAACGTGGGCCAGCTGCTGGAGAACCACCTCGGCTGGGCTGCGAAGTGGGGCTGGGACGACGCTGAGGAAACCGACGCCGTGGTGGAGGGCCCGATGCACGTGGCCACGCCGGTGTTCGACGGCGCCACGGAGAAGGAGATCTCCGATGCCATCGAGAAGGCGAACCGCAACCTCATCAACAAGAACCATGCCACGTACGGCGACCTGGCGCGCGACGAGTTCGTGCCGCAGCTGTCCCGCACGGGCAAGACGTGGCTGTACGACGGCCGCACGGGCGAGAAGTTCCGCGAGCCCATCACCGTGGGCCAGAGCTACATCCTGAAGCTCGGCCACATGGTGGACGACAAGATCCACGCGCGCTCGACCGGCCCCTACAGCCTGATCACCCAGCAACCGCTGGGCGGCAAGGCGCAGTTCGGCGGCCAGCGTTTCGGCGAGATGGAAGTGTGGGCGCTGTACGCGTACGGCGCATCGAACGTGCTGCAGGAGATCCTCACGGTGAAGTCCGACGACACCGCCGGCCGCGTGAAGTCCTACGAAGCCATCGTCAAGGGCGAGAACATCCCCGCCCCCGAGGTGCCCGAGAGCTTCAAGGTTCTCGTGAAGGAAATGAAGTCGCTGTGCCTGAACGTCGAGCTGGAGGGCCACGATCATCGCACGATCGACGTGACCCAGGACATCGACGGCCAGGAAGACGGCGATCGCGCGCTGTACGAGGCCATCGCGGCCGACGCGCGCAAGACCGAAGAAGACGACGCGGCCAATGCGCTCGACAGCATTGCCGCCGAGCTGGGAGAGCTGATGGGCGATAGCAACAACGATACGAACGACCTGATCGGTGAGGGAGAGGAGCGATAAATGACGACGGAATTCGACGTGAGCAATTTCGACGCCCTGCGCATCTCGCTCGCCAACGCCGAGGACGTGCGCAGCTGGTCGCGCGGCGAGGTGAAGAAGCCCGAGACGATCAACTACCGTACCCTCAAGCCCGAGAAGGACGGCCTGTTCTGCGAGAAGATCTTCGGCCCGACGAAGGACTGGGAGTGCGCCTGCGGCAAGTACAAGCGCGTGCGCTTCAAGGGCATCGTCTGCGAGCGCTGCGGCGTCGAGGTGACGCGCAGCAAGGTTCGCCGCGAGCGCATGGGCCACATCGAGCTGGCCGCCCCGGTCAGCCACATCTGGTACTTCAAGGGCTCGCCCTCGCGTCTGGGCTACCTCTTGGACATCGCACCGAAAGAGCTGGAGAAGGTGCTGTACTTCGCATCCTCCATCATCACCTCGGTGGATAAAGAGGCCCGCGAGGAGGACGCCGACGAGCTGCGCGACGAGCTGGCCGCCGACCTCGAGGAGCTGGACGCCGAGCGCGACCGCCTCGTGGAGGCCACGCGCAAGCTGTCCGTGGACTACGTGCCCGAGGACGACGACTTCGTTGACGACGTGGACGAGGACGAGCGCATGACGGCCGAGGAGGTCGACGAGGAGATCGCCGACATCTACGAGGAGTTCAACGAGCGCAAGGCGCTGCGCCAGGACGCTTTCGACGCCTTCATGAAGATCGAGCCGAAGCAGCTGGTGCCGGACGAGGCCCTCTATCGCGAGATGCGCCTCAACTACCGCGACTACTTCACGGGCGGCATGGGCGCCGAATCCGTGCGCGACCTGCTGGACGCCATGGACCTGGCCGCGACGGCCGACGAGCTGCGCGACGTCATCGCCAACGGCAAGGGCCAGAAGCGCGCCAAGGCCATCAAGCGCCTCAAGGTGGTCGACGCGTTCCTCAAGTCCGAGAACAAGCCGACGGACATGATTCTCGATGTCATCCCGGTGATCCCGCCCGACCTGCGCCCCATGGTGCAGCTGGACGGCGGCCGCTTCGCGACGTCGGACCTGAACGACCTGTACCGTCGCGTCATCAACCGCAACAACCGCCTCAAGCGCCTGCTGGACCTCGGCGCGCCTGAGATCATCGTCAACAACGAGAAGCGCATGCTGCAGGAGGCCGTCGACAGCCTGTTCGACAACGGCCGCCGCGGCCGTCCTGTCACGGGCCCGGGCAACCGCCCGCTGAAGTCGCTGTCCGACATGCTCAAGGGCAAGCAGGGCCGCTTCCGCCAGAACCTGCTGGGCAAGCGCGTCGACTACTCCGGCCGTTCGGTCATCGTCGTCGGCCCGCAGCTCAAGCTGCACCAGTGCGGCCTGCCGTCGCAGATGGCGCTGGAGCTGTTCAAGCCCTTCGTCATGAAGCGCCTGGTGGAGCTGGAGTACGCCGCCAACATCAAGGCCGCCAAGCGCGCCGTCGACCGCGGCGCCAGCTACGTGTGGGACGTGCTGGAAGAGGTCATCACCGAGCATCCCGTGCTGCTGAACCGCGCACCTACCCTGCACCGTCTGGGCATCCAGGCCTTCGAGCCGGTGCTGGTCGAGGGCAAGGCCATCAAGCTGCACCCGCTGGTCTGCACCGCCTTCAACGCCGACTTCGACGGCGACCAGATGGCCGTGCACGTGCCGCTGGGCGCCGAGGCGCAGGCCGAGGCCCGCGTGCTCATGCTGTCCGCCAACAACATCAAGTCGCCGGCCCATGGCCGTCCGCTGACCGTGCCCACCCAGGACATGATCATCGGCCTGTACTACCTCACGGCCGCCCGCGACGGCTTCGAGGGCGAGGGCCGCTCGTTCATCGACTTCGACGACGCCATGAACGCCTACGACGCGCGCGCCGAGCTTGACCTGCAGGCCAAGATCTGGGTGCGTCTGACCAAGGACACGCAGGTGGCCACGGCCTTCGGCGTGTTCGAGGAGCACAAGGCGGGCGAGCGCATCGAGACCACCATCGGCCGCATCACGTTCAACAACGTGCTGCCCGAGGACTACCCGTACCTCAACTACGAGATGAACAAGAAGGAGATCAGCCGCCTCGTCGAGGACGTGTGCAACCGCTACGAGCTGTCCAGCGTGCCGGCGATTCTCGACGGCCTCAAGGACGCGGGCTTCCACTACGCCACGCGTGCCGGCGTCACCGTTTCGGTGTACGACGCCACCGTGCCGCCGAACAAGGCCGAGATCCTGGCTGCCGCCGACGAGAAGGTCGCGGCCATCGACGAGGACTACGAGATGGGCCTCATGAGCCCCGACGAGCGCCACAAGCAGGTCGTCGACATCTGGAACGCCGCGAACGAAGAAGTCGGCGAGGCCATGGCCGAGAACTTCGACAAGTTCAACCCCATCTACATGATGGCGTTCTCCGGCGCTCGAGGCAACATCAAGCAGATCCGCCAGCTGGCCGGTATGCGAGGCCTCATGTCCGACCCGAAGGGCGAGATCATCGACCGCCCGATCAAGGCGAACTTCCGCGAGGGCCTGTCCGTTCTGGAGTACTTCATCTCCACGCACGGCGCCCGTAAGGGTCTGGCCGACACCGCGCTGCGTACCGCCGACTCGGGCTACCTGACCCGCCGTCTGGTGGACGTGGCCCAGGACGTCATCATCCGCGAGATCGACTGCGGCACCGCCGACGGCGTGCCGTACCCGCTGCACAACGAGAAGGGCGACGTCGACGAGAACCTCATCGGCCGCTGCCTGCTCAACGACGTGGCGGGCGTCGACGGCGAGGTGCTGCTGGCCGCGGGCGAGTACATCACCCATATGGACCAGCTCAAGGCCATGGACGCGGCGGCGTCGAGACGCTCGTCATCCGCACGGTCATGACCTGCCATGCCGAGCACGGCGTGTGCCAGAAGTGCTACGGTTGGGATCTCGCCACGTCGCGTCCGGTGAACATCGGCACGGCGGTGGGCATCATCGCCGCCCAGTCCATCGGCGAGCCCGGCACCCAGCTGACCATGCGCACGTTCCACACCGGCGGCGTCGCCGGCGAGGACATCACCCACGGTCTGCCTCGTGTCCAGGAGCTGTTCGAGGCGCGCAAGCCCAAGGGCCTCGCCGTCCTCGCGGAGATCTCCGGCACGCTGCAGATCTCGGGCGACAAGCAGTCCAAGACCATCACGATCCACGACCAGCAGGGCAACTTCCGCGAGTACGTCGTGTCGGCGCGCGCCCAGATGCTGCCCGGCGTGATGGACGGCTGCGAAGTGAAGGTGGGCCAGCAGCTCACCAAGGGCTCGGTGAACCCGCACGACCTGCTGCGCCTCACCGATCCCAATACGACGCTGCGCTACATCGTCAGCCAGGTCCAGGGCGTGTACGTGTCCCAGGGCGTGGACATCAACGACAAGCACATCGAGGTCATCGCGCGCCAGATGCTGCGCAAGGTGGCCGTCATGGACGCCGGCGAGTCCGACTTCCTGCCGGGTCGCCAGGTGAACCGCTTCGAGTTCGAGGATGCCGCCAACGCGCTCATCGCCGAAGGCAAGGAGCCGCCCGTGGGCCAGCCGCTGCTGCTGGGCATCACGAAGGCGTCGCTGGCCACGGATTCGTTCCTGTCGGCCGCCTCGTTCCAGGAGACGACGAAGGTGCTCACCGACGCCGCGATCGAGGGCAAGATCGACCACTTGGCCGGCCTCAAGGAGAACGTCATCATCGGCAAGCCGATCCCGGCGGGCACGGGTCTGTCGCGTTACCGCGAAGTGGGCCTCACCTACAAGGGTCGTCCGGTTGCGCCGGTGGTGGGCGAGACGCTGCCCGACTTCGCGCCGGAGGCTTTGCGCGATATCGAGGAGCTGCTGCCCCAGCCGCAGGATTGGTCGCTCGACGGCGACGGCTACCTCAACATGGGCACGAACTACGGTAGCTACTACAGCGGGCTTTCGCTGGGCCATCGCGGCCCGCAGCTGTCCGACGAGGACGCGCGCCTGTACATCTACGACGACCTGGGCGTGTCGCAGCGCTGGGCCAACAAGTTCTCCGAGGCGGGCATCGAGACGGTGGCCGACCTCGTGGGCCACACCGAGGAGGACCTGCTGCGCATCGAGGGCATCGGCGTGAAGGCCATCGAGGAGCTGAAGGAAGGCCTCGAGGCCCACGATCTGACGCACGTGATCGAGGACGACCTCGCGGCTACGAGCGACGACATGTCGCAGCTGCTGGACATGGTGTTCTCGCCCGATGACACCATCCTCATCGGCGGCGACGAGCCCCCGACCTTCAACACCGAGGGCGAGGACATGCTGGGCGAGGCTCTGCCGCCGCGCTCCTACCAGCGCAACCTGGAAGAGCTCGACGCTCTGCTGGGCTCGGTAGGGTCGCTCGGCTTCGGCCTGACCACCAAGGAGTCCGAGGAAGCTTCCAACGCCGACGACGACGTGGAAGAATAAGTTCGACCTGCGGGGGCGCGCTTGGCGCGCCCCCTTTGCTTGCGGCTCTTGTGGCGGAGGATGCGGCGCAATGCCCAGTCGCTCAGACAGTCCTGCTCGCACGAAACGTCCGCTGGACGTTTCGGCTCGTGCGGAACTCGCTTGGTGGGCAACGCGCCGCACCCTCCTTCGCGAGTCTCTTGTCATCCTGAGCGGAGGCGGCGCAGCTGCCGGAGTCGAAGGATCCCGTGCGGCGCCAGCGGGTACGGCTGCGACCTGCGAGAGGCGGTCGGACCGGGACTCGCTGGAAAAGGGTTCTACCTGTGCGGTTCTCTTTAGTAGGAGGAGCATCATGTCTCAGAAAACCTATATCCCTTCCGGCGAAATGCCGCCTTCGTCGCAGATCGGGGCGACGTTCGAGGCGCTTGCCGCCACTATCGCAGCCCGGCGCGAGGCGGGGGAGGAGAGCTACACCTATCGTCTGCTCACCGGCTCTCCCGACGGGGTGCTGAAGAAGGTCATGGAGGAGGCGGGCGAGACGGCGCTTGCGGCGAAGGACGTGGAGTCGTGGGCGTGCTCGTCGCTGGCGGCATCGATCGCGGCAAGCGGCGCTGTCGACGAGACCGACGAGCTGGCCGTCGATCTGCCGCCCGAGTACGACGCGGCCATCGATCATCTGCGCTACGAGGCGGCCGACGTGGTGTACCACCTGCTCGTGGTGCTCGAGCGCTACGGCATCGGTCTCGACGAGTTCGCCGCCGAGCTGAACAACCGCATGACCGACGCGGAACGCCCCGAGGGCGGCGTCCGCTTGCATGAAGACCATGTGAAACGGGGGAAGTAGACCTTCCGGCGGTTATCCGCCGCCTCGAAAGCCCCGCTTACTTTGTTGAACCTGCTGGAAAGGAAAGAGCATGGCACGTTTATTTGGAACGGATGGGGTTCGCGGCGTCGCGAACAAGGAGCTGACGTGCGAGACGGCCTTCAAGCTGGGTCAGGCCGCCGTGGCCTTCCAGGGCAAGACCATCCTCATCGGCAAGGACACGCGCCTGTCCGGCGACATGCTGGAGTCGGCCGTGGCGTCCGGCATCATGTCGATGGGCGGCACGGCGCTCCTGGCCGGCATCATCCCGACGCCCGCCATCGCGCTTCTGGTGCGCGAGCTGCACTGCGACGGCGGCATCGTCATCTCGGCGTCGCACAACCCGCCCGAGTACAACGGCATCAAGCTGTTCGACGGCCAGGGCTTCAAGCTGCCGGATGCGGTTGAGGACGAGATCGAGGCTTATCTGGCGGCGGGCGGCCCATCGGCGGACGAGCTGCCGAACGGCGACGAGGTGGGCGTGGCGCTGCCGGTGGACGACGCCTGCGAGCTGTACATCGCGCACGCGGTGTCCACGGTGGCCGGCGAGGGCATCGACTTCGCGGGCCTCAAGGTGGCGCTCGACGCAGGCCATGGCGCATCCTGCATGACCAGCGCCGAGGCGCTGCGCCGTCTGGGCGCCGAGGTGGTTTCGATCAACGAGGACTTCGACGGCACCGACATCAACGTGCAGTGCGGCTCCACCCATCTCGAGCCGTTGCGCGCGCTCGTGGCCGAGACGGGCGCCGATGTGGGCATTGCGCACGACGGCGACGCCGACCGCGTCATGCTTGTGGACGCGAACGGCAACGAGATCGACGGCGACGTGGTGGAGGCCGTGTGCGCTATCGACCTGCACAAGCGCGGGCTGCTTGCCGGCGGCACCGCCGTGTCCACCGTCATGTGCAACCTCGGGCTCTCGCATGCTCTGCGCGATGCGGGCATCGAGCTCGTCCAGACGAAGGTTGGCGACCGTTACGTGCTGGAGGCCATGCGCGAGGGCGGCTTCGTCCTGGGCGGCGAGCAGAGCGGCCATATGATCTTCCTCGAGCACAACTCCACAGGCGACGGCTTGGTGACCGCCCTGCAGTTCCTGGCCGCTTGCCGGCGTGCCGGTTCCTCCATCGAGGATGTCGCCAGCGTCATGACGCGTTTCCCGCAGACGCTGATCAACGTGCGCGTGAACGACAAGCACGCCGTGGACGGCAATGCGGCTGTGCAGGCCGCCGTCGAAGCTGCCGAAGCGGAGCTGGGCGATTCGGGTCGCGTGCTGCTGCGTCCTTCCGGCACCGAGCCGGTGGTGCGCGTCATGGTGGAGGCCGCCAGCGCCGAGGAGGCCGACCGCCACGCGCAGGCCATCGCCGCCGTGGTCGAGCGCGAGGCGTGATTCCGCTGTCATCCTGAGCGAGCGCAAGCATTCGACAGTCCAGCGGACTGTAGAACTCCCGAGCACGCGAAGCGAGCGCAGGGAGGCCCCGCGAAGCGGGGACGCGAAGGATCCCGTGCGGCGTCAGCAGGAAGTCTTTCTGCCGGTGCCGTATTCGGGATCCTTCTATTGCGTAGTGCGCGCTTCGGGACGAAAAGCAAGCAGGGTTGCCCCCCCCCTGCGTGCGGGCAAGTTCCCGACTTATGCGTACCTCTGCCATCGAAAACGCCCAAAAAGCACCATGTACGCGACTTATGTGCACCTCGGAAGCGGCCTGCGCGATCGAAGTATTTCATAGCTAACTTTTGACCAGGCTTTTTATTGGGCGACGCTTTGCCGCTTCGTCTGAAAAGGCCGTTTCGGCGTGGCAGAGGTGCGCATAAGTCATGGACAGAGGAGATTTCTCCGGTTTTCGTTGCAGGCGCTCCGTTTGACGGGGTGCCGCCACGTTCGCGTTCGGCCGATCATCGTAGGCAGGATCAAACAATGGCGCTTCGTCTTCGAAAGCGCCGGCTACCGCTTCGACGCCGAGTCGGGCCGCGTGCTGTGCTTCTGCTGCGATCCGGAACGCTTCTGGAAATATGTCGGCCGATGAGGAAAGGCGAGTAGCGGGAGGGTGGCAAGGCGGCAACGCTCAGCTGCGGCCTCTTGCGCACTCGCGCGCTTCATGGGATCGTGGTCGTTGCGACAGGGACGCGGCCGCGATATGCGCGCCGGTCGACCCGCGGCATCTCGGACTGCGCTCCCTGCCGCATCATCCGAAAGCAACGCCTCGGCTCCGAGAGCCGAGGGCGTTTCATGCGAGAGGAAGCGTGCCCTTATCGCACGAACAGGCTGAGGAAGCGCACGAGCAGGCTCGGCTTCTTCGCACCGCGCGTTGCGGGC